>Ga0209800_10000937_pt1 | contig 36484 bp, 24 predicted proteins | sample Higcelweek8metaG_FD_187174 | JGI IMG/M metagenome (GOLD analysis project Ga0209800, IMG submission 187174) | Freshwater pond sediment microbial communities from the University of Edinburgh, under environmental carbon perturbations - High... | ecosystem: Environmental > Aquatic > Freshwater >...
GCTTTTATGGCAAGTATTACAATGTCTGCGAAACCAATCTTCTGTATGCTGTCTGTTGCCCGGGCGTTGTCAATTATGAAATCGCCTTTTACGCTCTTCACCCGGAGACCGTTTTCCTGAATTTCCCTGAGATGTTCACCTCTTGCCAGGAAAGTGACATCAAAGTCTGCCCTGGCGAGTCGCCCTCCGAAGTATCCGCCAACTCCGCCGGCTCCGATTACTGCTATCTTCATAAGAGAAAGGTTAAAGTAAACAATCCGGAATGTAGGAATTATTAATATGGCCGCATACTATGCAGCGCAGCTTTTTGAGCATATGTTGCGAAGCTGTCAGACCCGTTTAATGATCTCCATCACCGCACAGCGAAGTGAGTTATCAGCGCCGGGCTTTGATATATATGCTTACCCTAAACCAGCCTTGCTGCCAGTGTAATCTCAACTGCGCTCAGTGCACGTGAGACAGGACAGTTGACCTTTGCCTCGGCTGCCAGCTCGAGGAATTTCTTCTCGGTAATTCCCTTGACCTTTCCTGCAAGATCAAGATGGATGCCGGTGATCTCAAAATGATCCGCCACCTTATCCAGTGTGACGTCTGCTCTTACCTGCAGCTCCTCAGGAACGAATCCTGCTCCGGTGAGGGCATAACTCAGTGCCATGGCATAGCAACCGCTGTGGGCGGCTGCAATAAGCTCCTCGGGATTGGTACCGGCCTTGCCGTCTTCATTCTTAAACCTGGCTGCTGATGAATATGGTGTCTGGTCGAGCACACCGCTCATCGAGGTAAGAGTTCCCTTGCCGTCGGCGCCGTCACCCTGCCATATGGCTGTTGATCTGCGTTTCATGATTTTATGTTTTTGTTTGACATTCGTTATACAATAACACTAACCATTAAGCGTATGGATTTGTTCAGATTGGTTTGAGGCATTTGCTCAAAACTCTATTGTTCCTGCCTCCTTTTCTCCGGGAGTGCATTCTCATGGTATCAGGATTCTTGTTGTCGGTATATTCTCTCGGCCCGGTCTTATTGTCCCAACTCCATGGCCAGGTTATGCACGTCGGTTCCGGGAGGAGCAGGAATGAAAAGCTCTTCCGTATTTTTAAAGGTACGGTCGACATAATAGTATTGGATGTACAATCCGTAAAAGGGCTTGTCTATCGGTTTTACCTTTTGGATGCCCGAGAGAGGGAAGTCCCAGTTGTGGAAGAATCCGTTAACATAGGCGAATTTTCTGCCAATGAGGATGATTCCGTCACTGTGAAGGTTTTTTTGCCGGTAGAATATTGGCATGCCCAGGGCAAACAGTGAGAGGATGACGATGAGACCAAGCATGACCACCAGCATGGCCCCTTTACCTTCATCGATTAAGAGAATGAACAGGCCGAAGATCACCACTATCAGGAAGGTGGTAATCCCCAGGATGAGCAGGTTTTTGCTCCTTTCGTGGGCGAAGAGGTAATGAGAGTAGATGGATTTCTCCTCCTGGCTGAGCTGCCATGCAGCAACCACGTTCTCGCCGCTGATCAGGGTCGACAGTTTTTTTGCTCTCGCCCTGAAGATAAGGGCAACTACCAGGCTACCCAGGGCAATGAAACCTCCCAGAAAGGTAATGGGGTGCATCCCGTACAACGGAGATTCCTCCAGGGTGGTGAGAATTACCAGCAGGACAGCGGCAAGGGTAACCCACCAGGCGCCTCTCACAACAACGGACTGGCTGTTTTTTATCTTCAGGTTCCGGTTGATACTCTGATAATCAAACTCCTGCAGACCTGTTCTGGCCGAAACCCCTTCAGATTGCTGGCTGGCTCCGCAGGAGCCGCAGATCTTTTCATTTCCGGCGAGTTGTTTGCCGCAGTTGTAACAAAATTTTGCCATTTTTCTCTATTGTAACTGGTTCAGCAATATATTCAATTTTAGACTGAATGGCCCTTGGAAGTGCACCCCTATTTCAACAGCGGACAGCCGCAATTCAGGCAAACATCCTCTCCAATATCATGTAAAAAGCCGCAGGCATTACAGAAAATAATGTCGTCGCCTGATTTGTCATATTTCTCATAGGAGTTCAACGCCCCATGGTATCTGACCTTATCCCCTTTATTATAATAGTTATACACCGTATCATCATCTTCGCTCCTGATCTCAGCCGTTTTCCCGTAATCGCTCTTGATGAAAACGGTATAAACCAATCTTAGGGCATCGTTCCTTCCATCGCCAATGTCTTTCTTAACCTCTTTGATCTTTTTGTCGGTGACCACCCCGTCCCATGAAGGCCTAACCTTTTTAGACCGGGCGGAAAATATGCCAATGAGGATAAACATTCCCCCGATGGTAATCCCGATCCGGAGGGATTCGGGATTTTCCATGCCGCTGCCCGACTCACCGTAAATGTAAAATCCGGCGATAACCAGGATAGCCAGTCCTACGGAAAAGAGGAAACTATAGTTCTGGCTGTTTCGTCTGAACCGATCGAAAGCCGGATCGTCAATTTTTCTCGAGTAAGCCATAGTTTTCTGTCAATTGGAGCGACCATTACCGGCCAAAGGCCTGCATAAGGTCGCTAATTACCTGGGCAGCATCTTTCCCTCCGGTTTCCATGGAAATTTCACGGTTTATCCTGCTGATGCTTACAGGATCACTTTCCTGTGTTCCCATCTGTTTGATTTTTTGGTTCATGTTGGCCCAGTACTCTTTCTGAGCTTGAATTTGCTTATGTTCCAAACTCCCTGGTGTTGCCATTTTCAGATCGGCATCCAGTTTTTTCAGCAACATGTTGTCGATCTCTTTCGAGGCTTCGCGGCATTTTGCCTGAAGTTTGGTGGTTTGAGTGAGCAATTTGTTTCCCTCAATGTTATCTACTTTGACCTTCAGTACTTTTCCAATGCTTGCCACATCATCGGTGGCCAGTGTGGTAAAATCGACATTTTTGTCGAGTAGTTTGGTGGTTGAAAAGGCCTCCTGATGGGCAGAGGAGACCAGGTTCATATCCGATAAAGGAGCGCTTATTCCAAACATTTTCCGATAGGTTTCGTTCATAGAAGCCTGGGCGTCGTTCATGAAGGTTTTGATATCCATCTTGCTGCCGTCGCTTTTCATAACATAGGCCGGTTCTTTGCCCGTTAATCTGTCTACCGGGCCAAGGTCAAGGTCCATGCTGGCTGTACCCGCGCTGGTAGGGTTGCGGAACTGTTTGAACTCAATGTTATCCAGGACGTATCCTTTATTTTGAAGGCTCTTCACCATATCGGGGGTCATATTCTGGTAATTTCGCTGCACATACCGGTCGAAAAATGCTGATAGCTCAGGATCCTGCTTGTACTTGAACTGCCACTTGGCATAGTAATCGCCGTTTAATGCAGCTGCATGCTGGCTGATTTCCTTTTCCAGCTGCTGAATGCGTGCCGTATTACTGACGCTGGCTGAGCGCAGGGTTTGCAGCTCGTTTTTCATGTTTTTCAAACTACTGATGGCATCTGATGCAGCGATGTAGTTTTGTTTTGTTCGCATCTTATCAACGGTGGACCTGATTTGTGTATTCACATCGAAAACAGGTTTAAACAAGCGGCTCTCTTTCCCGAAAAGTTGCATTGTGGCACCGGTGAACTTTTTTACTCCCCACTGCATTCCCATACCGATGGCGTAACCTGTACCGGCTTGCTTTAATCCTTCAAAAATTTGGTTTTTGGTGGTGGCGCCTTTCTTTTTCCCGGCCTGAATATAAGCATCGGTAAATTCGGCAATGGCTGCTCCGTTGGGCGACCAGAACATGGCGGCTTGTTTTAAACCTTCGTAAGGACCACCTGCAATCACCCCGGTGGCTCCTCCGAAAAGGGCCCCCAACGCCTGTGTTCCATAAATGGTGGCGGCTGCTTCCGCCCCGTATACCTGTGCCAGTCCGGCGGACCCCACACCCATAAAAGCGGCTCCTGCCACCATAATGGTTGTCTGAGCGATAAATTCGTTTTCATCGGCTTCCGACTCCGCTACCTTTGCCATCTGATAATCAAATTCGGCACTTCCCTGGATCTGGGAATTAAAGGCGTTTCTGAGTTTCAGGGCATTTTCGTAGTCGCCTGAAACCACAGCCCTGGCATCGAGGAATTTGTCGGCCATTTCCTGTGCTTTTTCTCTCTGCTCTTCGGGCATAAGATTGATTTGACGATAGATCCGGTCGGCAATCTGCCGGGTGGCATTTACCCGGGCCACATGTGCGTGGGTGTCATAAATGAATTTATTCCTGGCAAAATCATCAAATGGCTGACGGGTATGCACCAGTTCTCCGGTTTGAAGGGTGGTCACGGCGTCCTCTTCATTTTGCCGGGTAGATTGCAGGCCCATGATTCGCCGGTCGATGTCTTTGATCTGCGCACTGAGACTCGTTCGGGTGGCATCGTCGCGGGCATTGAACAAATCGGTTGATAAGCGATCGCGTATTGATTGCTCCCGTATGATCTGACTGTTGATTGATTCGATGATTTCACGGCGGGAAGCAATGGATTCGTCCCGGGCCAGCTGTTCGGCGGCAATCGAATCCGAAAGGGCATTCCCGGCATTGCCGGCTTGTCCCGGAACTTTATATTTAGTGTCCAGTTCGGCAATCTTCTGTTTTTTTTCCTTCCCTTTTAGTTCGCCGGCGTCAAGATACTCTTTCATTTCGGCCCTCATTTCTGTCAGAAAATCTTCGAGGGCTTCGTCCGGAATCATTCCGTTGGAATCGGGGGGATAGCTGGCCCATTTGTTCCCATAAGCCCACAGGAGGGCCCTCTTGAAGAAGAAGCCTGCCGTCTGTTTTCGGGCAAGATACCGGTTGCAGGTGTTGCTGAAGGCTTTGCGCTCGTTGTAATTATCCTCATCCTCGTTACCGGGCGATGCCATCGCGGCTAGCATCATCATTCTCATGTACGATGTTTGTTTGAACTCCGGAATCGCCGGATAGGAAACCAGACTGAATTCTCCATTATCCGTGTCCATGCTTTTGTCGTCGCCGGTCACCATCTCGTCAACCTGATGCACCCGTATTTTGCTGAGCCAGTCATAATCTGATTCCAGATTGTCGGTTTCAATATCACCCAGCTCAATAATCTGGTATACCTCTTTATTATTTACCTTAATCTTCAGCAAATGCCTGAAAAGGGGTTCGTATAGCGTTTCCAACCCTTCAGCCTGAACCGGACTTTGGCTATATCCGGCCCAACACTCTCCCAGATCGCCCCGATTTTCCGCCTTGGGCAACATGCGTTTGTAGTTTTCGGCGGCGGCACACTTTGCATTTACCGGATTGGGTGGATTTCCGAGTGCTGCTATCTTTTCGGCCAGCACAGTCATGGCCTCTTCCAGCAAAGGGAAAGCTGATCCGTGGAAACCTGCTTCGTTCATCACTTTCTCCCATGCATCCTGATCGTCTTGTTCCACAGCATATCCGGCATCGAGTAAAACCATCGTTACCGCTTGCAGGTTACTCACATATATCTCGCGAACGGCGAGAAACTGGCTGAGGAGCGGATTCAACCTGTTCAGGTACTCAATGATCTCCTGTGTTGGAAAGTCAAACAACGGTGCCCATATCGCTTCAAACTTCCGGGATTCTTCGTCGGGCATGGCCCCGTATATCAACCGCATCCCTTCGAATGCCACAGACACGGCAGCATTGTAATTAAATTCCGATAATTTGTCGATATCCGGAATAGGGGGAGGAATAACAGCCTGTATGTCCGGAGAAAGCTGGCTGTCTGTTTTCGCAGATAAAGGCTCCCACGGGGTTCCCTCTGATACCTTATTGCGTGGGGCGCAAGGGTCAGTGGATGAAAACTTTACTTCAGGAATCATGCCTTTTTGCACAGGAATGACCGGCATTTTATTCAAGTTGCGAAAGATGGCCAAAGAGGTATCTTGCTCCGGGGAGTAACCGGAAGATATTGTTGTGGTTTCATGCTTTTCTGTGGTGATATCATAGTTCTTATGTCCCTGTTGCCTCGCTTCGGCGGATTGCATAATAAATAGTCGATCCTTAAAAAGTAGCTATACTGTTGATAACTAATGATATAAGTTAATATTAATGTTTGTCAGTTTGCCGGCTTTTTGGTAGATTCGTTAAAAAGCTTGCAAAATGATAGGCAAAACTGACAAGAATCCGCAATTGAATGTTTTCAGAACTCCGTTGGTGAGTGTGATAAATATGAAGCACGAGTTAGTAGAATTGGCTCAGCGAATTGACTGGAAATCAGTAGAAAAGGATTTTACGCCTTATTATGCTGATATGGGTCGTCCGGCGGTACCAGTTCGCAAGATGGTAGGCAGCATGCTTCTAAAGCAGATGTACGGATTATCGGATGAGTCATTTGTTGACAGGTGGATAGAGAACCCGTACATGCAGTACTTTTGCGGCGAGACCTATTTTCAATTTGAGAAACCATTTGATCCCAGCGAGTTCGTGCACTTTCGTAAGCGTCTTGGTACAGACGGAGCGGAGAAGTTGTTAAAGCTCAGCATCAGTCTCTTTGAGAAGAAAGAAGTAGAAGAGAAAGAAGTGCTCATTGATACCACGGTTCAGGAGAAAAATATCACCTTTCCAACTGATGCCAAGCTGCATAAGAAGATCATAGAAGGCTGCTGGAAGATAGCTGAGAAAGAAGGCATAGATCTTCGTCAGAGTTACAGTCGCACTCTTGGTCAGTTGATGATCGATCAGCGGTTCCGGGAGCATCCCAAAAGAAGGAAGAAGGCGATGGCAGCTGCAAGGAAATTAAAGACCATTGCCGGACGCCTGGTAAGGGATGTGGAGAGAGGACTTGAAGATAAAGAACGGCTTGGCTCATATGATGAACAGTTGTGGTTGTATTACCGGGTACTGGATCAAAAGCGAGACAGCCATAGCAAGATCTATAGCTTTCATGCACCGGAGGTAAGCTGTATCTCCAAGGGTAAGGATCATAAGAAGTACGAGTTTGGCAATAAGAGCGGTTTTGTGATTACCAAGAACAGCGGCATTATACTTGGGGCCATGGCTTTTGAAGGTAATCCTTACGACGGTCATACACTTCAGCCTCAGCTGGAGCAAGTATCAGATCTGATGGGTAGGTTGCCGAAGGTTGCATTGGTTGACAGAGGTTATAAGGGACGAAAGACCATTCTTGGGGTAGAGATCATGATGCCAGGCACTGGCAAAGGCAAAACAGCCTATGAGAAGCTCAAGGACAGAGCCCGGTTCAGACGAAGAGCAGCAGTTGAACCGGTTATCGGGCATCTCAAGAGTGATTACCGGATGCTAAGGAACTATCTCAAGGGTGTTGAAGGTGATATGATTAATACGATTATGGCAGCAGTAGCCTTCAATATGATGAAAAGATTAAGGCAGATCCGGAATGCCATTTATTTTGTCCTGGATTTACTGACCGGCAATTGGTCAGGAAAATATGCCACTGTACTCGTTTATTGAAAAATACGACTTGTTAAGGGTCGACTAAATATCACTGTAACAAGGCAAAGAGTGAACCTGTGAAAAGGGCTGAAAAGAGAAGGGTTAGTTTTCATTTGTTTGAAATATGGCGTGGTCAGGGTTTGTTCCGGGTAGTGTTGAATGTTGGATTTTCTTCAAAATTGGTTCCTCATTCCAATTTCACATCACTAAGCTACTTTTTTTTGGTTTCCCTGGTATGTTTAATATCAATCTCTATTTGGAATAGCCTTCGTTGGTTTTCCGGATATGCAACATTGATGAGACCTTTCCCTTTGAGGAGATCAATGTCCCTGTGCTGGTTGTTCCTGCGAAGGACGATCCCGCTCCTCCTTATTCCGGGGCAGTGCTGATTTCCGAGCGTATCCCCGGCTGCCGGCTGCTGTCGGTTGAAACCGGCGGTCACCTCATGATAGGGCACGAGGAGGAGATCAGGAATACCATCATCGAGTTCTTAGGGTAATAAGCAAGTTGCGCTGAGTAATCATGACTGTCATCCAGAACAAAGGCTTGTAAATGTGTTATTAAGGGAGGTTAAATTAAGCACGAACGTTACACTTTAACTCTTTTACAGAGTTCGTTGTAGACTTTGGCTAACTCACCTGAATAAATATTGTTTGTCAGAAAATACTTTATTGATTCTTTAGCCTCCTCCTTTATTGTATAAGCAATACCAGGTCTGTGTGAGACAGTATGTTTTTCAATAACATGTTTTAACATAACATCTAGTAGATCATCCCTGTAGGGAGATAACCCAAATGGACCCTTCATCAAGTTATCTTTACTCACAGCCTTAAAAAGTCCTTCTTTAGGCATAAATCTTTTTATAAACAGCTGAATATCTCTTTTAATATCATCCTTCCCAATCTTTTTCTCACCTTGTTTTACTTTTTCATATGTAATATATGCCTCAGCTTCAGAATTATACTCACAATCTTCAAATTGGGCTGATCCAAAAGCTTCGCAATTGTGAATACTACCTCCTGTAAAGTAGCAGCTCTTAAACAAAGTTTGTTCATTGAATCTGCAGTTTGACCACACTATATTTTCAAATCTGCAGTTTGAAAAATTTACATTGGAGAAATCAAGACTGCTCAATGTACCTGTAAACTGAAGATTTTCAATATCTTTAGATTGTAGATAGTTACATAATTCTTTTGTTCGGTCCTGTTTAATACTACCAATTATCCTATTCTTGTTTAAAACATAAATAAGTAGTTTAGTGGTGAAAGTAGCCAGATTATCAGATCTTCTGGGATTCAGAGATTGGGTATTGCAGCACTTAAGCAAGTTACTTAGCAGGGCTAATGTATCAGAATGGGATTTTTCTTTATCCAAATTTGCGCTAATCTGTTCATAGATTACAGTACACATGTCTTCAAGGACACTACCAGCTATTACCATCTTTGAAAATAAATTCTGAAGAGAAGTTTGTAAGTTCTGCTTCGCATAGTCTATTATCTGTTCAGCTAATAAGTTGAACTCTATCTGTTCGTGCTTAAATTTCCATATTTCCCTATTACTCTTATTATCAATTTCCTTACTAAGAAGGGGATGATCCTGTAAACTCTGTGGAGCATTACCAACTCCAACCATAGAGTTAACTTCTTCCTGAGTTAGTTTGTCACATACGACCTGTATGATATCTTTAAGAAGATCACTGGATGGCTGTTCTCCCGTTGATTTGGATTCAGCGAAGAGTCTAAATATTTGTATTTGCTGTTCCTCAGATATAGGTAGCCTTTGTCTCTTTACTTCTCTTAGGCAAAGTGCCCTTAGAATCCATTGGAAGACAGAAGAATTGCCATCATATGTTGAAACTTCAGACTGGTCCGAAAGATCTGCTATCAAATTTAAAATAATGCCTCGACCAGCAAAAGTTTTACTAAAATCAGATCTGCCAATGCTTTTAAGCTGACTAAAAATGCGTGTTGCTCTATCAATGGCTTCAGTATTATTCGGCAATCTTTTTTCAAAATAATTCTTAGCATGATTATGGTCAAAGGGAAGTATCTCGTATTTAAACAGGTTTTCATAATCGTTGTCGTCGCTAATACTGTAGTTCCAGAATGTAGTCCTAGATGTAACAAGAATTCTAGAGTTGGATTGTAACGCTAGACTATGGAGATTAGCGATTATTTCATTTGGCGTAAACTTCCCCTTATTCCAGAGAATATACTCATCAAACCCATCAAAGATTATCCTGAACATACCCAATTTCAAGGTAATCGTAATAAATAAATCTTCTACTCCTTCGATCCAATCTAATGGGGAATCGAAGTATCTAAATGAATACGTAATTGTTTTGTATAATGAAGATAAATCTTCTTCCTTCATTTTAAACCATTGGGGAGAGTGAATATAAATGGGAATATATCCATTATTGGCCAAGGTAGTTGCTAAGTATCTAGTAGTATATGTTTTACCCTGACCTGGTTCTGCGACTAATACACCAAGGGAGCCTCCTTTAATATCGTCGATTCTATCAGTAAGAAATGCGTACAATGGATTAGGTATCTTCCTGCGGATTCCTGATGGTGTTTCATATGGCGGATCAATATAAAATTTTGGCTCCAGTTCTGTCTTAATTCGCTCTATATATACTTTTAACTGATCTTGAATGAACGAAAGAAAGTAGTCCTTCAAATCACGGAAGCCTGCCAGGTCTTGTATGTTTCTTATATGACTTTTAAGTTCGGCTAAATAGTTTTCCTTAACTGATGGTGCATATATGACTTGAGTTGCACTTGGAATTCTTATGACCTGTGCTGCACCAAAGGCAGACTCTTTAGTAAAGTCCGAAAATATATAAAGTACATAAAATGTATATGTAAAATTTGGCACTTTATTATGCCCTTTATAAAACGCCCATTTGCCTTTCTCAGTTTGCAATGGATTTATGTCAATTTCCGTAATTCGACTATGATTAATTAACTCTACTACCTGAGGAAAGTCTAAGCTCTTTACCATTGTGAAGATTTATTTAATATGAAAAAATGACAAAATTGGGCCGTTAATCAAAAGTAACTCTTTTATGGACATTCCGATGTCTTCATTTCGCAACTTTAATAACCTGGAATATGTTCGATACCTTTTGTCTAGATTACTCAAGTATATTGTTTTCAAAGTATTTAACTTATATAGCTATTGAAACGAACTATAAATACTCTTTGATTTGGCTTAATTTAAGCATTCACTAGCCTGTAATCACCACATTTCATTTTGTTTACAATTTGGCATTCAGTTTATTGTTAATCATTAAACAAACGATCGCCCTTCTCTAACAGCCATTTTTTTGCTTCCTCATATTTTGGATAAGCTGTCTTAACTATTTGCCAGAATTCTTTCGTATGATTAAGCTCTATTAAATGAGTCAGTTCATGTACAATTATATAATTAGAAACTAATGCAGGTGCCTTTATGATCCTGTAATTGACATTGATATTGTTCTTTGGAGTGCAAGAACCCCATCTAAGTTGAATATCGGAAATTGTTATTTTGTTGTACTCAACTCCAAGTTTTTTGGCTACTTCAATAATCCTTGGCGTTAGTCTCTCTTTTGCTTCTGACATTAACCATTGGCGAAGTTTAGAGGCAAATTGGTCAGTTATGTTCTCTGAAATAATAAACTTGCCACAGAAGATGAACTGATTGACAGAACTTTTATCAACAAATACTTTATAATTCTTGCCTACAAACAGAATTGACCGCCCATTTAATTGAGAATTAGTTTCTTTATTTGATCTGAATTTCTGTGGATGATTGATTTTTTGATACAGTTGCATCCGGTTCTTTTTAACCAGTTCTTCAATTTTTTCAATGGAAAAACCTGCCGGAGCTTTAACAACAACTTCACCATTGCGTTCAATTATGAATGCAACAGTTTTCCGTTTAGTGGAAAAATCAATTCGATATGGTATTTCTAATTCGTTAGTCATTTCTCAAAAGAGTATGATGTTTCTTTTCAGCCAGCTCTAGTAGGCGTTGAGCCAATGCCTGATGTTTTGATATTATTGATTTACCAATTTCACCTTTTTTGTTAGCTCCGAATTCAAGAAATTCATCAATTAAAAATTGTCTTAATTTGTTTTTAGCTCCGGCTTTGTCCCAAAAGTCTGGAAGTACAATTTCTCTCACAATAATTCGTGAAACATCCTGGGTAAGACTTATTAAATCGGCAGTATCATCATCTGAAATTTTCGAATGAATATCGCCAAACAATTCTTTTTTTAAAGAGTGGAAAAATGGAATTTCTTTTTTTCTATCAAGGCCATAAGACTCTTCTTCTTCCATTGTCTTTTTGATTTTTTGCCTTAATTTCTCCAGTTCCTCATAAATCTTTTGCCAATTATTTTTGAATTCCGTGAAAATTGCTTCCATCATTTCTGCAAAGGATGACATTAATTCAGGGTCAACATCAATATTCACATTAATGTAATGCCTGATTGCATGTTCAACCTCCGCTGCTTTTGTTTTCTTTCTGTTCCTTTTTCCAACTTCTTTCCCGAAGTCATCGGACAATATGGATATGGGATTTACCTTCGTTGAGATACCTTGTGATTCCAAATATTCATCAACTATCGTTCTAAGTTTTGCCGGAATGCCTTTCATTGACATTCTTCCATCACGGAAATGTTTCTTTGCCAATTCGCAAACGGCTGAAAACCTTCTAAAATCAGGTTCATAGTCCAATGCTTTGGCACTCGGATATACTTTGTCGAGATATGAAGAAAAGATTCGAAATTTCAAAAGAAAATCAAAGCGAACTTTTTCATTGTAGAATACATCAAAAATTGCGTCAATATCATCAAGTTCTTCAATTCCGTTTTCTTTTAAAAATTCCCAAATTTCTTTATGCGAGTGAACCAGTTTATCGTAATTCTCTTGATTTTCCTTTAACGCACCCATTACTTCATCCAAATCTTCTTTGTTTTTAAAATAATCAAGGGCTTCTTTCAAATGATGACCAACACCAACGTAATCAATAACAAAACCGGTTGTTTTATTCTCATAAAGTCTGTTTACACGTGCAATTGCCTGTAATAAACTATGAGCAACAATTACCTTATCAAGATACATGACTTGTTCAATCGGTGCATCAAAACCAGTTAAAAGCATATCAACTACAACCAAAAGACCAACATCACCTTTTATTCCTTTTTCTTTGTCTTCGGAGTCAAAAGGCAATTTAAAGCTTTCCTCAAATTGAGTTTTTAATGCTGAATCTGCTGAGTATTTTTTAATATGCGGCAAATCGTTATGTGTGCCGGAAAATACAACGCCAACTTTTAATTCTTTTAATCGTGGCAAGAATTTCCAGTCTGGTTTATTTTCTTCACACCACTTTATTTTGTTGTCAATTGCTTTTTCAAGGGAATCTTTATACCGGACTGCTGCTTCTTTTGAAACACAAACAACCTGTGCTTTAAAACCATTTGGTAAAACATGGGTTGAATAATGCTCAACCATATCCGTTGCTTTGTCCTGTATTATTTCTAATGCTTCCAGATATGCCCTTCGTGAATAAAAACCCATTATCTGCTGCCATTCCTGCGGAGTACGGTCATTAAAAATATCAACAAACTTGGCGTTCATTCCTTGTTTGTTTTTTATATTCGGGTTTTGTGTGCGACCTTCATAAACGATGTCAACAATTACCTCATCTCTTCGGGCATCATTCAATGTATATTTATGAATATAGTATTGGAAAGTTTTTTCTGTTTTATCAATGGGAGTACCTGTAAATGCCAAACGTGTAGCGTTGGGTAAAGCTCGTTCGAGATTTGCTCCCATTATCTTGTATTGACTTCTGTGGGCTTCGTCAATCATTACAAGTACGTTCTCACTTGTGTTGAGTACATCAAATATTTTCAGGCTTTCGGCTGTAGTATTTAGCTTTTCTTCTGAACCCTCGGTTTCGACTCCTAATATCTGTTTATCTCTTTCCTGAAACTTATGAATCATAGCCATCACAAGGTCGGAACTGTCGTTTCTCAACAATGTTTTGAGTTTATCAATTGAATCAGCCATTTTAACTTCAAAACCTATACTCTGACTTGTTTCGCTGAGTTGCGTTTCTAATTGCGTTCTATCCGTTACAAAGACAATTTTCCATTTCTTAAATTCTGCATCTTTATACATGGCTCTAACCAGATACATCATTGTTAATGATTTACCCGAACCCTGCGTGTGCCATATTATTCCACTTCTTTCCTTTGGAGTAGGAAAATTGTTTAGGCGGTTCATTACTTCCTGAACTGCCCTGTATTGTTGCCAACGGCTTACAATTTTTATTTTTCTGCCTTCGCTATCCGTTGAAAAAACTATGAAAGATTGAATTATCTCCAACAGGTTTTTCTTTGACAGCATACCATAAATCAAACGGTTTTGATTATGAGGGGCAGTTTTTAATGACCCGGGAATTTGATCAATATTGAATGGATATGGATCGTACCAGGGATAATAATGCTTTTTGCTTTTGCAGGTAATTGAGCCAAATCGTGCTTCGTTTCTGCAAGTGCCAATCATTATCTGATTATAAAAGAACATTCGTTGATTGCCTTCCACCTCGCTGGTTCCTCTCAAATTTGCATAGCGCAGCATCTGGTCTATTGCATCTTCAATGGGTTCTTCAGCTTTAGTGCTTTTACATTCTACTATTCCAATAGGTAGTCCATTTAAAAATAGCATTATATCCGGTTTGATATGAGAATCAGAACCCGGTATGGCTACTTTAAATTGTGAAATGGCAATAAATGAATTATTTTCAGTGTTTTCAAAATCAATAAATTTTACAACCGGATTTGCAGTTTTGTCAACACGATTTTCTGAAACCTTTGTATTGTTGATTAAGAGTTCTAAAACTTGTTCATTTGCCTGTACTAAATCATTTGGTAAATCAACCGTGATTTTGCGAATCACCTGCTCCAGTTGGTCTGTCTGCCCTGCCAGAAAAGGATTTATCTTTTCAAGACTTTCAATCAATTTGTCTTTAAGAATAAACTCTTTAAGTGACTTCCGAAATGAATTGGCTGGATCGTTTACCTGATTGGCTTCATTTAACGAATATACTTCCCAGCCAATTTCTTTAAGCTGCGCCATAAACGGCTGCTCAACTGTTGTCAGTTCGTCAAGTCGTAAAGCCTTTTCTTTTGGTGATTCGTACATGTGCTACTTATTAAAAACATTCTTAATTATTTCATCAATTTCAATTATCGAGACAGCACCCCTTATTGAACCATCTTCAACCTGATAGGGTTTGTCTTCGGTAATTATCAGTATTCCGTTTTCGCCACCACCTTCATCAAAGGGTAGTATTTTGTTTTCACGATACCAGTCATATTTTTCTTCCCATCTTCGTTTGTATTCAGCATCGTGCAACATACCACAATGCTCCCAGTAAAAAATGTTTCCTGTTTCTTCATTCTCAATGGTAAAATCAGGAAGTTTTTCAACCTCTTTTATTGTGAGGGACCTTTCATAAAGCACAGGGATTTTTTTATCAATAAGTCGCTGATAAATCAACAATTCACTTTTTGAACGAAGCATTTTACCATCGCTTGCCTGATGAATCAGATTCTTTTCAAGATAATGGCCTTCAACATCAATCAATTCGGGCTTTACAAATAAATTGGTGATACGCCTCAAAGCATCTGATTTTACTGGAGAAGCAAGGGTTTTTATGTCGAAAGAACTTCCCTGATAAAGCATGATTATCTTATCTCTTTGCCGTGTGAGCGATGTGTAAAGCATTTCGCGAGTTAGCAGAAAACATGGATTGGGAATGATTAAAAAAACCTTTCCAAATTCACTGCCTTGTGCTTTATGTACCGTAAGTGCATACGCCAATTCTAATGGGTTATTACCTTCTTCCTTAAACTCCCATGATTTGAAAGTGTATTTATATCCCTTTTGTGAAGTAAATTCAATTTCAGTATTTCTTGGTTTTCCTTTGAAAGTCATCTTTGCAGTTTTAAACTGACCGATAACCATACCAATTTCACCATTAGCAACATATTCTAAACTATCGTCCTTTGGCCACACATCATCTCTGTAAGAGTTAATAATATTGATAACCTTGTCTCCATAAACTATTTCCTCCAAGCCAATCGGTGCAGGTATTTTCCCAAATTTATCCCTTGCATATTTTACTTTATCCTCCCTGAATAGTTTGTGAATTTTCCTGTTCATGGCTTTTATACCAAATACTTTTTCACGCACAGGCGATAAAATCTGCCAGGACTCTGCTTTCTTAGCTGCTTCTTTAAAATTGAAATACCTGCCATCAGTAGAACCAAGTTCCAGATTAAATTTTGCAACATCACCAATGTTTTCCATGCCCAATTCGTCAACTAAAACTTTCTCAAAAACCTTTTCGAATTCTGATTCGTTTTCCCATTTCTCCATTCTCAAATACTGCGAATTTGGATTCTTCAGAATGTGATTGAATATTGAATCGGCTCCCGGCTCCATCGCTTCACCGCTAAACCATTCTGCCAATTGAAGGTCTTCTCGTTTTGAACCGCCTTGCCTTCGTTTAATAGTTAATTCTGCATATCCTTTTCCAACTCTCGGAAATGCGTTTTCAATTCCTTCGGGACGGAGATGATGAATAATGTCAACAAATGGTCTTCCTGCTCCAATGGGTGGTAATTGGCGGTGGTCGCCAACCAATATAAAACGCTTGACACCTTTTAAACAATCAATGGTTGTTGCAAGCATTTCTTCAGTAAGCATCGAAGCTTCATCCAAAATAACCGTTTCGTAGATTCCTTCGCAATACTGGTTTGAGAAAACATACTGCTGAATTTCTCCATTATAGCGACCATATCCTGATAAAAACTGGGCAATGGTTTTTGCAGTAACTTCAATGTTTTTTGCAATTTCTTCCATGCGAACCCTTGCTTTACCTGTAGGAGCCAACAACAACACACCTTTGCTTTCCACTTCTTCCTGTCCGGCAAGTATGGTTAACAAGGTTGTTTTTCCGGTACCAGCTGGACCGATTAAAACCGAAAATCTGGATTCGGCAATTTCCTTTAATGCAGCAGCTTTTTCACTTCTTGCTTTTAATTCGGTTTCGTCCGGTTTCCCTTCTGTAAATGGGTCTAATGCAGTATTCAATAGGGTTGCCCAATCTGCTTCAATTGTTAATCTTTTTCCGTTGATTCGGTCTATAATCTTTTGGCTTATGATTTCTCTGGTTTGCGTAAAGCGTTGTAATTGGTATGCCCGTTCGCCATCTTTCATTTCTTCCAAAACGATACTACCTGAAAAGCATTCTTCGGATAATTCATAATAATCGCTGTTAATGGCACAGGCAGGGGTTATGGACAAATCGCGAATTTGTTTTATGATTTCTTTTCTTGATAATAATGTATGACCTTGTAATGCTGCCCATTCTAATTGTTGGATTGTTAAGGCAAGAATACGGTGGATTTCAAACGGATCGTTATATATCAGATTAACCGGTAAAATATCAGTTGGTGGGTTTTTCAGATATAACCCCAAATCAATGGTTGTTAAGGCAACCGGAGTGAGCGTATGCCTCAAATCCTCATAAATCAAATAAGGGTTTTGAAGATATTCTTCATCGTTTCTTTGTATACCTAATGATTCCCTTTCTTCGGCAACAAATAAAAACTTTGCCTGCTCAATGCTTAAATCAAAACGGCTGAGCAAATGCAAAAACTTGATTCGTATTGGGGTTGCTTTCTCTTTTAAACGCTGATATAACTTTTTACTGTTAAATGGAATTAAAGCTGCTAATGTATCAGATAAAATGTCTTTGGGATTGTCCAATGCCTTTTCGAACTGAAGCCAGGGATTATCCTTATCATCTTTTAACTGATTGATGATTTCGGCAGCTACAAAATGTCCTTTTTCAATACCAAAGGCACATAAGGCGGAACCCATTCCGGGATAAGCACCCCTGAGTTTTTCAAGGGCGGCAATTTCGTTGTGAATCCATTGGATACTTGCCTGATGGTTTTCTCCAATTCCTAATTCTTCTGCTTTTTCAAGCGACTTTATAGATTCGAGTAATACACGGATTGCACTGTCGTTGCTTACATGCTCGGCTGCATAGGAAAATTCGAATCGTTTATCATGAGGAATTACAACAGCTAATTCTGCAACGTCAAAATCGTGATGTTCGGTTTGATACTCCAAAGCGGCATGATAAGGCAATACAAATCCGTTTTTTCCATCTTTACGGATGCTGTGCAATACCATGTGCTCCCAGTATGCAGCACCAAAACGACTGTTGGAACCTTCGTATGCTTCGGAAGGAATGATTTTGTTTATTTTACCAGCACCGACTAAAACACGACCAGACTCTTCCACGAAAGGAACCTGCTTGGCATAAAAAAATACCAAAGATGTTTCTTCCTGAAAATGCTCAAAAAAGCAATTGAGCAATGCTTTTTGGTTATTGATTTCCTGCACCCAATGGTCACCGCCATTTTCTGCCCAATCCAGTTTGGGTTCTCTTTGGTCGTCAAAATTCAAATCAAAAAGAGCGGTTTTGTCATTTGCGTTTTCTTTGAGCATCCAATGGTAAGGAACGGCTGCTGCTGAGAATGCAGGGAATTGAATACGGGTTGGTTTTAAATGACCGTGTGTAGTTGGAGAACTCTCAGCATACGGATGTTCCAGAGTTTTATGAATGGCAAAAGGTGCCATAAATGTTGCCCTCTCGCCAATGCAAACCGGATAATTCTCTTCATCCAAATCTTTAAGCAATTGCCCGGCATGTGCCTGTTCGTTTTCATCATCACGGTTCAGGGCACAGTTTTTTAAAATCAGGCATGCTCCGTTTGCTTTGGGGTTATTACAAACACTGCCATTCCAGCCGTTATCGTGCCAGGGAACGCGAACTGAAAGGTGTTTTAATATGTAGCGTGGATTGTGTTTCATCTGAAAAGCTTAATAAATTAATCAAATAAGGGCTTTTTACCAATTGGTGGCTTTTTGAACTTTGGTTCATCGTGTATATCCCTTAATAATTCTTGAAAGAACTTTTCTTCGAATAAGGCATCTTTTCTCATGTCCACATATTTTCGGCCTTTTAATGCAACTGGAATTGCATTGGTATCTGTGCCGGCTCTGAATAGAGGTATAAATTTTGAAGTGTTTGCACCATCAGACAAAATTTCTGATGTGATTATTGAATATTCATAACCAACACCACCAGCCAGATTATCAGTTTTCTTCTTATAATTTGGGGTCATTATGCATATAACTCGTTGTGATTTAGAAATTGATTCTTCCATAAAATGAGGTAATGGTTTACCAAGTGGTCCTAAATCCCATTTATCCAAAATAGTGTTTACGCCATTATCGCATAGTTTTGTAGCTAATTTGATTACCCAATCTTCATGTTCTTGGTTATCCCATGAATAAGAAATAAAAACAGTTGGTGTTTCATTGGCTGCTTCAACTAATGTTGATGGTTTGTCGACAGGGGTCGATGTATTATCTACTTTTATTGAAGGTTCAAAAGAAGAATCACTAATATCAAAATCAATATTTGTATCAACATTGTCATTACTTCCAGTTTCAATTAAAATTTGAATTCTAACATATAGTTCAATTCGTTTATCTTCAGGAAGATGATTAATTAAATCTTGATAATATTCAACTCTGCTTGTAGATAATTCTTTTTTTCTCCGATGTTCAATATATAATGAATAAGAAGGTGGAATATCATCGCACAATTCCATAATAAATTTATAGAACTGAGAACCACCAATATAATGTGTTGCTGTATCCTGTGGTCCGATAATTCTCCACAATCTGTAAAATGCTTTTTCCCAATTAGTTTTCTCTAGAAAAGGAATAATCCACGGCTTTTGTAGCATTTCCGCAACCTGTACATCGTCATAAATATAATCATAGCCTTTTTCTGTAAGTCTAATACACTCAGGACTTCCTTTTTCGTATGTAAAATAGCCTGTAAAAATGAGACCATTGAACACATCGAAAAATATCTCTTTTTCTTTTGGATTAAGTTTATCTATTATTCCAAAATGAATTGACCGCATCATTACTATATGTCCTGCTTTGCATTTGCTTGCTCTGAATAGGTCGAATATTAATTCGGCTATTTGTCTTTCTGTTTTCATATTTAAATTCTTACTTTCCCACTCAATAAATCCTGCATTAAGCCGGCTTTAAGGTATTGGAGTTTGGTTAGATTGTTTTGATTTGCATTTAGATATTTGTCAGCTTTTTCAATTATTATTCTTATCCTTTCAAATTCCTGCTCATTATTTGGCCAAGGCAATTCCATCGCTTTTATTTGTGAATAATTTAAACCTTCTCTATTCCCACCTGCATTAAAACGAATGATTTGATTTTGTCCGTAAATAGAATTTAAGAATGCCTGCAGAAATGAAGCCTTATTCTCAGTTTTATTTTGCAACCTAATTGCACATACATGCTGATTAACATTTGCTTTATAAAATCCTTCTGGGACATAAACACATCTGCCAATTGAAGCACCTGTGATATTTAGCAAAACATCGTATTCAAATATTTCGCTTCGTAGCATTGTGTTATTTATTTCTTCATCAATGAAAGCAACATCATCTAATTCAAAGTACCCCGGATAAACATTTTGACTTCTAATCAAAAGAATACCTTCTTTTTTGTAAATCTTGCTTCCGCCTCGCGGTGTTATCCCGCTACCTAAATATGCAATTAACGAACCTATCTTTTTACATTCCCACTCCACCGGAATCCTACCCAACTTGCTATCCTTAAACTTATGCGTTTTTTCACTACGGAGGTTGCCGTGTTCGTCAATGCCACGGGTGAGCAAATCGTGCAATAAGCCGGTTTTTATACGTTGGTATTTGGCTATAAGCTGCTCGGTAGAGGCAATGGCACGGTCGAGGGTGGAGAGTATGGTGGCAATACTATCTTGTTCTGCTTTGCCAATCTTTGGAATTAAATACCTCTTTCGTATTACACTTGGATGAGCTTTATCAACATAATCAAATGTCATTAATGAATGCTGCCATTCCAGTAAATAATGCAAATACCTTATATTGAATTTGTCTTTGTTTGCACGAAGCATTCCACAAACATTGGTAACAGAAAATTTGTGCTTTGGTCGGTAAAATAAGTATCCGCCCCCATCAACAGACCATGTTATCAGTTCCTCATCAATTTGATAATTTCCCCAAAACCCCATAAGACCATTGTTCTTAGCCGATGAAGAATAAACTGGATAATTACCAGGGTTTGAAGCCATCATAATGGACGAAATTACTTCTCCTCTATCGAGCGTAATTTCTGCTTTCTCAACCAATTCAGAAAGCAACAAGGGATCCCACTCTTTGGGAAATGTCTCTTTAGTTACTTTCATCTTTATATCCTAATTTTTTCAAAAACTGATTTAACTCTGCCATTGCATCATTACGGTCGTGCTCAATGGTGTTTGCCGGCAAATGATATTTATCCCAAAGCTTTTCGTATTCGGCAATCAATATCCGCTTTTCGGTATCAATAAATTGTTGCAGGCGGTCAATAATCAGATGTTGCCATTTTTCCAGTATCAATTCACGGGCTTGGGCAGTGCTCATTTCACCACCTATGGCATCGTAAATGGTTTTGTAGCGGGCAACCTTCATTTCATTGGAATCAAGCCCGTATTTTTTTATATATACTTTTACTTTCAACAATAAGTCCAGCTCGTCAAACTTTTTATTGAATGCTTTTAATTTCTCGTTGGTTTCGTAAATGTTGGAATACAATTCCTGCAAAGGTTTCAGTTGGTCTTCAAAGCCCACAATTATTTTTGCCAGTGCTTCCTCCTCTTTCAGTTTTAAATACTTATTCAGGTTGGTTTTATTTACATTGGATTTTGAAACTCCGGCTTTGTTCAGCACTTCGGCAAAATCTGGAAATTCGGTTTTACCCTCGGAAATATTTTGTTGGAGGTTTTCAAATTCAAGCCAAATATCGGCATGGGTTTCCTTGGCGTATTGGTAAATGCCATCAATCTCCTCATCCAGATAAGCCAACACATTGGTTACGGATTTTTTGTTGTCCTCGGTTTCTTCAAAGCCGCTTTCATCAAGCAGCTCTTCCAGTTTGCCCTCGGTTTCGGCAATGCTGTTTTCCAATGCATCCAATTCTTCCTTTTCTTTTGGGAAGAAACGTTTTATCACCAGTTCATCGGGTATTAAATCAGTTGCCCAACCCATGGCAGAAACTGTTTTGAGGTCGTACTTAATGCCGTCCCACCAGGTAACAAACACACCGGCAGTTTGAAATTCATCCAATACGCCAATTGGAACCAGACTTTCCTTTAAAGCCATCAAAAGCTTTTTGCGTAAAACCGGCAATCGTTTGTTCCCACCTAAGCTTATGTATTCTGTAATGCCATCCTCTATAAGATTATCTGAATTCTCACCATTTTCAGCGCCTGCTAAACCTTTCAACCACTCATCTGCCTTTTTCCAGAAAGTTTGTAATTCACTTTGAAGTTTCTGTTCAATGGCAGTTACTCCTTTTTCTTCTTGTATAATCGGTCGTATCGCTTCTTTTCCACTTATATTTTCATTAAATGAAGTGTAACCTTCCTGTTCTTTTTTGTATTCAGCAAATAACGAATTGACATTAAAATTCCATTTCTCGCTTAAATTCTTTTTGGTAAAAATTTCGGCACAAGGAATACCACCAGTTAAATGGGCTTTTACATCTTCAGGTTCAGGTTCGGGCGTATTGTCAACATACCGGCGTATGTTTAGATTGAAGTCGTTTTGAACTATTTCATCCAGACTAACCAAACGGGAGTATTTCTCAATTTCCAGCTTGTTTTCAAACACGTATGTAATCTTTTCAATATCCTGTGGCCGGAGTTTATATTGCTTTTTTTGTTCTTCATATTCGGCATCGGCATTAATGAACAAAACCTTACTGCGTAAAGGAACCGGTTTGTTTTTATTGAAAATAATGACCGATGCAGGGATGCCGGTTCCGTAGAACAATTTGGGTGGCAATCCTATAATGGCTTCAATAATGCAATTGGTTTGTAAAAGAGTTTCTTTCTTGTCGCCCAATAATTGTTCTTTGGTAGCATTGATAAGTTCTTCCTTTAAATCGAGCATAATTTTCTTGCGGATTTGCTCTTCCACACCACCTCTAAATAAAACCCCATGAGGCATAACCACCGCCATAAGCCCGTTTTGTTTTAAACTGGCAATCATGTGTTGGATAAACATTAAATCGGCTTTCTTGCCTTTTTCCGGAGCAAAACCGTATTTAAACCGTTGCTGATACTCCATTTCCTTGCGGGTGTATGTTTGAGAAAACGGAGGATTCGCAATCACACGGTCGAACAAACGGATATATCCACCTTGTTCATGTTGTGGTTTTAGCAAGGTATCACCGTTTGCAATTTTGTAATCGGTAATATTATGAAGTAGCATATTCATTGAGCAAATTGCCCAAACTCCGGGGTTTCGTTCCTGACCATACAAACTGATGGATTGAACATCACCACCATTTTCTTCAACATAGTTGGCACTTTGAATAAGCATACCCCCTGAACCTGCTGTTGGGTCGTAAATGCTCATGCCTTCCTGTGGTTTAATCAGGTGTACCAACAAGCGAACAACTTCGTTTGGTGTATAGAATTCACCACCTTTTTTACCTGCGCTATCAGCAAAATATTTAATCAGGTATTCATAAGCCGCACCCAGCAAATCGGGAAATTCAAAATTATCGTTGGTTAATCTGAAATTGCTGATATAATCCGATTCACTTTCCAAAAGCGGTTCTTTAACTTTTTTCTTTTTCTTTTCCTCGGTAGAATTAGGGTCGTTAAAGTGGTCAATCAGTTTTTTCCATTGGGCGTTGGTAAATCCCTCGCCGCGAGTGCCATTGAACTCAATTTTGGTTAGAAGACCTGTTGGCATTTCATCGTTAGCCTCTTCAATGGCAGCTAAAGCTAAATCCAGATTTGAGGCTATATTATCTTTTAGGTCTTTTATTATATTCCACCGGGCAGTCTCCGGAACAAAAAATTTTTCACCATAATATGCCTTGCTTTCTGAATACTCTTTAATCTGTTCTTCAGGCAACCCCATTTTTGTATATTTCTCAATCAACTCTGCTTTATGCTGGTCAAATTGATCAGAAAGTCGTTTAAGAAAAAGCATCCCGAAAATAAATTCCTTGTACTCACTTGCATCTACACCACCGCGTAGAATGTTAGCCGCCCCATCAAGGAATTTTTCAAGTTGGGATAAGGATATTTTAGTTTGTTTCATTGATCGTTGTTCAGAATTATTTGAGTAGAACTATTTCAATAGCTTCTTTTGATTCTTTATTCTTCTTTTTATCAAAGCTGTTTTTCAAAAAGAATTTCACTGATTTTCCTTCCTTTATATCTTGTTTTTTGGCTTTAACTGAACTGAAATTAAAGTAATATGTTTCTCTGGAGCTATCCTGCTTTATGAAACCAGCTTTCCCATTTGAAAGAATTTTATTTATTGTTCCTGTTAGTTTCTCCTGGCCTTCAAAAAGATACTCATCCCATATTTTTTCAGCTTCCTTTTTTTTGTTTCTTAAATCAAATCTTTGGGAAATATCGAGTTTAAAATATGTAATTAACTTTTGAAGTTCCAGATCAATCCTTGCGTCGTTTGCCTGTTTAATAGCAATTACCAACTCAGCATGCACTTTAGCTTCAGCAGGTTTCTGCAATTTAAAGAAGATACGAGCTAAATGCACGTACAAATTTATCTTCATCAGGTCATCTCCGAAATTTTTAGCTGCCTTCAAAGCATACTGGAGTGCTTTTTCATAATCATTCTGTTCAAAGTATATCAGTGAAATATCACTTTCAATAAACCATTTATCGCCTTTACCAGTATCAAGAGATTTTAATATTTCTTCTCCCTTGCTCAAATCACCTAGTTCGATATAGCAAAGGGCTATTCTTCGTTTGAACCAGATGTTGTTGTCATAATGTAATTTTTGAATGTTTGCAAGCGCAAATTCACTGACCTCTATACTTTCCTGAAACTGTCTTTCTTTATACAGAAGCGTAGCCAGATAAGAATAATAGTTTTCAAAATCTGAGGCAAGTTTTCTTTCCTTCGTATCTTCTGATACTGTGGTCTGTTCCTTTTTCGAAAGTTTGAGAGGGTCCAGCTTATCTAACCAGTATCTGATCTTCGATGTATTAAAATTAGGTTTTTTGTAAGCTTTAAGAACTTTAAAAGCACCAACAGTAAAAGGGCAAGGTATCGTTGATTCATCGGTTACCTCCACTTGACCCTGGAGACTATAAATTCGTTCAAGGGCATGTTCTGTTTCTGAGACTTTATGACTGTCAAATTTCCTGATTGATTTATCAAAATATGCCCATACGAGGTTATTCTTTAGATTTGGTAAATCAGGATATTCAATAATATGTTTTTCTGAAAGTTCAATCGATTTTTCAAGTTGTCCGGTTTTTCGCAAGGAGTGAACATAACCCCAGATATCCCAATTATTTAAAATGATACTGGGATCATTATATGCAGTTTCATATAGAACAACTGCCTCTTCAAATCTTTTGGCTATTCTATGTTCTTTAGCTTGTTGAAGAATGTCTGGCATGTTGATATTGTATTTTAATGAATACCTCTTTTACATCATCATAAAGGTCAGTGCTATTACACTTCACAGGATACATTGTAGTTATAAATCCCTCATTGGTATAAAAAACATCAAGAGTCAAAAATGAAGTATCCCTACGGAGGGTTACCCTCTCTGCATAGTTCAAAGATTCAATTCCATCTATTTTGGATGAGATTCTTGTTAAATCTTCACCGACGGCCTGGAACAAGTCTTTTACAAGTTCTGACCCGAATTCCTGATTTAATGAGGCTTTTTTGCCAGTCTTCAATGAAGTTAGGAATGAATCTATTTCTTGTCCGAATTCAGGAGGACTGGATTTTGTAACAGAATGTTTTTTAAACTCGAATTTACCGGAATACCAAATAATTACGGTTGCTTCTTCACCTGCATTACCCTTAATTACATAATGTTCAGCAAAATCATGATGTAAGACTTCTGCCACGCTAAGTTTTGATGCTGATAATTCATTTACCAGCCAACAATAGAATTTAAAAAGTCTATCGTCAGTATTTTGGAAAAAGGTTGGACGTGTTGTTATTTCATGTAATTGAGATTTTGGATCTAAAGGGAATAATTCAATATTTTTAGCAGGAACTTTGAGGCATTCGTGATTATCCTTCCAACTCATTTTTATATAAGGAGTAATTTTGGGAACATTTATGAGAAATAGCTTTTTTGTCGCACATCCAATCCCGGTATATACCCATTTAAAATACTGCTTATTTTCAGTACCCTTGTTGTCCCCCTGGTCAAGATTAAAGAATATATTATCCCATTTGTATGATTGGGCTTTATGAACTGTAAGTGCATACCCAAACCTCAAGTGAACCGAATTAATATATTTGTCATGGTATCCAATATCTCGCCGGAACTCTTCTCTTTTGGGTTTCCAAAATCTTTTTTCGGTTTTTTTCAATTCTTTATCAATCTCAGCCAATCGTTTTCTGGTGTCATCATCAATGGGAACAACTGTGGTTAATTTGTTGTATTCTACTTCTAACTGTCTGTACTGTTCAGATTGCTTAAATTCTAACCATTCCACGCTATTCTCCTTTTCTGATTCTATCCTTTCTTTAACTTTTGTATTTAAATACGATTGAAGTCCAGCATATTCTTCATCTGTTATCTCCTTTGAGGTAGAATTCCAGTAATTCTCGAATGATAAGACAGTAACATCAAGATTTCTTTCAATTAGCTTAAGTTTAAGTTCACGGTATTTTAATTCTATTAACTTTTTCCTGATTGGCTGATAAAGTGATATTATTTCTTTGTCAACGCTTATGACTTCCGCAAACTCCCCATTAAAGACTTTCTGAGGAACAGCAAAGGGGTTATCCGGTGCAACAATTACAGTATTATTTATAAGAACAATATCTCCAGGTTCAATATCCGAGTTTTTAAGTAGTACTTTTTCCTTTACCCAAATATTTGATTCTCTAATCTTATCATTCGAGAAAGCGAGGATTTTTGTTTGATATGTATCATTTTTAAATGAATTCAATAATGCTAGCCTAAGAAATTGATCATCTTTTACCAATTTAATGTTTTCAGCATCAAGAACCTCCAGATTGTTATATCTATTTAGCTCTATTTGATTACTAATTCTCAATGCTTGTTTTATAATATTGCTTTTCCTGGAATCACTCAAGCCAATTTGTGCTGATTCAACCACTAATTCAAATTTAGATGATAAAAAAGTCGGGTTTAAAGCTGATTCTTCAAAGGGACCAATACTTAATCGGTTCTTATCTCCAACAAAAAGAATTTTAAAAGGGCTATTATTCTGTTTGATAAATGTTATTAAGTCAGATAATAATTGACCTGTCCCAAACTGAAGGGTAGGACTAGAGAACATTGAGTCAGATATGTGATGTGAATCATCAACTATGTAGAGGAAATTGGAAGGATTTTCATTTTTCTTGAGTTTGAAGATAACCTTTGATTGTATCTGTTCAATTTCTTTTTGTGTCCCATTTTCAGTTGAATCTGTTACTTCATCAGCATTCTCAAAAAGCTCTATTTCAATCTGTTCTGAAAATCTGTAAATGTAACTGTAAAGGTTGTTTACAGATTCTATTTGTTTTCTGATATTTCTCGCTATTCTGTTATTTGGTGCAATAACTTGTGCTCCTGCGATACAAGTTGAGGGGAGATGATTAATGAGATGATTAATTAAAAAGGTCTTTCCACTTGAAAATGGACCAGATAGTACAAATGCATTCGAATTCTCGTTTTTCAGAAAAGAATCTATTTTAGTCAAAACAGTTAATTGATCTTGGTTTAAAACTTTCTGGCTATCATCTTTTGTTTCAATTTCTGGTTCATCTGTTTTCGTTATTTCTGGTTCAAGAGGATTCCATTTGGTTGTACTGAATAAACTTGCGAGTCTTTCAAGATCCAGAGGTTTTAGGTTGATCTTAACCGTTACGATATCTTCTAAAGAACTGATTAATGAGTTTTTGTCTTTAATGAAGAACCAGTTCTGATATTTTTCTGGAATCTCGCCAATTAGATTTATTCCTTTAAGAAAGCATACAATGCAATCAATATGTTTATAATCAAATTGGGAACCTTTGGAAATAAATGTGTTTTTATGGTAGCTTAGGTAATCCTTGATTTTTTCTTTATGGTTTCTCAGTTGGAGATAGGGGTTACCTTGGTTACCTCCTTTAATTATAACTGATCCATGGTACCAATTTTCAAATTCAAAACTTTCAAGCGCAGGTAATTTTATATCTCCGGAATAGTTTTTAAAGTCAATTATTATAAATGATTTGGAAGTTAAGAACAGGGCATCTGGTGCGATTCTATTTCCATCGGCATCTATAATTACCGGATTACCAATCAGATAGGCATTTTCTGAAGAAGCCTTGTATTTATTTTGGAGATCAATAGCAAGTTGTCTGAAAAACACGTTTTCATGGACATAATCGAATTGATTTTTGAAAACTTGGAGTGACATATTGCAGATTAATTAACCTTTAAATTTACTGATAAATTTATGCGGTGAGTATTATATGGCGCGTGTTTTTGCACTCGTGGTGCGGTCCAGGTTTAAGCGGTTATTAGTTTTTTCTCGCGTTGGCAAAAAGCGTGACACAAGGAGGGGTTTCCCGGCGGGAGCTGAGGCGGGCTGTACCGCCTACCACTATGCGGTCCTCTTTAGCCAGAAAATTCTCGCGGTACGAAGAGGCAATGACATATTCCGACCTGTTGGTCTACGTTAAATACCCTCTTGATATGCAGTTAGCGTTTATCTTTTCAATAGAATTTATAAACTCACTAGTATCTAAGAAATAACTAGGGTATGCCTTCCTGAGCAATTTCATTGAATTTGCTGATACAAGCACCACGGCTTTGCTTGTATCTTTAATTTCCTTCTCAATTTCAAGGTATTTTTCGGTTGCAGCTTCAATAGAATTTTCATTGAAAACGGTAATGAGAACGCTTTGCTTCTCCACATCAATAAAAATTAAATAGTAATCTCCTGGGAAATTTTGTCGCTCCAGATGTTTTGTTGTGACGCCTAAGGCCTTTAGAGTATCTATAATATTGAGTTCTTTACATTTGTTATGACATTCAACCATAAGGCTTTCCATAGACCTTTCTTTGTGGATTTCAAGTTTGGGTAATCCTTCTTTTAATGCAAATAGCGAACTAACAATTTTGAAAAAGTCTAACCATTCATCTGGACCCATACTCGATTTCAATGATGTATTTGTAATTAGTCCAGCTGTTTCAACAGCAGTAGCCCAACCATGTTGAAGCTTTGTCCTAATCTGTAATTCAATCTTTAATCCATCATATCTCTGTACTCTTGACGAGTATTTGTAAACGAAATGAATGCTACGATATCCGGATTCTTTTGGATTTGCAACGTAGTCATTAATTTTTTCGAGTTTGTGTTTTTGCTTGGCAGTTTCAATAATTGATCTAAGACTTAGTAGGTCTTTAACATCCTTCAATACCGCTCTATAACCTCCAATGTCCTGCATACCACCTAACCTCATATCAGCGTTTAAGTCAAGCTTGTATTCTATTGATGATAAGCGTTTTAGTCGTTGAGAAACTAAGTATGGCGTTATTTGGCTTCTTTCACATAGTTTAATGAGCCTATTTTTCATTACTCTTAGAGGGTGAAGGTGATGAGATCTCCACTTGTTAATAGTCTCAAGAGCATCGTAAATATCATCTTCTGAGCTAGATGTTATAAGTATTTCTCCTGCTCTACTAATAGTGTTTCTTGAAAATTCCATTATTTCTGTATTTAATGAAGGCGAACTCGCTTATATGTCAACATTTTCTATAGAAGTAGGACTTTGAAATAAAGAATGATTATTGAAGAATCTTCCATGATACATCCATCTTCCACACCTTAAGTACACTTGATAGATATATAACATTAAACATCATAAAATAGTAAGGACTCTCTGTCAATCCCTTCAAATCTATCAAGTGACTCAGGCCAGTGTACCAAAATTAAATAAAACGTTTTGAGATAGAGTGTTAATAATGAGTGAAGTTTTGAACAGGTGACTATTTATTACATTAACTCTTCAAAATAGATAAAGGGTGAAATTCTTCCGATCTTTTTCTGTTTTGTTTAACGAAGGCCCAACAGTACGCGGTGTCTGGAGATGTAAACCTGATGTGCTATTTCAAATTCAGTCTCTTTGAATCGTAATTTATCTCCCGGCCGCATCTGGGCGAGGAGGGTGAGGTCAGCGGTGATGACATTGGCTATGCGGGCATAACCACCGGAGGTCTGGCGGTCAGCCATCAGGATGATGGGATGACCATCGCCGGGAACCTGAACGGTGCCCAACGAGATACCTGCCGAGATGATGTTGGTCATCCCTTCCTTATGTTTGATTGGCTCACCTGACAGCCGGTAGCCCATACGGTCGCTCCGGGCGGTGACTGTGTGTTCCGTTGACAGAAAACTGCGCAATCCTGCTAGCTCGAAATAATGTGCCTCGGGACCGGAGATGACCCTGATTGTCTGCTCATGCTTATATTCTGGTATCAGGCCCTCGGAGATCCTTTTTAAGCGCAGCTTGCCTTTAGGTGCGCCCAAATGCAGCTCGTCGCCAATCATGAGCGCACGGCCCTGAAATCCTCCAATCCCTGCCCTGAGGTAGGTCGACCGGCTGCCCATCACCGGCGGGACGGCTATACCTCCGGCAAAGGCGATATATGCCCTGCAGCCGCTTCTTAATCCTTTGAACCCGAGCCTGTCACCGGGCCTGACATCAACCGCCGTGTTCATCGGGATGCCCTGTCCGTTGAGATGTGGGTCCATGTCGGCACCCGTGATGGCAATCCAGGTGGCACTGGTGAACTCAAGCTCCGGTCCGGAGATTGTTGCCTCGAGGCATGCATCGCCGGGGTCGTTGCCCACCAGCAGGTTGGCCAGGTCGAGGGAGAAAACATCCATCGCTCCAGACACGGGCATGCCATACCTCTGATAACCATACCTCCCCCTGTCCTGCACAGTGGTAAGCAATCCTGCCGTATGTACAATCACCGTCGCCATAGTCACTCCTTAGGGGTTCTCCTGACCTGGTACGTTCCAGCAGCTACCGCGGCAGCTATCCGATCATACTCATCTTTATCTATTGAGTAAAACCGGATGTAATCGCCGGTACTGAATAGGAACTCGGGCTTGCTGTCGGGATTGAAGAGTCGCAGCGGGGTGCGGCCTATCAGCTGCCATCCGCCGGGACTATCAATAGGGTAGATGCCTGTCTGCTCACCGGCGATGCCCACATAGCCTGCGCGGATCTTCAGTCGCGGCGTCTCCTGTCGAGGGGTGGCAATGCGTTTGTCCATCCCCCCGAGATAACAGAAGCCGGGGGTGAAGCCAAGCATATAAACGAGGCAGGTGGCGGAGCTATGTATCCTGATCACATCCTCCGCGGCAAGGCCGCTATATTCCGCAACATAATGCAGGTCGGGACCCGCCTCGCCGCCATAGAGTACAGGCACATGAACCACCTCCGCTGCGGGCATTGTCATGGCGCTAAGGTCGGCAGCGCACTTCTTGAAGGTCTCAAGCAGATGCCTGTAATCGACCGTCGCCGGGTCATAACAGACCATCAGCTCGTTGTATGACGGGATGAAATCCATGATGCCGCTGATATTCTCCTCCTCAAGCCTCTTCAGCAGCTTCCTGACAACCAGGTTCACCTCCTCCGAGATCACATCACCTGCCTTGATGATGAATGCCGAGTCGCCCGACGGAATATACTTCAGCTCCATCTCAGTCGTTTCCCGGGTCCCTTATTATGATGCCTCCGGTCATAACCATTGCCCTGTCATCCCACTCAAAGGGGTTTTACGGTGATTCCCCCGGCCTTCAGCGCCCCCGCCAGCCTCCTTACGAACTCCGCGGCAGTCTCGTTGTCGCCGTGGATACATACGGTCTCGGCTTCAATGGGGATAAGCTTTCCCGAGACACTCTCCACAACCTTCTCCCTGATCATCCTGATGACCCTGCGGATCATCACATCTGTGTCGTGCAGCACAGCGCCCTCAACGGATCGCGCGACGAGCGTGCCGTCGTCGTTGTATGCCCTGTCGGCAAACACCTCCGAGGCGCAGGCGAGACCTGCATTCCTGGCAGCCCTGATCAGCTGCGAGCCCGACTGTCCCACCAGCACCAGCGAGCTGTCGAGGTCCTTCACCGCCCGGACAATGTTCATCGACATGTCATAGTCGGTTGCGGCGGTGTTGTAGAGTGCGCCGTGGGGTTTGACGTGCCGCATGCGTGCTCCTGCCGCCTCGGCCATCGCCTTGACAGCCCCCGCCTGGTAGAGTATCATCGCCCGCAGCTCCCTGGGGCTCATCGTCATGGGCTTCCGGCCGAAATTCTCACGGTCGGGGTACCCCGGGTGCGCCCCGATGCTCACACCGTTCCTTATGGCTGAGCGTACGGTCTGCTCTATCGTCAGCGGATCGCCCGCATGAAACCCGCAGGCAATGTTGACGGAGGAGATGAAGGGCATGATTGCCTCATCGTTGCCGGGCCCGTCTGCCAGGCTCGTCTCGCCGAGATCACAGTTTATGTCGATATTCATTGTCACTTTCCGGGTATTAGCTTACCTGTTCACGATATTGAAAGTAAATGTAGGAAAAAGGCTCCAATACAGAGAGATCAGTGCTCCGGTCTGTTATTTTATTGTATAAAACGATCAAAAAAGACACATAAACATTACAAAAAGACAATAATAGTTGCATAAATGTAATGTATGTATTACATTTGCGGTGAACAAAAACGTAAAGAGTTATGAAAACGAAACTGCTTTTGCCGAACAAGTTCAAAACACCCGGCTGGATCATGCTGATCCCCACAACCCTGTTTGGACTTTACATTATCTTTTCCGATTTCGAGTTTGACTTTCTTGATGCGAGGGTATTTACGTTCTACTCAAATGAGATATTGGGTGAATCCGTCACAATGGGATTCGTACACAAGAATCTCACCTATACGATTACTGGCATAATTTTCATTATCAGCGCTTTCTTTGTTGCTTTCTCCAGGGAAAAGACAGAAGATGAGTTCATTGCCAGAATCAGGCTCGAATCATTGTTATGGGCTACATACATCAATTATGGCATCCTGCTGTTCTGTTTTCTGTTCTTTTATGATTTCGGATTCTTCTATGTGATGATAATCAACATGTTTACAATCCTGGTGATATTTATAATCCGGTTTCAGTATTTACTTCACAGAGCCAAAAAATCGCTGAGTCATGAAAAATAGTCTGAAGGTTGAGAGGGCAATCAAGAATATCACCCAGGAGGAGCTTGCCAGGGAGATAGGGGTGACCAGGCAGGCAATAAACTCGATTGAGCTTGGTAAGTTCGTACCGTCGACCGTCCTGGCTCTCAGGCTCTCAAAGTTTTTTGACAAACCGGTAAACGACCTGTTCAGTCTTGAAGAGGGTGATTAGAGCGCCGGGGGATGGGGGAGGGTCTGACCCTCTTGCAGTTCTGCCGGCTTCCAGAGTTTTTTGGGGATCTGCCACTTGTCTAAGGATTCCGGGCCCGGTTGTGGGTTACGTTTCGCCAGCATCACAGCTGATTGTGATATAGCCTGTCGACTGCTGTCAGATTATGCCAATAACATGCAGGATGCTCCTGATGCCCAGTCCCGTTGCAATGAGAACAACAATTGCCCCGAGGATGTTCGGGAGGAGCCCGTTGACGTTGTCACCCATTATCCTGCGGCTGTTCATCACCACGAGGAGGTAGACCGCTATCACCGGCAGCAGGATGCCGTTGGCGACCTGCGCGAAGAGGATCGCCTCGACAGGTTTGAATCCCAGCATCCCGAAGAGCACTCCGGCCAGCAGGATGAACATCCAGATCATCCGGAATCGCGCAGAGCGAAGGTCGCGTTTCCAGCCCATGATGCCGGCTGTTGCGTATGCGGCGGCCATCGGTGCCGTGATGGCTGAGGAGATGCCTGCAGCGAAGAGGCCGATGCTTATGATATACTTAGCCCATCGCCCTGCGAGAGGCTCAAGCTGACGTGCCATGTCGGTGCCCGAGGTGATGTCAGTGCCGGTACCTGCAAAGGCGGCGGAGGCTGTCACTATCACTGCCATGGATATCACCCCGCCGAGGATCATTGATACCGAGATATCCCACCTCGCTGCCGGAAGGTCGGAGGGAGAGTGCCACCGTTCCTGTACCGCCGAGGCATGGAGGAAGAGGTTATAGGGGACCACGGTTGTGCCGATGAGTCCCACGAGGGTCAGCACTGCGCCGGCGGGTATTGTCGGGACGAACATTCCCCTGAGCAGCGACGGCAACTCGGGTGAAACGATTATTGCGGTGGTGAGGAAGGTGAGGCTCATGAGTATCACCAGGGCAATGAGGACTCTCTCGATGAGCTTGTAGCTGCCCACAAAGAGGAGGATGAAGGCAATGGCGGCGTTGACAGCGACCAAGAAGCGTATTGTCAGCGTTTTGGAGGTGAAGAGGGTCTCGAGGCCCATTGAGGCGCCGAGGAGGTTGCCGGTCTGGAAGGCGGCGTTGCCGAGGGTTATGGCGGAGATGACGAGGATTGCAGTGATGAGACGCGCGGCGGGTTTGCTGAAGTGTGCACGGAGAGCCTCGCCGAGGCCGTTTCTGGAGATGATGCCCAGTCGTGCCGCCATCTCCTGGAGGATTATTGTGGCGGCTATTGAGAAGACCATTCCCCAGAGGAGGGCGTAGCCGAATTTTGCCCCTGCCAGGGTGCAGGTTGTGATGGTTCCCGGGCCGATGAATGCGGCGGTGACGAGGGCACCGGGGCCGATTCGGAATGCGGGGCGCTTTTTGGATGGGGGCATGTTGGGGGGCTCACTTATGGTGAGTATAAATGTAAATATAATTGAGTTATGGAACAGATGAGAGAAGTCAGCAGTCTTCAGTCGGCAGTCGGCATTAATGCAGTCGGCAGTCAGCAGTTTGGGACTCCGACGAAGGAGGAGAACCAATCCCGCATCCGCCGGCTGGCGGATCAGGACGGCAGTCGGCAGGGGGTAATTATGGAGCAGGAGTAGCTTCAAATCGTGGAAAAGACCAATAAAAAATTAAAAAATGCCCCTGATATAATACAAAGAATATTGAAAAATGCTCATGATATGTTACACTAAAACAATATATTTGCCCTGTAAATGTTACATAAGATATGGCTTTATACAGAAAGTTATATGCCCATCTTCTTGAATGGAAGAGCAACAAGAACCGCAAGCCTTTAATTATTAGGGGTGCAAGGCAAGTGGGCAAGTCCACACTTGTAAATGACTTTGCCAGGGAGTTCAGATTCTTTATCTCAGTAAACCTGGAGAAAAGAGAGGACAGGCAGATTTTTGATTCCCTGCACGATACAAGGGACATAATAAATGCATTGTTTCTGCGGGCCGGTGTACCCCTCACAGACCAACCAACCCTCATCTTCCTGGATGAAATACAGGAGTCGCCTGAGGCAGTAACTCAGCTAAGATACTTCCATGAAGAATACCCGGAGTTGTACCTGATAGCCGCCGGTTCACTCCTGGAATTTGCAATGAAAAGGATTCCTTCATTCCCTGTTGGCAGGGTTGAACAGGTGGTTTTGCATCCTTTTGATTTCGAAGAGTTCTTACTTGCGATGGATCGAATGGATTTTATGGCTGAGCTTGATAATATCCCTATTAACAACTATGCCCATGATTCTATCCTCAAACTGTTTCATGATTATGCTATCATAGGAGGTATGCCTGAAGTAATCAAACAATATTCAGATGAAAGGAATCTTATTAATCTCGGATCCATTTACTCCAATTTATGGCAGAGTTATCGGGACGATGTCGAGAAATACGGTTCGAATGAAACAGAGCGTAAGGTACTGAGACACATAATTGATACGGCTCCATACGAGCGAGATCGGATAACGATGGCTGGCTTCGGAAACTCACAATATCGATCCAGGGAGATTGGCGAAGCACTTCGGGCACTCGATCTTGCCAGAATCATTCAGCTCATATATCCCACAACAAATCTGGCCCCACCTGTGATACCTGACCTGAAAAGAAAACCACGGTTACAGTTCCTTGATACCGGTCTCTTAAACCATTCACTTGGAATTCAGTCAGAGTTACTTGGATTGAAGGATCTCAACAGTATCTACAGGGGAAGGCTAATACAACATCTTTCTGCACAGCAGTTTCAGGCGCAAACCACTTCTCCTTTGTATAAAACACTGTTCTGGGTAAGGGAAAAGGCTAACAGCAATGCGGAAGTGGACCTTGTGTACCAGTCTGGAAAATTCATCATTCCGGTCGAAGTAAAATCGGGTGCACAGGGGAGCCTCAGATCCCTGCACCAATTTGTGGAGAGATCTGAAAACAAGATCGCTATCCGGTTGCTTGCCAACCGGTTCTCACTGGAGAAGACCAAAACTCCGGCAGGGACACCATATCTTTTACTCAATATGCCATACTACACCTCTACAAGAATCCAGAAATATGCAGAATGGCTTATAAATCAAAGCCGAATCTGACTTTTCTGCCTCATACAACAATTTAATAAACATGAAGCATGATCACGGGTGAGTTTGATTTGACGAGAACTTGCTATACTTGAGGTAACTGATACCGATAATAATCAAATTCTGTAATAAGGTGTATACAAGAGCAATAGTAAGGAGGCCGGGCAGGAACTTCGCCAATGGGATAACAACATCTAACCTGGGAAAGCCGGATTCTGGCAAAGCCCTCGAACAGCATGCCGCATATTGCGAGGCGCTGATTAAGTGCGGCGTGGAACTGACAGTCCTGGAGGCGGATGAAAGATACCCTGATGGATGTTTCGTGGAGGATACAGCTGTTGTCAACAGCAGGGTGAAAGTTGTCTCCAGGCCGG
>Ga0209800_10000942_pt1 | contig 36364 bp, 32 predicted proteins | sample Higcelweek8metaG_FD_187174 | JGI IMG/M metagenome (GOLD analysis project Ga0209800, IMG submission 187174) | Freshwater pond sediment microbial communities from the University of Edinburgh, under environmental carbon perturbations - High... | ecosystem: Environmental > Aquatic > Freshwater >...
GTATCCACCTTTTTGCCCAGGTGGAGATCGATGAAGGGGCCTTTTTTAATGGATCTGCTCATCGTATCAATTATTTTTTCCTTCTTTCAATAATATGCTTGTTCGAATACTTGGTCTTGCTCCTGGTTTTGAAACCTTTGGCAGGCATACCGCTGCGTGAGCGCGGGTGTCCGCCTGAAGCTCTTCCTTCACCACCACCCATGGGATGGTCAACCGGGTTCATTGCAACGCCCCTGGTCCTGGGCCTGCGGCCAAGCCAGCGTTTGCGGCCTGCCTTACCGGATATCTCCTGGTTGTGGTCAGTGTTCGAAACGGTTCCGATTGTTGCGCGGCATGTGGTAAGCACCATCCTTGTCTCACCTGAAGGGAGCTTGATGATTGCATACTTGCCGTCACGGGCAGCCAGCTGTGCAAAGGTGCCGGCACTGCGTGCCATGGCTGCACCCCTTCCGGGCTTCAGCTCGATGTTGTGAACTATTGTACCGAGAGGAATGTCTTCAAGGAAGAGAGTGTTGCCAACCTCCGGCGCTGCAGTCTTTCCTGACATAAGCTCCTGGCCGACCTTCAGGCCGTTGGGTGCAATAATATACCTCTTCTCTCCGTCAGCATAGGTGAGAAGGGCAATGCGTGCCGAACGGTTCGGGTCATATTCGATTGAAGTGACCTTCGCGGCAACGCCGTCCTTGGTCCTCTGGAAATCGATCACCCGGTACATCTTCTTGTGGCCGCCGCCAATGTATCTCATTGTACGCCTGCCGTCAACGTTCCTTCCACCTGACTTCTTAATCGGCGCAAGCAGGGATTTCTCAGGCGTGTCACGGGTCACCTCCTCAAAGGTACTCGCGATCTTATGTCTCTGACCTGGTGTTACAGGCTTGATCTTTCTGACTGCCATATTATATTAGATGTTGCTGTAAAAATCAATTGTCTCTCCTTTTGCAAGAGTTACAACAGCCTTTTTCGTTGCTGATGCCCTGCCCTTCATCATACCTGACTTGGTATAGCGGGTCTTGGTCTTGCCACCGTAGTTGAGGGTGTTCACTGACTCAACGTTCACGCCGTAAAGCTCCTCCACTGCCTTCTTGATCTGCAGCTTGTTGGCCGTGCGTACCACCAGGAAACCATACCTGTTGAAGGCTTCGCCCTGACTGGTCATCTTTTCGGTCACTATGGGTTTAATCAATATTTCCATAACTCTGCTCCTGGTTTATATAGTTGACTGCAAAACATCAACTGCGCTCTCGGTCAGCACTAGAGTTGAAGCTTTCATAATATTGTAAGTATTTAAATCACTGATAGTTACAACTTCAACTCCCTGCAAATTTCGAGATGACAAATATATGTTTTTATTTTGTTCTGATAAAACAAAAAGTGAATTTTTCTTGGCAAGCTTGAGGTTTGCGCTCATCCCGGCCATTTTTGAAGTCTTCGGTGTCTCCAGTGAGAAGTCTTCAAGGATGACGATTTTATTCTCCCTGGCCTTGTATGAAAGGGCCGATTTTCTTGCAAGCTGTTTTACCTTTTTATTGAGCTTGAATCCGTAGAATCTTGGCCTGGGGCCGAAGATACGACCGCCACCGCGGAATTCCGGGTTCTTGATGCTGCCGAAACGTGCTGTTCCGGTGCCCTTCTGTCTCTTGAGCTTGCGTGTGCTGCCCGTGACCTCTGCGCGTTCCTTGGCTTTGTGAGTTCCCTGCCTCTGGCCTGCCAGATACTGTTTTGTATCAAGGTAAATAGCGTGGTCATTGGGTTCAATGCCGAAGATGGTCTCATCCAGAGTGACCTTTCTTCCGGTCTCTTTGCCTTCTATATTAAATACTGCTATTTCCATTACTTTGTTATTATTACGTAACCACCTTTGGGGCCGGGGACGGCGCCCTTGACAAGAAGCAGGTTTGATTCGGGCATGATCTTTACAACCTTGAGTTCCGTCTCCTGCTGTTTTCCGCCTGTCTGTCCTGCCATGCGCATGCCTGGCATAACCCTTGACGGCCATGATGAAGCACCTACTGAACCGGGGGCCCTGAGCCTGTTGTGCTGGCCGTGGGTGGTTCCGCCAACGCCGCCGAAGCCGTGACGCTTGATGACGCCCTGGAATCCCTTGCCTTTGGTCCAGCCTCTTACATCAAGAAATCTGTCATCATTGAAGAGATCGACTGTGATGACATCGCCTCTCTTGTATTTTCCATCTTCAAATCCTGAGAACTCGGCAATCTTCCTCTTGGGAACGCTGCCTGCCTGTTTGAAATGTCCTATCTCAGCCTTATTGCTTGCCTTTTCCTTCTTATCGTCGAAACTGAGCTGCAAAGCCGCATAACCGTCTGTCTCCACAGTCTTGACCTGTGATACAACACACGGGCCCACTTCCAGAACTGTGCATGGAATGCTCTTGCCGTCTTCGTCGAAGACAGATGTCATTCCAACTTTTTTTCCTATTAATCCCTGCATAATTCAGTATTTTACCGGTTTCACACTTTTATTTCCACTTCTACTCCGCTGGGCAGCTCAAGCTTCATCAGAGCATCGATGGTTTTTGGTGTTGAGCTGTATATGTCAAGCAGGCGCTTGTACGATGACAGTTCGAACTGCTCTCTTGATTTCTTGTTGACGAACGGCGAACGGAGCACCGTATAGATTTTCTTGTGGGTGGGCAACGGTATGGGACCGCTGACAACTGCACCCGTCGATTTGACTGTCTTGACAATCTTCTCAGCCGACTTGTCGACCAGGTTGTGATCGTAAGACTTCAGTTTGATGCGGATTTTCTGACTCATCTCTTTTAAAGAATTTTTCCTGTTGATACTTCAATAATTTTCTTCGCTAATTCTGCAGGCACCTCTTCAAAGTGCGAGAACTCCATCGTTGATGTAGCCCTGCCGGAGGTAAGGGTACGCAGTACTGTAACGTATCCGAAGTTTTCTGCCAGAGGTACTTTTGCTTTAATTACCCTTGCACCTGCTTTCGATTCCATACCTTCCACCTTGCCTCTGCGCTTGTTGAAGTCGCCTATCACGTCACCCACATATTCTTCAGGGGTTACGACTTCGGCGTTCATCACCGGTTCGAGAAGCACCGGGTGGCATTTCCCCGCCGCATGGCGGAAGGCCTGCCTGGCACAAATCTCGAACGCCAGCGCGTCTGAGTCAACGTTATGGTACGAACCGTCTTTGAGGATAACCTTTAGGCTGTCAAGCGGGAAGCCGGCCAGCGGGCCGTTCATCATTGCCTCACGGAATCCCTTTTCCACTGACGGGATGAATTCCTTGGGCACATGTCCTCCCCTGATCTCATTTACGAAGGTCAGTCCGGGAACGTTCTCGTCGGCAGGCATAACTTCCACGGTGATATCCGCGAATTTGCCCCTGCCGCCTGTCTGTTTCCTGAAGAGCTCCCTGTGAGTGTAGGACGCTGTGACAGCCTCCTTGTATGCCACCTGGGGTCTCCCCTGGTTGCATTCAACATTGAACTCTCTCTTTAGACGGTCAATAAGAATTTCAAGATGCAGCTCACCCATGCCGCTTATAACTGTCTGTCCGCTGTCAGGATCGGTCTTCACCCTGAAGGTGGGATCCTCCTCGGCCAGTTTGCCAAGTGCGTTGCCAAGACGGTCAATGTCAGCCTGTGTTTTCGGTTCAATGGCGATCCAGATAACCGGTTCCGGGAACTCCATTGATTCGAGTACGATAGGCTTGTTAATGGCACAGAGAGTGTCTCCTGTCTTAAGGTCCTTGAACCCGACACCTGCACAGATATCACCTGCATACACGGTCTCGATCGGGTTCTGCTTGTTTGCATGCATCTGGAAGAGGCGGTTGATCCTCTCCCGCTTGCCGGTCCTGACGTTCAGGACTGTGTCGCCTCCGTTGAGTGTCCCTGAATAGACTCTCATGAAGACCAGCCTTCCCATATACGGATCGGTAGCTATTTTAAAGGCGAGGGCAGCAAAAGGCTCATCGGCTTCGGGATTGCGCGTTATCTCCTTCTCGTCGCGGGGATCGTGGCCCTTAACGGCCCCGACATCCACCGGTGAGGGGAGGTAGGCTATCACTCCGTTTATGAGGCGCTGCACGCCCTTGTTCTTGAATGCGGCACCGCAGAAGACCGGGACTACAACTCCCTCGATAGTCTCCCTGCGGAGTACTGACATGAGTTCATCAGTGGTGATGCTCTCATGGTCATCAAGGTAACGCTCCAGGATGGAGTCATCCATCTCGGCGCATGCCTCAACGAGTTTCATTCTCCACTCTGCTGCTTCCTCCTGCATGAAATCAGGTATCGGCTGTATTGTGAAGTTCTGAAGCGGATCAGAGCCATCCTCAAAAATGACGGCTTTCATCTCCATAAGGTCAATCAGACCCGTGAAGTTATCCTCGGAGCCAATCGGTATCTGAACAGGTACCGGGTGAGCCCCGAGTTTGTCAATCATCTGCTGCACCACACCATGGAAGTCAGCACCGGCACGGTCCATTTTGTTGACGAACGCTATACGCGGCACATTGTATTTGCTGGCCTGTCTCCACACTGTCTCCGACTGCGGTTCAACACCACCGACGGCACAGAAGACGGCAACAGCTCCGTCGAGCACCCTGAGTGAACGCTCAACCTCCATTGTGAAGTCGACGTGTCCCGGGGTGTCAATGAGGTTGATCTTGAAAAGCTGATCCCTGTATTTCCAGAAGGTGGTTGTGGCTGCCGATGTGATTGTGATCCCCCTCTCCTGTTCCTGCACCATCCAGTCCATAGTGGCATTGCCCGAATCGACTTCGCCGATGCGGTGCACACGACCCGTATAATAGAGGATGCGCTCGGAAGTCGTAGTCTTCCCGGCATCAATGTGGGCCATAATGCCAATATTTCTGGTATATCTGAGATCGATGTTCATCTTGGGCTGTTGGTTAACCACGCGTCAGTCTGATCAGAACCTGAAATGAGCGAAGGCTTTGTTGGCCTCTGCCATACGGTGGGTATCTTCCTTTTTCTTATAGGCACCGCCTTCATTGTTGTAGGCTGCCATCACCTCGGCGGCAAGCTTGTCAGCCATGCTGCGGCCGGTGCGTTTGCGTGCGAAGAGAATAAGGTTCTTCATGCTTATGCTCACCTTGCGGTCAGGGCGTATCTCGAGGGGTACCTGGAATGTGGCACCACCGACCCTGCGGCTTTTCACCTCCACATGCGGGGTGATGTTGTCAAGAGCCTGTTTCCAGATCTCGAGCGGACTCTTCTCCGCATTCTTCATCTTGTCAGCCACTATGTCAAGTGAGTCGTAAAAAATCCTGAAGGCAACGGTCTTTTTACCATCGTACATCAGGTTATTGATGAAACGGGTAACGTACGGATCGTTGAATTTCGGGTCCGGTAAGAGGATCCTCTTCTTTGGTTTTGCCTTTCTCATATTGTGAATCCTTTAACTGTTACTTCTTTGGTCTTTTTGCTCCGTATTTTGACCTTCTCTGCTTGCGGCCATCAACACCGGATGTATCGAGTGCGCCACGGACAAGGTGATAACGGACGCCCGGAAGGTCTTTTACCCTGCCGCCCCTGATAAGCACAATAGAGTGCTCCTGAAGGTTGTGTCCTTCACCCGGGATATATGCGTTGACCTCCTTCTGGTTGGTCAGCCTTACCCTGGCAACTTTTCTCATGGCTGAGTTAGGTTTCTTGGGCGTGGTAGTATATACACGGACACATACTCCCCTGCGCTGCGGGCATGAGTCAAGAGCAGGTGCCTTGCTCTTGTCCACCAGCTTCTTGCGGCCTTTTCTAACTAACTGCTGAATTGTTGGCATAATTCTCTTTTAATTAATTTTCCTTTTTTATTCTCTTATGCAAAAAATCTGTTTCTCACTTTCCGACGCACACAAGATGCGAAGGGGTTCATATTATCCGTTGCACATTCCGGCCGTCATAACAGCGGCAGGCCGCCTCCGCGCCCCGGATCAAAGTCTTCTGAAGATGTAACTTATGGTTTGTAAGTTATTCCAGGATTTTCTTCCCGACCTCTCCTTCCGACAACTTTTGTATACTTACAGATTGACGAAGAAACCGGTACTCCTGTTTTCAAAAAACCGCCGCAAAGAAAGTAATTATTTTTCAAACAGCCATCACTTTATATGCAATCTTTTGAAAATTTGTTATTTTTGCGCTCCCATACTGACGAATTACACCATATTATATATTAACAACATCCGAAGATGAAGACATACTCAACAGACCACCTAAGGAACATTGCTCTGCTGGGAAACTCGGGCTCAGGAAAGACGACTCTCGCGGAAGCAATGCTTTTCAACGGCGGGGTCATTGAGAGACGGGGTACAGTAGAAGCAAAGAACACCGTCTCAGACTACAAACCGATTGAGCAGGAGAACCGCAACTCTATCTATTCAACAGTACTTTATGCTGAGTTCAGGGACAAGAAGATAAACATTCTTGACACCCCGGGCCTTGACGATTTCTCCGGCGGGGTGATCTCTTCAATGTATGCTGCTGACACCGCCATGCTGTTGATCAACGTGCAGAACGGCGTTGAGGTGGGTACCGAGATTCACTTCAGGCATGCCGAAAGGTTCCACAAGCCTCTTATTATCGCCGTTAACGGTCTGGACCATGAGAAGGCCAACTTCGAAAAGACTGTTGAGATGCTCCATGAGCGTCTCGGCACCAACGTTACAATCGCACAGTTCCCGGTGAACGAAGGACTTGGCTTCAACACAATCATTGACGTCATCAGCATGAAAATGCTTCGTTACGCCAAGGAGGGTGGCAAAGCCGAAGTGCTTGACATTCCTGCCGAACATAAGGAGAGGGCAGAAGAACTGCATGCAGCCCTCACTGAAAAGGTTGCCGAGAGCGACGAGGCTCTGATGGAGCTCTTCTTTGCGAATGACAAACTCACCGAGGAAGAGATTGGTCGCGGACTGCGCCAGGGACTGCTGAAGAGAGGCATCTTCCCGGTATTCTGCATCTCCGCCAAGGGAAACATTGGCATTGACAGGCTTCTCGATTTTATTTCAGTATCCGCTCCTTCACCCGCCGATATGCCGGCAGTGAAGAATTCAAAAGGCACCGAGGTGAAATGCAATGATGCCGGTACTCCGTCTGTTTTCATCTTCAAGACAACCCTTGAGGAGCACATCGGCGAGATCAACTATTTCAGGGTGATGTCAGGCAAGATCAACGAGAACTTTGATGTTGTCAACACAAGCAACGGTACCAAAGAGAGGCTGTCACAGATCTTCGCATGCGCCGGCAAGAACCGGACCCGCATCCCTGAGATTCATGCAGGCGACATCGGCGGTTTCGTGAAACTGAAGAACACCAAGACAAATCATACACTGAATGCACCGGGTAACGACTGGACCTACCAGGAAATGTCTTTCCCCGCTCCCAAATACCGTGCAGCAATCAAGCCCCTCAGCGAGAGCGATGAGGAGAAGATGGGTGAGTCACTCAACCGAATGCACCAGGAGGATCCCACGATCATTGTAGAGTACTCCAAGGAACTCAAGCAGATTATAATCCACGGTCAGGGCGAGTACCATCTCAATATCCTGAAGTGGCACCTTGACAACATCTATAAGATCGAAACACAGTTCCTTGCGCCAAAAATTCCCTATCGTGAGACAATCACGAAGACAGCGCAGGCCGATTACCGTCACAAGAAGCAGTCGGGCGGCGCCGGTCAGTTCGGCGAAGTCCATATGATAATTGAGCCTTACGAGGAAGGATCGGAGGCCAAGTCAATGATGAAGGTCGCCGGCAAGGAGATAAAGCTGGCCAACCGCGACAAGGAGGAGATTGAACTCCCGTGGGGTGGAAAGCTCATTTACATGAACTGTATTGTTGGCGGCTCAATTGACGCACGATTCATGCCGGCCATTCTCAAGGGTATAATGGAGAAGATGGAGGTTGGTCCTCTAACCGGATCCTATGCCCGTGACATCAGGGTTTATGTTTACGACGGCAAGATGCACCCGGTTGACTCAAACGAAATTTCATTCCGTCTGGCAGGCCGTAATGCCTTCAGCACCGCATTCAAGAATGCCGGTCCCAAGATTCTCGAGCCTGTATACGATGTGGAGATTTGGGTTCCGTCAGACCGTATGGGTGATGTGATCAGTGACCTGCAGGGTCGTCGCGGTATGGTTCTCGGCATGTCGAGCGAGAAGGGATTTGAGGTCATCAAGGCAAGGGTTCCCCTGGCTGAGATGAACAAGTACTCGACCGCTTTGAGTTCCCTCACCGGCGGCCGTGCCATGTACACAATGAAATTCTCCGAGTATGCCCAGGTTCCCGGCGAGGTCCAGGATGCCGTCATCAAGGCATACGAATCAGAGGAGGAAGAGGAATAGAAGCATTGTAATTGAACTGCTCAATATTTTTGAAAGCCGCCCCGGGCTAAAGTCAGGGGCGGCTTTCTGTTTTAGTAATCTTTAATATTTTATATTTACACAAGTATTGTAATTTTATTTCCGGTCTTGACCAATCAAATCATTTTTCAGACTATGCCTCCGGATTTTATGCAGGGCAATATAAACGGGATCAGCTACGGATTTATTGAAACAGGCTCAGCTTCCAGCAGGATCTTAATTTTTCTCCCCGGAATCGGGGCTTACAAGGAAAGCTATATCCGTCATATAAAGGCCTTCACTCATTACTATGCCAAAATGTTTATCCTTGATCTGCCTGAGCAGGGTTCAAAAGGTTCATGGCAGATAGGATATATGGTTGAAAATCTGGCAGAATTCATCCAGAGTATTGACTCATCGGAAATAAGCAGAATAGACCTGGCAGGACACAGCGCGGGGGCACTTGCGGCAATCTCCTTCCTTGCCAATTATAATACCCGTGTGGAACAAAGACTTTCAGAGGCTGTGACTTCAATCAGTTCCGGGACGGCTATCAAATCAATGCCATCGCTGGAGGATACGGGTTTTGCCACCAGGAAACCTGAAGCGGAGAAAATCAGAAAACTCCTGCTTTACGCACCTCCAGATTCATTTGATCATGTATTCGACCGGTTATACAGTATCGGGCTTGCGGGAAAGTCCGAAGAATTTGTAAGAAAGATGCTCAACATTGTAGTTAACCGGTCAATGTTGTTAATGGGGTTTTTCAGCTCTTCCCGCTATTTCAGGTTCAGACTGGACAGATCTGGAAAGCCTCAGTATTTCAGGCTGATAATTAATGATCACATCAGGTTCCTGAAGTATACATCTGAATACCTGACTCTCTTTGAAGTTTTTCATTTTATGGATAAACCTGAAAGAGAGAAGCTTGCGGCGATACTTGCTGAGAAACAGATTCTTGTTCAGTACGGCAGTTCGGACTGGATTGTCAAACCTTTCAAAAAGCGCATCAGGGATTTCGGCGAAAGTCTTAAGATTGCAGACAGCATTAAACTGGTAAGGCACAAGTTTCAGGGGCATATGCTGAATCACCGGTTCCGGGCTGATATCAACATGAATGCGCAAATGGTAACAAATCCTGGAGTAATATCCGAGTCAATAGGTTTTATTAATCTGTAATATGGAAACTAAAGAGTGTCAGTACTGTTGCAGCGAGATTCCGGCCAGGGCGGAGAAATGCAAATATTGTCATGAGTGGCAGGACGAGAAGGAATCGTTAATCCATATACCATTAAAGAACGAATTCCCTGTTTTCAATCAGCGTTTCGCAGGTGCGCGCACGCCCTTCCATCTGTCCTTGGTGCGTAAGATTCCGCTCAACTACATGGTCAGCATACTCATCGTTGTAATGATTATTTTCGGTGCCATCCAGATCACCTGGTACAGGCTGGGTGAGGAAAGAATTTATCTGATGACGTTTCTTGTTTATTCTATCCAGATGATGGTCTCATGGGCGGGTCTCATCTGGGCATATAATCTAATAGGTTCAAACTACCCGGCATTTGTTCAGATCTCATCTCTACCGAGGGAAGAGGCTGAAGATAAATTTATTAAGGCTCACAACCTTATGTTTAACAGGACATTCGCGATCATTGCAGGCATTGTCACCGGAGCTGTTGCATCGGTGGGTGAATACATCCTGGGTACACCCTTTGCAACTGAAAAGGCAAGAATTGTATTTGCGGTTTTTGAGTTCATCAACATGTTTTTTGCAGGAGCAGCCATTTATACAATCCTTATGTTCTCATTTTTCCTAAGTAGGATAAGCACCAATCCCAACAAACAGGCACTGGGTCTGGACAAGAATAATGGCGTACTTGGGATCGGACATCTGCATCTGAGAACTTCGGTTCTGGCGATTGTACCATTATTCCTGGGAGTGGTGGCCAGGTTATTCGGCGACTGGCAGTGGCTTCCGCTGCACTACCTTTGGTATGGGGGATTTGCCGTAATAATAGTAATCTATTTCTTCTGGCCGCTATCCAACATCCATAATCTAATGGTTGAATACAAGGAAGATCAGCTTACCATCATTCAGAAAAAGATCCAGAGGGTCGTCAATGATCTGGCTTCAAATCAGAGTGCAAGGAACTTTGTGAAGCTAAATGAGTACAAGTCCATAGAGAAATCAATATCTTCCCAGAACACCTGGCCTTTTGATACCAAGAGTATCTCAGCGGCCTTCTTTGCGGTGATCCTTCCGGTGTTTCTGATGATCATTGAAAAGATCTGGTCTTTCAGACTGTAGATCAGTCAATAAACGATACGTGGCCCGTATCCTGCCTGACCAAATATACCGTATCCTTGTCGTGAGGATCCATATCCAGCCGTTTATGGACAAATGCATTCCGTGTCCTTCCAAAATTGTATGTTTCCTGGTATTTCTCGCAGGTGAGTGCATCTATTCGCTTGCCGTCGTACCTGATAACCATCTCATGCTCCCCTCCTAATTGCTTCTCCCATAGATTACCATTGTTATCAACATATTGCCTCCCCTTAATCTTTTTCAGTGTGGTGACTTCATCCTTCACATTGAAGTGATTTCTGTAATAGTGATAGAACCTGAACTGCTCCTTATCATACGGTTTGCCCGCCAGGATTAGATCAATCACCTTTCTGACCTCAGTTGGGTCAAGAGAATAAGTCCCTGCCGTCATATTCATATAATTTAAATGTGTCTGACTATTTCCTTATAACCACTTTTGACCCGGTCATAACATAGTTGTAAAGTTCGTTTACATCTTTGTTTTTTAACGAGATACACCCTGCTGTCCAGTTCATCCTGTCCCTGATTGCGAAATCCATTCCCTCAGGGACTCCGTGAATACCAACCTGCCCCCCGGGAGAAGCGTCAGGAGGTATTTCTCCGCCTTCAAGCGCTTCCCTGAAACGTCTCATGGATTCCTTGTTTGGATAATCAAAATAGATGAACCTTGACCACATCTGGTGTTCATATTTGGTAATTACACCGAAGGTTCCTTCAGGAGTACAGCCGTCGCCTTTCAAGAGCTTGGGATCAATCGGATTCCAGCCAAAGACAACCGGATACTGTTTTAAAACAACGCTGTCGGACATCACTGACAGGAGGTATTCACTTTTCTCTATCAAAACATACAGATCACTGATGGTCAACCCCAAAGAATCGACAATTCTTGACAGTTCCCTTTTATAATTGACCGGACCTGGGGGAATAGCAGGAATCAGGGCAACAGCTTCATTCCCCTCCACTGTTTGAATGGCCTCGACCGTAAGGTTAACTGGGTTAATATAGTCTGACCCGTTACCCTGAGCACGCTGAGAATTGCAACTCAGATTCAGGAAACCCAGCAATAGAATAAATGTAAATATCCCTGCCACCTTAAGAGGTTCGAATTTGGTTGTAAATGGCATCATTATATCAATAAATAAATCCGCAACAGCTTTTTTAAGAATCGGGGTATTTCCTTGAATATGAAAACTGAAATCAGAGGCAAATTATTGGATTGACTTGGTAAAATAGAGTCGTGGTATTGGCAAAACAAACAGGCATATTGCATAATTCAGAGAGAAACTATAATTTTAAAGCATACTCTGCCCTGCCATGAGATTATTCCTGGGTTTAGTCGCATTATTCTTCCTTCCCGGAAGTGCTGTGGCATTCTGGAATGGTCTCAGGTTGATTACCGGAAGTCAGGAACTTTTAATTCTGCTTCTGATCGGGATTGGGATTGGGGCACTGCTGTACTTCGTTTTAATTAGAAAGTGGACGTATTTCCTGACATTTGAACATGAATTAACTCATGCAATCATGTCATTGCTTTTCTTAAGGAAGGTCACACGATTCAGGGTAACAAGGTATGAGGGAGGCGTTGTATATCACAGTGGTGGATTCGGAGGGGATTTTGGAAATATAATGATTACTCTGGCGCCTTACTACTTTCCCACTTTCACTGTTGTGGCACTTCTGTTTCAGCCTCTGATCCCACCGAAGTTTATTTCCATATACATTGTATTCGTTGGCTTCACATTAATCTTTCATCATCTCAGCACTGTCCTGGAAATAAGAGATAACTGGCATTCACATACCTTCGCAGAAGCCGGAAGTGGGAAGCAAGTAAATAGTGATATTGGAAGATCAGGTTTTTTGTTCTCCTTCATTTTTATTTTAACCATGACTCTCTTTTTCAACGCACTCATCCTCTGGTTTGTTAAGTATTCATATCGTGGCGTAATTCCTCTTTCAAAAGATGTTTTCAATGATTCGGTTACAGTTATCCACACCCTTTTCTTTAAACTCATTTCGCTCATTTCGTGAGCAGAGTATCATCATCTTGCCACAACATGAAAGCAGTGCTGGCTCTTCTCATAAGTCGCCCAAACTGCTTCTGTCAACCGAAATCATTTTTCAACATGTTTAAAATTCTTCCGGTAAATATTTGGCGGTGACACTCTGAATTTGAAACTTGAGATACCGATAGTCTTAGTTCAATTACTACGTTAACAATTGATAACATGCAACTTAATCATGACAGAGAATAACAAAATCGTTGAAATTCAGAAACAGCTCAATGAACTGCTGATAGAGTTGGTAAGGCAGGTCAAACCTGGTGATTCTGAAGGGACAGGTGACAGGACTCTCCGCGACGAAGGTTTGAAGATCATTTCAGTAAGCGATTTCAAGGGGGAATATCTCAGCATCTTAGATCAGAGAAACAAAGCCAAGAGAAAGGGAGATTATATCACCAGCGGTTTTGTCCAGCTCGATGAGGTTATCGGAGGTTTCTTCAATGGTGAACTGATAATAATCGGAGGAAGGCCAGGTTCAGGAAAAACCTCCCTCCTGCTTTCATTTATTCTGAATCAGCTTGCAAACAAAATACCTGTTGCACTTTGTTCGCTCGAACTTACAAGGGAAGCCATTCTCGACCGGCTGGTGACGATGAAGAAAAAGATACCGGTCACCCAGCTCAAAACAGGGATCCTCACACAAAAAGAGTATCAGAAGATTGAGAAATGTATCTCCGACTTGGCTGATCCTGACCTTTACATGTTGGAATCGCCTTTCCTTGCCAGTGATAATATAGCGGACAGGCTGGATTACCTGGTCAACATCAGGGGAGTCAAAGCCCTTTATGTTGATTATTTGCAGCTTATGATCCTCAGACAACGAAGGCGCAATCGCGAACAGGAGGTAAGTGAACTGATGAGGGAATTAAAGTCGCTTGCTGTTGAGTTCAAGATTCCTGTAATAATAGCCTCACAGATGAACCGGAATGTAGAATGGAGAGGCGGTGCGAAGAGACCGTTGTTATCCGACCTCAGGGAATCCGGAACTATTGAAGAGATAGCTGATAAAGTCCTGATGGTCTACCGTCCTGAAATGTTCGGGATAAACATGGATGAAGAAGGAAACAGCCTGAAGGGAAGGGCGGAAGTGATTGTTGCCAAGAACAGGGTTGGTGCAACAGGAGAGATTATGCTTTCATTCAATGAAAAATACGGCTTGTTTGAGAATATTAAATGGGATAAGAATATCTTCCCCTCTCTCAATCTCCCGGATAATCCTTTCTATGAACCACCGTTCTGAAAATATGCTTTATGGGAAGGGACAATAACCTTATTATGATGGAATGCCGGTTCCGGGTCTGTGTTAACTGCAGCCTGTGTGAAAAAGGAGTAATGATGCTGCAAATTCCCATGCGGTCATTTGCAGCAGAAACGGATAATCAAGGGTCCCTTCCCTTCTTTTTTGTTTATGGATGAAACTGTTCATATGGCCGGATCAGAATTCTTGGGTCTGAGGAAAATAGACGACCTCTCAGGATTATTGAATATTGAGCCTTTCCTGTTAAAAATCCGCGCACTGAATCCTGAGTACAGATCATTTTCCATACTCAAGAGAAATGGAGAGCCAAGGAAAATCGAAGCTCCTGCACCAGCCTTGAAAGGAATTCAAAAAACATTGAATTTTCACCTCCAGGCTGTCTATCTGTCAATAAGACCTGAAAATGTACACGGGTTTATCATCAGGCCTGCGGGAAAAATCGAACCTTTTGGTATTGTCAGCAATGCCAGGGCCCACATATCGAGGGCATATGTCTTGAACCTTGATATAAGGGATTTCTTTCATTCATTCAATGCCAGCGATGTCAGGGATCTGTTCAGGGGCAGTCCGTTCCATTTCCCGGAAGCATTGTCAAACTTGCTGGCAATGCTTACTACATGGTATGATATACTTCCTGTCGGGGCACCAACATCCCCGGTTATCAGCAACTTCCTGTCATATCACCTGGATAAAAAGCTGGCTGAGTATGCAGCGAACAAAGAAGGGATCTATACCCGGTATGCGGACGACATCACTTTTTCTTTCTCCAGATGGATAGATGATACTATAATACTGGGCATTAGAAAGATCATCAGTGAAGCGGGGCTGGAAGTGAATGATTCCAAGTTCAGGTTGCGCTCACGCAACAGCCGTCAATCTGTGACCGGACTAATTGTTAATGAAAAGGTCAATGTTGACCGAAGATATATCCGCAAAGTGAGGGCAATTCTCTTCGACTGGGAGGTCAACGGGATAGACAATGCGGCAGCAAGGTATTCTGAACTGAATCGCACTTCGGGTCCTGATATACTTTCCGGCTTTCGCAGAGCATTGAAAGGGCGCATCAGCTTCATCGGAACTGTCAGAGGCAGGGAAGACCGTATCTACAGAAATCTGATCGGCCGGTATAACACCCTCTGCCTTTCATAAGATGAACCAATCGCAGTATACCCAATGCAGAAAATTTCTGAGCAGGTACTTTTAATTTTGAAATTCCTGTATTTACTTAGCTTTTTAACGACTTAGAGATTATTGGTTTGAAAGTGGGCATGAAAATAACGAACTATTCTGCTGAACCGCTTAATAAGCTCTACAGTTGGCTCCCGGCTGACCTGGAGGCTGAACATGTAATCTTTTTTCCCGATTCTTGCCCTGGTAAATCACCATTGCCAACGGGGACCGCTGTATTTACAAGACAGGAGAACTGGCGGAAATTTGCTGTCTCTGACTGTGGTTGCGGAATGCTGCTCGTTAAATCCTCATTGAAAAGGGATGAATTCAACAGGAAGGACTGGGATAAAGTCTATTTTTCACTCAAAAAACGAAGAGGAAAAATCGGAGACCTGGGCTCTGGCAATCACTTCATCGATGCTCTCGAGGATCATGATGATAAGGTTATCTATATTCTGATTCATACAGGATCAAGAAATGAATCAGGTCTGGTTGATAACCTGATTGGTGAACCATACAGATTTGACACTACCTTCGTCTCTGTTTGCAAATGGGCTGAAGCCAACAGGTCTGAGATCGCCGCAATCATCAGCAGACACTTTGGCAACCTTGAAACCATAATTGATCGGGATCATAACAATTACGAATTCGTTGAAGGCGGAGTGATAATCAGGAAAGGTGCAGTGCGGGTCATGCCGGGTGAGGTAAGCATAATTCCGTCGAGCTTGGACGGAGACGCCGTGTTGGTCAGAGCAACCGAGATGGTGGCAGGTACCTTCAATTCACTCCCACACGGAACAGGACGGGTCATGTCAAGGTCAGATGCTAAACAGATGGCTGATGATTATGATTATTCAAGTCTCAGGCAGAGAATATATATTCCTGGAAAGATCAGCAACTCATCTATCAGGACTGAAGCGCCATTCTGTTATCGTGATCTGGATGCATGCCTCGAACTTATAAGAAGCCTTATTGTTGTGGAAAAACGCTTCAGTCCATTCGCCTACTTGGGACAGATTTAGACAGAATGAATAAATTAGGTACTTAAATACAGTTTTAAAATCAACTCCAGAATTTAATCATAAACTGAACGTAAATTTTCAACATGTTTAAAACAATATCCTTATACCTAAGTTTATTCAGACCTGATAATAAAAATTGAAAGGTGTTAAATCATATTTTTGCTATTTTAAGAATTGCTATTACTAACCTGGAAAATGAAAAAAGCAACCTATTTATGTAATAAATGTGGCGCATTATTACGATACGATCATGATAGGTATTTAATTAACCCCAAACAGGATCATTATCACTGTCAACTTTTGATGGTCCCCCTGACAACAGGGCAATCATACGTCGCATCCCATCTTGAACTGAATGAAAGGCTTTCCTGGTTAAGTAATGGCGCTTATTATCTTAAAGGACCTTCAAGGAACAAAAGATGGATACCTGCAATGAAGCCTGATGAGATAAAGGCTTCCATTGAACAAAAAGCTGCTCACAAGTCTAAAAGACCTTCAACATACAGAGATCAATATCTAGAGAAATTCAATGAAATTGCATCGCCATACATAGAAGCTAATAATGAAGCTTTTGAGTTTTTAAAAAACCTTAATCGTCAATTACATTTTGTGAATATTCTCTTTATATCATTAGAACCTTTCAGGAAAGATATTTATAGATTTATTAAAGAGTATGATCTTGGCAGTAGGTCGAGAAGATATCTTGAAGAATTTCTGGCATTTTTAATTTCATTGGTTTACAGGTGGGATGAAGAAATTGTAAATGAACTAAACACTTTATGGAAGGAGAAAAGATTGTCGGAATTAGATGATAATCGAATAGTCGGATCTGCAAAAGACGTATTCAACCTTAAGAGATTCATGCAGAACTCAGGCATCGTGATCAAACAACCTCTGAAAAGGGAATGAGGTAGTTTGTGAATTTTCCTGACATCTTCTGAATCTATGGTTCAGGATTTCTTGTTTAGGAAAAATAGAATTGATGTTATCGTTTCAATTTTCCAAAGTAATTGACTTATTTATTGTTTTTAAATCGATAGTATATTCAAGTGGTCAACTTAACTATTATTTATCCAATGAATATATATGACAATCTCTGGGTTTTTCCGAGATATTTGGATGAATAACCCAATTACGCATTTTACATACAAATCTTAAACCTAATTTTTCCATTACTTTGCCAGATGCAGGATTATCTATATCATGAAATGCCCATATTTTATATATTTCATCCTTACTTAGAATATATTTTACTACTGGATTCAAGGCTTCTGTCATGTATCCTTTATTCCAGTACTTTTTACCCAGAACATACCCGAAATCTGCTTTAAATTTATCGATTCGAAATTCAAGCATTCCTATAACCTGAGCATCTGTTTTGTGATAAATACAAAATGGTAACTCTCCTTCAAAATCCCATTTTAAAATACAATGATTTATAAAATTTTGTGTTTCTTCTACTTGTAAATGTGTTTTCCAGGATAAATACTTAGTCACTTCCGAATCACAAGCATAATTAGAAAAACAATCCAGAGCATCTTTTGCTTCTGGTTTTCTTATAATTAGGCGATCAGTTTAAAACTTAATGTCGTTCATAATTATCTCCTTTCCAAAACTATAATACTATGTTTAACATTTTGGTATTAGTTTTAAATCCCATAAATTTCTTCTGCTTAAACTGAGTAGAGAATATGTCCATTTAAAAGTTTCAATACTGATTCTGAGTTTATTCTCATCACATGTTTTATATTAAATCAAGTATTTGAGAAACTACTCAACCAAAATATAACGACCTCCCTCTACTTTAGCAAAGCCACGTTGAACAGCCTTTTCAATCCCTTTAATCATTGATGATTCCACATTGCCGCCGATCCTGTTAAATCCAAACATCCGGGCAGTCTCTTTTACAAGATCTTCATGATTCAGACTTATCAGGTTCTCGAGTATTTCTTTTACGGCAACCGAAATTTCTTCTGGTGGAATATCTGATGCATCGCGTCTTTCAGATTCAATTTCTGAGATGCGAAAGTTCATATAATTGGCAGGATCCTGGTTTTCATTCCAATAAAATCGTTTTCCGGAGTCTGAATATTTGAGTTTCATTTGTCTAAAAAGGGAGTTTAAAAATGCCTCAATTCTTGAGCCAATTCGTGTCACTGACCATATAGCAAGAACCCTCCGGCACAGAATTTCCTTACTTACAGGAGCTTCTGTTTCAAGGACTTTAAGAAGATCAGTTTTGACGTTATTAAGGAATTGATTATTGTCCAGAATATTTAACATGGTCTTTCCACTGCGAAATGGAAGATTGCTTATACTGTAATTCAGTTTGTACCTTGACTCGGGTGACTTATTATAATCACCCATCCGTTGATTATAAGTGATTTGTGTGACATTTGATTTAAAGGGCTGATCCTGGACTTTTTCTTGCTGTTGAGTATCTATGGATTTCGCCTTACCGATGGCTTGTTTAATCTCAAGAAGGACTTTCTCCTGATTATCCCACCAGTCACAGGACCATACTTTATGTATTTTCCAGCCTAATAACCTGAGTACTTCAGTTTGAATAATTTCCCTGTCGTAAGCTGTTTTTGATTCCTTATAATTATTCCCATCACACAATACTCCCAATAAATATTCAGATGGCACATCAGGATTGGTAATACCAAGATCAATCTTAAATCCTGAACAGCCTATGTTTGTCATAACATTATAGCCATCACTTGTTAACCTTTTTGCCAACTGATCGATCATTCCGGAATTATGAGATTTATTGTTCCTGTTCTGAATGGACAAGGGTAAAGAGCTTTTGCCCTTTTCGGCGAACTCAAGAAATGCTTTAAACCCTGCAACGCCCAGTGAAGCTGTCCGGGTTATATCAATTTGTTCTGCTTTAAGTGTTGAGAAAACTTTCATTTCATACCTTGCCCGTGATACGGCTACATTGAGCCGGCGCCATCCTCCCTCTCTGTTCAGGGGCCCAAAGTTGAGGTTAACTTTATTATCTTTATCAGGGCCGTACCCAACTGAGAATAATATCACATCACGTTCATCACCTTGCACATTCTCAAGGTTCTTTATAAAAACAGGTTCTTGGGATTCATTTGCTATTTCTTCCAAATCTGGTCTGAGTTTAAACGCTTCGGTAAGCATATCATCAATCAGGATTTGCTGTACTGAACTGAAGGTGACCACTCCAATGCTTTTCTTAGAAAGTTCAGGATCCGAAAGCCTTTTTATTATTTCATCAACTACAGCTTTGGCTTCAAAGCTGTTTTGACGTGATTTTCCACGGTCATAATAACCCAGAATATGAACAAATTTAACTTTGGTAGTAAGATCATCCGGAGAAGGAAAAGTCAATAAGCTGTTTTCATAAAACTGAGAATTGCTGAATGTAATCAGACTTTCATGCTTGCTCCGATAATGCCAGATCAGGTGCTTGGATGGTAATGAAAGTGCAAGACAATCGTCAAGGATGCTTTCAAGATCCTCCTTTTCAATATTTTCTTCATCTATTTTATTTGTAGAAAAGAAATTTGTTGGCGGCATTTGCTTAGGATCGCCGACAACAATCATATTATTCCCACGTGCGATGGCGACAACTGCCTCACAAGTGGGCATCTGTGAAGCTTCATCAAAGATTATCAAATCAAATTTGAAATTATTTACATCGATGTACTGAGCTACTGATATTGGACTCATAAGCATACATGGACACATGCGGGTAATTAAATTGGGAATTGTATCAAACAATTTTCTTATACTCATGCCCCTCCCCCCATTTCGGATATTCCGCTGTAATATTCCAATCTCGGAACTCTGTGCAGCCTCCTGAACAAAAGAAGGTATCCTGGATGCAAGTTTAGCGTGCAGCTCTTCTTTTATCAAGCTCTCGAAATGCTTATTAAACTGCCGGAACTTGCGGATTTTTTCTTCAAATAATTTTCCGTTAAAAGATGCAAGTCGTACATCCTGTTCAATAATAAAATCAGCACAACTTCTATAGATGCTTTTCATAAAAAGATTTACAATATCTGTTCCCTGAACATTGCCTTTTTCATAAATTGTGACTAATTGATCTAATCCATGACTATTGGCTTTATTCTTAATTTGGTTCCATCCGACCCAGTCACGCAGAGATTCTATTCCTGATCTCCAGTTAGAGCAGAGAATAATTGAATTTTCAACTGGATTTACATCGATAACCGGAAGATTGATAAAATCAATATTAAGAAGCTCATATAGCTCTATTTCAGCATTTTGAACCTGATTAAAAACTTCAAGATAATTTAATAATATTGAGCTATTGTTTTTAAGAAATGACTTGTGTCCATCATGGAGTTTATCTGCCAGTGAGTGCCTGTTTTCGGTCGAATTTTCAGAATCACTGGTAATTATATTGAGTAAATTATTTACCTGCAGAACTGTCAGACAAACATTTTCAATTTCAATCCAGTCTCCTTCCCCTCCCTGCCATCTGGTTCCAAGTATGGGGGATATGAAATGGCTATGTATATCTATCTGATCTTGGTTTTTTTGAAATTCTAGTATACTCTCTAAAATAGTCTCAATCTGAGTTTTATCGAATCCTTTATTGATTGCAAACAGCTTTAATGCTTTAATAATTTTTAATTGACCTAGAATTCTTGGAAGAAACCATTTTGACAGAGTGTTATTCCACTCAGATTGAATTTTTTCAGCATCTATTTCTAGAATATCCCTATTGAATGTTTCTAAAAGTGAATCTCTGTAATTGTTCCTTTCAATGCCATTATGAGAAACACTTATGATCAAATTTATGGACTCTTCGAGATTATCCAACATCAAGAAGGACGAGGGGAGATCAGCGGCTGAAACAATTGTTTTGCAAATCTCATTAAGATCTGCAAGCTGGTGTCTTTGCTCAATTGGTATATTGAAATTACATGTCACACTAACTTCAGCAATACTTATCTTTAAGGCATTTAAGAAGTCATTGTACTGCTCAAAAAGATCTTTGGCAGACGTCCTGGCTTGTGTTGAATAACTTAAGGTATTAATCCCGGTCAATGGATGATTATGCGGTTGCCCACACATAAGACCAGCAGCTTTCAATTCTTCTGCTACTTCAGTCCAATCATTTACCTTTTGTCTGGTAAGTGAAGCAATGATGCTTTTTTCAAACTGAATGATATGAGAAAATTCAGGATAAGATACGTATCCTGAAAACGCATCATATAAGGAGAATCCAAACATATAATTTTTATGAAGCGCTTCAACATAGCTATTTAATTCTGTTCTGACCTGTCTTATTCGGTCAGCCTCGGCTAAGAACTCTTCAGGAGGATTATGTTTAATAATTTCGGTTGTTCTTTTAAATTGTTCTAATAGAGAAGATTTCTTAGATTTATTAGAATGCAGTTCAATACAGAAAGGGGCTATTCCAATAGCTTCAAGTCTTTTTTGAACAACAGAGAGTGCGGCCATTTTTTCTGCAACAAACAATACCTTTTTACCATTGTATAAAGCATTTGCAATGATATTGGTGATAGTTTGGGATTTCCCTGTTCCTGGAGGTCCATGCAGGATGAAACTTTTATTTTGATTTGCAGCACAAATTGCTTCAAACTGCGAAGAATCAGCGCTTATCGGCAACGCTATCTCAGCTGGGTGATATTTTTTGTCTAAATCCTCTGAAGAAAACTGATTTGATTCGACATCCCATTGTGCTTTACCTGAAATTAAGCTTGAAATGATTTTATTCTGAATTAACTTGTTAGAATTGTTATGAATATCATTCCACATGATAAACTTGCTAAAAGAAAAGGTTCCCAGGATAGCTTGTTCCTCGATATCCCATCGGTTCTGTTGCATAATTACCTGTCTGATAACATTGAATATTCTATTAACATCCACGCCATTTTCGTCATGAGGCAATGGATTCAAACCGGGAATATTCAACCTGAAATCCTGCCTGAGCATTTCCAGAAGAGTAATATTCATCAAGGTATCTTCTTCCCTGCTGCGAATAACATAGCCTTTGAGTGCGGATTTCCTTATTATTTCAACGGGTAAAAGAAGTATTGGTGAAAACCTTGGTTGTTCACTGGCAGGGGTTTCATACCACTTTAACAGACCCAGGCACAGATATAAAGTATTTGCCCCATTTTCTTCCAGGGAAAGCCTTGATGATCTGTATAAATTTGCAAGACCATGAACAAGGTCACTTTCTGCAAGATATGTTCGAAGCCGGTTTTGAGACATTTCATTTTTAACCAGGTCTATTATTGGATCCGTTTGATTTAAAGCCTGATAAATTCCAGCTTTCCTGAAGGGATTATCCCAGTCAGAAGGTTTTGGCAATAATTGAAATTCTTTTCCAGCCGCCAGTGCATCCTCTAATTTATTAAGGCTTACTGAAATTAATTGAAGTGTACTCTTTGTAATTCTTGTATTCAAAAGGTTATTACGAAGGCTTAGATCAAGAAGTTTTCTCTCCCAAAGTTGTTGTTTAGATACCTCCCTCCCATTTTGAATTATTATCTTACCTGATGAAAATATTTCTTCAGGGGATTTGTAGGACGAACCTGATTTCTGATCATCCGTAAATTCCCATCCGATATCGGTTTTAATTCTTTGAGGAAGTGGCCTGATACCTGCAAATCTGGATCGTTTTACATCAACAAACAATATAAAGTCATCACTTTTTGTCAGATGAAAGTTGGCTGCTTTTACAGAATCATCAAAGGTGTTATTGTTCCCGGCATTCATATAGGTCGCTTCTACCAGAAGCATTTCATTGATCCCATCAGCAATTCTTTTTGATAATAGAGTATAGTCATCATTTATACTATCTGAAAAGGTGTCATCAATAAGCCATCCACCTGCATAAGCATGTCCTTTAATGATTACAATGATCGGATGTATCCCTATTGCTTCAAGACATGAAGCATAAATTAATGACAAATCAAGGCAAGTGCCCATTTTCTGAGTCACCAGAGTATCAATCATCCTGATTCTTTGACCTGATTCTTCAAAGCTTACGGGTGGAGGACAGTATATTATCCCAAGCTCACGGATTGATTCAAAAACAGCAGCCATTTGCTTTTTTACCCGATCAGGATTCCGGCTTTGATATTCATCGAGTGATGGAGATCCGGTCCAAATATTTAAGATCTCAGAAGCCCTGAAAATAAGTTTTGAAATATATGGATTATTTGGTGTGATAAATGAAGATATTATTTCAGGTAGTATTGATATCCCCTGCCATTGATCGAATGCCAAAATATCAATGCTATAGTCATTCTCGAAAAGAAGTCGGTCTTCACTTTTTATAATGATCTTTATTGATCCTGCTACCCTTTCAGTAAGTTCAGAAAGAAACTTTGCAGACAGTACCAGGTCAAAATTGTGTATTTGTAATGATTCACCCGTTTTTAGCAATAAAATTTGAGTAGAAATCGGAGAAGCAAATTCAGGTTCAAAAGTCAACTGGATATTCAGATTTTGTATGTCAGTATCAGTTGAGTTAGAAATAATAAATCTTCGGATTATGGGAATGTGATTCTGCTGAAGGGAAAAATTGATTATCTGAGAATAAATAAAATCTACTTTAAAATCCTGTTGAAAGTTTGTATTCATGATATTTAGCTATTATCGACTGATATATGCTTAAGTTTCTGAATAATTTTACATTTAGAGGTCGTAATCAAAATTAATTAATAAAATGTGAAAGTATTAATAACCCGCCACCTTCATTTGAGAGGAAGTATTATTCATCCAAACATTCTGGCAGCAGCATAGCATTCGGATAGCCATTTTGCGAACCAATGAATTCAGTAAGTTCTTCGATTTCGGAAATGTCGATACAAGCGCCCTGCACCCTTACCAACTCGTTTCCTGATGATACAAGCATATCACCTCGTCCCAGGAGTCTTTCAGCACCTGAAGAATCAAGGATAGTTTTTGAAACTTTTTCGGAATAAACCCGTAATGCAATTCGTGAGGGGAAATTAGCCTTAATAAAACCTGTGAGAATACAATGAGATGGGTTTGAGGTTGAAATAATAAGATGTATTCCAACCAGCCTGGCAAGCTGGGCAAGCCTTCCGATCGGGTTTTCTATTTCCCTTCCGGCAGACATTAAGAGATCTGCAAACTCATCAATAATAACTACTATGTATGGCAGATATTTATGACCATTGACCGGGTTCAATTTCTCTGAAAAGAATTTCTCATTATAGCCATTAATATTACGTGCATGGGCATCCTTAAGAAGATCAAGACGGTTGTTCATCTCGATGCATAATGAGTTTAGTGTGTTTATCACCTTCTGAGTATCATTAATTATGGCATCCTCTTCTCCCGGAAGCTTTGCAAGAAAATGCCTTTCAATCTTCTTATAAAAGGGAAATTCAACTCTCTTGGGATCTATAAGGACGAATTTTACTTCAGCCGGATGTTTCTTGTAAAGGATTGATGAAATTATTGCATTAATTAAGACCGATTTTCCCTGGCCAATTTCTCCCGCTACCAGTAGGTGAGGCATTTTGGTAAGATCTACAATATATGGTTCATTAGTAATTGTCTTTCCAAGGGCAAGGGGAATGTTAAATTTTGTCTCCTGAAATACTTTTGAGAAGATAAGCGACTTCATTGAAACCAATTCGGGATTCTTGTTAGGAATTTCTATTAATAAAGTTCCCTTCCCAGTTACCGAATCAATTATCCTGATCCAGGGATATGAAACAGCAGATGAAATATCATTTTCAAGTTGTTTATAACAAGCAAGACTGACCCTGCGTTCAGGTACAATTTCAAACAAAGTTATGGCAGGTCCAACTGTTACTGAAATTTGTTTGACTTTGATATGATGTTCTTTTAGAATCCCGGCAATCTTTTCCGTATATTCAATAACATCAGAATCGATGAGTTGATTTGGAGTTTTGTGCTCTTTGAGTATGGATGCGGGTGGCAATTTATACTCTGGTAAATCAACTCTTGGATCATAATTATAATTGATTACAGGAACTTCCAGCTTATCCACAGATACTTTATCTCCTGTTTTTAACACGATAGGATCTTTTGGTACAAACCCTCTTGAGACATTTAAAGTAATATTCATTTCTTTTGGCCACTTCTTTGTCTTTCTCTCAGGTATAATTGGATTACCACACTCCGGACAGAATCTGGCATCTACAGTCTCTGGCATTTCCCTTCCAAATGTAATCAGAACTTTTTCTCCACACTGGTGGCAAAATCGTGCATATTCGTTTATCTCAGAATGACAGTTTGGACATTTCATACCTCATAAATATTAATCTACAAGTTATGGAGGCAAGCCTTATGCCAGGTTTATTATACCTATGATAGTCAATTAAATATACAACATGGCATGTCTTCCGGTAGAGATATTACCTTATATTTTAGCTTATTTATTCTTGTCCTTTTTCTTATCAAAAATGGAATTATAATACTTAATCTTAATTTGAAGGGAGTAATTTGAAGTTTTCATTATTATTAGAAAAGAAACTGCATCTTTTTATTAATATATATTTAAATCATCATAGGAATTATTATATCAGAATCATAAGGAGGTAATGAAGACAATGGCCAGGATTATAATTACCTATAAAGAAAAACGTCCTTATTCGATTATTGATTTTCTTACAACTAAAAAGGCCTATAATTATGAAGGAATAATAAGAAAACGTTGGAAACAATACTCTCTAAACAAGAAAAAACAAAGGAACAAATACTAGTTTAATTATCAATATTTATTATCATTTATCCACTCAAACGAAGCACTGTCGTACCCAAAAAAAATAGTTCTATGTCGGTAAGAAAGCGATTTTTAACAGATAGGCTCTATTGTAATTTTTGGTTGAGTGTTGGCTTGTGTAAATTACAAATGTGAATGGGAATCAGGATTGGTAGATTTATTCTCAAAGTCTTCTATTATTTTATACAAATATTTCACTCTTTCAATCCAATCTTCTCCCATTTCCATTGGTCGGAACTCAACTCTAAGGTCACCAGGAACTCCCCTAAGCCTAGTCCAAAAGTATATACTTGATTCCTGCTCTAAATATGATTCTTCATCAAATGGTATTTTTTCAAAAGAATCCAAGATGATTTGATATTCAAGATAATTTTTAATTTCTTGTGGGAGGTTTCCCACCCGTTTCAAGGAATGATCATGATTCCATTCTCCATTTGCCTGCTCAAATAGTAACAAAGAATCGATATCTTTAAATAAATTGTTGTTAATTTCAATGGGTTGGTTAAAACGTTTGGTCAGATTAAGGCCATGGAAGTTTAAATAATTAAACAGGTCAATGTTTTGATCATCGGAAGAAAGCTGTGCATGAATGTGAATTTCATTGATGCAACCCAGGATCATCTCACCTGGAAATGTAAGTGTTAATTCATCACTTTTTAATATGACATCATTATTTTTTGTAAAATATTTAGCAAATGCATAATATCTTGGACTTTTTGTTGTATAATCCGGATGGTTGATAATGTCCTGAGAAAGCTTTCTAGGCATTAATGTTGTGCATAATTTCCAGTTGTGTAACTCTACAACATGGTCGATAATTCTAAGATGGTGTTTTAGGTTGTCAATACATTCATTTAAACCAATGCTATTTAGTGACCAAGGGCCAGGATTTATCTCTATCTGAAAACTACTTGTTTCATTAGTGATTTTTAACATAGGATCTACTTTAAGGCTTTCCTTTGATACCAATTTGTAGGAATTCAGTACTGGATAACCTTCTTGGTCAACAATGTATAATTCAACTTCAATACCGAATTTTGATTTAGTTTTATTTATCTTTGTTTCCATATAGTAAATGCAATAGTATAATCTTGTTCAATTTTATGATCAGTATTCTGTAGAAGAATGAAATGATCTTCCACTTTACTAATAATTGTTGGGACTTGGGTTTTTAGTGATTTTAAAACCAAAATATGCCCAGTTTCTTTGATACTCTGAAAGCACTTTAACAATACTTCTAATCCATTATTATCACTACACACCAATGATTCTTTGATAGGTTCATCATTCAGTTCTGATTTAGATAAAAATGGTGGATTGCAAACAGCAACGCCTTTTTCTATTTTGGGAAGTTTATTTCCCGCCTCCCATAAATATGCTTCTCCATCAATCTTATGAAAATCAATGTTTTTCTTGCAAATTGACACCGAATCAGCATCATTGTCGAATCCATAGAAATAGTTAAAAGATTTTGATCTGTGAAGTAATGAACTAATTCCAATAGCTCCTATTCCACAGCATAAATCAAGAATTGGAACTTTGTCTGATAACAATTTCAAGACATTCTCAATCTCGACAAGAAAACCCAAAGAGGAGCTTTTAGGTGAAAAAACATCAGAATTTGTCCAAAAACTATTATCACTCCAAGATATCGTATATAGAGCATTATTCATAAAAATCTAATTGTCAAGTATCAGTATTTGTGGTTCAAATGAACAGTTATCAGGAACCTGAGCATAAGCCAATATGATTAAAAGGTCTCCTTTTTCTGCAAGTCTTGCTCCACCACCATTAACTGATATTGTTTTGGAACCAGCTTTTGCAGGTAGGGCATAAGTTATCCACCTTTGACCATTGTTTAAATTCACTATATGAACTTGTTCGTTGGGTTTGATTTTTACCTTTTCCATCATTTCTGAGTCGATTTCAATGCTACCAATGTAGTTTAACTGACTTTCTGTTACAACAGCTCGATGAATCTTTGATTTTAATATTGTTATCTGCATATCTTTTTTAAATAATCCATGGTGCATTTTCTTGCTTCATTAGAGAACAACATATATCATGGTTGTTAATAGCTACTTTGTTTATTTCTTTCCCAAATGGCTTAATCTTTGAATTGACAATGTTTAATAACTCGTCATTTTTCAATGAAAAACTAGGATGAATATTGTATTCATTTTCATCAATATTTATTTCCATCTTCCAATAATTTGGAATCAACCATTCTGCTCCTAATTTTACAGCTTCTGTCCAATTATTATATATCCAACTACCTGGATAAAGCTTAAATAGAAATATTTCAGTCATTCCATATTTGTTGTTCGTATGGTTTTCCTGTAAATACTCAAAACTTTCAACGATCGTATTTTTAGTTTCACCTGGAAAGCCGAATATCCAATGAGTATGAAATGGAAGTTGTATTTGATCCGCATATTTCATTAGTTTTGATGCCTTGGAAAGATATTCCTTAGTATTGTTAGTTTTATTCATCAATTTAAGAATCCTTTCAGATCCACTTTCAACCGGTATGTCTATCGTAAATTTCGCTTTCTGCAATAGATCAAGAATTTTAAAATCAAGATTATCAATCCTTGGGGATGCAAAAAAAGTAAAGGAATAATTATTCTTAATAATATTTTTCAATAGCTCTTTTAACCATTCCTTATCCATTCCAAAGTTTGCATCATTTAACATGATCATGCTTTGGTTTTTTAGTTTCATTTTTGAAACATGATTTACTGCACTATCAATTTTGCATAGAGCATTCTCAATTGTCAAATTACGCCAACGCCTTTCTGTTTTTACAGATTCCATACAGAAGGTGCATACATATGGACATCCACGGCTCAAATAATCGTAATGATAAGTGTATTTATCCCATTCCTTAAGAAGAGTATAATCTATTTTACAATATTTATTAATATCAATAATCGGCTTTTCTTTGACTATTGGATTAATACTAACTCCATTTTTTAATGCTTTTATTATTTTAAGAATTGCCCTTTCACCTTCTCCGATTACGCAATAGTCAATAGGTGAACCTTTAAAAATAAAATCATAAGGAAGCGCTGAAGCATGATAACCGCCAACCAAAATTATCGCATGAGGAGCAACTTCCTTGCAGATTTTTGCAATTACTATTGTTGCTAAATATTGAAAACTGGTATAGCATGATAATCCTATTACATTATAATTAGATAGGTTCTGACAAGCCCAATTCATGAATTTTAATTTGAATCCCAGTATTTCTTCGTTATCCCGCTGAATTCCAAAATCAGCGGATAGGTCTATTATTTCAGATTGAATTCCATTTTCTTTAAGATAATTAGATAGGTAAACTAAATGCATTGGAGGTAAGAATTCACTATGTGATTCATTGATGAAAAAGTACGGTATCGTGAGAAGTAGAATATTGTCCATTAGTATTTTAGGTTAATCCAGAATCCATAATTTTCTCTTTAAACTCCTCAAATTTTTCATAACTACAGCTAGATAACTCTACATATGATTTATTCTCCTCAGGGAACGTATGGATTGCGCAATGGCTTTCTCCTAAAATCCAAACGCAACTGAAACCTATAGGATCAAAATAAGTTTCACAGTAATTTAGAATTTCAAATCTTGTTACGACTAATAACTTTTCAATAGTCGCTTTTAATAGTGGAGGACTAGTTGCATTCACCCATAATCTTGTATTAAACATCTGAGCTTCCATTACAAACCTATTTAATTAGAATTTTACCCAAATAGATTGCAGCATTTAATGAATCGATACTAATGTTTTCAAAAGAGTCTGGACAAGAATATAATACCTCTTCAATAAAACCATTTATATCTATCTTTCTGTCACACAAAAAAAACAAGCTTGTTCCTGTAAACGGATTAATAATTGGCATGGTAGTTTGAAATAATTCTTTTGCAATCTTCATGAATTCTGAATTAATAGTAGACTTAATATCTATATTATCACCAAGCATTACAATATTCCCCTCACCCTTCAATTTTTCAATCAACTTGTTTAAAAAGTCCTTCGTCCAAAACTTTGGATTGCAACCAGAATGAGGTGGCGTAATATCGCAGATTATAGAGTCATAAGTTTTATTATCGCATCCATCAATAAAAGTTAATGCATCACCAATAATTATTTCTCCATATGATTTCTCAAAAATGCTATCATTCCAATCATAAAGATATTTTTTACTGGTTTCAATAACTTCTTGATCATACTCAACTAAATCAACAAATGAAGAAGGTTGTATTTTATAAAGCTTCGATAAAGTAACACCATCGCCTCCTCCGCAAATTAGTATCTTATTCGGATTCCTCTTTAAAAAAGTGCATGAAATTGTTGCTAAAAACTCATGATAAGGATTACAACTGAAATCTGTAATTTGAAAATGTCCATCTAAAAGAAATGTTTTCCCGCATTCTGCTAATTCTAAAACTTGAATTAATTGTCTTTCCGAATGCTTATTAACATAGACATTAGAAATCCTAAACAATTCCTTCTTATTTTGAGTGTCCGAATGTTCTAGCCAACTGTTTCTAATATTGTTTATTTTATCCTTCTTCATTCTGGTAATATTTATTGGCATAACATATTCCTGGTCAAATGAAAATACAATGAGTCATCTGTTAAAATATCCTCATTATAGAATATTGCCATTCCTATTATATTGCTACTATACTTTTTTTGACATTTATTCTTACTCTTTGTAATTTTATCTATCAAACTTTCCACCATATATTTTTTTCCTATTTTCAAGAATATGAAAACACAAAGGATCATCGGCTACGAGATTGTTTTCATGAAAAAGGGCCATTCCCCTGCATCCAGGACAATACTCTTTTTCGAAATACGGACACTTACTACAGTAACCTTTGTTTGTTGTCTCCAGGTTTCTGAGTTTCCAGACTGATTCCGAAGTCTTGAGAATATTTTCAAGACTTTGTTTCGTGGTATCTCCGAGAATTTCAAAAGAGCCAGCGCAAGGTCGGACAACACCGTCCGATTGAATATAAAGGCTGAAAAATGCTGAGGAGCAGGTATAGCCTATCCTCAAGGGTAACATAGGAAAAATATATCCATATTCGCGTTTATCGATATCCAATATAGTTTTCCATAATTCAAAAAGTTCATTAGGACTGGGAAGGTTGACTGGAGAACCACAATACTCGAGACCTACGAAACGCTCAAAGTAGGGGATATACCCATGCTCCCTTGCAAAACGCCACATTTTTGGCATCTCATTGATGTTTTTATTTGTTATGATGGTTTCTATTACGATCTTATTTTCATCACCATATCCAGCGTTCCTAAGATGGTCAAGCGCCTCTATAACCTTTTTGTGCGCTCCCTTACGGTTAACCATGATATCATGTTTTTTTGGGTCAAGGCTGTAAACCTTGACAAAAGGAATGACGTTGTATTTGTAAAGTTGCTCTGCAATTTCTTTGTTAATCATTGTACCGTTAGTAAATGTTTCGCTTTTTATTCCTTTTTCAGTTGCGTATGAAACTAACGAGAAGAAATCTTTAGATAAAAGTGGTTCACCACCTCCGATGAAATCTAGGTACTTCACACCTAATTCAGCTGCCTGATCTATTATATCGAAGTTTTGTTTCATTGACAACTGAAAATCACGTTTTGTTATAGGCTTGTGACGTTCTGTAATATCAAATGTTTTTTCATCAGTGGCATAACCATTCCAACAACCTTCGCATCCAAGATTGCATACATTACAGAATTCAAGGTTTAGATATAAAAGTCTTTTCAAAGCCTTTGCTTCCTCTATTTCTTTCGGTTTTAAAGTCTCAGAAGGAAACATCGGAGCTGGCTTGTACTTCCCCTCAGTAATAAATTTCTCGTCTTCTTCGATTTTTTTTCTGAGTTCAGCGAAATATTCTATCTGGGGATCTGTATTTTTCTTATGTGAAAGAATTGATGATTTTTCTTTTTCAGACGATAATTTGTTATCACTGTCGCCTTTATCAACTAATTGTTCAAGTTGATCGATTCGTGAATTAATTTTCTTAAGTTCTTCAAATATTAAAGAATTCGTATCCTTGCTTGTTTCTTTTTGATTCATGTTCTTTTCACCCCCCCTTATTGGTTTTAGTGTTTTGACTTCACTTGTTTCCTTATTGTTCAAGAAAACTGCTGAATTAATAATCTGGCCAGATCTCAGAATATCAATGGCAATGGACTTTTCCGCTGCTCTATCCTTGAAAAAGGAGAAAACTCCCTTCTCCTTTTCAGTAGAAAATATTAGTTTCTTCATTGCTCCGTTTTTAAATGAAACTCGCTTAGATGCTCCTAAGGCGATAAGCGGATCATGTGTAGCCATTATAATGATCTTATTTTCCTTTTTAAAAAATTCCATAGCTTTGTCTATGTTAATACCTGCATTTTCAAGTTCATCTACTAGTATCACTGGTGCTTTACTTATTAATATGGCATCAACAATCATCAAAGCTCTTGATTGCCCTCCAGATAAAGAAACAAGGTTTTCATTCAGATCAAAGGGTTCACCGCATAAGGAAAATGAAGCCGACAAGATATTATCATACAAGTCTTTATTTTCAGAAACATTTCTGGATTTTGCATGGATATCAATGAACTCCTTAACCTTTATATCAAGAAGAAAATTCATTCCCTGACTTATTTTAGCAATGGGTTTGATTTCGTTTGCCCAAATAAGGTCATCAGAAGGAGGGAGATTATTTAAAAGTATTCTTCTTTTAGTTATACTATCCTCCTGTGTCAGAGATTCTATGTCTTTTAATAGTTGAGATTTGCCTGAACCAGTTGGACCGACTAATACAACAAGTTCCCCTGATGATATATCCAACCTTTCAATTTTTTCTGGGTGGCCCTTTTTATCAACTCCAGATATAATAGATAATTGGGTAATATTCATAGAATTGACTTGCTTTAGCTGACTCGGAAAGGTATCAAAAAAGCTTTCCAAGTCAATACCAGCATCAGAGCAAACATACCCTAAAGTGTTTTCTTCATATTTGTTCACGAAAACACCTCTTTTTTCCAATGCAGATATAATTTGAGGGAAAAGTCTAGATATTTCCTTTATTGCCAGTGATTCCAATCCCGGACTAAGATTTCCTACAGAACTTTCTTCATACATAATTATAATTCTTCTTGTATTTCAATTTGAGGAAATTCCATTTTACGTATATTTCCGCTTGCAAAGGGGATTCCTACTCTCTTTTCCCCAAGACAAAAAGAACAGATTGCAGAAGGCATAGTATGCCGTAAACGCATTGCACCGTTTTGGTTAAAAACGTTTGCGGACTTCAATATTCTCTCTACAAGAGCACTCCCTTGTCCCGTAAGACCGTTTACTTCTACTATGCGAGCTATTGGATTGATTTCAGAGATCCTCAAACGATAAATTTCCCGTTCAGCTTGACTGATTAAGTCTCCCCTTGATAATAGAATACAATCAGCATTTTTGAGCATTGGGCCGATTTTATATGGGGCATGAATACCACTTAACATATCAAGCACTGTAATAGCTAATATTTTTGTAATATGAGGGGAACACCTATTACATAAGCCAGCGCTTTCGATAACCAAGTAATCCAAACGAAGTTTTTCATGATATTCAATTATCTTTGAGATGTTAGTAGCCAGATAATGATCAGGACAGATATATTTAGAAAGCCCTACAATAACATCGATTCCTTCTTTCCTATACAAATCTTCATCATTACCTATTAGGCTATCAAGTTTTACTACAGCTGTTTTTGCACCTTTGTTTTGTAAGTTCTTCAACGTGTGTGTAATAATCGAAGTCTTACCTACAGCAGGAGGTCCGCTAATTATTGAAACTCTCATATTTTGTTCTTCTTTTTGCTAAATTTATAATATCCTCAACGGATTTATCTGGATCATTACATAAAAAATAAGACCAAGGCCTAATTATTAGTTTACTGAGATCAATTCCTACATTAATATCGCTGTTATTCGGAATGAAACTTCCAAAATCCCAATATGGCTTGAGATAGTCTGCAGATAAAAAATGCCTTTTCAATTCCGTGCCCACTTCGATAATAGTTTCTTTGCTTGTGGTATAAGCAGGAATAGCAATATACCCATCTAATGGTGTATAATTATTGTATTTAGGATTCATTTTTAGGAAATGAAGAGGGGCGATAATAACGCTTGGCTCTTGTTTGCTTTCCCAACGAGGAATTGATTTGGCTGGATGAGCACTAGTTTGTATGTTATCCAAAAAATTCAAGTATGCATCATGTCCCAGATGAGAATAAATAGTGCATAGTAAATCCGCAATTACGGGAAGATCTAAATCCGGAAAGAATATTGAATTTTTATATGAAGGATCCGCTAAATCCGTCCAGCTTTGAGGACGAGAAAGATCTGGATTGGCACCAGTGTATAAGAAAGAGAATAATACACAATACTGAAGATTCAGGCAGCCGTTTGGATCTTCAAGATCCTTTAACTCCGGCCTTCTTTTAGTGTTTACAATTGCATGAAATATCTTCTTCTCATAGGCAATCCTAAAATACTTATTATATAAAAACAATTTTGAACCCACCGCCATAAAAATATCCGGAAACTTATCAATATCGTTTTTTCTGATTAGTGAAGTTATCCAAGGTTCGATAGCTTTGACCCCTGGATTTTCACCATAAAACAACCAACTAACCTTTTTCCCCTTTTGAGAAGCAATACCTGCCGTATATTTGTCAAAGGCTTCGATAGTCACATTCCTTACTGGACAAGGAACAATTCCAAGAACTGATATATCTCCGTCAAATTCAATGGGGTAGATTTCCTGTTCAGATATATATTCTGACTTGTCGCTAATATATCCACTGGTAACACATTTCATATTTAATTCCTTGATCAATTGATCTTTATCAAGACCAATTAAGGCACAAGCTTGTTTAAGATTAACAAATTTTGCAATAGTCTTTTGATTATATTTACTTTTTAGTGGTAGGAATCCTTTGGAAATAAGTATATCAAGAGCCAAGGGATATGTTTTAATTAATTCGTATATATTTGTTTTTTCTGTAATTTTCATCTGAATAAGTTTAAAATTAACAAATTTTGCAATAGTTTTTTGATCATGTTTAGACCTTATTATACATGCAGTTAATTATAAATCTAAACTAGTAAGAATTTATTATAATTTGGTTCTCCTGATTAATTTGTTTTTGCTGCTCCTATACAGTGCTGTCCAAGATAAAAAATATCTCTGATTTCTGATTCAGATAATCAGGCAATTAACTTGTAAAAGTTTTAAAACCGTAAAATGATCCCATTAATCGTTCCCAGAACAAATCTAACTGGATTTGCCCGGGTGGTGATTTATCCTGCAAAAATGGATGGTTTAACCACTCGAACAGATCAATCTTAACAAACAGGTTTAACCGGATAAATCCGACCATGTTAGACATGTGCCACTTGTATAAAGCTTTCGTTTTCAGGACAGTATAATACTCCCCATTTCCTGTACCAAAGGCACACATTCTTAAGTTAAACATTCATTGCTTTATGCGGCTTTTCTAGTGATTGATTCCTGGTATGCTTCATTGGGAGTTTTTTTAATAGTCTGGTGTTTTTTCTGGTTGTAATATGCGATATGGTTTTGAACTCCATCAAAAAGTTCTAAACCATTATCGCATGGATTAAGGTAAATGTAATTATACTTCAGGCTTTTCCAGAAGCGTTCGATCCAGATATTATCTGTAGCGCGGCCTTTGCCATCCATAGATATTCTTATACCTTCTTTTTCAAGAAAGTTAGTCCAGGCAAAACTAGTGTACTGGGATCCCTGGTCAGAGTTTATGATTTCCGGTTTGCCATGCCTGGCGATCGCATCATTTAAAACGTCAAGACACCATTGTTTACTCATACTGTTACTGATTCCCCAGTCAACGATCTTTCGGCTGTAAACATCAATGAAAGCTGTCATATACATAAACCCTTTGGCCATGGGGATGTAGGTAATATCCGTGCACCATACCTGATTGGCATGAGTAATCTTTAACCCACGCAGTAAATAAGGCTTTATAAACTCCTTTAAGGCATTTTTAGTAAGATTCTTACGCCGATAAAGAGTCTGGTAGCCCATAAGTCTGAACAGGCGTCTGATACGCTTAGGACCCACCGGATGACCCATATCCCGTAACATATCTACCATAGAGACTACTCCTTCAGTAGGATGCGTCAACAGGTGCCGGTCCATGACATTCATCATTTTGATATTTTCAGGCTTCTCAGGGATAGGCTGGTAATATAACGAACTTCTGGGGACCATCAGGATCTCGCACTGCTTCCTGATCGACAGTTCTTTGTGTCGTGGTTTGATCATTTCCAATCTTTGTCCGATATCCCTGTAATCGGGAAGCAAAAATGCAGTGA
>Ga0209800_10000943_pt1 | contig 36329 bp, 26 predicted proteins | sample Higcelweek8metaG_FD_187174 | JGI IMG/M metagenome (GOLD analysis project Ga0209800, IMG submission 187174) | Freshwater pond sediment microbial communities from the University of Edinburgh, under environmental carbon perturbations - High... | ecosystem: Environmental > Aquatic > Freshwater >...
TAGCAATTTATTAAAAAAGTATGATACAATTAACAGAAACTCTCAAATTATTGAAAATTCTAAAGTTGTGGGCCTTAGTTATAGTTTTTTTGAAGAATACATTGATATCATTATTCAAAGCCTAGAAATTTTAATTACTAATTATAATGAAATTCAGTTTGTTAACAACAGTGTAAAGATTAATAATCCAAATATTGCCACCAAGTACCAGAAATTAATTGAAGAAACTGAAGTACTGCGTTTAAAGACAAAAGAATATAAAGACAAATATAGAAACAATTAACAAATAGGTTAACATTACAAATTAGAAATTATAATAGTTTACATTAACCAATAACCCAAACTATATCAGGCTCAAAACTGGACAACATAGAATGCACATCCGGTTTGAGTTGAAAATTTCAACTTACATCATTAACTGAAATATGAAAGCTTTTATTATGTCCAACTCAATAACAGAAAGAATGGAATCTGGAAAAGTAGGTGAACTATTAGTTCAAATTCGTCTTCTTCAGTTTGGTGTTCAGGCTGCACCGCCAGTAATTGATTCAGGAAATGATTTAATAGCTGTGAAAAAATTCGTATATAAATCAATTCAAGTTAAAAGTACATCTGGTGATACTTTTAAGAAACCAAAAGATGATTGTTTGTACCATCTTTTAGCAGTAGTTTTACTTAAAGGGAATGATTGTGAATATCATCTTGATTCATCTCCGTGAGAAGGTATTATTTTTCTGAACAATAAAAAACGTTTTTTTAAGTGGCTCATTTTGTTATTATATTTTACAAACAAGGAGCCATTATATGTCTACAAAGAAAAAGATTAACTCAGCAAAAGATCAGAAACGAATTCGGAAAAGCTTTGATGATGCATTTAAAGTCACTGTTGTATTGGAAGCACTGAAAGAAACAATGACGATCAATGAATTAGCATCTAAATACGCAGTTCATCCGAATCAAATCAGTACCTGGAAGAAGCAGTTTGTTGAAAATTCAGTTCAGGTTTTCAGTGGTAATAATAAAGATCGGCAGGAGCTTGATCAATTGCGTTCTGAAAGAGACCGACTTGTGCATCAGATCGGAGAACAGGCCGTAGATATTGAATTCTTAAAAAAAAACTTGAAGAAATTGAACCTTCTATGAGAAGGACATTGATTGACAAGAATAGCGATCTTAGTCTATCTCGCCAGTGTCGTTTACTATTAATAGGCAGGACATCCTGTTATTATAAAGCACATGTTTCAAAAGCTCAACTGGAGCTTATGAGACAGATAGATGAAATTTTTACAGAAGATCCGACACGTGGAACAAGACGTATTTGTGCAGTTCTTAAGAAGAGAAATGTGAATGTGGGACGAGGTAAAGTACGGCGGCTTATGCAGAAATTGGGGCTATTCGCAATTTATTGTAAACCTGATCTTTCAAAACCTAACCCCGAACATATAAAATATCCGTATTTATTACGCAATATGAATATTGATCATGTAAATCAGGTTTGGAGCACAGACATTACTTATATCAGGCTTAAGCATGGATTTGTATATTTAACCGCTGTTATTGATTGGTATAGCAGGTATGTGCTCGCCTGGCGGCTCTCAACAACGCTTGAATCTGCATTCTGTATAGAGGCACTGGAAGAGGCTTTAAACAAATATGGAAAGCCTGAGATATTCAACACAGATCAGGGAAGTCAATTTACAAGCAATGATTTTATATCGGTATTGAAGAATAACAGTATTAAAATAAGCATGGATGGCAGAGGCCGGGCACTGGACAATGTTTTTGTAGAACGACTTTGGCGAACTGTTAAATACGAAAACGTTTACTTAAAAGATTATGAAAGCGTTACGGAATGTCATAACGGATTAAAAGATTTCTTTCACAGGTATAACAATCAAAGGGAGCACCAGTCCCTTGGCTATCAGTTTCCAGCACAGGTGTATTTTGAAAAAACTATTAACAAAAAAATAGCTGCATAACAAAATGATAATCAGACCACTTAAAATATACGGAAAAAATGTCAAAAAAAGTCTACCACCTCAGTATACAAAACAGAGGCAGAAAGATGCCCTGTATTCAGATCTTGCAAGGTGTGTATTTCCTGGAATAATTGAAATTCTTGAATGGCACACGAAGTCCGATGCTGTAAATCTTGAGTTCGCTGAACAGCTCACTGAGATTCTCGGAATCGATTACAAAAGACTTGTCTCTGAAGCTGAACTTGAAATTAAGGAACCAAAGCAGAAAAAGGACAAAGGAAAAAAGGTTGCCGATGAAGAACTTTCCGATGCAGATCAGTCTTCTGAAGATGAACCCGCGGTTGACGAAACAGAGAAACCGAAAAGAAGAAGGAAGAATACTGTTCTTGCGCTTGTTGAGTGAAAATAGAACCGGCACTTGCATGTGCCGGTTCTAAAGGGAATGAATGTTCATGAAAACAAGAATTTATTCCAGAATGTTTGAAGAAAACGCATCTGTTGATGATGACGGTACTGTGAGGTTTGAAAAAGGTGCTGTATATACATCTGGTGAAATTGAAGTGCTGAAGAAATGCGCTCCTGCTGACAGGAAGGGAATACACAAGGTGAAGACAATATTTGATGGAGACCTGGAATTCCTTGGAGAATGTATTGAGAACCCGATCGAATTTCCACAAAAGTTGATCACCCTGAAGGATGAAAACGGACATGAGAAAAGAATGTCTGCTGTTCATTCGTTCAATGTTAGTGTGGGGGAGACTCTTACTTTTTCCGATGGTGTAAATATGGAAAAGTACCAGGTAACTGAGGTTGAAATTGAAAATAATGCTGTTTCTGCAAAGACTGGGAAAAAGGAAAAGAAAGAAAACGACAGTCAACCGGAACAGTTGTCACTTTTTTGAGTATGGAGGAAGTTTTATTTATGATGAACAAAACAAAACAGAATATTGAAGATTGCAATATTCAACCAGACTATACAATCAAAGATCTTGCTGCTCTTACACAGCGAAATGCACATGAAATTTCTATGGTTGCAGAAAGGTTTTATGGACATTACAAAAACGGCCGTCAACATATGTTTTTTCGTGAGGAAATTGATTTTAGACGTAAAATGGGTATGAATCTTCAGAAAACAAGGTAACATGGCATGCACACAATTATTTTCCAGTTTGATTATGCTCTCCTGAAGAAGGAGGTTTATTTATGGCAATAAGAGATATTCCACCAAGTGCAAAACATCCTGATGGCGGTTTACTGGTTATCTGGGGTGTGTGAAAAGCTGGGAAATTAAAAGAATCTTTATGGTACGAAAAATTTCACAGTAAAAGGGAATGCCGCGTGGCTGCACGTCAGCTTGAAATTGAGTTTGACAAAAAGCTACGTGAAAAACTGCAAAGGGAACTGACCTGTTCCAGCTCTTTGACATCTGATTTTAAATCTGTAGCCTTGAGAAGAATTGAATATGAAGGTGATGCAAGCATGCGATTCTATTTTGATTTACTTATTGGGCTTGTTGGTGACAAACAGCCTGATGAGTGGAGAGCTGCTTATTTAAACACAATTCAATATCTGGAGCGATCAAAGTTAAATAATAACAAATGTCGCAGTGATACAACTGTGAATAGATATAAATCGGTTTTCCGGATGATTTTTAATTATGCCAGAGACGAAAGAATCATAAAAGAGATGTCTGTTAATATCAGACTTTCTGCAGAAAGTGGACGTGATCGGGTATGGAATTCTGCAGAGCGGGACAGAATTTTTTCAGTTTTACGACAGAGAAATTCATGGTTGCTGATGCCTGTTTATTTCAGTTCTTTCAATCCGATCCGAGTAGGAGATCTGTTCAATCTGGAGAGGGAGAGCTGGAGACCGATTGAGAATTGGGTAGAGTTTTATGCAAGTAAAACCACTACAAAAAAGGCGAGAAATCGCAGGCCCACTTATCTGCGTCAGATTGATGAAAACATCAGGGACTTTTTCAATTGCCTGCCTGCTGATTGCCCATATCTTTTCCCCCGTATATATCCAGATGGATCCTGGCGCAAGGTTAATTGCTTTCGTGGTTATAGGGAATATATTAAAGAATGGGATATTGTTCTGCAACTGGCCAATGTAAAAGATTTTCACTGGCATGATCTGAAACACTGTGCAATTACATACCTGATGGACAATGGATATTCTGAGCTGGATTTAAGAAATTGTGGGATTCAGTATACATCGACAGATACTACAATTTTGATGCAAAAAAAGCGCCTGAAATTCCTGGTTTTGAGAGACCGCAAACCTTATTGAAAGTCATCAATCAATAGTGTTCTTGGAATCCTTTCCCCCAAACCTTTCCCCTTAACTTTCAGCTGCTTTCTTCTTAATAACGTAAGTCCTTAAGAATTAATGTGCTCAGGGCCGGAATCGAACCGGCACGTCCCGTAAAGGACAGCGGATTTTAAGTCCGCAGCGTCTACCTATTCCGCCACCAGAGCGAGAAATAAAACAGTGTTATAAAATGAGTTAAGTCATACAAAAAAGCAAGAAAAAACCCCGATTGAAACAAATTTATTCAACCGGGGTTAATTTTTAAAAATTTGCAGTAAAATTTCAGAGGATTTTTGTCTCTATCATTTTTTCAAGTGTTTTGTACAGTTTTGTTTCAAATGGGTATCCATTGTATTTGATCTTTTGACTGATCTCCTGTACAAGTGGAATGCGAACATCCGAAGTATTGTCAATTGCTTCCCTGATCATCTGGAATGTCTTTGACTCATCAGATAATTCGACCTGTTCTTTCGGAACAGATGCCGCCGTTTTTTCCGGGGCCTGTTTCTTACTGCTTTTGGCAGTAGGTTCAATAGGTCTGGCCCCGTAAGCCTCAAATGCTTTAGAAATGTTCATGGCCTACCTGCCTTTACTTTCGGGGGGTGCTCTCCATCCCTGGATCACTTCCATCCCTGGCTTAATCCCCTCCCTGGTTTTTAGACCCGTCTGCATCTGCAGTGCCGGGTTAAATCGCATCTCATTATTAATTATCGGTTTTTATGCAGATAACTTTAGCCATTGTTTTATAATTCAATGATTATTGTAGTTACGATTTGATTTGTGTTATTAAAGCTAAAATCAATGAACTTTTTATGTTTGATTGATTTGGGTCAGATAGTGCAGATATCCTGATGAACGGGGCGTATTTAAATGAAGCAGGGTTTTTTTTGCATTGGTTAATACAATATGATTGTCTGAAAGCAGGCACAGCGCAATTGCATCTTCAACATCTTTACTGAAAAATTTTATCTGAGACATTACCCAGATCGCAGATGCCTGCATGAGCTGGTTTTGGCTGCTCAGCATTTCCATCAGATCAGCCTCAACTTCAGTGAAACCGAGGTTGAAAAGTGCTTTGAGTACATTGCCTCTGATACGGTTGTTGGTATCTTTACGGAAGCGAAGAAGTATCGGAATCAGTCGTTTATTATTAAGACACTCAAGAGCCTCTATTGTATTTGCCCTTACACGGAGATCTTTATCATTTAGCAGCTGGAGAATGAGATCATGATCGTTGGGACCGATTATTTTACCAAGAAGATTCACAGCAGTTGCGCGAATTTTTACATCATGATTATGGATCAGTTTGGCAAGTATTTCACGCAGCTGCGGATTTTTTTTCATGAGCCCCAGAATCTGTACGGCTCTGAGTCTGCGTTCATCATTTTCAGAATAGAGGTCATTGCTTATTTCATTCAATACAGAGGGGTCAAGTGATTGAAGCAGCTGGCCAAGTTTCTGCCGCACATTATGATCAATCTGATGATAACTTGTAATTAGATTTTCTTTGATAAGGCTGCTTGTAGCCTGAACAGCCACGGTTTTTATGGATGTATTTGTACTTTTTAAAAGCTGGAGGACATTTTGAAGATCTGTGAGTTTTCCAGATTTACCCAGAATCCGAAGCGCAGCGACAACTACATCAGTATTGGGGTTAAGAAGATTGTTTCTGGCTTGTTCAAGATCCATTTAGTTTCCGCAATTCAGTAAGTTTATCCCGTAATAAAGCTGCTTTTTCAAAATCAAGCTTTTTCGCAGCATCAAGCATCTCTTTTTCCAGATCCTGGATCTGGCGCTCGACAGATGTCCTTTTTTTGCCTTTTCCCCGCGCCTTTTCAGATGTATATGAAGCTGCAGTCTCTGCAGCTTTGAGGTACGGAGCAGAATCGGTTTTTTCACCATATATTATACCATCATCAATTTTTCGAACAACACTTTTCGGTACAAGACCATGCATTTCGTTATATTCAAGCTGTTTATTTCGTCTGCGGGAACTTTCAGCAACAGCTCTATTAATGGAATCAGTCATTTTATCTGCGTACAGGATGATTCGTCCATTGATATTTCTTGCCGCACGACCTGCTATCTGCACGATAGAACGCGTAGATCTGAGGAATCCCTCCTTGTCTGCATCAAGAATTGCTACAAGTGAAACTTCAGGCAGATCAAGTCCCTCTCTAAGCAGATTTATTCCTATAAGAACATCAAATGTTCCCTTTCTAAGGTCACGAAGAATATCAGTACGCTCAAGAGTCTCGATTTCAGAATGCAGATACCTGACTTTAAAGTCTATTTTTTCAAGATAAGCAGTCAGATCCTCAGACATTTTTTTGGTCAGAGTAGTGACAAGAGCCCGTTCTCCTTTTTCAACTATCAGACGCAATTGTTCTATGAGGTCATCCACCTGATTTGTTGCAGGTCGAATTTCAATAGGAGGATCAACAAGGTGAGTCGGACGTATTACCTGTTCCACAATTATGCCCTCGCTCTCCTTGAGCTCATAGTCGCCCGGAGTTGCGGATACATAAATGACAAAATCGGAGATCTCTTTAAATTCCGGAAATCTGAGCGGTCTGTTGTCAAGCGTGCACGGGAGCCGGAAACCATTATCGACAAGTGTTTTTTTTCGTGCCTGATCTCCATTGTACATGCCCTGAATCTGTGGAATTGACACATGTGATTCATCAATGAAAAGCAGGTATGGCTTCTTAAAAAAGTCAATCAGTGTATATGGTCTGCTTCCTGCATCCCGGCCGTCGAGGATACGGGAATAGTTTTCTATTCCATTTACATATCCGACTTCGCGGAGCATCTCAATGTCATAGTTTGTACGCTGTTCAAGCCGCTGTGCCTCTACAAGCATATTGCGGTTTTTAAAGTATTCAAGCTGCGCACCGAGCTCTCTCTCTATCTCCGCAACCGCATCATCCATTGTAATTCCGGAGGTCATGTAGTGCTTGGCAGGGAAAATAGTTATTTCGTCAAGTGATCCTGATACTTTACCGGTTACAGGGTTGATTATCCTGATTGCCTCGATCTGATCTCCGAATGTTTCAAAGCGTAAACCCATTTCATCATAGGCCGGCTGCATTTCAATGACATCACCTTTTACTCTGAAGGTGGCCCGTTCAAGCGACATGTCATTTCTTGTATATTGCATTTCTGTCAATTTACGGAGAAATTCGCGGCGTTCAATCTGGTCTCCGGTCTTCACCTGTACACTTGATTCCAGATAGGCATCAGGTGAACCGATGCCGTAAATACATGAGACACTCGCGATTATGATGACATCGTTTCTGGACAAAAGAGAGCTGGTCGCTTTAAGTCTCAGTCTGTCAATGTTATCATTGATCATTGATGTTTTTTCAATAAAAGTATCAGTTGATGGAATGTATGCTTCCGGCTGATAGTAATCGTAAAATGACACAAAATACTCAACCGCATTATCAGGAAAGAATTCTCTGAATTCCTGAAACAGTTGTGCAGCAAGAGTTTTATTATGCGAAATAATAAGCGTAGGCATCTGAAGTTCTTCAATTACATTTGCCATTGTGAATGTTTTACCTGAACCTGTAACACCAAGCAGCACCTGATTATGGATATCATTCTGAATTCCGCCGACAAGCTGCCTGATTGCCTCCGGCTGATCACCAGCCGGTTTATATGAAGAGTTTAATTTGAATTTCATATTTGAAAGATACATTTCCGGAGATACGTCTGTAAATAGGAGCTTATTCCGGGTGAGAAGCATAAGGCAGGAATGCTATTATACCGGCTGATTCATGTAATAATAAGCTTTTACAGAGCGAATGCCGGAAATAACTTAACAGCTGCGTAAATTATTTACAAATGCAAATGCTGCTGCAATTATCTCAAGAACTTAACAGCCGGTATTACAAATGGCAAAAATGAATGTGTGAAACAGGGAAAATTTATTGAAAAAACTATGTTTGAACTATAGCATTATCATGATTAATTCAAAATAATATTATAATTATCAGGAGCAGGTATGATGACAGACACTACCGGAAACTCTCAGGAAATAACCGGATCGCAATCTGCATCAATCAGAAAAAGTGCTGAATACAGCACTGCTATGCTGGAATGTTTTGATGGTTATCTTTATATATGTTCAGATGATTTTCATATTCAATTCAACAGCAGCCGCTGCAAATTATTTGCAGGAGGCGACAAAACAGGTGAATTGTGTTATGAGTCAATATACAAAATGAAAAAACCATGTCCATGGTGTAAATATATTGATGTGCTGAGCGGTGAAACATCTCTTACTGAAATAGTCAATCCTGTTGACAGAAAGTGGTACCGTCTTGTTCAGTCGCGTATTATTCATTCTGACAATGCCATTTCCATAATCAACTGTGCAAGTGATATTGATCTTTATATGAAAAGCAATAATGAAAATGGAACACATGGTGCTGCGACCAGGGTATCAATTGATCTTATGGCCGATGCGGTTGTGATATTTGATCTTAATAGTAAAATAATTGATATAAATGAAAAAGCCGCTGCACTGAGTGGATTATCAGTAAATGAGCTCAGAGGACGGAATATCATTGAATTATTTTCGGAGAACGAGCTGGATTCGAAACCGCCTCGTTTTGATCTGTTAAGGCAGGGTAATATTGTCCGCAATGAACGTAATATATTGTGTAAAGATGGTAAATCCCGTGTTATTGAGTCAAGTTCCGTAATGATGCCTGATGGATATTTTCAAAGCATAATACGTGATGTTACAGAAAGAAAAAAGGTAGAAGAATCACTCTTGTATAGTGAGGAAAAAATTGAAAATGTATTTAAAATCAGTCCTGATGCAATAACTGTAAGCCGTCTGAACGACGGTGTTTTTATAGATGTAAATAATGGATTTCTTAATATGGCCGGATACCGGGATAGTGAGGTATTGGGACGAACTGCATTTATTGTTGATTTTGCTGTCTGGGTTGATCTTTGTGACAGAGAACGTCTTGTAACTCTTCTCGAAGAGAAAGGCGGGTTGACTGAATTTGAGGCAGCTTTACGAAGGAAAGACGGTTCTGTTTTTTATGGAATGATATCAGCAAGAATTATAGATTTCAAGGATGAACGCTGTCTGATAACAATAATAAGGGATATGACTGAAAAAAAGAGACAGGAAGACATATTGCGGCAGAGCGAAAAAAAATACCGTGAAATGGCCAATACAATACCACTTGGGATTTTTGAAGCAGATCTCACCGGCAGAATAACATTTGCAAATTTAAAGGCATTTGAATGGTTTGGCTATACACAAAGCGATTTTGACAATGGTCTTAATATAAGGGATACAGTTGTTCCAGAACAGAGGATGGATGCTATTGAGAATGTCAAGAGCATTCTGATGGGTAGAAAACCTTGTCCGAATGAGTATTTTTCAATAAGAAAAGACGGCTCTAAATTTCCAACTCTTTTTATGTCAAATGCTATTTCCGACAGCAATGGAAAAGTAATCGGACTGCGCGGTTCAATACTTGACATGACAGAAAGAAAAAAAATCGAAGATGCATTGCAGAATACTCAGAAACTTGAATCGGTCGGCGTACTGGCTGGCGGCATAGCCCATGATTTCAACAATCTTCTTGCAGGGATTTTCAGCTATCTTGATCTTGGTTATGAGTTTTTAAATCAGAAGGAGATTGATAGTGCGAAGGATTGCGTTGAAAAAGCGATGAGCGTTTTTGAACGTGCAAAATCATTGACACAGCAGCTTCTTACATTTTCCAAGGGCGGTACACCGATAAAGAAAACAATATCACTTGAAAATGTGCTTAAGGAGATGGTGCAGTTCTCATTGAGCGGTTCATGTGTAATGCCTGAATATAAAATACAGGAAAATCTATGGTATTGCGATGCCGATATCCATCAGATAGAACAGGTCGTTGACAATATAGTAATAAATGCGCGTCAGGCAATGCCTGATGGCGGAAAAATAACTGTCAGTGCCGGTAATGTTGAACATAATAAAGTAACGCCTGATATTCTTCCGGAAGGCCGTTATATACTTATTTCATTTACAGATACAGGCTGCGGAATTCCAGAGGAAATTATACCCAGAATTTTTGACCCCTTCTTTACAACAAAAAAACAGGGCAGCGGTCTTGGACTGGCAACAACTTACTCTATTGTAAAGAAGCACGGGGGATATATCTTTGCCGAATCTGAATCAGGAAAAGGAACGGTATTTTCAATTTATCTTCCGGCTGTTACAGCGACAGTTATCAAGGAAATTGTATGTGAAGAAACGGGTGCAATTGTTGATGGATTCAGGATATTGGTGATGGATGATGAAGCTTTTATACGCGATATCTGCAGAATTGCCATGAAGGAATTAAACTGCAATATTATTGCAGTTTCAAATGCTGGTGAAGCCATGAATTCATTTCTTGGTGCAAGAATTGCAGGACTGCCGTTTGATCTTGTGATACTTGATCTTACAATACCAGGAGGTCTTGGAGGTCTGCAGGTTCTGGAACAGATGCGTAATGTCGATCCTGATATTTGTGCTATTGCGTCAAGTGGCTACTCAGATGATCCGGTTATGTCTGATCCGCAGAAATACGGTTTTACTGCAAAGCTTGCAAAGCCATATCTGAAAAGCAACATTCAGGCAATTGTAAAAAAATATCTGACAGCAAAAAAAAATCCAGACAGGAAAAAAGTACTGCCTGATATGATAATCAAAAAACAGTCTGATGTGTCAATCGTATAAATTATCACATGACGTTGTCTTGTTGTCATGTGATAAATGGATACTGAAAAAAATTATCTGTTTGTCTGAATTGAAAATATTGCATCAATGTAGGGTGCTACAGTAGGATGATCATGACCCACCGGGAATTCTTCAATGTCAATTCCTGCATCAAACTGCAGAAATGGAATTTTAGGGGGGTGAATCCGGGCCCCGCCATCAAAGTTCAGCCAGAATATCTGGTCATGAAAATCAAACGATGTACCTACTTCACCGATCAGTGATATCCAGTTGGAAATGGTTCCCATACATCCGAAATCTGTACCTATTGATATTCTGTCGCCTATCTGTATGTGAGGTGTAATTGCACATTCAAACTTTTCAGTACGTGCAAGTCCTATTGCAAGATAAGTTCCAAAGCGTGGATGTGCTCCATCGCTGGCCATGATACCATGTTTTCCCAGACCTATATGAGCAAAATTATAGGCTAATCCCGCGCCGACGCTCAGATTGTCTAAAATTCCATATTTACCGCCAAAATTCAGTCTGCCGATGTTATCAAGTATTGATGCCTGAAGTTGTAAACGGCCGGGAAAACTGTAGGAAATTTCATGAAGTGATACTACAAGATCAAATGGCTCGTTTACATATGCAGTAGGCGTATAAAAGTAATGGGTCGGTGCTGATGCAGTAAGGTTCAATTTTTCCCCAAAGCTGTTTATTGAGAAAGATGTAATAAGCGCGGCACATAAAATTGAGATCGTTTTATTCATCTTGAAATCCCCTTATTTCTTTTTTTGTTAAAATTATTATCAAATATACATATAGACGTATTGATTGAACATTTCTGCTCTTTAAAAAAGAAAATTTAATCATTATGATTAAATTAAGATCTTTAATATCATTTAGTGGAATCTGTAGGAGAACAGGTTGAAAAAAAAGTATCATCAGTATTATTAAGAAGTTATCATGTTATAAGGCCTTTGGCCAAAAGGTTCAGGCATCAGTATAATCAATTGTTTTTACTGTAGTTAAACAAAGACGTTGTATGCTGCTGACTTTTAAAGATAAATATTACTACACAACTGATATGTTTTAAATGATATAATCTTTTTAAATTACTAAAGTTATGAAAACCGGCAAAGAAAATTAAACAATAAACTAAACGTATGAACTCATCGAATATTTCAAGCAGTCTTTCTGCAGCTATGGGTTCACCCTTTATTAAACAGATAGCTCGTCAGAAGGATCTCATAATAGTTCTCGGGGTGATAGGAATTCTACTCGTTATGGTAATTCCTATGCCGACGTTTCTTATGGATATCCTGCTGTCATTAAATCTCTGTCTTGCCCTGATAATTCTTCTTGTGTCAATGTATACAAAGGAAGCTCTTGAGTTTTCGGTTTTTCCGTCACTTCTTCTTGTTGTCACCCTGTTTCGTCTTTCGCTTAATGTTGCAACTACACGTCTTATTTTAAGTCAGGCGGATGCAGGAGAGGTTGTGCAGGTTTTCGGTACTTTTGTGACAAGTGGTAATATGGTTGTCGGAGCGATCATATTTCTCATAATTGTCCTTATACAATTTATTGTCATAACAAAAGGTGCCGGCCGAATAGCTGAAGTCGCGGCACGCTTTACATTAGATGCAATGCCCGGAAAGCAGATGGCAATTGATGCCGATCTCAATGCCGGGTTGATAAATGAGGAACAGGCGCGATTCCGCCGTTCACAGATATCACGTGAAGCGGACTTTTACGGTGCAATGGATGGAGCGTCAAAATTTGTCCGCGGTGATGCAATTGCGGGAATACTGATTACAATCATCAATATTATCGGCGGATTCATCATCGGTATAGCACAGCTTGGCATGGATTTTCAGGAATCACTTCAGACTTATACAATATTGACAATTGGTGATGGTCTTGTTACACAGGTTCCGGCTCTTATGATATCAGTCGGAGCAGGCATACTTGTAAGCCGCGCCGCGTCACAGAGTGACCTTGGCACTGAGATCACTGAGCAGATCTTTTCACGTCCCAAAGTACTTGGTGTTGCAGGTGCAATGATGTTTTTCTTTGCATTGATTCCAGGATTTCCTAAAATCCCTTTTATCCTGCTTGGTGTTTTATCATGCAGTGCTGCATATTTCAGTTCTAAAAAGATCGCTGAGAAGAAAAAAGCAAAAGAAGCACCGGCCGCCGCTGCTGCAAATAAACCCAAAGACGAGCGCCCTGAGGATTATCTTCATGTTGATCCGATGGAACTTGAAATCGGTTACGGACTGATTCCTCTTGTTGATGTAAAGCAGGGCGGAGATTTGCTTGATAGAATAACAATGATCCGCAGGCAGCTTGCAACAGAACTCGGACTGATTATTCCTCCGATAAGAATTCGTGATAATATTCAATTAAAGCCAAATGAATACCGGATAAAAATCAGAACTATTCTTGTAGGTAAAGGGGAGCTGATGAGCGGGGCATACCTTGCAATGGATCCGGGAACTGTGACAAAAAAAATCCGCGGTATACAGACAGTGGAACCCGCATTCAATCTTCCTGCACTCTGGATTACTGAAAGTCAGAAGGATGACGCCGAGGTCGCAGGGTATACTGTAGTTGAACTGCCGGCTGTACTCGCGACACACCTTACCGAGGTGATAAAACATCATGCACATGAAATTCTTACGCGTCAGGAAGTAAAGAACCTTCTTGACAATATTAAAGAAAACAATGCAACCGTTGTCGATGAACTGATTCCAGGCATGATGTCGGTTGGGGATGTTCATAAGATTTTGCAGAATCTTCTCAGGGAGAATGTGTCAATACGTGATTTTTTACTCATCCTTGAGACTCTGGCCAATATTGCATCAAGGAATAAAAATGCCGATGTACTGACAGAATATGTGCGAAATGCGCTTGCATCACAGATCTGCAACGTTTACAAAACAGAGGATGATCTTATTCCTGTCATTACACTTGATCCCAATCTTGAAGCAAAACTGGAAGGGTCGGTGCAGGAGAGTGAAAACGGATTTCGTCTTTCAATATCTCCATCGGACGTGGCAAAAATTCTTGACGCAACAGGAGCTGTCATCGAAACGGTGAAGCAGACAGGCGAGCTGCCGGTTGTATTGTGTTCGCCGACAATAAGAAGTCAGTTTAAAAAATTGACAGAAAATAATTACAGGGATCTTGCAGTGCTGTCTTATAATGAAATTATAAGCGGTGTTGAAATAAGATCTCTTGGTATGATTTCCCTTGTATAACAACATGCATAACAACTGGATTACAGGATGAGAATTAAAAAGTACATTGCAAAGAGTATGCGGGAAGCACTGCTTCAGATAAAAGATGAACTTGGTGAAGATGCAATAATCCTCAAGACGCGCAAGCTTCCAAGAAAAGTATTTCCGCTGGGGTCTCAGGATGATATTGAGGTAACTGCCGCTATAGATGAGGATGCTGCATCAGCGCAGAAAACAGCTTTTCAACCGATAAAAATAAGTAACCCCGGTCTTTATAACAGGCAGAGAATATCAAGTATTGTTGATATTTCAAAACCCGATGCGCCTGAAGTGAAACCCTGGATTCCAAGGACGCTTGATGCGGTTCCCAAGTCAGGAGAAAAAAAGATTCTGCCTGCTGAGGAGAAAAAAAGCACAGAACTTGATGAACTGAAGCAGAATGTAAAGGAATTGAAATCTCTTGTTTCGTCAATAATGGAAAAGGGGAAAACTGTTCCGCAGCCAGCGGTCAACGGGTTTACAGGTGAGTGGGCGGTGTTCTACAACAGACTGATTGACTCTGAGGTAAAAAAGGAAATCGCCCACAGGCTGATTAAAGAAATATCCGAAAACGATAATCTGCCGCATGATTCTCTGGCTGAGAAGAAATTCGTATCAGCTCTGGCAGATTTTTTTCCTGTTGCAGGACCGTTGAAACTGAAAAACGGAAGCCCTGTAAAAGTAGCATTTGTCGGTCCGACAGGAGCCGGAAAGACAACTACTCTCGCAAAACTTGCTGCTCACTGCTGCATAAACAAACAGAAAAAAGTATCGATAATTACTGCCGATACTTATCGTATTGCTGCAATAGAACAGATAAAAATGTTTGCCGAAATAGTAAAAGTAAATTTGCAGGTGATATTTTCACCTGATGAACTTGATGACGCATTAAAGGAATGTGCCGGAGATGATATTGTATTTATTGACACTGCCGGACGAAGTCAGCGTAACACAGAGCATATGGGTGAACTTAATACTTTTATAAGCCGCCTTCAACCTGATGAGGTTCATCTTGTGCTGAGCGCAACAACAAAAGACAGTGATCTTGCAGATATCATACAAAGATACAATAGTGTAAATGTCAATAGGCTGCTGTTTACCAAACTTGATGAAACAGTCCGGATAGGCAATATATTCAACATTGTCAATGAGTGCAGGATACCCGTCTCATACTTTACAATTGGACAGAGCGTACCTGATGATATAGAACTGGCTCAGATTGCACGCTTTGTCAAGCATCTGTGGGAAGGGGACGGATTGTGAGAGATCAGGCGGAAAAATTACGGGAACTTGCGCGAGACAGAAACATCAAGGCTATGCCTCCTTTAAGGGTTCAGAAAGGCGTTCATAGCGGAATCTGCAGAAGTATTGCAATAACCAGCGGCAAGGGAGGTGTCGGAAAGACCAATATATCGCTTTTCTTATCGGTTTTTCTTGCTGCTTTTCAAAAAAAAGTTCTCCTTCTTGATGCAGATCTCGGACTTGCAAATGTACATATACTTCTTGGAATTGCTCCTGGTAAAAATATCGGCCATTTTGTTGAAGGGAAATGTTCAATTGAGGATATTATATGCCGGGGACCTGGTGGAATAGATATTATTCCTGGTGCATCAGGACTTGAAAATCTGGCAAATATTGATCAGGCACGTCTGGGGCTCTTATTAAATGAGTTTGTAAAAATTGAATCGAAGTATGATTTTATGATTATTGATACAGGAGCTGGAATCGGGAATACTGTTACACATTTTGCATCAAAGACCGATCTTTCGCTTCTTATAATGACCCCGGAACCGACATCACTGGCTGACGCGTATGCTATGGTCAAAGTGCTTTACGAACGCAGTTGCGGGAATATTGGTGTAATTGTCAATATGTGCCAGTCGGATCGTGAAGGAAATGAAACATTTGACAGACTCAACACTTTAGTGGTAAAATTTCTTAAGAGGCCACTGGAGTATTACGGGTGTCTGTTTCTTGATCGTGAGGTTTCACAATACGTAAAAAAACAGAAGCTTATTGTTTTGGATAAGGGGCATGAACCTTTTAACAAAAAAGTTCTTGATATCGCGCGGAAAGTAAGCGGGATGAATATATCAGTGAAAACCTCTTTTTTTGATAGGTTCTGGAACAGATCACAGAAGGATCTCTTAGAGTAATTATGAGATACTGGATTAAAAAGGGAGCGTTTCTGCTTGGCGGATTGGTTTTTTTTACCATTCTGTTAATAAATATGATAGATTCGGATCCTTTTGATCCGCAGTATCTTGTACCTGCAATGATCAGGGCCGTTCTTGGCGGAGCACTATTCTGGTTTGCAGGTTTTATTCTTGGAGATATTGTTTTTAAAGGCGTTTTGAATGATATTGATGAAAATGATAAAAATAATCTGCTTGATGGCGGTTTGATACAGCAGGTGCAGATGGAAAAGGAAAAACATGTACCCGGCGGTGAAGAGTACCCGTATGTTGAAGAAAAAGTGACATATCAGCGGATTTTAAAGAAAAAAAAGAATCAATTACCCGATATGCGGTAAGTGGAGTGAAAAATAATGTCCGGTATAGATAACCTGTGGCGCGAATACAAAGAGACTGGTTCAAAGATTGCAAAAGACAAACTGCTCGTTGAGTATGCTCATATTGTAAAGTATATCACGAATCGTCTTGCTGTAAATCTTCCGAAATCTGTCGACCGCAATGATTTGACAAGTGCAGGAATACTGGGGCTTATCAAAGCTGTTGAGACATTTGAAGTTGATCGTGGATTCAAATTTGAGACATACGCCGGCCACAAGATCCGCGGGGCAATTCTTGACGAATTGCGGGCGCTTGACTGGGTGCCGCGTTCTGTTCGCCAGAAGTCAAGAGAACTTCAGAAAATATACGCAAAGCTCGAAAATGAACTCGGGCGCATTCCATACGATGATGAAGTATGTGAGGCAATGAATATAACAATGCAGGAATATGAGGAGATGCTTGCTGAAGTTACTCCGACAACAATTATTTCGCTTGAAGAGGCAATGCCCGACAGGGGTTCGGATTCAAAAGAGCTCAGAATAATTGATACAATAGAAGATCCGGGCAGTGATAATCCGCTTAAGGAACTCGGATTTGCAGAAGTAAAGGATATACTTAAAGACGCGATTATGAATCTGCCTGAAAAAGAGAAGCTGGTGGTTGCGCTTTACCATTATGAAGAATTGACACTTAAGGAAATTGGTGTTGTACTGGATATAACAGAGTCGCGTGTAAGCCAGATTCATTCAAAAGCGATTCTCAAACTCCGGTCAAAACTGCTTCAGAAAATTAATGCCTGACATACGGGAGTGTTCTGATGAACAGTGTAAATGTCAATGTGTCAGTGACAAATCTGCCGCAATTCGACAGGCATCAGAATGATATTCATAAAAATCCAATTGTTAATCAGGATGTAAACGCAAAAATCATACAGGGTGAGAGTGAGCACAAAATGCAGATGCCTGTTCAGGCAGAGGCTGCGGATGGAAAAAAGGTAGATTCGAAACAGAAACGTGAAGAGGGATCAGGTAAAAAAAAATCACAGAAAAAATCCAGGGCTGAGCCAAATGAGAAAAATGACAGCGGCAAGCGGGGTGATGATGGATTTTTGGTCGACATAGAAGCCTGATCAAGAAAATACCTGATGGAATGGTTGATTTAAATGACTGCAATGAATCCTGATACATATCGAATAAAACGGATAACCGAGAGTATTATCGGGCTGCCGACACTTCCCACGGTTGTGTCGAAAATGATTGAGCTTGTTGACAATCCAAGAACCTCGGCTTCTGCACTCTCAAGACTTATTTCCACAGATCAGGCACTGACCGCGAGGCTGTTAAAGCTTGCGAATTCCGCGTATTACGGATTTCCGCGCGAGATATCAACAGTAAATATGGCTATTGTTGTGCTTGGTTTCAATACTGTAAAGGACATGGGATTGTCACTTTCAGTATTCGATACTTTCAAGAATCAGGAACCGACTCCGCTGTTTGACATATCGCGATTCTGGGAACACTCCATTGCGTGTGGAATAGCTTCACGGATGATAGCCCACAATTGCAGGTCAAGGTTTGCCGGGGAAGCATTTGTCGCCGGATTGCTTCATGACATAGGAAAAGTGATTTTAAATCAGTATTTTCATAAAGAATTTGTATCGATTATGGAAAATGTTTCAAAGGGAGCCACACTTGAGGAGGCTGAGGACTCTGTAATCGGTGTGAGGCATTCACAGATTGGAGCATGGCTTGCAGATAAATGGAACCTGCCCAGACTTATCAGCGAGGCCATTGAATTTCATCATGAGCCATGGGACTCACGCAGCGAACCGTTGTTTGTGGCGATAATCTGCATTGCGAACCATTTGTGTCATCTTAACGGACTCGGCCATAGCGGGCGTGCAACACCAGCCGTACCTGATGTGCGGCTGTGGGAAATTTTCCAGAGAGAAAATGTTCCGATTGACGAAACGGATATTCAGAGGCTGCAGGATGAATTCCTGGTGGAGTTTGACAAATCAGAGACGTTTATGACATTTCTGCATGATAATGTTTAACTGCTTTTTTTCCCGATAAAAATCTGCATAAACCGCCGGCTGGCCTGAACTATTTTGTGTATAATATATTGTTAATTTTGTATCTCGCCCCATGAATCCCCCGCAGTGGGACTTGTAAGATTATGATTTTCATGAACTCCCCCTGCGACCGATGCATCGGAGTACCCGGGTGTTGAGATTTCGGGGTGCTATAGAAAGAATATAAAAATGATTAGAAAATGCTGCCATTTCCCCATATGCGGGGGATGTACTCTGCTTGATAAAAATTATGAAGAACAGATTTCTAATAAAAAGGAGATGCTTCTTCAATTATTTGAAAAATATTCAATTGACAAACCAGATGTGGTAAAAAGCCCTGAACTCTACTATTACCGTCATAAAGTGCAGCTTCCATTTTCGTCAATAAAAGCAGGAAAAACATACCGGACAGCACTTGGCTGCTATGCCCGTGAAACGCATGAAGTTGTCAATCAGAAGGAATGCCTTATTCAGGACAGATCCCTTACTGCAGTTGCTTATGGAATACGGGCGTGGGCAGAAAAAACCGGATCGACAGCTTATAATGAAAAAAGCCGCAAGGGCTTTTTAAGGCATGTTTTGCTCAGAAAGGGTGCTGGAACAGGCGAGATTCTTATTGGTCTTGTCACAAATGGCGATCGTCATGACGGGAGCCGTTCCATTTCAAAACTGCTTCTTGACATTGTACAGCCGCTGATCGGTAAAGATGAAACCATTGTCGGTATTGTTCAGAATGTCAACACCCGCGATACAAATGTTGTGCTTGGTGAAACTGAGTACGTCTGGTGGGGAAGGCCTTATATCAAGGAGCTTCTTGGAAAACTGAAATTCAAGATGGAAATGTCGACATTTTTTCAGGTGAATCCGTATCAGACGCCTAATCTTTACAATGAAGCATTAAAAAACATTCCTGACGGGGCCCGAGTGCTTGATCTTTATTGCGGAGTGGGAAGTATATCGCTCTGGCTCGCTTCGAAAGTAAAGGAAGTCACAGGCATCGAGGAGAACCGCTCATCGGTTGCGTCCGCGAGAACTGCGGCTTCATTGAATGAGATCAAAAATGCAAAGTTTATTGCAGGTGATGTGGCAATCGAGCTGCCAAAATACATAGCGAAGGGTTTTGACTGTGCTGTAATAGACCCTCCACGCAAAGGACTTGACAAAAAGAGTATTGATCTGCTCCGGAAATCTGCACTGAAACGGCTTGTATATGTCTCATGCAACCCCATGACTTTAGAGCGCGATATTTCGCTTATGAATGACGAATATAAGCTTGTCAAGGTGACCGGAGTTGACATGTTTCCACATACAGATCATATTGAAGCGGTTGCTGTGATTGATAAAAAATAGCGCGGCATGGTGTATGCCGCTTTTTATAGAACTGTCGGTTTACAGTTGAATTGGATTATTCAGGACATCATCAGAAATACTTGCGTAAAAATTTACCTGTTATTGAGTTCTCATCATTTATTAAATCTCTCATTTTACCCTGAAAAATAACCTCACCGCCAAATTTTCCCCCTTGCGGGCCCATGTCGATGATCCAATCGGCATATTTGATAATGTCAAGATTATGTTCGATAATTATGACAGTATTTCTCTTATCCACCAGTCTTTTTACAATATGGTAAAAATTGTCAATATCCGACATGTGCAGACCTGTAGTCGGTTCATCCATAATATAAATATTGCTCTCATTCTGCAATTCACTGGCGATTTTCAACCGCTGTGATTCTCCGCCGGAGAGCGTACTCAGAGATTGACCAAGTTTTAAATAGTCAAGCCCTACATCCTGAAGAATATCGAAGTGCTTTCTGATTTTTGGATTTATGAAAAAATCAGATGCCTGGTTTACTGTCATGTCAAGAATGTCAGCAATATTTTTTCCGTGGTGACGCAACTCAAGTACATCAGCGTGATATCTTTTTCCGTCGCATTCGTCACAGATCGTTTTAACTGCATCAAGAAAATGCAGTTCAAATGAAAGCACTCCCTGACCATTGCATTTGAGGCAGGCACCTTTGGAATTAAAACTGAATATGGACGGGTCCGATGATGTAGCCGCGGCAAATTCTTTGCGGATCAGATCAAATGCCCCAATATAAGTCGCAATGTTTGCCCGTGATGTTTTACCGATCGGCGATTGGTCTATAATTATCGCTTCAGGGTGTTGTTTTGCGAAGCACTCATGGATTAAACTGCTTTTGCCGCTTCCTGCAACACCTGTGACACATGTCAGGACACCTTTGGGAATCTTTACAGATACATTTTTAAGATTATTTGCATCTGCATTATTGATTTCAAAAAAAGAGGTGGCAGTTCTATTGCTGAAATCAATTTTTTTGTCTGCATGCAAATATTTACCAGTAATACTCTGAGCTGATATAAGACCCTGTGGTTCGCCATTGTAAACAATGGAACCGCCCTGCCTTCCGGCTTCAGGGCCGATATCAACTATCCACTGCGCCGCTTTTATTATATCCGGATCGTGTTCAACTACAAAGACACTGTTTCCTTTGTCTCTTAAACGGTATAAAATTTCTATCAGCTTTTCAGTATCGCGCGGGTGTAAACCAATCGATGGTTCATCAAGAACATAGAGCATATCAATCAAGTTGCAGTCAAGCTGTTTTGACATCTTTACACGTTGCGATTCACCGCCAGAAAGCGTACCTGTGGCCCGTTCAAGGGACAGATAACCCACGCCTATCTCGATAAGCTGATCAAGAAGAAACAGTGCCTTACGTAAAACAGGTTTAGAAATTTCATCATCAATATTGTTTAAAAACGGCAGTACATCATTAATTTCCATTGCGCACACTTCATCAATTGACAACCCATTGATTTTAACACTTTTTGCGCGGTCATTTAATCGCGAGCCATTGCAAAACTTGCATGTTTTGTAGATAAAATATTTTGAATAGGCGTTTTTTTCCTCATCATCAGCCTCATCTTCCGCTTTACCGGTAACAGATTTCTCAAGCTTTTTTGCGATACCCTCAAAGTTGCGTTTGTAAGACAGTTTCTGCTTTGAATCTTTGACCTCGAATGGTTCAGAATAAAGGAAAAAATTCAGTTCATCTTCTGTAAAATCTTTTAACCGTTTGTCAGTATCAATGACATCAAGGGAAATTAATTCTTTCCATAAAAAACTGCCGGTTTTATAGTGCGGATGTGTTATTGCACCTTCTTTCACTGATTTGTCTTTGTCAATAAAGAGATCAATATCGACTTTTATCTGCTTTCCCAGTCCGTGACAGTGCGGACACATTCCTTCCGGGTGATTGAATGAAAAATAAAATGACGGGCCGATAAAGGGTTTTCCGGTTCGTGAATATAATAAACGTAAATAAGTATTAATCTCTGTTGCTGTGCCGACAGTGCTTCGTAAATTATTACCCATACGTTTCTGGTCAATGACAATTGCTGTTGACAGATTTTGAATATCGTCAACATCAGGACGTGATAATTTCGGCATGCGTGTGCGGGCAAATGTTGAGAAAGTCTCTATGAGCTGCCGCTGTGCTTCAGTGTAGATGGTATCAAACAAAAGGGAAGATTTCCCTGAACCTGACACACCGGTAAATACAACCAGTTTGTTTCTGGGAATTTCAATATTTACATTTTTAAGATTATTGGTGTGTGCATTCTGTACGATAATATTGTCTGTATTCATGGGCAATTGTCACTCCTCTATATTTTATTTTAATATTATATTACATCATAATAATAAATTATAGAGATATTCAGAAAATTGTAAAAAACAGACATTTGATTCAGTACTCAGGGCTGGGGTTTATATATGCACTTTTCGAGAAACCGTTTTGGTGTATAACCGCTCAGGTCCTTGAAATCTTTAATGAAATGGGCCTGATCAAAAAAACCGTATTCATAAGCGGTATCAGTCAGTTTACTGTCAGAATTGTCTGAAATATAACGAATACTTTCCTGAAAACGGATGATCCGGATAAATTGTTTTGGAGTAATACCGATGAATCTGGAAAATTTCCGTTCAAGTGTCTTATTTGTAATGCATAGCATTTCTGATAATTCTGACGTTGTCAGGAATTTATTAGTGTTAATGACTGATATGCATTTCTGTAAAATAGACAAATCATAAGAAGCAATTGGATTCAGTTTATCAATCAGATACTTTTCAATTACGCTGATTTTTTCTTTGAGAGATAAAGACAGATGCAGTTTTTCCTCAAGCAGCCTGATATTAAAATTGTCAAGATCTGTGAGGTCTATACTTTTATTTGATATTTCATGTAAAGAAAAATTGAAAAAATTGCATGCGCCGAAAGGGTGAAATACAACAGCTATAACGCCTGAATCACCGCTGGAAGACACATCAGTATATGAATTGCTCAGGCCGCTTATGAGCGAGCAAGGCTGGAAAATATTACCATCAGTGTTTTTTTCAAAAAATGGATTTTTATAATGAAACATAAGTTGAACTGAATCCGTAGGAATTACCCTTTCAGAGACCTCACCTTCGCTTGCATTTATTTCAAGCACCCAGTAATGCTTAACATAAGGTGAAAGAATTTCTGATGGTTCAATATACTTGTAATACATGCTTGTCATGCCTGTTTCAGGAAAGAACTATTTGTAAAAAACGCCGTCCCAAAGTCTCTCACGAAGTCCTGATGAGCGTCTTATTTTCGCACGGATGCATGCATCAAGAGTTTCCCGGGGGCCGCATATGACAACCCGCTTCTTTGCCCGTGTTACTGCTGTGTAAAGAAGTTCACGTGTAAGAAGCGGTAACTGCATCTGAGGCAGAATTATAAGCACTGTGTCAAATTCCGAACCCTGTGATTTATGAATAGTCATTGCATATGCGTTTTCGTAGTTGCGGATCTGAAATGGATGTTTGAAAATGATTGATCCATCCTGATTCCGGAATGCAATTTTAGAGGAGAAATCATCTTTGTCTTTAATAAAGATGCCTGTATCACCATTGAATACTTTAAGCCTGTAATTATTACGTGTAATAAGAACTGGTTTTCCATGATATATGTTATTGTCAATTGACTGATGACTTGTCATTAAAGAGATGATGCGGTTATTGACCGACTCAACCCCGAATGCTCCGTCACGGACTGCGCAGAGTATTCTGAAACTGTCAAAACAGGAGAAGAGCAGAAGCGGGTCAGTCAGCTTAAGTAAAGGGCGATAGTGTTCCCTTGCAGCAGCAATTAACATTTCAGAGAAATCCATTTCAGATGTGAATGGCCTGAAAATACACTCGTTCTGACTGCTGTCATCAAGAATTTCAAATGCCTTTGATGAATCCCCATTGTTGATCGCAAGACTAAGCTGTCCTATCATTGACATGGAATCGAAACGATAGCTTTTTTTAAGCGTTACGATACAGTTTGCAAATGGCACTTCAGGTCTGTCACCGGACTTAATCTCAGGGATGAATTTTTGCAATCCATGAATAAATTCAGGTGTATAGGAATGCAATGTCCGGGGGTCGCAGATATCACCAAGAACTGATCCGGCCTCCACTGATGAGAGCTGGTCTTTATCACCAAGAAGAATAAGTCTGCACTCAGGCCGCATATATGCAGTCAGTTTTGACATAAGCGAAAGATCAATCATTGATGCTTCATCAATGACGATGATATCGTATGGAAGATAATCTGATCCTGTAAATGAACTGCCCCAATGTCTGTTTCTTTTCTGTTCCCCAAGCATTCTGTGGATAGTTACAGTATCAGATGGAATGGCTTTTTTAATGCTGCTGTCGCAGGGCAGGGATTCTATTGCCTGAGAAATGGAAAATGAGAGACGCGCGGCAGCTTTTCCAGTCGGTGCCGCAAGTCCTATTCGTAAATGAGTTCCGTAAACAATGCAATGAAGTGCAAGAATCTTTACAACCGTAGTTGTCTTGCCTGTTCCCGGGCCGCCGGAAATAACACACAGACGATTTGCAAGTGACAAAACAGATGAGAGTTTCTGAAAATCGATTTCACCTTGCGTCTTCTGAAAAAAACTGTTTAAAGTATCAATACATGAGAAAATACCGGGAGGAAAGTCAGTTGAAATTCTTGAGAGTAAAAATTCAGCAACAGCCCTTTCATTGTTCCATCTGCGGTAAAAGTAAAGCCGGTTATTATCAAGAATGAGAGGCTTATATTCTCCGGGGATTCCTGTAATACCGGATTCCAGAAGAACTTCCTTCCATTTGTCAAGGGACGGAAAGTTTGTATTTGAGTCTGTATCGCTTATTTTTGGGCATGAAGTCAGCTCAAACTCGCCAAGGTCAATGCAGATGTGGCCATCCCGCAGTTTACTGCTCATAAATGCAATTGTCAGAAAAAGAATCGGACTTTCTGATAAACTGTGTCTGCATAAAAATCCGGCAAGGTGAGAGTCAAATGAGATAATCTCAGGATCAGAAAATACGTTCTGCATTGAATCAGCTGAAAATCCTGATAAGTTCATTCTCCGGCCTCTTTTATTATGTCAATTGTTATGAAAAGTCACCCGTCCCCGGGAGAATTGGAGATGAAATAATTCCACTTTGTCAGAATACTGAAAATAACTTTTTTAAGCTCATTGAGCGGAGTCGAAATGAGCAAGTGAAAATTCGCGAAATAACGATCGTTTCGGCTCCGCTCAACGATCAGTGTGTTATTCTGACAAAGTAGAAATAATTGCTGCTTCCTGATTAATCTAAATCAGTGGCCGATGCATTATCCTCTGTCCCGGCTTCAAAAGACAGGAGCAGAGGTAAAGTAATGTAAATTTACTTTATATAAGAAATAACTGTTTCTTTAATAGCGTCAAGATCTTTCTTTTCGGGAATGTATTTGAATTTAATAGGTTCGAGAAGATCAAATCCGCAATTTTTAAGCTCATTCTGCACCTGATCTATGCTCTGCCCGCCCCATCCATAAGAACCGAATGCGAATGCTGTACGGTTTTTCGGAGAGAGTGCGCGCATATAGGCCAGGAACCCAGCGACAGTATGCACCATGTTGCTGTTCATTGTAGGAGATCCGACACATACATATTTTGCATCAATAACATCAGGCATAATTGCTGAAACATGATTATGAAGAAGTGACTTCATTCTGACTTTAATACCCTTTGACTCGAATCCATCCCGTATCGCCTCAGCCATTTTCTGAGTTGAACCCCACATTGTATCGTAAACAATAAGTGCGCAGGTCTCGGTTTTATTGAATGCCCATCTGGTATATTTATTTACAATATCAGAAATATGCGAACGCCACATGATGCCATGACTCGGGGCAATCAGATCAATGGGCAGTTTTCCGACAACGTCAAGGGCTTTCTGCACCTGCGAATTATACGAGAGAACAATATTCCCATAATAATTCTGTGCTTCCTCAAGAATAATATCAAGCGGCAGTTCATCATCAAAACGTTCAGGTGATGCAATATGCTGGCCGAATGAATCATTTGAAAAGAGAATCTTTTCTTCCGGGCAGTATGTTACCATATTGTCAGGCCAGTGGATCATGGGAGTCGGGACAAATGCAAATGAACGTTTACCAATAGACAGTGAATCTCCGGCTTTGACAACTGAAAACTTCCAGTCTTTACGGTAGTGCTCCCGCAGTCCTTTTTCACCCGCAGCAGAAGCGACGACTGTTGCATTTGGCGCGAGTTCCATAATTTTTGATATACCGCCCGAGTGGTCCATCTCGACATGGTTGCTGATCACATAGTCGATTTTTTCTGGATCGATGACAGATTTGATACGTTCAAGCATTTCATCAACAAGGTAGTATTTAACAGTATCAATCAGTGTAATTTTCTCATCGATAATGAGATATGCATTATACGATGAACCTCTCGGCGTAAGATAGCCATGAAAATTACGCAGATTCCAGTCAATCCCTCCAACCCAATAAATGTCATCACGAATTTTTACTGCATCCATAGTAAACCCCTGTTTTTTATGTGTTTGCCCTATATAGAAGAGATAAAATATCGTATTGCCTTAAAACATGCAAAGAATTTATGAATAAGAAAAATAGTTTTGTTGTAATGAAACCTGCCTATCTGAGAAGGAAATTATCTATTTTACCACTTTAAAAAAATAATAGAGAGGTAGTGTGCAGGATGAATAGCGGTCTAAAAAATGCGATAGAGAGTAAATTGCTTCCAATAGTTGAGAAGCCTATGCGTTATATGGGCGGGGAACTTCACTGCATAAAGAAAGATCTTGCAGGTGTAAAGCTTCACGGAGTATTCTGTTTCCCGGATCTCTACGATATAGGTATGTCGCATTTCGGTCTGCAGATATTATATCATATTGTAAATAAAAGAGAAAACTGGGCGCTTTCCCGTGCGTTTGCACCCTGGACTGATGCAGAGAAGCAGATGAGGGAGAATAATATTCCATTGTATACACTGGAATACTTCTCTCCTGTAAAAGAGGCTGACTGGATCGGTATTACAGTACAATATGAACTTCAATACACTAATGTTGTCAATATGCTTGATCTTGCAGGTATTGCCGTCATGCAGGATTTACGCAATGAGAATGATCCGATTGTAATTGCCGGCGGGCCTTGCGTAAGCAATCCTGAGCCGTTGTCGCCGTTTGTTGATGCTTTTGCAATAGGGGATGGGGAAGAGACTGTTGTCAGTATCTGCGAAACACTTGAGGCATTAAAAAAAGAGGGTGCATCACGTAAGGATAAACTGACTGCACTCTCAAAAATAAAAGGCGTTTATGTTCCGTCACTGTTTAGATATGAGGTCAGGGGGCCATTTACAATAGCGGATATCGGTACTGAGATCCGGGCTGCAAAGATCAGGGAACTTGACGATGATAATTATCCGTCAAAGTCGATTGTTCCTTTGATGGATGTCATACATAACAGATTGTCAGTTGAAGTTATGCGCGGATGTACGCGCGGGTGCAGATTCTGCGCTGCAGGCACCTATTACAGGCCTGTGCGCGAACGTGATCCAGAGAGTGTTGTAAAGACAATCAGAAACGGAGTTGCAGAAACAGGGTGGAAAGATGTCGGACTGTTATCACTGTCAACTGCAGATTATTCATGTCTGTCGCCATTATTGTCACTTGCATCTGAGATTAAAGATACATACCGCATTGCACTCTCTCTGCCGTCAACGAGAATTGATGCGCTGACAGATGAGCAGCTGCAGCTTCTTGATACTGTTTCACCTGTGTCCTCCATGACAATTGCACCTGAGGCCGCAAGTATCCGTCTTCGTAAAGTAATCAACAAGGACTTCACAGATGAAGCAATTTACGCGACTGTCGGGAAACTTCTAACATACAATATTCAGACACTCAAACTATACTTCATGATAGGACTGCCGACTGAAAATGATGATGATATCGCGGCAATAGTGTCAATGGTGACATCAATTTCAGGAAAGGTCCGGGCTGCTTCAAACAGGCGCATGGTCAATGTGTCAATTTCACCATATTCACCAAAACCCCATACTCCTTTTCAAAGAGAGAAAATGGAGCCTGTAGAGACGCTGCTTGAAAAGGGAAAATATATCAAATATTCACTGAAACATCTGAAGAATGTCAAAGTTTCATATCGTGATCCTGATATTACATTTCTTGAAACGGTTATGGCACGCGGAGACAGAGATGTCGGTTTACTTATTTATGATGCATGGAAAAATGGTGCGAAATTTGATGGCTGGGATGAGTACTTTGATATAAGCAGGTGGAAAGCTGCTGCGGAACGCTGCGGAATTGATTTGACAAAGTATACTAAAGAAATTCCCGATTCTCAGGATCTTCCATGGCAGATGATATGTAATGGTGTATCGCATAAGTTTTTAATGGATGAACGCAATAAAGCCATGGAGATGGTCTGCACTGAAGACTGCAGAACCGGTAAGTGCAGTGCATGCGGTGTCTGTGGTAAATATCTGCAGCCGGTATTTAAAAAGTCTGCCATAGAGACTGTTCTAAAAAAGCCGGTTGTGATAAAAAATGAAAAGTTACCGCCCAAAGAGCATTTTCATTACAGAATTCATTACGAAAAGGGTGAATCACTGCGTTTTCTCGGGCATCTTGACTTGGCGGCAATTATTCACAGGGCTTTTCAGATGGGCAAAGTACCGCTTGCTTTTTCTCAGGGATTCAATCAGCACCCAAGAATTTCATTCGGGCCGCCGCTTCCACTGGGCGTTGCCGGCAGTGATGAAGCTTTTGATATTGCTACTACTATTGCGTATTCTTTAAATCTTTCAATGCTTAACAGGTGGCTGCCTGGCGGATTGATTTTAAAAACAATTGCACCACTGCCCGGAGCACAAAATTCACTCAGTTCATCAATAAAAGCGGTAAAGTACAGGTTTACCCCTTTCAATAACAGTATACTCTGCGATGCAGAGGAACGGTTCAGTAATTTTCTTGCAAAGGAAAAAATAGTAATTGATATCGAAAAAAACGGAACTGTTGTAAAAAAAGATCTTCGTAAAGGAATTATATCACTTGAATTACTGAATGACTCTGTTTTTGAAGCAATTCTCTGTATTCAGGATGGTGTTACCTGTAAACCGTCAGAACTTATCCGCACATTATTTGAAAATGTCACACTCAATGAATTTTTTGTCCTGAGGGCAGCCTGTTTTGCGAAACAGGCTGGAAGTCTCAGAAAAATCTGATCTGTTTACAGATATAAGCAGTGGTTTTCATGCGTTTCAGATGAAACCACTGTGATTATTGACTTTTTATTCAGAATACAGACAGAAACAGCAGACTTGAAATAAATATCCGCTGTTTCTGTTTATAAATATGACTGCTTTGCATATAATTTTTTAAATAATTTTTTTCCGCTTTACACATAACTTCATAAATGATAATACTTTATTATCTGTTAAAAAGATATTGCACTCCTTTACTTATCATGATAGACTTAATTTTACAACCTCGTTTATACAGACTTCGTTATTGTGTTATAAAGTAAATAATTGTTGACAAGTCAGAAAATTAATAAAAATTGAAGCATGCAGGGTATACAAAAATATGATTGCTTCCGAAATTGACAAAGTAAAAACACTTTATTCCAATGAGTTATTTGATCTGAATGTCGGAAGACGGAAATCTGATAATACATTTCTGCTTGTTAAATGCGGTATCAATAAATTGAACATTGGAGAAAATCATGCTGAAGAGGTAAAGTTTACGCGTGAACTTGAATTTGTAAGCAAGCTTGAGCACCCCAATATAGCAAGACCTGTCACTGCAAATGTTAGTACAGATACTAAAACTATCGTATATCAGTATAATGATTCTGTATCATTAAGCAAGCTTATTGAAGAGAAAAAAATATTCAGTATTAATGATTCTGTGTCAATGATCACTCAGCTTCTTGATGCCCTTGAGTATCTTCATTCTCATGGTGTTGTTGTCTGCAATATCAATCCGGGAGTATTGGTATCCGGTGCAAAACATCAACTTGAAATTATTGATTTAAGCAGCGCGCATAATGCTGAGGAGCTTGATGTCATGTCTGAGGGGATAGTGGTTGGAACTTTTCCCTATTTATCACCTGAGCAGACCGGATTTACTGAATTTAAAATTGATCAGCGTTCAGATCTTTACTGTACAGGACTGATTCTTTATCAGCTGCTTGCAGGCAGACTTCCATTCCCTACAAATGATAATAATTTACAGGAGCTGCTCAACTGCATCCTGAAGACTGATATAGATCCGATAAAGAATATACCTTCAATTATAAATGAAATTCTCATCAAGGCACTGCGCCCGACACCGTCGGAACGCTATCAAAGCGCTGCAGGATTCAGTGAGGACCTGAAAACCGCACTTGTTTCTTTTGAGAATGGGACAGACCCGTCGTTTACAGTTGGTGCGTATGACGCGTTGATTGCAATAAATCATATACGGTTTTTTGTGGCACGGGATCTTGAACTGCGTATTCTTTATGGCGGATTGAAACAGCTGAGTAAAGGCGAATCATCAACATATCTGCTTTCCGGAGTATCGGGAATAGGAAAATCATCAATTGTCAGTCGATTTAAAAGTAAAGTAAAATCTGATGTCAATTTTATTACTGTCAAGTGTAATAAATTCACTCCGAATAAACCGTTTTCTGTATTGCATCAGATTCTTGATGATGTGCTGGTATTAATATGTAAATCAGATAATAGCGGCAGAGATGCCGTAAAATCATTACTTAACGGGCAGCTTGCTGAAGAGTCCGGAGTTATATGTAAAGTGTTTCCTGAACTTGCGAAATACTTTGATAAGATAACAGAATGCCAGAGCGTGGAAAAAGAAGCAGACCGGATCAATCATCTTATGCTCAATGTTCTGGCCCTTTTTCTTGATGCAATGCCGAATGTACTTTTCATAGATGATATTCAGTGGATTGACAGGGAATCTTTTGAAATAATTGTAAAAATAAAAAATTTCAAAACCCAGTGCATGTGTGTTTACACTATAAGAACGGATGCCGATGAGACAACATTACACATTTACAACGTGCCAATACGTAAAATCGCCGATCGGCTGATAAATATATTGCCTTTCAGTGAAAAGGATATCTCCGCGTTTATTCGAAAACAGTTTGACCATATTGACGGATCAGGTGAATTGATAAGGATTCTGCTGGAAAAAGGCAGTGGCAATCCGCTGATTATCAAGGAAATAATCTCATATCTTGTTACAAATGGTTTCATTAAACGTGTTGAAAATGAGTGGAAGTTTGATCTGACAATGACCGGTGCTCTGCCTGAAAAGTTTGATACAGTGTCACTAATTATGGATAAGTATAAAAATCTTTCAGAAGATGAGCTCCATTTCTTAAAAGTTGCATCACTGCTTTCGGGAACAATAGAACGTAAAATAATTTCAAAAATCTGCGAATTGACTTCAGAAAGGGCTGAAAGAATTTTCAGACGGCTTGAGCAGATAGGATATTTGTCAAGAAATATTACTGGAAATCTGAACTTCGCTTATGACAAAATACAGGAAATTCTGATTAATAATATCAGTGAAGATCAGAAAGAAAAACTTTCAGAACAGATTGCATCAGAATATGAACAGCTGGCACTGACAGATAAGAACTATCTCTTTCCTGCAGTTGAATCTCTGATCCGTACCCGCAATATTGAAAAAACATTTGACTGCACATTGAAAGCAGCTCGATTTGCAGCTGAGAACAATGCACTTGATATAGCAATAAAACATTTCAGAAACAGTCTGCATCTGTCAGAACAATTGCGCAGAAATGGATATAAGACGCCTGTATTTGTTTCAGAAATAGAGATCGAGCTTGCTGAGGCTCTTATGATGACAGGAAAAAATGAGCAGGCACTGAACATATACAAAAGGGTAATTGGAAATAGTATTGAGACCGACAGGCTGTTCCGTTTACAATTAATGTACAGGATCGGAAGTATTTATCATAATACGGGTAATTATAATCAATCCATACCGCAGTTTATTCAGATTCTTGCAGAACTGGGATTTAAATATCCCAAAAGCAGGCCTGGAATTTTTATTGGAACTGCAAAGGAACTGATTCTGAAACTGACACATAAAATACTGCCCCTTGCAGAAAAAAAGAAAAAGAATAAACCTGAAGAACTTTTAATGGTGAGAGTACTCAATAAATTGTCCGGGTCCCTTTATTATGACGATATACCGGGATATCTGTTTACCAATTTCAAAGCTGTAAATCTTGCCGACAAAATAATTGACTGTGAGGAAAAGGCTCAAAGCTATGCCCTGCATGGAGTTCCTGCATTCCAGTTATTTTGTAAAAAGAGAGGGCAGAAGTATATAGAAAAGGCTTATACTATTGCCAGGAATATTTTAAGACCTGATATAGCTTCTTTTTCAGAGTTGTTTCACGGTATTATATCATATTTCAACGCACAGTGGCAAAATGCTGAAAAGTGTTTTATGTCAAGTATCAACGGCTATCAGCTTATCGGTGACAAATCGAATCAGTTGTCAAGTGCAGAGCATCTATGGCGTGTCTATCTTATGAAAGGTGATTTTTGCAAAGCAAAAAAACAGATGGAAGCTACAGCCAAATTATGTGAGGAGACAAGTGATAAGCATTTTTTATATACTACACTGGCTGCAGAATACTATATAGATATTTTACGCGGTAAAAAACCGGATATACCACGACTTGACGAATTAGAAATAAAACTGAATGAAAAATCATCCAGTTTATCACACATTCATATTGGTGTATTTCTGATTTATGCTGATTTACTGAATGATCATTATTCAAGTGCCGATATGCGGCTGGAATCACTGATAAGCGGCTCAGCCAGGAAAAATCTGAATTCTGAATATATTGTTCCGCTGATTGTGGTGAAAACAGAACTGCTGCTTTACTATCTGATAAAAAGGGATTTTAAGATCTGCAGTGAACAGCAGATGAGTCTGGAATTTAAAAAGTATCTTATTATTCTGAGGCTTGCATCCTGGTGTTACCCCGCATATCGCGGAAATGTAATTCGTATTGAAGCTATGTATTGCCTGTACCGTAAAAGAATCAGGAAGGCTGATAATCTTTTCAAAAAAGCAGTTACTCAGTTTCATTCACTTGACATGCAGTATGAGAAGGCAAAAACGCTCAGGGAATATGGTGCGTTTTATGATGAAATCAATTCTCCCGGCCGGGCAAGGGACATGTACAATGATGCGTATACTCTTTTTGAAAAATGTGGAGCAGTATCGGACTGCGATAAACTCAAAGAAAAGGCATCATCATCAACAGTAAAGAGAATGCTCGAGTTGTCTGAAACAGAATTGTTGCAGAAACAGAAAGAAAACAGCAATCAGATCCGCTTCAACACTCTCCTTGAAGTGTGTTCGTCAATGTCACAGATCAATGATCTGCCTATGCTTCTTGAACAGATACTATCGTCACTTATAAATGCAACTGGTGCTCAATATGGATGTTTTCTGAGTAAGATTCCCTCTGGCGGGATGAAAATCATGCTTTTAAGAGATTTTTCCGGAAAGAATATAAGTCCTGAAGATGTTGTTATTTCACAGGCGATAATTGACAAAACAGAGGCGCAGAAGCAGCTCGTTCTTTTTAAAGGTTATGATACAGCGTTCATACAGGATAATTTGTATGAGGAGATAAGGGGAAAATCAATTTTGTGTACTCCGCTTTTTCGTGAAAATAACTATTTGGGATGTGTATATCTGGGAAATGATAAAGTTGCCGGTCTGTTTTCGGAAAGTGCGGTTAAAATTACGCAGATACTTTCTGCTCAGGCAAGTATACTTCTGGAAAACGCACTGCTTCTTCAGGATTATGTGCAGCTCAATCAGGAACTTGACAGTAAGGTTAAATTCCAGACGCGGGATATACTTGACAAGAAAAACCAGCTTGAGCAGGCAAATCTTAAACTTATGGAATCGGAAAGAATGAAAGGTATTCTGACCGGTTCGCTTGTACACGATATTAAAAATTATGCCGCAGGCATTGAGGGTAATCTTCATTTTCTAAACAGAAAGATGTCTGAAGACAGCAAGGTTCACAGAGTGCTTGATGTAATCGGTGAATCGTGTTCCGATATTGTCAGCCTTGCATCAAACCTTCTTGACATAGCAAAAATGGATGAAGGTAAACTGATTGTCAGGACAGAAAAATTGTCAATAGAATATATTGAAGGTCTGGCAGAAAAATTCTTCCAGAATCCTCTTTTTGAGGAGAAGGGTATCACCCCCAGTATTATTAATTATTCAACAGATATTATTATTAGTGCTGATTCGTATCTGCTTGAAAGGGTATTTCAGAATATCTGCAGCAATGCAGCAAAATATGTTCCAGCCGGCGGACGGTTTGAACTTGATCTTAAAAAGAATGAATCTGATATAGAAATGTCATTTTACAGCAGCGGTACTCCGATACCTGACAAAGAGAGAGATAATCTGTTCAATAAATACGCAAGACTCGAAAGTAAACAATCACGATATTCAAAAGGACTGGGACTGTTTTTCTGTAAAATGGTAATGCAGGCTCATAAAGGAAAAATCTGGGCTGAATCTGATGAAGGCGGCAATTATTTCAAACTTTCATTTCCTGTTTAATTAATTTTAAACCTCCGGGGCTGTTCAATATTTTTATAATAATTTTCTTAAAACTGCCGATCCTGATAAAAAATCTGTTATGTAAATAGAATTCTAATGTAAAACCTCAGATTCTTCTTTAAAATTCGCTATAAGTTTATGCATAAGCTATATTTTGCATTACTTATGAATTTATTTAAAAAGAATATTATTTCATCACTGTTTCTGACACTTGTAATGGCGTCAGGACTTATTGGTGAATCACTGGTTTTTCCGCCATATACTCATTCTTACGGTATTCGAAAAGCTACACCAAAGCATCTGTTCATGTTTTTCGGTACATCATCAAAATTTACCGATCCTCAGGGGCTTGCCACCACGCGTCTTGATTCATGGGATGATCCGGAAACTAAAAAAGATGATGATGAAGTAGTTGTCTATGGTGTAAACTCCGGAATGCATCAGATAATTTATAATACGTCAATGTATGCCCTTGCACTTTATGGTAAAAAAGGCAGCGGTAATGGCTGCTTCATGTTTCCTAAGGGCATTGTGACAAATAATAAAGGCGATGTTTACATAGCGGATTCCGGAAACAATCGCATTGTGCATCTTTTTAATCCCAAAGCGGGTCTTATCTGGAAAACATCCTTTAACGGCGCATCACAGGCCGACTCAGGTATGACCGGACCAATGCGGGTGTCTCTTGACGAAGATGGAAACCTGTATGCGGCGGATGCAGTACACAGGAAAATATTTGTGTTTACAAAGGATCATTCTCTGAAAATGACCATTCCTGCAAAAGGCAGCAGTGCTATTTTTGCTGATAGCCCGACTGCGCTTGTGGTTGCCGACGGTACGAATCACTGGAGTTTTTTTAAAAATGAGCGGGTGATTTTCTGTGCAGATCAATCTGGTACACGGTTATGGAAAATTCAGATTGATGGCACTGTGATAAAAAACGTTAAACTCCCTGATGGATATCATGCGTTTTATGGAGCGACTGATTATTATCACAATTTCTGGATCACAGACATCAGGAAACACTGTGTAATTAAATATGATCATGAACTGAATTTTCTTGAAATATTCGGCAGTCATGGTGAGAAGAAGGATCAATTTGTAGAGCCGCGCGGAATCGCAATTTATAAACGATTCGGTCAGGTATTTATCGCTGAGAAAAGTGGCGCGCAATACTATTGGATCGGTACACAATATAAAGGTGCATCGCTTAAAATGGCATCTCCTTCAAAATTTGACTTGACTGTAAAATCTACAGAATTTAGCTTTGTATCACTGTTATCAGTATCTGATAATAAAAAAGATACTGTTTATTATCTTAAAAAACAAATGTTCTTCCCATTATCTGATCAGTTCAGAAT
>Ga0209800_10000945_pt1 | contig 36300 bp, 37 predicted proteins | sample Higcelweek8metaG_FD_187174 | JGI IMG/M metagenome (GOLD analysis project Ga0209800, IMG submission 187174) | Freshwater pond sediment microbial communities from the University of Edinburgh, under environmental carbon perturbations - High... | ecosystem: Environmental > Aquatic > Freshwater >...
TTGATTTTTTTGACTAAATGAATTGTGTGACCAAATCACACGATATTTAAAAAGCCTAATTGTTTTAGACTTCCTATCACTCTTCAACTTTTAAGGAGCTGAATGTGGTAATAATACGAAGATAAAATATTTCACGAACTGCAGGTATTCGTTAGAGCTATTCTCTAAGAGGATTCCCGTATCTCCTTAAGTATCCCAAACTCGTGACAGGATTCTAACACAAGAAAAACATATATGCAAGTGATTTTCTGCGTCTTTTTCAGTATATTTATTGCCTCCCCTATGCAGTTACTACGATGCTCAATTTTTCATTGTTATACAGGCATTATTAGAACGACACAATTAGCTCGTGCCTTTACCAATTCTAAAGTTAGCAGTATATTATTTGTATGGATATTACAAAAACAAAAAAACTTCTTAAGGACAATCTGTACGCAACACTTTCAACCACAACTCAAAATGGGGATCCTTGGATATCAAATATCTATTTTGCATATGATAGCGGCTACAATTTCTACTGGTACTCGCCCAAAGATTCGGAACATTCTAATATGATAAAAGCCAATCCTAACGTAGCTTTATGTATATTTGATTCTCACGAAGCGGAGAATGTTGAGGCTATATATATAAAAGGAAAGGCTTGTGAAGTAACAGATGCGAAAGAATTAGCTAAAGGACTCCTACTCTACGGAAAGAAGATGTTAGATACTAAGTTTGTAACTGGTAAAAAAGCATCTATAGAGTTCGTTAACAGTCTAAAAGACTTCGAGGGACAATCTCCAATTAGAATGTATAAGGCCGTACCGGAAAAGATATGGCAGCTAGCACCAAGCCAGATATATCATGATAAATATGTAGATAGTAGAATTGAGATTCCCCTATCTGAGCTCAGATAAGGCTATTTCTTACCTTTTTGTACTATATATAGACGTTTCAATTCTTCAATAGTAGTAGCCTCCTCAGAAGTCTTGTCCCTACTCCATTCTACGAGTCTTGGGAACCTCAAAGAAAGCCCACCACCTATATTTAAATCTGCCTTAATATTCTGTGTAATTTCATCAGCTTCTACAGAAAATACAATCTTAGGATCAACCCATACATCTGGAGCAAGAATATCATTCACCTCAACATTCTTAGGTTTCTTGTTTACGATATCTTCTTTAAAGCCTTCGCCTATGCTTTTTAGCAATTCATCACTAAAACCAGTACCAACTTTACAGATAGCCTCATATATATCAGATTCAGGATTATAGAGTGCACCCAATATAGCGCCAACTCCTAGTTTACTTCGCTTCCCAGACCCATTGTAGAAGCCTACAGCTACTAGATCTACAGTATCTACAAGCTCTTTCTGCATCGATTTCTTTAATTTAATCCATTCAAAGTTCCTAGCACCAGGGTAGTATGGACCTTTCAACTGTTTAACAATGATTCCTTCTAGTTTCTTTTCAACATTTTCATCAAATATCTTTTGCAAATCTTCTATTCCATTAATAAGAGTTGTCTTGCAGACTTCTATACCCCCATGGGTATCAGAGAACTCTTGCTCAAGCTTATTTATTCTTACGTTTGTATCAATTTCAGAAAGATCTTCCCCATTCAAATACAAAAGATCAAACGTCTGGGCTTTTACTGGGATATCGGCTTGCATTCCCTCTACTCCATACTTCCTTCTCCTCTGCATAGTCTCTTGGTAACTTAAAAATGTATTTTCCTTGTAGTTCCACCCCAGCACCTCAGAATCCAATACAAATGACTCCTGTTTTAATTCCATTGCTGCATCAACAATTTCCGGGAACATATCCGTAACATCCTCTAAATTTCTAGTAAAAAGTCTAACCTCATATTCCTTAGCTTTAGATTCAAAAAGCCCGCCCTGAGAGGCCTCCTCCGTGAAGTTTTCCCACACCATCCTCTCTTCATACCTTGAATCATTCTTCTTAAATTTGTGAATCTGACATCTTAATCCATCAAATTTGGGTTGTACTAAGAATTCATTTCCAAATCTTTCAATAACTTCTTCAAACGACCCTACTCTTTCAACTAGCCTGGAAAGCACAGGTACTCCTGGGGTTATATGCAAATCAAGAATCTTCTCGTCAGCTCCATCTCTGACTTTCATAATCAACGAACATATATATCCAAGATCTGCGCTTACACCATATGATCTATCCAATCTTTCCCTCAAGCTTTTGTCCCCATTCAATACAAAAGAGAATGCATCCAGTACTGTTTTTGAGTTCAAACCCATTCTTAATTCGCCGCAGATAATTCTACTAAGATATTTTGCTTCAAGTGGATTCATTATCTGAAGAAGGCTCATTACCAGAGCTTTTTTCTTCTCAACAGAACCTGTTCCCGAGGCCTTCATTATTTCCCATAATCGGCTGTATATTTCCTCCAATGATATTTCTTCAGATTTAAACCCTAATTCATTTGTAAGGAATTCTGCAGCATCTCCAATATCTCCCAACTCTGTTCGCTTCTTTTGCATATCAAACTTGCGTCCTTTTAGCTTACACAGTGCATCAAAAAGCGAGGTTAAACTCTTTTCAGAGAAATTGAATTCACTTACTACAAAGAACGGAGCTAGTCTTCCTTGTACAAGATATGCAGTTATTTGTGCATCCTTACTGTCCAAAGTTTTAAGGAAGTCCGCAAGGATACCAGTCATGTCATTCCTAGAATCCGTTACCTCTAATTGTTGAAAAACTTCACATACTTTTTTGAATGTTATTCTTTCCATATTACCTCCCTATGTATTTGTAAAACGTTGATTTAGTGTTACCTTTCTGTGATATGTACTTCTCTTTTGCAAGTACATCCATATCTCTTCTGAGAGTTCTAGAGGAAACATCTGGAACTAAGATTTGAAGATCCTTTGGAGTTACTATCCCCTTCTCTTTTACAACTTTAAGTATCCTAGCTTGTCTCTCATTTAATCCTAAGATTTTTTCCTCAACCTTTTCAATTTGGGTTTCAGGTTTTTCAGTTTTTTTCTTTACACCACTTTCTTTACTCAATGGGGTATTATGTGTTTCTTGGTGTACAAGTTTTGTTATCAAAAATGCGCCTAAAAAAATTCCTCCAAGAGTTAGTATTGTACTCAATGCATGATTTTCCTTTTTTGGGGTAGTTGCCATATAGTTATCCACATGGGGCTTAAATTTATTCTCTGTTACAATTATACATGCCTATTTCAATTCGGACAAATCCTTTCCTACGCTATCGTGAACTTCTAATGTGGTTTCTAATGATGCCGCGTTTCTAAGTATTGCGCAGGCCTTCTCTCTAAACTCCTCTGCTCTCTTCTCTTTGACCTCAAAGACAAATTCATCATGGATCTGAAGTAATATGTATGCTTCTCTTTCAAATTCCTTTTCAATCATTTCATTGAGTTTTACCATTCCTAGCTTCATAATGTCGGCCTCTGTACCTTGGATTGGCATGTTTACGGCCTCTCTTAATGCCGCTCTTCTAGCTGTAATATTCTTTGATTTAACCGCAGCTATCCGCCTTGTTGTTCCAAGCATGCTTTGTACATATCCATATCTGTATGCGTCTTTTTCCAACATACGGATGTAGTTTTCAACACCAACATAGTGTTCAAAGTAATTTCGAATGTATTCAGAAGCCTTCTGGGCATCGATATTTAGTAATCTTGCTAGGCCAAATGATGTCTGTCCGAAAAGTATTGCGAAATTAACTGTCTTACCGGCATTTCTTTCAGCTTTGGTTACCTCTTCTATCTCCTTCTCTAAGATTCTAGCTGCTGTGGCTTTGTGAATATCTAACCCGTCTCTAAAGTCCTTTATGAGCAAGTCATCCCTGGACATATCCGCCATTATTCTTAATTCCATCTGCGCATAGTCCATTCCTACAAATTTGAATCCGCCATTTGGTACAAAGGCTTTTCTTAATTTTTCAGACCATGTCCCTGATGCTGGGAGGTTTTGCATATTTGGATTTACAGATGAGAATCTACCAGAGGTTGTACCTGCCTGTTTAAAGTCTGTATGGATTGATGTGTTGGAATCTTTCTGAGCCATTTCAAGTAATGGTGCAGTGTATGTACCATATACCTTTGAGACTTCTCTGTATTCCAAGAGCTTTTCCACACATGGGTGTGCTCCTATTAATCCAGAAAGCACATCTTCTCTTGTAGATTGCTTTCCTACTACTGGTAATTGTAGTTCATTGAAAAGCACATCTCCTAACTGTTTAGGAGAATTAAGATTGAATTCATGCCCAACAGAATCATATATTTCCTGTGCTAATCGATCCATGGTTCCCTTAACTTCTGTATCCAACGCTTTTAGATATCCCGCATCAATCTTTATGCCTCTCCTCTCCATCTTCCCAAGTATCTCTGCTACTGGCATTTCTACCTTTTTAAGGACATTAACCAAGTAGTCACCGTCAACTTTTAGATATTCTTTGATGCTCTTTAGGGTATATTCATACAACTCAGTTTCATTAGCCTTCTTTGTTTCCTTCTCTCGTATCTCCACAATTGCATCCAATATATCTGTCATTCTAAGTGGTGAGAGTTTTTCTTCAAATATCTTTCCTGCATAGTCAAAGGCTAAATCTTTGAAAGTTAGAGTCTTCTTCCCAGAGCTAATGGTATGGGCAAAAAGCATTACATCAAAGGATTTGTCGTAGTTTAATACAATATGTTTCTGTGCGGTTAATTCCTCCCAATTGTAAAATGTGGTTATACAGTCTTGTGGAATCGTTGTATCAATCTCTTTAAAGAGACCATCTTGAAACCCACCACCTACGAAATTAAATCGGACAACGTAGAATGGTTCTCCATTGTAGGATTCATCTTTGGATATATATCCTAATATCATCTCTTTAGATCTCCCTGTTAGTTCTTTGAATGTCTCGAGGGTTTGCCAATCAATTTCAGTATTTGAACTAGTTCCGAAGATGCTTAATTGAGGAGAATCTGAGGTTTCTTCTTTTCCAAAAAGGTCATCGAGTTTTGTCATTAATGATCTGAAACTAAATTTCTTAAACATTTCTAATACATTGCGTCTGTCAAAATCCTTTGTTCTACAATCTTCAAGCAGAATATCTACATGCATATTCTGCTCTATGGTAGCCAACATTCTACTCATCTCCGCCTGCTCTATTCCTTCTCCAAAGAGAACCTGTAATCTTGGTTTTAACTTGGATATATTCTTGTAAATTGAATCAAAGTCTCCATATTCTTTTAGAAGATCAACTGCTGTTTTACCACCAATACCTTTAATCCCTGGAATATTGTCTGATGCATCACCTACTATGGCTTTGAAATCTATGATTTGGTTGGGATATACCCCAATGTATTTGAATACCTCATCGGTATCGTACAGTACTAGGTTTTTGAAATTTCCTGCTGGTAGGCATACTCGAATATCGTTTTTGACTAACTGTAGTAAGTCCCTGTCCCCACTTAATATGTAGAAGTCCAAATTCTCGTTCTTCCACTTTCCACTATCCACCATCTTGGATACTGTTCCGAGGATATCATCAGCTTCAAATCCTTCCTGCTTAATTATGGGGATATTGAAGGCTTTTAGTACTTCTTCAACTAATGGGAATTGATCTAAGAGGGATTGGTCTGTAGGTTTTCTAGTACCTTTGTATTCAGCAAATTCAATATGTCTAAACGTTGGAGCTTTAGTATCAAATGCACAAAAGACATATTCGGGATGGAACTGTTTTAGTGCTTCTAGGAGCATTACAGTAAAGCCATATACCGCGTTTACTTGAACACCATCTTCAGTTTGTAGTGTAGATGGGTATGCATGAAATGCTCTATGTATAATGGCGTTAGCATCTATGGCTAAGAAGACATCCTTGGATGTTCTTTGTATATTCATATATTGATTTTACTACTTAACAAAAAGTGCTTCAAACTCCTCACCTGTAATTACTTCTTTTTCCAACAAGAAGGCAACAAGTTTTTCTACATATTCTTTCTTGTCTTTCAAAAGTTTCTTAGAATACTCATATGCTTCATCCGTCAACCTCTTTATCTCTTCATCAATTATCTGTGCTGTCTTTTCACTGTAGTCTTTACCGCCACCGTATGAATATCCAAGGTTTTTGGTTTCTTCTCTGTCTCCATATTTAATTAATCCTAACTTTTCACTCATACCAAGTTCCATTACCATGCTCTTTGCGGTTTCGGTTACCTGTTCAATATCTCCAGAAGCTCCCGAAGAGATATCTCCTAAGAAGACTTCTTCTGCTGCTCTGCCTGCAACACCTGTTCTCAACCATGAAAGCATCTGCTTTTTGTGCATGAATATTCTTTCTTTTTCTGGAAGGTAAACTGTTACTCCACCTGTCATTCCTCTTGAGATTATGGAAACCTGTTCTACTGGATCTGATCCTTCTGTGAATTTCGCAACAATTGCGTGTCCCGCCTCATGATATGCGGTTCGTTTAATATCCTCTGTATCCTGTTCCTTACCCTTCTTCTTTCTTCCTAATTTTACCTTTAAGTAGGATTCCATTAAGTCATCATGACTGATTTTCTTTCTATCTTCTTTTGCAGCCATGATTGCGGCTTCATTTAAAAGATTTTCTAAGTCAGCACCTGAATACCCTACTGTTTTTTTAGCTAACATTTCGAGATCGGATATATCATCAAACTTTTTGTTCTTTGCGTGTACATCAAGAATTGCTTTCCTACCCTTCATATCTGGCATCTGTACCACTACCATTCTGTCGAATCTTCCTGGTCTTAAGATTGCAGGATCTAATACATCAGGTCTGTTAGTTGCTGCAAGTACAATGACATTTTCTCTTCCTTCTAATCCATCCATCTCTACCAATATCTGGTTCAATGTTTGCTCTCCTGCTCCAGAGTGTAGTACTGTTCCTCTCTTCTTAGCTACGGCATCAATTTCATCTATGAAGATGATACATGGTGCTACATTCTTAGCTTTTTTGAAAAGGTCTCTTACTCTTGATGCTCCTGCCCCTACTAACATTTCTTCAAATTCTGATCCTGATGTGTGGAAGAATGGAACTCCTGCTTCCCCTGCTACTGCTTTTGCAAGCAATGTTTTTCCTGTACCTGGTGCGCCTGCAAGTAATACACCCTTAGGGATTCTTGCTCCTGCTGCTAGATATTTTTTAGGATTCTTAAGGAAGTCGACTATTTCTGTTAATTCTTCTTTTACTTCCTCAATTCCTGCTACATCATCAAATGTTGTACCTGTTTTCTTTCCAAAGAGTAATTTTGCTTTACTCTCTCCAAAGTCCATGATCTTTCCACCTGATGCCTGCATATTCTTTATCATTATGAATACCAATATTCCTCCTACTACTAGGAATACAATACTAATGATATCACTGAAGGATACTCCTACTGCTGGTTGGTAGAAGTCATTTTCTAAATCCTTAATATTTACTCCTGAATCTGAGAGTATCTGGTAGAAGTCGGTTCCATTTGGTAGTAATGCATATTTCTTTACAATGAGGTTGTTAGAATCTCTTTCTTGTAGTGTTACTGTATCGTCTTTCAAGATCATATTTTCATATTTCTTCTCCGTTATATCCGTGACTATCTCACTTACTGATACTTCTGTTCCTTTGGATCCTAATCCTCTAATCCAGAAAAATCCCGCTGCTAATGCTGCAGTTAATACTAATGATACTACTATACTTGGTATATTTATCTTCCTTCCTGTTGGCATTTTTCTAATGTCTATCTTTACTTCTTTTTTCTTTGGTTCTTTGTTATCCATTTTGATGTAATTATCTAAATTAGATTGGGAATGTTTTAGATATGTATGTATATCTGGTGATTTGATTCCTAATATATATGATTATATCAAAAGGGATGAGTATTCTAAAGGAAATATTGGTTATGTTTAGAACATACGACAGGTGTATAGATACATACACCTGTCGGCTGCTCATCTTCGTTCATGATTCATTCCATCATTCGGGCGACAATTTTGTCCTCAACCTCCTGATTATACGGATTTACAATAACGCTGACTACCGTGCAGGCATCAAGCACATATGCCCCAGAGGCATTCTCGCTCAACGCAAGATCTTCATCGTCAGTATCTTCTTCCGCAGTCTCTTGATGCCCATTTTTAATATCGGCGAAGAGTTGTGCAAGTGTTACTGCTGCATCCGTAAGAGCATAGAATGTAAAATCTCGTTCAATTGAGTCGGGATTGGACTCGGATACGGCTTCTTGCTTACCCCAGAATTTTTTGTTCTGGTTAATTGGAATACAAACCAATTTAAGCTTTTTGCCTTCCTGCCGAGCAATCGCAACAACTCCACGATGGCGGATAACCTCCTCCGCTTTTTCAACAATAGAATCTACAAGTTCATCAAAATCCATGCTATCCTCCTAAATGAATATGATCCATCAAATAATCGATGGTTGGAAAATGAGCGATATTATGCCCACGCATCTAAGCGTTATTATACTACAGGCCTCGAGAAGTTTAAATATCTATGTCCTCGTAGTCACCCCTTGTAAACCTATCTAAGGTTTCCTGCATTATCTTAACAACATTTTCCTCATCCCAATTATTTCCCACTCCCTTCCCGTCATCACTTAAGATACTAACTGCTTGGCGTATCTCAGGCGAAGAATCATCTTCAAATGTCAGAACACCCGGATAATGAGCATTATTGCCACCTTCTAAGGTAATTTCAAGATTTCTTAAAGCCTCACCCCTAGGATTACCTCCCCAACCCTTTCTTTTTAGTAGATTCATCCCTTTCGCTATGGTATATAGCTCACCTTCTGCGTCTTGGTATCCAATGGCAACTCCAACAGCTAAACCATATCTCTCATACCTTTCCGCAGCTACTTTGAAAAATATCTTTGCAAAAGTACCAAGGTCTTTCCTTTCTACAATTGCAAAAAGATTATCATTAGCTTCAGCCATATGGGGAGAATATTACAAATAAATATGGTGGAAGGTGGAATCGAACCACCGACCTTAGGTTTATGAATCCTATGCTCTAACCTTCTGAGCTATTCCACCAAGTTTTAAAGATTATATCAAAAACTAATTAGCTTTTCCTGAATATGTACCAGAATCTGTATTGATTTTGATCTCGTCCCCTTCTTTGATAAACATTGGGACTTGAAGTTCAAAACCTGTTTCTACCTTAGCTAATTTGGTAGCACTGTTAGCAGTATTACCCTTAACCGCATCAGATGTTTCAGTAACAGTTAATACAACAGTTGGTACTTCTTTAATGTTTAAGATCTTACCATCATACATAAGGATTAAGGTTGTAGAACCTTCCTTAAGGAAGTTAACATAGTTCCCTATTGTATCCTTAGGAATACATATTGTTTCGTATGTTTCAGAATCCATAAAGTAAGAACCACCACCATCGGAATACAAATATTGCATCTCCTTAGTCTCAGGTTCAATATGCTCTACCTTAGCACCAGATTTAATAGTCTTAGTAATCTGATTACCTGTTTCCATTGATTGTAATCTCATGATTATCAATCCACCTTGTCTTCCCTGTGTTTTCAATTGTCTATCTAGAAGGTAATATATTTTATTCTCTTCTATAATGTACATTCCTTTAACTGGTTGATTTGTTAATGGCATATTAGTATTTATTAAAATATTTAGGAAATGCTGTATTAGAGTCGTTTCTGGCGTAATTCTAACACAATTAACTTTAAATTCCAACCTATGGATACCCTCAACTTTATTGCCTAAAACTCTTTGAAGATTCTGTTTCTATGACAAATGCGAAATATCGTCAATTCTTTCACTTATGAACGTTTTTCCATCGTAATTAAATTCCGTGATTGAAGCATTTGCTGGATCATGTTTAAAGGTTTCTTCTATTGGTGCATTCAACAGGTAAGGCATAAGAATTCTAATCGCTCCACCATGAGTTACGATACCAATATTCTCTCCATCACCCTTTTTAATTGATTCCTGTAAGGCGTTAATGAGTCTCTCTTCGGAAGCCTTCCATGATTCACCTTCAGGAGGGACATAATTGTATCTTTCTTCCAATGTTAATGGATCAAGAACCTCTTTTACTTCGCTCCATGGACGATTAGAATAAACACCCCAGTTTCTTTCTTCAAATCCATCTACGGGTATAGATGGACACTCAAGAATGTTGGAGAGTATTTCAGAGCTTTTCTCCGCTCGTAGCTCTTTGGAACAAAATATTACTGATATGTGAAAGTTTTTCAATACTTCTGCTGTTTTCTCTATCTGCTCTATCCCAGTTTCATTTAGAGTCTCAATATCACCCTTCTCATGTAGTTTGTTGCCTATGTTTTTATCTGTTTCCCCATGCCTAATAAAGAAGATCTTCATACACTAATTATACCAGGAAAATTTTTAAATGGTTGCGGGGGTTGGACTCGAACCAACGACTTTCAGGTTATGAGCCTGACGAGCTGCCACTGCTCTACCCCGCGTTAACACAGTAATACGGATTATACTACATACAACAACATATTCCAAACTTGAAAAACTAAACTCCCTGTATTAAAAGCTCACCCCATTGTTGTAAAACAGACTTCTCACTCTCAACTGGTTTTTCATTTAAGATGCTATCCAATCTTTCCTTAGCAGTAGCTAATAGCCCTTCAGGTATAACAAAGACAAGATCCTTGTTCCCAGAGAAGTTAAGCCTATCCCTAGCCTCAACCTCAATATATTCAGGAGATTGCATGTTCTGTAATTGAGTAGCCAATGTAAGGTTGGTAACTCTTAATTTTTCCACTTCCAATCTAGCATTCTTAAGAATATCAACCTTCTGAACCGTAATATCTATGGAGTGAGTAACATTGTAAAGAAGAAATGCAGAAATCAATACAAACCCTATCTTAACAAAAGAATTACTAAACAAGGCAGGTGCAATTGTCTTCTTAACCTCTCTACGAGGTATACCATTTGATCTGTACGATACTTTATCCATGGAAATATTATAAAACAGGGAGAAATATTAAGAAAGTTATTATTCAGCCCATATACAATTATTATTGCCCTTCACCCCTAGTAATGATATAATTTACCTATAGACATAGAGGCCTATTAATAAATTAAAGGTTTAATACAGTGGGAGCAATTAATAATCCAAATTTTGAGGAAAAAAGAAATAAGTTTATAGGTGATTTAAGATCTAAAGGTAGGTCTGAAGCAACTGTTATAGCCTATGCTAAGGATATTGAACAACTTTTGAACTTTTTCTCTAAAGAGGGATGCACAACAATAGAAGCAACAAGTATTGAGGACTTAGAGAAGTACAAACAGTCTCTACAAGACAACAACTATACACCTAAGAGTATTTCAAGAAAGATAAATAGTACTAGAACATTCTATAGATATCTTATAGACAACTCTATAATCTCTGACAATCCTTCCGAGAAGTTAGCTCATCCAAAGTTTGAAACTAAACCTCCTAGAGTTTTAACAGAGATGGAATATAGAGCGTTAAGAGATGTTAGTAGAATTGATATTAGACTCTACTCTATCGTTGAGGTTTTACTTCAAACTGGTATTAGAATTGGTGAATTAGCAGCACTTTCATTAGAAGATATTAGAAAATCTAAAGATGGTAAGATTGATTACCTCTATATTAAAGCAGCTGGTAGTCATCCATTCAGAAAGGTTCCTTTAAATAAATCAGCTAAGAAAGCTATTGATGAATATTTAGATGTTAGACCTGAGACTGAAGATGATACATTATTTGTTACTAAGAACGGGAGACCTTTGTTAGTAAGAAATATTAGAACAGCTATAGATAAGGCTTTTGAAAGAGGTGGTATTAAGAATGCTAAGGTTAATGACTTAAGAAATACATTTATTGCTCATCACCTATCTAATGGTGTTAGCTTAGTAGTTGTTTCTAAGTTGGTTGGTCACAAGAGACTTTCTACTACTGAGAAGTATCTTAACCTTGTTAAGATGCAAAAAGAAGAACAAAAGAATCTTAAGGAGTTATAATTCATTTTTTCTTGTTTGACTACGAAGTTTCCAATAGGATATAATTATGCGTCACCAGGGGGACAGGTCTTTGAGGGTTAGTCCTCAAAGCAATACCCCCACTTATTTTCTCAATCGACTCTTTTGATCACTCAAGAAATCCATATACTTACGAAATGGGTATAATAGTGATGAATACGATTGTTTATTCGGAATCAATATCCTAAGTAGCTTTCCTTGTTTCTCTAAATATTCAATTAAGCATTTAAAATCCCCATCTCCACTCACTACAATCGCCTTATCATATCTATAATATTGTATCTTGGCACAATGTAAAACGAGTTCCGAATCAACATTTCCTTTATAGCAAATTTTTCCATTTTCAAGATATTTAGAAGTTTCTTTAAAGACAAGGTTATACCCTATTGATAATAATTCTCTGTAAAAACTACGTCTAGTTGAGATAAAGCCAATGAAAATATATACCTTTTGTACTTTATATTTATCCTTTAGATATCTAAATAGCTTTCTATGATCTAATTCCCAGCCTTGTTTCTTGGCGCTGAGATACAGGTTTTGTTCATCAATAAAAACATATATTTTCATTGATACAGCATAATACAAAGATATGAAATCCTGATGAACTGAAAAATGTGAATATGGGAGTAGATGGAATCGGACCATCGACCACGGCTTTATAAGAACCGCGCTCTACCAACTGAGCTATACTCCCATGTAAAGTAGCCTATTCTATCAAAATAAGGACTATTTTAGAAGATACCAAGCTTAATGATATAATATTTCAATAACTTCTTTAAACAATCATATGTCTAAAGTTTTTGATTACAAAGGTCGAATCATTGGAGTAGAACTAGAAGAAAAAGAAATAAATGGAAAAATTGTAAAATTTGAAAAAGCTGTAAGATCCCCAGGAGTAAGAATAATCGCATACACAGATAACCAAGTATTATTAACCAAGGAATTTCGCTATGAACTAAACGATTGGGATTACAGATTAGCTGGTGGTAAGGTTGTAGACAAATTAGAAGAGTACCTCCCTATTCGCGAAGATAGCACAAAGCTAAATAAAGCTGTAGAAGAAGCCGTAAGGAGAGAAGCTAAAGAAGAATTAGGATTAGATGTAAAGTCTATGACCCTCTTTAAAAAATCAACCTGTGGCGCTACCGTGGAATGGGATTTGTACTACTACACTATTAATGACTTCACTGAGAGCGAAGGAAACAATCCAGACGAGGGAGAACAGATAGAAAAGATGTGGGTCTCATTCAAAGAAGCTTCGGGTATGTGCATGAATGGAAAAATATCAGAAGAAAGATCAGCGATCGTACTTTTGAATTTCCTTTCAAAACAATCCTAAAATCCCATTGGTGGGAAAGGAGAATTCATAGGATTAGGTTCTGGTTTTCTATCAAGTTGAGACCTAATCTTAATATCCTCATTAATAACCGCAATATCCCTACCATACTTAGCTCTAGAGTACTTCTTAATAATATCAGCAACCTCCTTATGTTCAGGCAAATCAAACCCACTCTCTGGATATTTAGGACCATATAAAGAATCCAAAGAGAACGGAGCAGGATACATACCATTGTTAAGCAATTTAACATACCAATGCCCAGAGCCCTGATTAACCATATCCCCAGCCTTAATATATGGCTCAAACTGAGTCTCTAAGAACTTAGCATCCTCAGCACTACACCTAGTAATGAATAGTGAACCAACATTTCCAAATACCGCATTTTTAATATCCTCTGGCAATTGACCAATATATTGATGTGCAATTGTAAGATCCAATCGGTACTTTCGAGCTTCAGATAATATCGATGAAAATTCCTCTGTAGCGAAGTTTTGGAATTCATCAGCATAGAAGAAGAAATCCTTTCTCTGACCCTCTGGCATATTCTCTCGACTCAGTGCAGCTGCAAGCATCTTCTGTACCAAAAGAAGACCAATGAAAGACATATTATCATCCCCTATTGAACCCTTAGAAAGGTTAATAATCAAGATCTTCTGGTTATCCATAACATCTCTAAAATCAAAAGATGACTTAGATTGACCAATAATATTCCTTACAGCTAAGTTAGTTGTAAATTTATCAAACTTCGAAATGAAGTATGTTAAAGATTCTGACTTAGTCTTCTTGTCAGTCTTAGCAACCTGATCTGTCCAATACCTTCTTACTAACTCATCCTTAACTTGAGGCAACCAATAACTCATAACCCACTCCTCATCTTGCAACATTCTAACAACCTCAATCAAAGTAGAACCCTCTTTAGACATAGCCGTAAGCATAGAGTTTCTAACCGCCTGTTGCATAGCTGGGCCGACATAACCTTGATTATGTGGGTCAAAGAGCCTTATGAGCAAAGCAATGAAGCTATTAACGATCTGGTGCTTGTGCTGTTCATTATAGAATTCCATAATATTAAGACCAAAAGGCCTTTCAAAGTCACCTGCATCAAAGTAGATAACATCTTCAGCTCTCTCAGGAGGAATTAAAGCAAGAATATCTTCAGCCGCCTGTCCGTGTGGATCAATGAAACAAACACCATCACCGTTGTATATATCCTGCAATATCATTCGCTTCATCAACCATGATTTACCAGTACCAGTTTGTCCAAGTATATATGAATGTCTCCTCCTATCATCTCGATTAAAACACACCACTTTCTTCTTACCTCTGAAGTAGTTATTCCCTATCCATATTGTATCCTTAGATTTAATATCTGAGCTAATGGAGTTATCTGCAATCAACTCTCTTGCAAGCAACCAGTGGATGTTTGGAGTTGTTATATTCTTATTTGGGAAATGATATAAAGCGGCAAGCTCTTCTACATTAAAAATGGAATCTGCATATTCTGGGGTTCTTCTATATACCACATCATATATGAACTTCTTCTCATCCTTTTTCTCCACCTTTACCTTCTTAAGTTTGTTAATCCCTGGATTGCTGTACTGATCAAATGCCCCAATTATATTATCCAAGTGCATCTTAGCTATGGCCTGGTCTGGAGCACTGGTTATAATTCTAATTTCTCCCATTAATCCCGGTTTTGAAACCTTCTTCCCAATACCTTGGAGCTTCTCTTGAGATATACTAATTTTCTTTTTCTCAGGATCCGAATTGTTACTCTCTACCTTTTGAACAAACTTTGATCCATTCTTTTGCCATTTAGAATTAGCGGGAGAAACAACAAGCTGAACTATTACACCTTCATTGTCAGATATCTTACTTAATGTACTTAGTACATTAGCCAATGGATCGCCTGTAAAATTTTCTGCTACTCTCAATGGTGCATAGGAATCTTCATCTAAGATCAATCGCGCATATGCTGATTGAGTATGTGGAGCGAAGATATTGTATTCGTTTACTATTGTTACATCAGCATCTTGATATGACCCAAGGATTTGTTTTTCAACTAAGTCTGCTAATTTCTTAGGGCAATGTACGAAGAATCGTATTTCTCCTGGTAGTCCTACCATTTCAAAACTTACGGCATTTCCAACGGTAAAGTGTTCTGCTAAACCATCTCCTTTTCCACCAATACCACATATATTTGCAAACATCTGTTCTGCTACCCCTATTTCTACTTCATTGTCTCTTGGTAATCTTACTTCCATTAATACGCCATCATTAGCTTTTTCATTTCTATCTTTATGTATTAATTTCTTTTTTACAATGAAATATGCACCTACACAGGCACCGATTAATACTAGTGCGAAGATTATCCATCCCCATGGAATATCTATGGTTTTGCCTCCATAGAGGTCAGTGTATGTATCTTTGGGATATGTTACGTTAGATCCTGTTTCAATATCAGTATTATTTGGTACTGGTCCTATTACTTGTGAGTATGTGAATTCATCAGAATTCATAATGGCAGTATGACAATCTTATGTCTAAAGAATATCACACAGGGATATATATATCAAAGAGGATTAGTCAGTTGGTTCTTGGTTTAGCATTTTTTCTCTCAGCGCAGAAATCCTAAAATCTCCAGAACCTTCAAGAGGAATAAACCCCATACTTACAGGGATATTGGTACCAACAATCTTAATATCTGCTTTTGGAACGTCATCTTTTCCTACTACTATGCTATTATCTTCGATCTTTGCAGACGTATTAACAAAGGTTTCGGCCTCAACAGAAGGTTGATTTGTTTCAACTTTTAATCCCTCAGAAATATTTGTCTGTGGAATATTTATATTTTCAATTGTAGGTATTATGTCTCCCATAGTCTTATAGTATATTATACCACATACTTTTTACTTTCATAGTGTAGTTCACGATCCAAATCTCTTTCCTTGTCCCTGTCCCTCTTTTCATGATATTTCCTACCCTTGGCTAGCCCTACTTCCACCTTTATCATTCCTCTTACAGTATACAGGCTAACAGGTATCAAAGTTAAGTTCCCTTGTTTAATCTTACTCTCCAGCTTATTTAATTGATCCCTATTTATTAGCAATTTCTTAGATCTAGCAGAATCATAATTCTTGTCTGAAGCAAATTGATATTTTGGAATATCCGCATTAACAAGCCACAATTCATTATTTATGACCTTAACATAGGCATCACCAATATTGGCTCTTCCAGATTTTATAGACTTTACTTCAGCACCAGTTAATATGACCCCTGCTTCCAGAGATTCTAATATTTCATAGTTAAAAGATGCTTTTTTATTAACAATTTTCATACGGATATTATAACACGACCTTCCAGATAACTGACCCATCAAGTATATACATAGATGAGTTTGCCGAATCTACCACGAAGTCTTTTACATTTCCCCATGTCTCATTCTTTGTACCCCTGTATACATACTGTTTCTTCAAGACAACTTCATTTGGATGTAATACACTACCACCACCCTCTTGTGGTTTTTCAAAGTTAATAAATCTTTTGTTGGTCTGATCAAATACAAACAGACCATCATCTAAACTGCTCCTGGTGAAGCCCTTTGTTAATGTTCCCAAATCTCCATTTACTCCAGTAATTGTTAGTGGATTTTCCATTTGTTTTTGTTCGACATAGCTGTAGCTATATCTTACTAATTGTGGAGAATCGCTAGTCAATGTGTACACACTAAGATCTGCAAGGATATCCGTTGCGTTTATAAATCGATCATCCACCATATATTTGTAGTACAAACCATACCTATTCTCATATGAGAAGACTGATTTTAAAACTGCGTTATCATCCTGATCTAAGAGATATACATTGTCGAATTCAGCGAGAATAATAAATTCACTAATGTTCTTTGCTTTAATGTTTTCTCTGGCCAATCCAGATAGCGCAACAAATGTTCCGAACCATTTTTCTGTGTCAAACGGTGCTTTTACTACACCTGTTTTATTATCAAATACAAACACTCCACCATTACCCATAGATACATATTCAGGATCCTTTATTAACCCTGCAGTGTCGACCAATCTCTGAGATGTCTTGTCATACAAAGAGACTCTAAATACTGCATTCAAACCCTTGTCAGTAACCAAGAGATATTCATTACCTGAATCATCGGAATAGATCTCAATATCTGTTGGGTTTGAGTTGTCTCCAAATGACAACCTTGAATCAACAAATGTTGTTACTTTCCCATTGGTATCACTCACCCCTACTCGTTTGTACAAAGTATCCTCTACAACTAATATCCTAGATTCTAATCCATTCTTTATGCCCAAATCTTTTCCCGAGATATTTGCAGGCACCTCTTTTAATGCATTTTTTGCCTGGTATATGGCCACTTCCGCAGTATTCTTGTCTGATGTAGACATATTTTCAGCCTTCTTTACTAATATCTCAGTACTGGCAAAGATCTGATTCGCCTGATTATGTACTATACTTGCTTGACGCGTCTTAATTGTAAAATTGATACCTAATGCTAACAAAACTATTCCTCCGATAACTAAAAGTACCAATCTAATTCTTTTTACCCTAGTATCTCTAGTTCTGTAGCCATCAATTCGCATTCCTTTTCCATTGAAATTTGGTCTGTTAATTTTTACGGTGGAGAGTTGTGCTGCCGCTTTTTTAAACCATTTTTTGTTGCCATATAGTTCGGTTAATCTTGATGATATTCGCTTAAACAAGATCTCCATTTTCTTAGATATGGCATTCACCACACGCACTATTCCGTTCCATATTTTTACTAAAATGGGCTTCGCCTTCTCCCAATATTTACCGATACCTTTTAGGTTTCCCCTAATCATTGGAATCTGTATATCTAATTTTTTAAATGGAGTTTTCTTTACATTCGAAACAGCCTGAGGTTCATCATGTACAGAGACTTCTTCTGGTTTAGGTTCAATTATGGGTTCTTTTTTTAGTATAGGCATATGGAATTGAGAAACTGGTGGTTTGGTCTTGATCTGGTTTTCATCTTCATATGCAAAAAATACCAATCCTTGTGTACCTGATAATGTTTTTCCAATTTCTTTTAATTCGGCGATTACCGGTTCTGCTGATGTTAGCTTACTTAATTCTCCCAATGTTTTTGATATCACTCCAATGGTAGATATGATGAGAACATCTCCTTCTTCTAGGGCTACACCTGCGGTACTTGCCTTGCTCTTGCCTAGTATCTCTGTAATATTTACAAATTTTCCATCCTTAAAAACAAATACTTCATTTTCTCCTAAATTTCCAATATACAATCCCTCTTTTTTCTGTGCTACTAAAACAAAGTTTACATTAACTCCTAAATCTTCAAGAGATTTGTCGTTCTTCATCAAGTTTTGTAGCTTTCTTACTCCTTCTGTAATACCGTCTTTTAGGGATTCATTCGTACTTTTTGTAGATGAATATATATATCCATCCAATATTCCATCCCATACAAATTTACTAACTCGCTCCGCTGGTAAGGATGTATTTCCAAAGATTGAAAGAAGACAATATATATCTCCTTCTTTTTCGGTTTTCTTGGTAGAATTTTCAGAATAGTGTTTTAAGATGGTAACAAAAGTACCTTTCTCCCTATTGTTCGAGATGAACTGTTGAGCAGTAATTTTCATAATTATCCAACTAAAAGAAATAGTACAGCGATTATGCTACCTATTATTGTTGTGATGAGATATATGGTTATTATGGCTTTAACAATACCGATACTTGATGATTCAAAGGTATCAGCTAAGATTCTGGATCTCAAGAATAGCAAGGCAGCAAAGAGAACGTTTCCAAAAAGGATTAATACTAATGGGAATTTTAATATAGTTGCGACATTAACAGAGAGTCCTCCTAATGGATTCTTTCCTAAATTGTCTAACATATTGTTTACATCATTATTCATTATATTTCTCCGCTTTCTTTAGATTCTAAAAGGTCTGACAATATTTCCTGAACATCCCTTGGTCTTGGAATGTTAGTAAATTCAATATTTTGATTTGAGCCTGCAGTCTGGATATACACCGTACCTACATCAAATATACTTCCTAGTAATCCTAACTGTTTCTGAGTGACATCTTCTATATGCTCTAACTGTGTTTCAGACATTGTATGTGCCATTATATTCGGGAAATCGAGATCTACTACTCTCTGGTCTGTGATCATATCTACATTGTAATACCATTTAACAATTGCGGAGACCAATATACTTGTGCCTGAGAGTAATGAGGTTATTAATAGGGAAAGAAAGATTGCAACACTTTTAAAAATAACGGGGGCTATCGCTCCTAATACCCATGGCAAAACTAGAACTAAGATTGCGAGGAGTATCTGGGGGACATATATAATCCAATGGGATCGTATTATGAGAATAACCTGCTCCTCTTGTTCTTGGCCATGGAATTTTAATCCTTTCGGAAAAGACTTAAAGGAATGATCATTTCTAAGAGTTATATTCTCCATGAATGACCTTTTAATGTTCCTGAACTTCTTTGGTATTTTGTTTGTTTCTTGTTTAGTAGTCATATGTTTGATGGTATAACGATATCATAGAATGAGGGATAGGACAAGGTTTATTTATATTCAATATTCACATTTACAAAGCTACTCTGCGGAATACTTAAGTAGCTTGGGGCTCTCATATTATATATCGCTTTAAAATCTGCGCCCGACATAGAGACTATTCCCCTATTTGTATTAAACGATATTGATGTTGTCGTACCATTTGAGTTTGCAGATACTGCACTGTATACGGTTGTTACCGGATTAGAGACCATATTTCTTAGTTCTGTCATACTGTATGGATTAGCTGATTGCCCCCAACACCTTGCGACGTCCGTAGAAACAATTCTTGGATCGCTTGACGTTTTCCCGTTACTAATCCAAAGCAAATATGCATTCAAGATATCTGATATTTCTGCATTTGAAAGCCATGGCGTGTGACCGCAATCATTTCCACTTGTTGCATAACCCTTTCTAAACCATGTTTTGTAGAACCAGCTTACACCAGAGATACTTTCCCATGCATTAGCTGTCCAGTTTGCATAGTCTCCTGTTCCTGTAGTTGTATCCCAGCCCATTCCATTACCCCATCCTCCATGTACTGCTGCATATTGAGCTGAAAACACTTTCCCTGCAGTATCAGTAAGCACAACACCTCTCGTAGCTCGCACTGCTTCAGCCCATGCGCCTGTTTTTTGGCCAGCTCCAATTACTTGGCATGATTCAGTTGTACAGATTGTTGATTGACCATTGTTTGTATAGTTAATAGCGAATGTTCTTGCAATTATTACCTGTGCTTTCAATGCTTGCATATCCCAACTCTCTGGCATCTCATTAAGCCTTAGTAGATAGTCATCTTCGAAGTTGAGAGTGCCATATGTAGTGGTAGAAATATTCGTCATGATTGCCTCACTGGCCCCTGACGATTTATTGATAATCGAGCCGGTTCTAAAAATCTTCCCTGGATAGTAAGCCGCTAAGATTTGTTCATATGTCTGACCAGCCTCAGCCCTTGCTCTGGCACCCCATTGGCTCATTCCGTTTCGATGCGTATATGCACCAAAGGCAAATACTGCAAAAGATCCACCTGGGGCATTGCTTCTAAAGTATGCTAATGAGGATGCGGGATCAGAAGAGCTGTTAGGAACTGTATTTGCATCTATAATTGTTCCCCCTGATTTCGCTATTATCAAAAACTGTTGTAGTTGAGATATTTCCTTAGACAAATTTCCAATCGTCTTTGTTAAACTATTTTTAGTTGAATACTGACTATTCAATTCTGATTGTAGCTTTGCTTTCTCTGCAGCTAACAATGCATACGAATCATCCATATCTTTTTTCTGAGCATCGAGGGTTGCTTTTTGGCTTTCTAATTCTGCCCTACTCTCTGCTAAACTACTAAATTCCCCATTAATAGCTTCAACCTCATTCTTTAAAGTAGAAATACTATTCTGTTTTAAGAAAAATTCTTTAACTAATGTATCCCAATCATTTCCAGACAAGAAGAATGTCGCTAATCTATATCTAGATCTTATATACAAATCTGTAGAAAGTTTATCCATCTCTGTTTTCTTTGATTCTAACAACGTTTGCTTATCCTCTATCTCCTTTATCTTCGTATTTAACGCACCCTCTGTTTGAGTAATACTATCATTTAATTTCGTAATTTCAGCATTAATTAAGGTAATCTTCTGACTCACTGAGTTATTACTTCCACTAATTTCTTTTATCTTTGCCTCTATACTTGAAAGTGTGGTTTGTTTTGCTGCTAATTCCGCATTCTTCTGATCTATCTGTTGTTGAAGATCTGACGCCTCATCTGAATATATTGGATGTGTAAACAAAGAAAAGGTATACGTACTTAATACCACAACCAAAAGAAGTTGTAACAAAACTCGGGGCTTTTTGACCATGACCAATTATACACTATCTTTTGAATGAATTTTTCTAGTTTATGAAACCTGTTACAGTATTAACTATTAACCCTGCTATTAAAACGAATACTAATCCTATGATTGCCCAAGTCAATGTTCCCTGAGCTTGTTGAACTTTAGCTGGATCACCCGCAGAAGCTATCCAGGTATATCCACCAATGATTATAAAAACTACGCACGCTAATCCTGCTACTGGGAAGAGAATTACCACTATGCTATCTAAGAGAGTATCTATTCCATCAAAAATCTTTGGAGGTTCCGAATCCACGTTTCCTAACGTAGTACTTTGATTTGCTGCAAATACTGGAGATGCTAAAAAAGCAGATAGCAGTACAAAAAATATTTTATTAATTGTTTTCATTATGCTTTTAATATTGTATTAATAACAAATCTTATAACTGTTGGAGCTATAAATACAAGTACCAACCCTATTATCGAATATACTAAAGAACTTGTTGCAACCTTTATCTTCTTTTCATCGCCAAACGAAAGCATATACCTAAATCCTGATAGTACCAAAGAAACAACAGCTACTATTGCAGAGATAGTGATTGCGTAATTAATTACGAAATACAAGAAATCTTGCAGATTCTCAAAGCCTGTGCCACTTAGGATACTAAGGTCAACCATTATTTCTTAATTTCTAAGATTTATAAATTGGTTTTTAGCACTTCACCCAATACAAATCTGACAAGGATTACTGCTATAAAACAAACAACTAAACCAATTATTGCGAATGTAAGAGTTTTTGTTGCACTCTCAACTTTGTTTTCATCACCAGCTGCAGTTATATATTTATAACCACTTGCGATTAATACAACAACACATACTAGTGCTGCGATACCTATTGCCCAGTTTATCAAGTTTGAGATTAAATCTAAAAGTGTTCCATCTTTTCCAGCATCGAGAGGTGCTAAATATGTCTCAACTGTAGCCTGAGCATAAGCTGCGGATGTTAAGAACAAGCCTGAAACCACTGAAGCTGCGGTTGCTAATGTTTTTGAAGTCTTCATAGAACAATAAAATATATTAATTTATGTACCAATTATATAAAAAGCTGACTCAACTTGCAATACTATTGTCCAGCTATCACACTGAGAACGTATTGTACGAGTATTTTCGCTACAAATACTATTACCATACCAATAATAGCAGCACTTACTGTCTTGGTCGCCTTCTCTACCTTATCTGCATCTCCAGCCGAAGTTATGAACATATATCCAGCCACAACAAGCATAATAACGGCAACTACCGCAGAAAAGATTACAAAGAAATTAATGGCTGTGATTATTTTCCCTTCTACAAGAGTATCCTTATCACTATACAAATTAGTTGTTACAAATTTGGATAAGTCTGAGATTTGAACTGCCAATAGTGGATTACTCATAAATTTTTAATCCCAAGGTATTAGAAATTAATAGTAATATCGCTACGCACAACAATATTACAACAAAACCGATAATTGCATTGGTTATAATCTGTTTAGCTTCTTGAAGCTTATCTGGGTCTCCTTTGCTGCTCATCATCATAAATCCACCATATACAAGCAAAAGTACCACAGCAATAACAGCAACTGGGGTAGCAATATTTATAATAGAAGACACAATGGTTTCCTTTGTAGCACCACTTTCTTTAATTCTATCTAACTCATCGCTTAATGTAGAACCCAAAGAATCGGCGTATACCTTATGAACCACCAAATTGTTTATTGTTTCAACAATATTCATAGCTGATATTATACTATATCACATTAGGTTTTGGCGAATTCGCAAACTGTACGATAGTCGCACATACTACATTTAAACATATCTGGCTCGGCATGGAAGTCTCTGGCTTTGATATTTTCAATAATCTCAACCATTCTTTCTTTTGCTTTTTCTCTTCGTTTAGATGAAATATCCGCCTCTATCTTTACTCCTTCTTCTACGAAAATGTATTGTGCTTTCAATACTTTGTACCCTAATTTCTCTTCTACAAATATGGCATACAAAGGCAATTGTAGGTCCTTTTTAATATCCTCCTCCTTTTTAACCTTTCCTGTTTTGTAATCAACAATACAAACCTGCTTTATTCCATCAATCTCCTCTAGGAAATCTATTCTGTCTATCTTCCCCGCAAATGTGCTCTCCCCCAGATGCATCACAAATGATTCTTCTAAATTTAAGGGGATCTCTTCATTTGAGTATATTCTTTCAAAGTATTTCTTTAACATTTTCTCCCCATGCTCCTTCTTCATATTCTCATGTTTGGTATTGTCATATCCTGCTCTTACCCAGTTTTTGTTGTACGAATTTAACAAGTCTCCCAGTGTTGGTTCACTTACAATGCCCTCGATACCTTCCTTAGACGTCTTGAGTAAGGTATACAGATCCTTAAGAGTATTGTGGATTGTTGTACCAAAAGACAATGAAGCATTGGGTTTTTGAGGTACTCTCAAAACATATGCATATTCATACTTTCTAGGACAAAGCTCATATGTATCTAACTGTGAATAGCTAAAGTTCTTCATCAATTCAATCTTCACTTCTTTTGGAATTATCGATGAATTCTCTCTCTCCTCATAACCTTCAATACTTACTTTTCCCTTCTCAAAATTAAACTCCTCTGCTACATCCCTATCCAATATCTCATACAAGAATACACTTGGTTTCTTCTTTGTTTTTGCATCACCGTAGAAACTTGCAGCAGAAAGATACAGTTTTTCTTTAGCACGAGTAGCTCCAACATAGAAAAGTCTTCGTTCTTCTTGAATATGTGCCTCTTCTTGGCTCATCTTTTTGTCCAACATTTCCTTAATCAAATCTTCTGGCATCGGTATTGAATCACTCATATTTCTAGATGGGAATCTCTGAGCTACCAGATTTACTAAAAACACAGCAGGAAATTCCAATCCTTTTGAACCATGTACCGTCAATATATTTACTGCGTTAAAATCTTCCAATTCCGATTGATCAACAACTGGTGATTCCCCTACTTCTATGCAATATTCAATGAAATCTACATACTCATATATATTTGAATCCGGATTATCCTTTTCATATTTTTTAATTGATTCGAAAAACTTTTGTATATTTGAGACTGCAAATAATCCATCAGCACTTTCTTCGCTTACAAACGAATCTAGATATCCACTAGATTTAACAAATTCATACAAAATTTCTGTCATAGGACGACCATCTTTCACCTTTAAGATACTGTTTTGAAGAATTGTTAACAGATTTGTGACCCCAGATATGGAATCAGTATTAAATATCTTCTCAACTATTGGATTCTCGATATCTGCAATTTCGTCTAAAGAAATGTTTTCTTCCTGCCCCAGTTTAATATTCCGAAGCTTTTCCAATTCCTCGAACAATGTTAATCTCTCCTCTCTCGCCAACCTATTAATGTCCATATATTCCCTTGGGGTTAATTTCCATACTGACATAGCCAACAACTTGTACATAGCTATTTCATCAGAATAGTCGACCAAGACCTTTAGGAAGGCTATGAGGTTCTGTATTTCAGGTCTTGAATACAATCCTCTTGATCCTCCTAACTTGTATGGTATTCCCATTCCTCTTAATGCTTGTACAAACGGTTCTGCATGAGAATTCGCTCTAATCAATATGGCAATATCCGAAAATCTAAGTGGCAGTTTGCCACTCTCTCCTTTTACAAAAGATGATTGACCTTTTTCATCAAATACTTCAGATCCTTCTACCTGTTTTGCATATTCTCCAAACCCCGTAAGCTTTGCAATTTCATCAGCTACTTGTTCTGCTTCACCACTTTCGTTTCCAGAAGCTATGAGGTTTACAATATTTTCATCGTTTTCAAATACACCTTTAGCTACCAGTCTCTTGTCTATCTTCTCTGTTACCTCCAACCTATTTGGATTATTCTTACTAATCAGTGTGTGTGACGCATCCAATATCTCCTGCCTTGATCTGTAGTTCTCAGTTAATACTACTTCCATGGCATCAGGATATGTTTCTTTAAATTGAAGAATGTTGGATATCGCTGCACCTCTAAATTTGTAAATGGCTTGATCATCGTCACCTACTACTGTAAGCAGTGGACGAACCTTTTTCCCATTCTTTTTCTTTTCTTCTACCTCTTTCTTCTTACTTTCATCTAATCCTAATGTCAGGATATTTACCAATACATTTTGGGTATAGTTGGTATCTTGGAATTCATCTACAAGAATATATTTAAACTTCTTTCTGTATTTTTCTAAAACATTTGGTCTTTCTCTAAACAGTTTTAATGTGAGAATAATTAAATCTCCAAAGTCTACCTTCGACTCCTGCATTTTAAGCTCTGAATACATTCTGTAAGTTTCAGAAAGCTCTTTGTATTTCTGAAAATCTGCCTTCTGCTCTTCGGTATTCTTAGGTAATGTTTTGGCAAATTTAATGTAATCTTCTGGAGAGACATCCTCATCTTGCAATCTAGAGAAGTGCTTAAGAATATCATTCAGTGTTTTAGTAACCTGCCCCCTTGGTTTAAGAGTATCTAAAGGTAAATCATGGTAAAACTTTCGAAGAAAAATATATGACTGGGCTGTGGTCATTAGTGAATATCCTCCATCCAATCCCATATTGTAGCCTTCTTCCCTCAATATTCCATCACAAAACGAATGGAATGTAGATATCCATGGCTCTTCGTACCCATACTCCATCTCCTTGTCTATTCTTTCTTGCATCTCTGCTGCAGCTTTTTCTGTGAATGTTAATGCCAATATCTCCGATGGTTTTACATTGAATTTTTTAATGAGGTACAAAATACGCTGGGTAATTACTGCGGTTTTTCCAGTACCAGCACCAGCGATAATTAGAAGATCCCCTTGGGTATATTGGACAGCTTTTTGTTGATTTTCGTTAAGATTTACTAATGCCACTATCGCATGGATAGAAGTAAGATTGTGATGTAGACAATGAGTGCAAGAATGATTCCACCGGTTACAACAAGCATTAGCTTGGGACTTGGAGTTTCCTTAAGAAGATTGCCGAGTTTTGTTTTTGTAATCTTTTTCATAATATTTTTAATTAATTAATTTCTTTAGCATCTCTACTTCTTTAAGTGTAGATTCAGAATCTTTCAACCCCGGGGTCTCCATTATGAATGGTACCTCCTTGAATTTAGGTTCATGCAAAATCTTTTTAATAGCCTCTTCCCCCATTTTTCCTTCACCAAGATTTGCATGTCTGTCCTTGTTACTTCCTAATTCTACTGCAGAATCATTTAGATGTATTGCCTTAATATTTACGATACCAACTTCCCTATCTAAATCCTCCATTACTCCATTCAGATTGTTAACCCAATCGTAGCCGGCAGCATATGTATGTTCTGTATCTATGACAAACCCTACTCGCTCTTTGTTTTCAACTTTGTTCCTTAATATGCCTAACTCTGTAAAACTTCTTCCTAATGTACCGCCTGTTCCAGCAGTACTCTCTATGAGGAGCTTCTGTGTGCCTGGTACTTCATCCAATACCCACTGTATTCCATATGATATTCGTTCCATGCTGTCTTCATATGACAATTCTTTCTGTGCTCCGGGATGGAAACATACTCCTAGGATTTCCGCATCGATATTTCTCTTTTTAATTTCATTTGCTACTCTTTCTGCAAAATCTAAGTAAACAACTAACCCCATTTTGCCTAGGTGGAACATTTGTTTGTCTTCTCGAGCTAGGTTTGTGAGATATATTCCATGTAGAAGGATCTTTTTAACATCTGATTTCTCTAGTTCATTAACGAAATTCAGGATCATTTCTTCTGGTAAGAGTTTGGTTGCCCATCTCATTGGTATGGTAGGCATTATCTGGATTGCATTGACTCCATATTTTTGAGCCAATTTTATGGTGTTTTCTATTCCTCCTGCTGAGGATGCATGGATTCCGTAATACATAGTTTATTGTAGCACAAATAGCATAAATGAATTATAATTAGCGCTAGATATGGAGAGGTGCCCGAGAGGCCGAAGGGAACTCACTGCTAACGAGTCATAGGCGTTAAAACCTATCGCGGGTTCGAATCCCGCCCTCTCCGTATTCGTTTTAGTCTGCCCCGGTAATTTTATATTCTTAAAAATGCCACCACAGACAGAAACATTAAAAGATCCCCTTACATATTCAAAATATGACTTTCCTGAGATAGGTTTTGGTAATCGTGAAGAATATGTAGTTTGGAGATCATATGGAAAAAATGACCTCTCCGAGTTACTAAAAGATGGCATCCAAATTTCTGAAGAGGATTATGAGAACTTAGGAGTAGAATTTAAAGAGTTAAAAGAAAAATATGGATTGAACACAGTAGAGTATCGTTGGGTAGAAAGAAGCAATGGAACATACTCTCTTATTTGGTTACGAACCCATATAGCTTATGATTACACCAATATATGGGGAGACGAGAACGACTGTAAAGGAAAAAGCTTCTCCCTTTCAAGCCAAGACAAACTACATAGTGGAGAATTTGCAAATACAGATGAGGCAATTTTCTTGCTAGAGTGCTTATCTCATTATCTTAAATATTCTGGAATTGCGTTTCCATATATAAAGACAAATTTCCTAGAGATAATTGAGGAGTCTTCGTTTAATGACATAATACATAAAAAGAGGCTTTACGAATATTATTTTTCCATACCATTTGTAGAAGATTTTGATTACAATCGCGCGACATCTTTACAAGCATGGTTCAAAGACAAGAATCTCTTCATCGGAGAAAACAGTATTTCAATTAACGGAGAATATGTAGGATGTTTAATAGAGAAAGATGGTGAAAAATACTGGGATATTGGAAATATATATGACAGTAGTATGATTGTTATGCTTTTCCATGTTCTTGGAAGCCCCTTAAAGCACAAACTCTTTGCGGTAGATTAAGCTGTTGGTGCTAGATAATGTTTCTTAACAACAGTCTCTTCTTCAACCACTTTTCCCCATTCCCTGTATACATCCGAAACCCTCTTTAATTCATTATTAACTAAACACAAGGGATCAACTACCCTAGACTTACAAGGTACTATCTCTTCATAATTATTCTCATCAGTATAAAAACAATACTTGTTATTCATCCTCTCCCAAAACTTCTTTAATTCCTTGTCCTTCTCTATATATTTCAAACATTTATCTATTACATACTGATCCTCTTTCTCTAAATCTATCTCTTCAATATATCCTCTCTCTAATGCATACTTTATGAAATCCTTAATACTCTTAAACATTGAAGCGCTTACTAAGCCCGAATAATGATCATCGTTCAATTCCTTAAAATATTTAGCAAAAATATATCCCACTTCTACATCGTCAAAATACCACTTCTTCGCATCGTTCACCTTGAGATGACTAATTATATTTTTAATCTCTTTCACATCCTTCTTTAGGAGAATAACCATATCTTTTAGGGAATAGTCCAACCTATCCGCACAAACGTCCGGCAAAGATGTTTCTAACATTGGAAAATGTTCTTCATCTGCAACGCTATCAACATCGTATCCATACTTTTCCAGAATTTTAGGTATATCTGAATTCAGTAAAAACTTCTTCTTACTCCTATCCTGCAAATCCTGCTTATCTATATTCCCCTCCTGCAAAATATAGTCAATCGCATGGGAAAAAGCGTAGTGTGAGACATCATGTAAAAGTCCCGCGATTTGTTCTTCTAAAGAAGCTGCGTACTTTCTTAAAAGAAGAAATACTCCAATCGTATGGTCATACCTATTTCGAGAGCTAACATAAAAGACTTTCGAATATCCAGCCTGATCAATACCTTCTAGTCTTTGAATTGCTTGAGAGTTTATAAGTTCAATCAGAACTTCTTCTGTTATATCAAAATCTCCATATATTTCATTCTTAATATGCATAATATATTCTATCAAACCCTTCCTTCAAACAACATGGTAAAATAAAAATATAAGCTAATCGAATATTACTATGAACTACATATATCTTTACCTTTTAACAACCATTGTCTTCTTTGCCATAGATTTCCTTTGGTTAAAATTCTCAGCTCCAAACTATTCTAAGAAGATTGGACACCTCATGGCTCCAAAACCAAAACTATTCCCTGCCCTCATCTTTTATTTAATCTTCGTAGTAGGAGTAATAATCTTTGCAGTATTACCAGGATATGAATCACAAAACCTCTGGAAAACAATAATGTTAGGAGCCCTCTTTGGAATGCTCTCCTACTCCACATATGATCTAACCAACCTAGCAACATTAAAAAACTGGCCAGTATCCATAACCATCATAGACATAATCTGGGGAACAACAGTCTCTGTTCTTACATCGGTAGCAGGATATTACATAGCCACCCTTCTTGGAGTATAATGATGCCCTATGCAAACCAAAAATCCACTAACAGTCTTAAAGAAATACGCCACCAGTAAAGAATATGTACTCCTTTTTGTAGGCTCCTTCATATTCCTAGTAATCCTAAATCTCTTGAATCTCGCAATCCCAAAAATCGTCTCAAGCGTGATCAATGAATATCAAGCAACACTACAAATCTCAACAATCTTCTACATCATAGTAGGAGCATTAGCCATACTCTCACCAATAGCTTCCCTACTCCAAGGATACCTTTTCTCCTTACTCGGTGAAAAAATCGGTACAGATCTAAGAAACAGACTAATGCAAAAAGTCTTAAAGCAAGGTTACAACTACCTTGTAAAGGAGAAACCTTCTAAAATATTAACCGTCATTCTTAGTGATGTTAATTTTGTAAAATCATCATTCACACAAGCCATAGCGTTTGCCATAACGGGGACAGTATTACTAATCGGAAGTGTCATAATGATGTTTTCCCTCAATGCAAAACTCGCAGCATATGTTGTCATTGCAGTACCAGCATTTGTAGCAATACTTTTCTTGGTCATCAAAAACAAATTTAAAATCTTCAATGAAATACAAAAAGTAAGAGACAACCTAAACAAAGTTATAAATGAAAATGTAAAAGCATCAATGCTCGTAAGAGTATTTGTCGCAGAGAAAACCGAAGTCAAAAAATTTAAAACTCAAAATACCCTTTCTAGAAATCTTGGTATAGAAGTAACCAAAATATTTGCATTAGTAATACCCGCAATCAGTGCCCTCTTCTACATCTGTTCCCTACTCATCATCCAAGTAGGTGGACAAGAAGCAATCGCAGGAAGATTACAAATCGGAGACATTTCAGCTTTCAATCTCTACGTCCTCATCTTCATTATGCCTCTCATCTCACTAAGCTTCATGGCAACAATGTTAGGACAAGCAATGGCATCATTGCAAAGAATAAGTGATGTATTGGATAGAGAAATAGATTTCAAAGATGGAAAAGAACCATTGGAGAGAATAAACGATATACATATTAAAAACCTTTCATTCGAAGACGAAGGAGTAAATATATTGGATGGCATTAATTTTGATTTAGAAAAGAATCAAAAGATTGGAATAATGGGATTAACCGGTTCAGGGAAAACCCTCTTCCTCAAGCATTTTCTTAGAGCAATTGATCCTACCTATGGAGAAATATTCATCAATGGAAAGGATATTAAAGAATACAAATCACATGATCTTAGAAAAGAAATAGGATTCTGCTTCCAAGAAAATTTCCTCATTAACGAAACAATATATGAAAATATACGTTTTGGAAGAGACATCGAAGAAAAAGATATTCTCAAAGCTGCAAGAATTGCGGATGTAGATGAATTTACAAAGAAACTCGAAAACGGATACAAAACCATGGCTGGAGAAAAAGGATCCAATCTCTCAGGAGGACAAAAGCAAAGAATCATGATTGCCAGAGCATTAGTAGACCACCCTTCCCTACTCATTTTGGATGATATCACCAGTAGATTAGATGCAAATACCGAAGGAAGAGTATTTGAAAATATTAAAAAGAACTATCCAGATATCTCAATGATTCTTGTAAGTCAAAAGATCTCCTCCTTGAAAGATTGTGACCGAATATATATCTTCGATGAAGGAAAAATCTCTGAATCCGGTACACATGATGAACTTCTAAAAACATCCTCTCTGTATCGAGAAATTGAATTGTCACAAAGTAACTACGATGAGTAAAAATCAAAAATACAACCTACAATTAGATGAGAATGTGAATTACAACAAAGGCCTTAAGCTTGTATTAAGACATGTAAAACCATATCTCTTCCCATTCATATTAATATCTCTATGTTTACTCATTGCTACCATTCTTGGAAACGCAATACTTCCTCGCCTACTTAAACAGGCTATAGATGTAAATATAACCAACAAGGATCTTGCAGGATTAACACAAACCACCCTAATCTTCGTTGGGCTTGCTGCAATATATCTTGTTTTAAGTTACATTAGACTCTTCTTTACTGGAAAGCTTGGTCAAAACATCCTTTTCAATATTCGAAAAGAACTCTTTAACAAAATCCAAACACTTCCAAGCAGATTCTTCTCTGACAACCAATCTGGAGATATCATCCAAAGATTAACGGGGAATGTTGATACCCTCAGCTCCTTCTTTTCAGAAGGAATCATTAGACTTCTAGACATCGTCTTCTCTGTATTCATTATATTAATTTCCATATTCCTCCAAAGCAATCTCATCGGTTACATAGCTCTTGGTGGAGCATTTGTAATGATTATTTACATAGCTATACAAGGAAGAATAATCGAGAAACCAATTACCGAGTCATTAAAGAAAGAAGGAAATATTAGTGCAAATGTTCAAGAATCATTAGATGGTTTTGTAGCGATACAATCTACCAATCAACAGAAGAGTTGGACTAAGAACTTCCAAGAGAAAACTAAATCCTACTACACCACAATGAAAAGAGTCACTTTAATATCTGCCTCTTCTAAAGCAATCCTTACCTTTCTAAGTGTAATTGCTGTATGTGCCATCTTAATGACCTCATTGAATTTGTATGCTAAAACAATCATAACCATAGGTACTGTCATCCTCATACTCTCCTACATCCAAGACCTCCTACAGAAGGTCATGGAGATAGCGGAGATATGGAGGATCATAAAGACAGGAATGGCATCGGCAGAGAGATTGAGCGACGTCATGGAGCTCGAGAGTGATATATCTACCCCTGCTCTCCCATATACACCTAAGATTGTAACTGGAAGTGTTGAATTTAAAGATGTCGATTTTGCATACGTTGAAAATGAAAAGGTACTTTCTGATGTTAACTTCCAAGTCGACGCTGGTCAAACCATCGCTATAGTTGGTCCTACTGGCGCAGGGAAAACCACGTTTGTTAACCTCATTGCACGTTTGTATGATACTGATAATGGAACGATATATGTTGATGGGAAAGATATTAAAGAGTGGGATTTAGAGGCATTAAGGAAGAACATTGGTTACCTCATACAAGATACTTTCTTGTTCGAAGATACAATCCTAAATAACTTGAAATACAACAACCCCGGGGTTACGACAGAACAGGCTTGGCAGGTGTTTAAAGATTTGGGAACCGAAGCTTTCATTACCTCCCTACCAGAAGGATTGGAGACGAAGATTAGCTCCGAGAGTAGTGAAATCAGTGCAGGACAAAGGCAGATTATAGCTCTTGCTCGGATACTTTTGAGAGAACCAAAGATTTTGATTCTTGATGAAGCTACTGCAAGGATTGATACTAAGTCTGAAAAGATGCTTCAGAGTGCAATTGGGAAGGCTTGCAAGGGTAAAACTACATTCATCATTGCACATAGACTAAGTACAATATTTAATGCAGATCAAATTATATTGATTAAGGACAATACTATACTTGAGAAAGGTACTCACAAAGAGCTTTTAGCACTAAAAGGTTTGTACTTTGAAATGTATTCTCGTTTTGTAGGGAAATAATATATACTGGAGATATGGAAGAGAACAAAAGACATGATTTTCTAATTGCCCTATGTATTACCCTCTGTACTATTATCCTTGGTTTGATTAGTTACATTGTATATTTCAATACCATATCCCAACAAAAAGCACGATGTTCATATGCTGGTTGGTCATATGCTGATTCTGAAACATTTAAATCTTCTGATGGTTGTAATTCGTGTGCATGTAGTAATGGTCAGGTAATCTGTACCGATATGGCATGCACAGAAAAAAATAATTAAATTATATATTTACATATATTATGGATACTGTCCCAAATGGTACGATGGAAACACCTACCCCAGTCCCAACACCTACTCCACAAACTGCTTCTAAACCTAAATCAAAATCAAATGGTGGTTTAGTGGCTTTGTGCATATTGCTTGCCTTAATAGTGGTTGGCTTACTTGTATATATTGCTTACGAGAAGGAATATATCCAGATTCCTTTCTTGAGTAAGAATAACTCTGCTCAGGATGCTGAAGAGAATGGAGATACAGATAATACAGATGCTACAGAAGCAGATGATGTTGTAGCTACTACTACATTCACAGGAGAGACTGTTACAGCTACCCTACCTGAGGGTTGGACTATGCAAGAATACTATGATGGTGAGGGTTCTGAATATCTTTCAGAGGGTCCTGATTATGTTGGTTTAACTGGTATTAAAATTTTTAATCCAAGTAATACCTCCATGTTCTATCTTGCTGGTGTTAATGGTATTGGTTTTGCTGGTTGTAGTGAGTACTATGCATTTGCGGATGATAATCCTGCATACAGAGCACAGGCTCAGGCTTCTGCTGATGAGATGGGTGACCCTATGAATATTAATGATTTTAGTAGTATGCCATATGTTGAGTATGATGTTCTTGGTAGGACTATTAGAAGAGTTGCTACTAAGATTTATCTTGATGATGAGGAAGGGAATAACTATTTTGAGGCTCCTTGTTTTAATGTTGTTGTTACTTTTGAGGGGTTATCATATACCGATGAGGATAACTATCCATATGAGGCATATTTCTATGGTTTTAATACAACAATAACGGGAGATGAGTTATTAAAGGTTGATGATATATTGAAGAGTATGGAGGTGGTGGAATAAGGGCCGAAAAACTATACTATTCTCACAGGATAATCCTGTAGTCCAACTGAAACAAAAGGATAAAATGGGTTATATTGTAGCTTGTAGGCTATAGACATGACCTTGGTATCTGTTATTTCTCCGTTTTCTCCAACTTTTGAATTCCATTTGACTACGAATTCAAATTGACGTTTTGTTAGCTTATCCCCTTTTACATAACTATAATCTTCACCTGATAAGTTTTTAATTTCCCCATATGGCTCATATTGTTGGGTAAGAAAATAAGGAGGGAGATTTCCATCGATCAACGGAACATCCTCCGTCACACTGTAATACTGAGCCAAATTCGTAGTCACTGGTGTAAATCCCTGGTTAGCCATATATACATCTTGCACTCCGCTTCCCACTGGGAAAGTCACCTGTTCGTCAAACTTTTCTTCATAAAATCTGTCGACGAGAATATTTGATTCCCAAGCAAAAGTTTCTCCTCTATATTTTCTTAAAAAGCTAGTTCCAATACAATTAAAGCTTTTAATATTCTCTCTTAAGTATAGGTTTTTCCTATTCAACATTCCAAATGAAGAGACAGAGCGGTTCTTATTATGTGGATGCTCGAATATCTCCGAATATTGACCTAATATTTTTTCTCCGATATTTTGTTCATTAAATATATTTTCAACAAAAACGATATTTGCTTTATCCGTCAACTCATAAGCAAATTTTCTCTCCGATTCGGTTTTTGATAGTCGCAAAACGGATATTAAATCTACGGTAGAATTTTTTACTTCAATGTTTGGATGCTTATCTGTAACAGCTTTAATCAAATGCTGATCATTGCTGAAAAAGATAACCTGATCTTTTGTTGTTTTAATTAGTTTTTTAAGATTCTGTGTTAGGTTTTTTGCAATTAAAGAGTCTTTGAAACCTTTTCCTTCAAAGCCTTTCTCTCCCTCGAAAGGTTCGACTTTCCAACAAGCTTCATTCATTAATTTTTCTAAACTGATCTTTTCCCACTTAGTTTTTAGTATCACAAGATGATTCTCTTCAATCATTTTATCGTATATATTCATCAGCTCTTCCTCTTCTTTCTTAGCTGTAACATCAATATCCTCCCGGAAAAAAGACTTTAACGTGTTAGTTGCTGAATTGTATTCATCAAAAGATTTCTTTGCATTTGTAACAAAATGTGCTTTCCCTTCCTCGTTGACAACATCTGATAAATACCATTTCACTTGAAGATCTTTTCGCCCATGAAATTCAGAAATCATCCTTGAAACGTCTTCTTTTATAACGCCTTTTTTTTCAGAAAGATTCTGTGTATCGAAAATAACACTTATTTGTTTCTTAGATTTTGTTATATTTAGCTACCTAATATATTATCTTTAAATAGACATTGATTTAGTTTCCGAAGTTGCTGGAGGTACGAGAATCTTGATTTCATAACTAAAAATCTGTTTCTCAATATATATGGTGGAGACGGTGGAAATTGAATCCACGTCCAAAAGTTTTGCTTAGCATCATGTACAAACATATCTAATCCTGTATAGCTAGACATATCTAAAAAGATTAGCAAAAAGATATATCTACTCAGTA
>Ga0209800_10000948_pt1 | contig 36121 bp, 30 predicted proteins | sample Higcelweek8metaG_FD_187174 | JGI IMG/M metagenome (GOLD analysis project Ga0209800, IMG submission 187174) | Freshwater pond sediment microbial communities from the University of Edinburgh, under environmental carbon perturbations - High... | ecosystem: Environmental > Aquatic > Freshwater >...
CTCAAAACTGTGCTTTTCATAAAATTGATGCAATAAATTCTGTGGCCGTTCAATAGGCCCTGCAACGAGCTGTGGAAAAAACATTACATAAAGCGAGAATATTCCAAAATGTTTCTCCGGTTTTTGTTTTCCCCTGTAAACTTCAATTGTATAACTCATTGCCTGAAAAGTATGGAATGAGAGCCCAATGGGCAACAGAATTGATAAATATGGAATCGGATTTGAATAGGCAAAACCATGCAAAAAGGAAGTCAAACTATCATTCAAAAAATTGTAATATTTGAAAACTGCTAAAACACTTAAATTTGATATTAAACTCAGAATCAAATACAAACGTCTTTTCTTCCCACTGCTTTTATCAATAAAAATTGCTGAAAAATAATCGACTACTATGGTAAAAGCAAGGATCAAGATATAAACGGGTACAAATGACATATAAAAATAACAACTACTGGCAAGCAGTAACATCCAGCGGTATTTTTGCTTTAAAGCAAAATACAAAGTTGTTACAACGATAAAAAATATCGCGAAATTTATTGAATTAAAGAGCATTGCGGATTAATCAAAATTTGAATTCCTAAATATAATTTGAAAAAGTTTATACTTCGTGCACTATTCTTACATTCAGTAAATTATCAGATGATTTTTGGGTGTAATGTGTCAGAAACATTTTGCAAACAAGTTGAGTGGAGATTATTGCTACTACTGCCATCTGATCAATTTCTGACATAACGTCCTGTTGTTTAAGCTTTTCAAATAATGAACTTACTTTTTCAGAATTAAAAATTCCATAATCTTTAATGCATTTCGGATCAATAATTTCCGCAATGTCGTCAGGAAGATTTTTATTTTTTACAAAACTACTTCCTATAGGAGCTCTATAAGCTTGCTTTGACCTGTTTAAGATGGTTTCAGGTATTTTCCCTTCACCAATCTTTTTCAAAATAAACTTTTCGTTTAAACAGTTTAATTTGTATCTGTCTGGTAGTTTAGAGGCATATTCTATTACCCGGTAATCAAGAAAAGGGTAGCGTCCTTCAACAGAATTACCCATTGCTACTCTATCTCCCTGCGATGATAATAAATACCCCGACATAAATACAGTCGACTCAAGATATTGTGATTGTGCTAAATAACTCCAATTTATAAAATCATCAGGCAATGAGGCGGTTACATCATTAAGTGGTGCATAATTCTGAATTGCTGATAAATAATCATCAGAGAAATAAGTGATTATTCTGGATGTATTATGCCATCGAAGCAGATGTGAATATAAAGGATTGGATGTTTCGTTAAGTTTATATCCAAAGAACATTTTTAGAGCCAGATTATTTGAACTCTGCATCATTGGTAAATATTTATATAAGGTCGATAAAAGCTGAGGTCGGAATTTTGAATTGGGTTGGTTAGCCCAAAACCTCCTGATTTTAGCTTCCTTAAATATATTATACCCTGCAAAAATCTCATCTGCACCTTCCCCGGTTATGACAACTTTAATATTTTGCTCTTTCACTTTTTTAGAAAGCATGAACATAGGAGTAGGCGATGTTCGCAGAATAGGTGATTCGGTGTGCCATATAGTATCGGCAAAGTTTTCGGCAATATCTTCCGAACTGCATTCAAAAGCAGCATGCTTTGTATCGAATTTCTTTGATACATCCTGCTGGTACCTGGTTTCATCAAATGCTTTATCTTTAAATCCTATCGAAAAAGTATTCAATACTCCTGGATCTATTTCATGAATATAAGCAGTAGTAAGGCTTGAGTCGAGACCACCACTCAAATAAGCACCTACCTGTACATCAGCCCGAAGCCTGATTTTTAATGCATCCTTAAATAATTCCTCGAATTCTGCGGCAGTAGAAGAAATTGATTTCGTTTCCTGATTGCCATCAACATTGAAGTTCATACTCCAATATTTTTCAATTTTAATGTCACCATTTTTGACCAACATATGGTGACCAGGAGGCAATTCAAGTATATTTTCGAAAACGGTATTAGGCGTTAAAGCGGACCAAAAAGTAAAGATCTGGGCCATACTTTCGGGTTTGATTGCTTTTGGAATCCGATCCAACGTAAACAAGCCTTTTATTTCGGAGCAGAATGCAAATGTATCTCCTTCTGACCAATAAAATAAAGGCCTTATCCCTACCCTATCTCTGGCTAAAAAGAGTTCCTGCTTTGCTTTATCCCATATACAAAAGGCAAATTGTCCGTTAAAATAGCGAAGACAATCAGCACCGTATTCAGCGTACATCTGAACTACAATCTCGGTATCGCACTGGGTTTTGAACTTAACACCTTTCTTTAAGAGAGCGGACCGTAATTCGGGGTAATTAAATACCTCCCCATTATAGACAATCCAATAATTTTCGGATTCGTCTGATAAAGGTTGCTGTCCGGTTGAAAGGTCAACAATACTTAGACGGACACTCCCCAGGCCAATATTTTTACCCAGGTAAATCCCGGTCTCATCAGGACCTCTGTGACGAATCACAGAAAGCATCCTTCTCAAATCGGCTTCAGAAGAAGGTGTATTTGGTGAATGATATTTATAAATTCCGGCAATTCCGCACATATGTTTATATTAATTCAGTTTACGCACTACAAAATCTGTAATCGTATTAATCGATTCGAAATTTTCTTCAACTAATTCATTATCTTCAACTTTAATATCAAATGTTTCCTCTATGTAATTATAGAGCGAAATAAAGCCCATTGAATCAAATATTCCCTGGACAAAAATTAGTGTATCATTTTTAAGCTGATCAGGTGGGGAGAAGGTAGTTTCGATAATGAATTGTCTTATTTTTTCGGAAATTTCAAGAGATTTGTTCATGTTTGAGTGTTTAAAAAATTATTATTTATTTGTTTTACATACAATTACGAAACTTTTTGAGGTAATTTTATCAGGTTACCGAGTGTGTTCTGACCAAAATCAGTGTATCCTTTATCGATGCATCCTGATGGAGTAAAGGTCATTTCACCAAGTATTGCTTTACCTTTAATATCATAGAAATCCATTCGCACAAAAGGGAAGGGTTTTGATAAAGCTTCAGCAGCTTCAAGCATTTCATCATAAGCAACCGGTTTGGTAATCTTTCTGTCAGCCCGCAAACTCGAATAAGAATAGGGCAGTTTTGTCTTCCATTCACGATCATAATAATCGAACAAAGCCTGATGTTTAACTAATTTCCGTTCCTGAACAATTAAGGTGCAGTGAACTTTCCCGTCAAAACAATAGACTTTGTAATCGACTGGCAGTTCACAAGCGAGATCTTCCAAAAATTGCTCGCATATAATCCGGGGTTGCATTGATTTGTAGTGAAGTTCGCCTGCAACTTTACTATAGTCAATTTTCATCCATTTGTCAAGTTTGCTTTTTGCATCATTTTTATCAAAATTATCCTTGTCAGTGCAAATAATATTAAAACCACAGCCATGAGTGCATTTTAATACAAATTTGTGAGGAAGTGAATCATAATCAATATCATTGCTATTTTCGTAAACCCCCACAAGTTCAGGCAGTATATGTCCGAAGCCTTTATGCTCAACAAACAAACGCATCGTATATTTGTCGCCGCATTCAGTTTTCAACGGATGTTTCCAATAAAGCATTAACCAAAGCAGCTTCTCGTCGAATGTTTCCGGATTTTGAAGCCTGATGCTTTTTCCGTAAATTTTTTTGTACCGGCGCTTTGTATATAGCACAGGAGAAAATTTTAAGATAAACGCCTGATAGAGAACTTCATATTTATTCAGAAAATCGTAGTAAAAGGATACAACCTTCGCTCTTTTAGCAATCTTTTTTATTCCTGATAAAAACATTATATTTTTAGTATTATTGTTCACAAGGATTTAGCTTTGAACTCATCTGATAAAAATCCTGATGTATTGTGCATCAAGATTTGTTAGCAGATTAGTTTTCGTCAGATCAAATTATAACTAAAGGTTCATTTTCAAATGCATTCACCTTCAGCACAATCAGGATAATAATTTTGGAGGTAATTTAATTAGATCGCCCAGAGTATTTTGGGCCAATTCGGTGTATCCTTTACCAATACAACCAGAAGGTGTAAATGTCATTTCGCCAAGCACAGCCTTTCCCTGAATGTTATAAAAATCCATGCGAACAAATGGAAATGGTTTGGAGAGTGCTTCAGCAGCTGAAATGATCTCTTCATATGCTTCAGGCTTAGGAATATTTCGATCGGCTAACAAACTCGATTTGGAATAAGGTAATTTGGTTTTCCATTCTCTATCATAAAAATCAAATAAAGCATGGTGCTCTGCCTCTCTTCGTTCCAGAACTGTTAGCGTGCAATGAGCTATACCTTGAAAACAATATACTTTATAATCGACAGGAAGATCTCCTGCCAGATCATCTAAAAACTGTTCACAAATTATCTTTGGTTTCATTTTATTGTAGTGCAACTCCCCTGCGTACTTGCTATAGTCAATTTTCATCCATTTGTCGAGTTTGTTTTTTGCTTCCTGTTTATCCAACTCATCTTTATTTTTACAAATAATATTAAACCCGCACCCATGCGTGCATTTTAGAACAAACTTATCAGGGAGCAAATCAAAATTAATATCATTGCTATTTTCATACTCTCCTAGTAACTCCGGCAGAATATGCGCCCAACCATTTTCTTGAACATAAGAGCGCATTGCGTACTTGTCTCCACATTGAATTTTTAGTGGGTGCCGCCAAAAAAGCATTAACCAAAGGAGTTTTTCATCGAATGTCCTGGGGTTTTTAAGATGGATTCTTTTTCCATATGCCTTTTTGTAACGATATTTTACATAATACCTGGGCGAAAATCTCAAAAGGAATGAAGGATATAACACTCCATATTTATTCAATAAAGTGTAGTAAAGTGATACTGCTCCACTACGCTTAATTGTTGTTTTAATAATGGATGAGAGTTCCATATTACTTTATATTAAGAAGGTTTATGTTAATGAGTTAACAAATTATTTAGCCTTCATGAGATAGTATTATTCAAAATACCAGATAGCAGAACAAAATCTTCGGAATTTTCGTCATAAACCAATATTAGGAAAGTATTTGAAAAAATGTATTGAATATAATTACTTAACAAGGTAACAGTTTGATAAGTATTTATTTATAGAGATTAATATTTAACTTTGGCACAAGCATCATATTTCTGAGATATTTTTGTCAAAAAGTAACCTCGGTCAATCTTATTTCATAGCCGAAATCACTCTTATTTGCCCATCTTTATCAAAAGTCGGTTCAACCTTTTGATATAATTCCGATCTCTGGCATAATTTCAATATAAACTCGCCTTGCCCGGCACCAACTTCAAAAACCAGCCAGCCGCCAGTTATTAAAAATTTAGGTGCTTCAATAATAAGTTTCTGAATAATTTTAGTGCCAAACATACCTCCATCGAAAGCTAAAGCAGGTTCTTTTCCTAGTATTTCAGGATTCATTATTTTTACTTTACCGGTCGAAATATAAGGCGGATTACAAACTATTAAACTAGTTCTGGAAATAAATTTCTCATTTTCAACTGATGAGAACAAATCTCCCTGCACTGCAATTACCCTTTGTTCAAGATTTAAAAATGAAATATTTTCCAGAGTAAGATCAATTGCGTCCTGACTAATATCAGTGGCATGAACTGTAGCATCCGGGAAGTTAATTGCTATTGCCAAACCTAAGTTACCCGCTCCGCAACATACATCAACGACTACAATATTTGTATCCTTTTGCGCAAGCTGTAATGCAATATCGATGGCCTTTCGACCCAATATTTCAGTTTCCTTGCGGGGTATAAGTGCTCTGTTATCGCAAATAAAATCAATACCCAGAAATTTCTGCCGTCCGGTAATATGAGCCAGGGGTTTGTTATTAATTCTTTCAGTAATCAAATGATTTAGCAAATCTACCTGTAAATCAGTTAATTCGGGCAAAGGCAGCTCAACGGCTGATTCAGCCGACATAGGATTTCCATTAGCCATATGCCATAGTGCTTTCAAAGAAGAATCGAGAGTTTCTTCAGGTTTGTCATCCAAAAAGTTAAGCTTATCGCTATACTTTTGTTTCAACTCACCAAATAATTGGTCACTTTTCATTGGCAATTAGTTTTTTGAGTTCAAACTTATCAAATTTACCATTACTGCTTTTTGGCATTACATCCAGAAGAATTACATTCTGGGGAATCATAAACGATTCGAGATGAATGGTACACTCCCTGAGAATAATTTCCTTACTAATGTCAGTATCCGGATAAGAAGTAACAAATGCGACAATTGATTCACCCATTACCTTATCAGCAATACCAATAACTGCAACTTCCTTCACACCATTAATTCTGTAAATCGTTTTTTCAATTTCTATAGGGCTTACTTTTTCGCCACGTGTTTTTATAATATCGTCAGTTCTACCCTGAAAATACAGAAAGCCTTCTTCATCCATTTTGAATAAATCATTCGAGCACAAAATCCTTTCACCTGGGATTTTACCCTGCTTTAACATTTCTTTACTCAAATCTTCTTTATTCCAATATCCTGCCATAACATGAGGTCCGCGGATGTATAGAATGCCAGCTTCACCTGCCTGAACCGGTTCACCATCAGCAGAAAGAAGGAAAACTTCTGTACCTGGTATTGCTTTTCCAACTGAATTTGGCTTTACATCAACCAGCTCAGGCTCCAGGTAACACACTCTTTTACATTCAGTTAGCCCATACATTTTAAAAATCAACGCATTGGGAAAAATCATTTTTAAATCTGGAATAAACTCAGCAGGCAAAGCAGCAGCTGTGTTGGTAACTTTTTCGATACAATCAAACTTAAGTCCGGTTTGTTTGCCGGTTGCTATCATCATTGCATAAACTGTTGGAACTCCGGGGAAAACAGTTGGCTTGTATTTTTCGATGCTTTTGTAAATTGTAGCCGGAAAAGTAAAAGATTGCTCCACGATTATAGTACCTCCTACTGTAATTGCCATAATTAACTGGTATAAACCATAATCGAAAGCTAGAGGCAAGATAAGTAATATTCTGTCTTTATCAGTTAACCGCAAATACTCAATTAAACTCCACGAAGTAAATACCATGGATTGATGTGTCATCATTACTCCTTTAGGGAACCCGGTGCTTCCGGAAGTATAAATTAAAGCAGCAAGATCGTTGGGAATAACAGTTGTTTGAACGCTTGAAGGATTTTCAGACTTAAGGATAATTTCGAGACTGATTGATTGAATTGTAATTTTTCCAGACACATCAATATTGTCAGTAACAATTATCTCCTTCAGAAACGGTACATCAATCAAGGCCAGTGAAAGCTCATTTTTAGAAACACCCGATGTAATCAGGATTTTGGCAGAACTGTCATTTAATATGTATTGAAGCTTGTTAGCTTTAGTTTGTGGATTTATAACAATAAATACTCCACCTGACAAGCTAATACCATAAATTGCTACAACGCTTTGCCATGAATTATTCAGGAAAATGGCCACTCTGTCTCCTTTTTTAATGCCTGCACGTTTCAGGTAGGAAGCCAATATAAGTGATCTGTTATAAATCTCAGAAAATGAAAACTCCTCCCCCTTAAAGATGAGTGCAGTTTTATCGGGGTATTGGCTCGCAGAGAGTTTCAATGCTTCTCCAAGCAATCGTTGTGGAATCAGAGTCATTGTTTATTGCTTTTATTCAAAAAATTAAATTTTCAAGTCCTGGGGTGAAAAGTTGAAATGAATACCTAAACACCAAAATCAGGAGGGATTATTTCAACTGATAAACTTTATTAATACATTAACAGGTTCAATTGATTAAAAATTTATTCGCTAAAACCAATTCGTTAAAATTAATTATTTTGATATTCCCATAGCTTTCCGGGAACGAATTTGATTTTGAAAGAAAATCAAATTCTATTTTACGACCTTCGATATATGTATCAAATTCAGAAATCTCATTGGATATAAAACCCGGATGCACAGCCATTTCAAAAGAATCCTGCCTAGAAGAGTTGATTTTCTTTAGAACATTCCGAAATACCTCATCAGGATTTTCATTGTTAAAAAAATCACCGCCAATTGTTTGAATACATTTTCCTTTCTCAATTTTTGTCGTTAAAAATCCTGAAAGGGAATTCAATATAAACATCCTTTTCCAGTTTGAAAATTTATAATTTATTGGCAGCCATGCATGTTCGTAAGGAATCCGGAGGTAAGCATCAGGAAAATAGACTTTCCTTAATTGGTTGATTGCTTTAAAAAACGGAGGTAGGATATGTATATTTTGATGTGTATCGAAATGAGTAATAGTAAACCCTTTAGTTATTAAGGTTTCTATTTGAGTTTTGCCTTCTTCGTAAATTTCATCAGAATTAATTTTCAACTTCAGATAATTCAAAAAATGGCTGTTTGTATTATTAAAGTTGCCTTTAAAATCGGTAAGAGTTGAAAATTCCGAACTGAGAGGTTTACCCATTGTAAAGTTAAGATGTACTCCGATGTTTTTTATACTATGCTTTTTTAATAATTCGATCGAGTTGTTTAAAAATGGCGGATTTATGATGAAGGATAGATCGCTTACAATACCATTTGTAATACATTCAATAATTCCAGCATTTACAGAATCGCACAACCCAAAATCGTCGGCATTAATAACTAGTTTCTTCACTTACTATTTTCTTTTTTAAAATCAATAGTGTATAGTGGTCGGTTCTTGGTTTGAATATAGGTTTTCCCTACGTATTCGCCGATAAGTCCGATAAATAGTAGCTGTAAGCCGGCAAAAAAGAATAAACCAAAACCTAATGTTGCAAATCCTGCTATTTCCTGTCCATATCTGATTTTTTCGATAACCAGAAAAATACCAAAAAGCATACTTACAAGAGAAACCGTAATTCCCAGATATATCGCCAATCGCAAAGGTCTTGTTGAAACAGAAATAATTCCATTTATAGCAAGGTTTAGTAATTTAAAAAAGGAGAATTTTGTTTTGCCATCAAATCTCGTGTTTGGAAAATATGATATTTCAAAAGTCTTTAAACCAACAATGCTTAGAATTCCACGGGTATAGAAATCTGATTCATTAAATTGCTTGACTATTTCAACTGCTTTCCTATCCATTAAAGTAAAATCTGTCAGATATACTTTTTCCTTACTCAGGAAATCTAAAATCTTCCGGTATCCGCTTGTAGCCATTTTTTGATAAAATCGCTTTTTTCTTTTTGCTGGCGATATGTAAACCAGATTAGCTTCATTTTCCTGCATGGCATAATTGGCTTGTATTATACACCTGGGTGGATGCTGAAGATCTCCGTCCATTATAACACACAAATCACTTTCCGAATGATCGATGCCACATTTTACAGCAATTTCTTTTCCGTAGTTTCTTGTAAATCTGATAAATACTATATTCAGTTCAGGAAACTTATCGATGTTTTTTATTACTACTTCTGAAGTTTTATCAGAACTTCCATCATCAATTACAATAATTCTGATATTTTTAAACTTGTCAGATAATTCCTTTTTAACCTCAGCAAATAGAGCTTTAATATTGCCTGATTCGTTAAAAACAGGAACAATAATGTCTAAAGTTTTGGGAAAAACACTCATATTTATTTTGATTGGGGTATATGAAGCAGGTTTAAATTTATACAAACAATTTCTATTCATTTATCAATCAGAGGAAATTGTGACTAAAAATTAAAAGTTTAGTTAAATTGCATATTGTCAAACATTTAAAAGACATTGAAGAATAAACTCCTTTCAAAATGAAGTCGGAATAAACTCGTCTGAAGGAACTTCAAGTTCCTGATTTTAAAGCGTTTCGGATATCTAAATAGAAAAATCCAAACTTATTTTTAAAAATTATAATTACGCTAAAGAGCAAAAGAAAAACATTCAGATAAAATAAGCCGGCATAACTAACCAAATAAAAAAGAAAGACAAAATAGGCTGAAGTCTCTAACCGGTGCAAATATCCAAGAAGAATAAATAAACTTATTAAATGCACTTCAGGATAATGGCCCATAGCGCTTGGATAAATTATAAGACCAACCGATAGTATAATCACAAAAAAAATGTTATGAATATTTAATTGATCTTTTTTATAATAAATAAGACTACCAAATAATATCAGAAGTACACTTGAAATTGCATAGTAAAGTATATCAACAACTGATTTATTATCAGGTAATTGCCTGGTTAATTCAGCGAGTAAAGACTGATTTGTGGTTTCGACAAATAACGATTCAGGTACCCGCATGTTAGGGTTGTTGAAAAAGTAATCTATAAAAGGCTGAATCCCAAATATTAAAGCAGTTACTGAACTTATTACCAGACTGCTGATAATAAATACTGATGCTGATAATTTTTGCTTTCTTGCTATAAAATATAATAATAATATTGCAGCAAATGGTTTAATAAAAATTGCCACTGACAGGAAAATACCTGCGATTGACCTGTCTCTGAATTTGTAAAAAAGCAGCAGAAAGAATAAGAGAATGAAGAGTGTTTGCGAATAAAAAATAGTTATTAGTGTTGACATGAATGACAATACCAATACTGCAGATATCATAATTCCACTAAAGCCTTTACTTTTAAAAAAGATATCTCGGATCAGCATGATACTGCCAATCAGAAATGAAATATTTATCACCGTCCACACAAATAATGCCTCGTTATAAGTAAAAAATCCAAGTATTGAAAACAACAACAAAGTTGGAGGAGGATAAGGACAACCGACATCAAGAACTTCTCTAACATATCCATTACTTAAAGTAAAAGGTATCTCGATGGTTTTTATAATCTCATAATAATCCCTGGGATTGTAAAAGTCCATGCCACTTACAGCCACATTTCCATAAAGGAAAAAACATGTAAAGTCCCAATCTCTGGGCCCATAATGTTTGAAAACGTAAGCAGCAAAGGCAATAATTGATGCAATGAATAAGGAAACAAGAGATGTGCGTGACAGACTTCCCGTTACCCCTGTATCATTATATTTATGATAACTTATGTAGGCAATTAAAGCGAAAAGAGGCAAAAAATTATATGCAAAGAGGCTAAAATACCCAAAACCCAAAATTAGAATAAAACCTAAGATGAGATGCTTTAGTAAGTGTTTTAAGAACATAATACTATTTTTCGTAATTGTTATAAATTAAGCTTGTTAGCTTAAAATTCAGGACAACCTAAATTCGGATTAAAAATCTTTTATCGGAGCCAATCTTAAATACTCGGTAGTATTTTGCTTGCGTAAGAAATTATTATAAATGGATTGGATTTCTGCTTTAGTTTTCCCAAGAGTATCAGCAACATCTTCAATATCATAGCCGTTTTCGTACCCGTACCAAATCATATCCATTTCATAAAAAGGTAACTGAAAGAAAAATTCCTGCTGGGTTTGTTCAGCTGAATAGGTATCGGAAGTTGGTGTGCGTTTAATAATTTCTTCGGGAATGCCTAAATACTCAGCAAACTGATAAACCTGAGTTTTATATAGGTGTGCAATAGGCAGAATATCAGCACCTCCGTCGCCGTGCTTTACAAAAAAGCCCTGATCTACTTCATGTTTATTAGGCGTGCCAATAACTGCATAGTGTAGCCTCTCAGCATGATAATAAAGCATCGACATCCTGCATCTTTGTTTAAAATTAGAGGCTGCAACAATTTGAAGATACTCCTTTAAGGGAAGAACTTTACTTTTACTGTTACCATTGGCATCAACAATTGTTAGTGAAAATAAGGGAGGAAGATTATGTTTTATTTGTTCCTGGCTAAGACCTATCTTCATAGTAAACAAGTTGGCATCATATTCAGGAAAAACAGCTTTTACAGCTTCATCGCGACGCATATAACAGCCAAATCCGGTAAGTGCCGGCGTAATGTTTTCCTCAATTGTTTTAATGCCAAACTTCTCAGCAAGCAAAACAGCCAGGTCTTTACTTTCGTTGCTCGAATCCTTTTCGGGTAACATTACCCCTATTACTCTTTCAGGCCCAAATGCTTTAACCGCAAGTCCAAGAGTTACAGATGAATCTATGCCACCACTTATACCGATGATTGCACCTTTGCGTTTGAGCGAATGTTGTAAATCATAGTTAAGTTTTGATGTGATTTTTTCGATCACAAGTTCTATATTTTCAATAAAAAGGACATTACTTGTAAATTGTTTCATAAAGGAAAATTGTTTGAAAATGTTTAGTATTTAAAGTCGGGTTATTATTTCAAATGAATTGCTGTTGTTTGAATTATTCTCTGAAATTCTAAAATTATGACCTGGAATAATTAAGCTAATAAATTTAAAAACTATCAAAGTCAGAGTCAGAAGGAATTTAGAACTTTTTTTAATACTTCTATCTGGTAATGAGGATTGTATTTCTCATCAATCACTTTATATGTTGAATTTCTCACACTTTCTCTTCTCTGGTCATTTAATTGTATCCAGCCAGTAATTTTATCAGCCAAATCCCATGCATTATCCTCTTCAAAAAAATCTCCGTTCACCCCCGGTTCAATAACTTCAAATTCGGGCATTTGGGTTTCAAAATTATTATTGGTAATCACAGGAGTTCCATATGTAAAACAATGCATTGCGGTTAAACCAACATTTCCCGGAGATATACATACATCAGCATTATAAATAAGTTCGCCGGTTGTTTCTTCGATGTAAGAGGGTCCATAAATCCATACATTCGATTCGAGACCTGAATCTGAAATCTTCCTGGTAAAACTTAAATTATCAGCGTTATCGCCAATAATTACAAGATTGCAATGGATCTCTTTTTGCTTAAGAATAATCATTGCCATTAGAATAAGGTCGATCTTTTTTACTTTTTGTATCCGGCCGATATAAACCAACACTGGAAGCTCATTTTGAAAGTGGTTTGAATAGATTGCTGTTTTGTGCAATTTTTGCCTGATAGGAAGCTGGATATCATAATCCAAAGAGTTATAAATAGGATACATTTTTTGGGGATTGAACCCTTTCTGAATCATAATCTTACACGAATAGTCACCATACATAAGAAATATGTGCGACAAATGGTATAATGGATATATCCTTAATTTACTTCTCCAATGCAGTTCTTCCAGTGATTTGAGTCCATGCATCCAAATAAAAACTTTTTTATTTAATATCCTTGCGAAAAGTGCAATAAACCAACTTGATAAGAAATTAGTATCACCGTCAATGATGAAGAATTTATATCTTTTAAAAATCAGGTGTGCTACCCCTTTTTGCCATTTATACTTTTTGTTTAAAATAAATATGTTCTTTACCGTTTTTTTATAACCGGAAAGCTCATCAACATTCATTAACTTTATTGGAGTCCCAACCTGATCGCCAAAATAAAAATCGCAATTGAGCTCAGAATCCATTAGTTTATAGATAGCCGATCTGTAGTGAGGCGCCAGATTGAAAACACAACATATTTTATTCTTTTTCTTAATCATTTCTCAAATTTCCTTTACAACAGAGATTCATTAATTTTCTGAATCAGGAATTTACGTTTCCCTCTTTGGGTTAATGGGATATCATCAACATATTGAAGTTCAGGCTTTACTCCTATCGATTCAAATAAACCCACTATCTCCTTTTCATGGAAATTGGAAAAGCCGGTATCCTTTACTATTCTTATAACGATAAAGCCAGGAAAGTCCTGTTCTATTTGCCATCGTATTATTTTTTCGAAAGATTTAAGGTGGCCACCAAATACTAATCCTATGAGATAGACTTTCTTATTGTCCGAATTATATATAAAATCAACTGTACGGCCCTGAAGTGATTTTAATTTAACTACACCATTAATTGAACCGCCATAAATGGCTGTATCACCTGTTCTATAGCGAATAAACGGCATTACTTTATTTGAGTAGCCAGTTACAACAATTTCGCCTGATTCGCCTTCTTTCACATGATTGCCATTCTCATCCAGTATTTCGGTAAATCCATAAAGCGGAGAGCATATATATTCAAGACTATTGGCGAGTGTAAACGCAAAAACGGAAACTTCGGAATGACCATATTGCCCATAAATGGGACAGTTAAATGCCTTTCTCAATATTTCTGCATTCGAATTATCAAAGTATTCACTTGTTAAATAAATTCCCTTTACTACAAATTGAAGTTTTACATTATTATCTAAAAGATACTTTGCGATTTTTTCAAGTCCTGATGGATATCCTCTTATTAGGGAAGGTTTAATTTCATTCAAGTGTTCTATATAACGACTTAAATTCGTATCAGTCATGTATAAAGTTGAATAGTGAACTGAACCATAAGGAAAATTTTCAGAACCCATATTCCATAAAGTATCTGCATTTCTTAGCCCGTCAGAAACCCGTGATCCATCAACTGCAACTATAACATCTTTTGAAGTGCCTCCCATAAGGATATATAAACACTTTTGATGAATAAGTTCGAAATTAGTTGTTACAGGAAATTTTAGCGGCTCACCTGTTGATCCTCCCGTATTCATCCAGTATCCGAAAACACGGTCAAAATCACCCGAATACATTGCTTGCCCTTGTGCCCGAATAATTTCTTTGGTTAACAACGGTAAGTCCTTTAGATTGGAAAACACCTTTTTTTTATTGAGATGGATATCCGTCATTACTTCCCGGTAATAGGGAACATTTTCTTTTGCATATGAAAGAATATTGAACAGTAATTTAGAAACATGATCTTCAAAACTATTAACTTCAATATTGATAAGCGAATCAGCTAATTTACGTGCCTCTCTATTAATCCTATAATTAACAAATGCTTTTTCAAGCAGGTTTCTGGTGTTATTAAATGAAAGTTTGATCACTGTTAAAAGCAATTATACTGTGAAAGCATTAATTTTCTGACTCAAGCGTTTTCCCCTGTTCAGTAATCCATGCTTTTGAGCGTAAAAAAGTGAAGAAGGCGTATAGTTTAACCGGTTGTATTCAGCATACTGTTTAACATTTCCGGTTTGAGCCATAAATCTGTTCAATTTAACCAGGCCGGTTTCAGGAAAATGTGTTGGATTAATATCGTTGTAAGTAGTAAATGCAAACCGAAAACCGAGTGCACTGGCTATGTTTAGTACATTTTCGTTAAAATTACCATTTGGGAAAGCCGTTGTATCAGGTTTAAAGCCTAAAATGTGTTCTAAATTATTGTTACAGTCAATAAACTCTTTTTCAATTTCTTCATTGGTATAATTTGTCAGAATGGCATGGTTATGAGTATGATTTCCTATTGAAACCAAGGGATTTGTTGCCATTTCATTTAGTTCATGCGGGGTTAAGGGACGATCAATTTCAGACCATGGAACAGTTGATTCCGAGCCAAAATGCTTATGAATGTAGGAATCTATATAATCGGATTTGTAACTTTTTAGGGCGGCCTGTTCTTTACTGATCATCTCTTTGCTAACCCCTTGTCTGGTACGGTATTTATATATAATATCCCACCAATAAGATTTATTCTCAGTCACATTCCTGGTGGTAATGAAAAATGAGGCAGGAACCTTGTATTTATCCAGAATAGGCAGAGCAAGGGAATTATTAAAGTAACCATCATCAAACGTAAGCATTATCAAAGGCTTATCGTTACTATCAGTTTGATGTAAGTCATTAGTACCGACAAAACGATAATTGCTCTCGAGGAAATACTCGATAAAATCTTGAAACTGGGATAATGTCAGATTATTTTGCGGATCAGAATGATCAAGTTTTTTTTGAGATTCCGATTCATACAATCCATGGAAGTAATAAATAAGCAGTTGCTGACTTTCATTCTTATATTTTAAGAATAAAGGGTGAACCATTGGTCCAACTTTTGTAATCATATTTATAATATTACGATCCAAAAAGCTACTTAAAGACATTATGATTTTGTTTACGGTTTTTATTAACTAATTGACCTAAGCCGGACTTTGTGTGATTAATCTGTTTTGATTAATTCAAATTGATGGAATGCCTTATCAACAACTAATAATATAAATTTGTAAATCAATTTGTTAGCCTTGCTTTGGGCCACTTAATTTTTCTTTAATAACATAGAATAGAAAAATAGGATTTCCAACCAGATATCTATGCCACATCCTTCGAGGCTCTTTAATTAATCGGAAAAACCATTCCAACCCTAAGTCAATAAAACTTTGTGGCGCACGTTTAACACGCATTGAATAGAAATCGAATACAGCTCCAATGCAACAAACATGGCCTACCTCAAGCTTCTCAAAATGCTCGTATGCCCATTTTTCCTGTTTTGGAGCAGTCATGCCTATGAATAGAACATCAGGTTTACACTTATTTATTTCATCAATCATTTCTTTATTTTCTTCTTCCGAAAAAGCAGGCTTAAAATTTGGGGAAAAAGCAAATACATTAACGTTTGGATATTCATATTTTGCTCTTTCTTTTATAATTTGCAAACTGGCATCATCACTACCTAAAAAAAAGCATTTCCCTCCCTGGCGGTTTAATTTATTCATTTCATAAAAGAACAAATCAGCACCCGCTATTTTCTTCAAGGATTTTCCTTTAATTAATTTTGCAGCAAATACAATACCGACTCCGTCAGGAAGCAAAATATCAGAGTTTAAAATTGCTTCAGAAAACAAAGAATCACCTTGGGCAGTATTATACGAATGAGCATTAATTGTATTGATCAACAATTTAACATCAGGAATTTCTTCTAATGATTTGTCAAATAAAATCAGGCTGGAAATTGAAAAACTCATTACGTTAAAGGATATTTTATGGCACTTTAATTCAGGGTAATATTCGTGTAAGTCATTAAAAGGTTCTATTTATAATGAACCTGATTCAATTTATTTAAACGTTAAAGACTAATTTCATTTTTATTAAAAAAATCATCACTGGTATAAGCTGAAAAGATGAATTATGCTTCAATCTTTCAGTTCCCAATTTAATAACATGTCAGCTTTTAATTTATCTACCGAATAAGCTAAAACATTTTCATTGTTTACCGGCTTCAACATTCCTGAAGCACTAATCATGCCTTTTGTAAATTGGTCAATATCGTGTTCATCAATAACACATCCATTTATTCCATCGCGGACTATTTCTTTTGCTGCACTGAAATTTGTGACACAAGCAGGTGTTCCACAGGCTATTGCTTCAATTAGTGCTGTTGACCATCCCTCTTTATATGACCCCATTATAAACAGGTCGGCAGCATTTAAATAATTTGCCACACCATATTGATTTTGTTTGCCGGCAAGGATTACTTTACCTTCTAATCCCAATTTCTTAATATATTCTATAATGCTCTCTTTGTCTTCGCCTTCTCCAATAAAATAAAATACACTACCAGGTTTTAGATTTTCATACTTGTAAAAACAATCAATCATAAATTTCCACCCCTTTAACCATCCTAACCGTCCAGAGGTTACAACAATTGAAGTAGCCGGAATAAGGTTCAATGTGCGTCGGGCAACATCTTTATCAACTGGTTTAAATACTGCAGTGTTAATTCTTGATGGGAACTGAACAACTTCCTTCCGTTTGATAATCCCTTTACTTCTTTTAATCATTCCTTGTATAGCAGTTTCATCGCCAGAGGCTAAAATCTGATCTGCATTTTTTAAGTGTCGAAAAAAAACTTTTTCGAATGTTTCAGCTATAAATTTCGCATACCAATATTTCGAAATGGAAAGTGGGTTTTCAAGGCCGGCAAAACAGTAACAAACACTGTTATACCCATAATCTTTTATTCCTATCAGAATTTCTGGTCGTTGTATAAAGATATTACTGACAGGTAATTCCAATATTTGTTTTCGGTAATACTTTGTATAATAATAACTTGCCAGGCGGTCAGGAATCAGATGTTTGGTAGTTGATTTTGAATAAAATGCATATGCAAAAAAATCGTAAACTATTCCATTGATTGACTTTTTAAACCAACTTCCTATAGGATCTTCCCTATCAGTTGTTATACCAACTAATGCTAAACTATCTCCAAAAGAGATCATCATATTCTGAGCAAATGTCAGGTAGCCTCCTATTGGGTAATCCTCGTAGTTGCAATAGTCAATTATTATTATTCGCTTCGATTTATCCATTTGCAATTTGTAAATGTCGTATTACAAGTTCAACTTATGAAAACGTACCTGTACTTAATATTATTAATTCAAAAACATATCCAGTACTTCATTACTCCGATATAATACTTTGATAAAGAGCAATATATCTTAGTTTCATTTTTTCGATTGAAAAACATTCTTCTATACGTTTTTTCCCTTCAGATCCCATTTCTATTCGTATAGATTCGTTGTTAAGCAATAATTGAATTTTATCTGAAAGATCTTTAGGATCAGATTCTTTAACCAAGTATCCTGTTTTTCCTGGTTCAACAATTTCATTAGTACCTCCGCCATCAGTAGCAATAACAGGTTTTCCCATTGCCATGTACTCAAGAATGGAATTCGAGATCCCTTCAGTAAAAGTTGAGAGGACACAAACATCCATAATATTTATAAGCGACTCTACGTCAGACTTTTTACCAAGAAGCCTTATATACGGACTGATATCGTAATCAATAAGTCGCCTGGCCGGGAAAGATTCAGTTTTATTTCCAATTGCCAGAAAAGTAACGTCCTTTCTGTGACTTAGAACAATTTGTGCTGCTTCAAAATATGTTTTATAATCCTTGTAATCAGAAAAGGAGGCAACCATGCCTACAACGAATTTAGTTTTCACTTTTATTTCATCAAGAATCAAATTTCTATCGATTATTTTTTCAATTCGATTGAAATTGAATCCATTATGAATAACATGACTTTTAATATCGGAAGCTCCATACGCATTAATTCCGGCTTTTGAGTTTCCAACAATATAATCAGAAAAAGGAAAAACAAGTTTAGCTCTTATCCAGTGCTTATTAAATATCTTCTGCTTTTGAGGCGAGTCTATTACCATTCCGTTAATTAATGGTATTGACAACAATTTACATACCGGCACACTATAAATAGCTGTCATACTTTCCCAGCAATGTAATATATCAGGCCGAAAAGATTTACAAAGTTTATATAACTGGCTGAAAACAGTAACATCTTTCTTCCTTTTCCTTAACAGGTAATGTATTGGGATGCCAAGTTTATGAACCTCTTCATAATGTATGTTGTGGCTCATAACAACAAGATTAAATTCAATCTCATGATGGTTATTTAGTGCCTTCATAAGTTCGACCAATCTTCGTTCTTTCCCACCAGAACCGAGACTATCAATAAAAAACAGGATCTTCATTATTTACCTGGTTAAGTTTAAAATCCTGAAACTTTTACAAGAGGAAATATTTGCTGCAGCCAAAACTTCATCCTATTATACTCTGACATGTTTCTGATAGATTTATATCATTAATTATTAGCGTTGTGCGAATTAACATGATGTTTATTGTAAAAACTAGTTTTTACAAAATAACTGACCAATGCGAGTAATTTCTCTGATTTAATAATTTTGATTGTTAAAAGTAATTTCAAAAATTAGTTTCACAGATAACAAAACACGCTCAACTCATGGCATTAATAAAATCCTCAATAATAAAACGTTGAGGATCAACATTATCAGCATGAAAATTTAGGCTTTTATCCCAATATCCCGGGCAATTATCGTAAACTGCTCCCATTGAGAATCCATAACTCATTTCAACCAGTAGCGGACTACCTGATTTATCATAAACAAAATCCAGTGCAAGTGATTGTGACTTGATTTTGTAAGCAACATCAAATGCTATTTGAATACTTTTTAAATTAAACAGGTTTGGGTCATATTTAATTATTCCGCTACCAGAAGCCCTAAAATCATTTACCCGGTTATATCTTCTCAGGGCTATTGCTCTGTTACCTATTATAACAATTCTATCATCAAAACTATTTTCAGAAATAAAATCCTGAAAATAAGCATATCCTTTCTGCCGTTGTAGTAAACCTATTTTTTCTTTGGGAACAAATAACCTATATAATCCTCTGATTAAATGCAATATAGCTTTTGGACTTTGATCGCGGCGCAATTCCCAAACACGTTGTTTGAAATCGGAATACTGGCTAATCATCGGGAATCCGGTTCCAAATGCCCGGTTTAATAATTTAATTGCCCTATACCTGTTTTTAACAAGTTGTACATTGGATGCACCAGCGCCGCCTCGTAATTTAAAAACTTTAGGAAAAGTTGTTTGATCGATCCAAACTCTTGCATCCTCTTTACTATAAAACACATAAGAGTTAACAAGTGGAGCCTGAATGGTTTCGAACAAATATTTTTGACCTACCTTGTCATCAAAGTGGAAACAGGTATTAAAATCAGGAAAAATTCTGATTCCTTTTTTTTCTAACGAAAAAATGAGTTGCCGTGCAAAATTCTGGGCTCGATAATCTTCATGAGTCCAATGCCACATAAGGCCATCACAACCTGTTAATTGCTGAATGATAGTTGAGTCATAACAATTTACCAATTTGTACGAAACATTATGTTTATCGCAATAAGCTATCCATCTGTCACTAAAACTACCAGGCCTGTTATGAATGGCTATCATCATAGTATTAACTTTTTATTTTTTTGCTATTGCATCAATCGAAACATCCAGATGCGATTCACAACGGATAACATTTAAAATATGTTTGTAATGTTTATCTCCCCGAAAAATCCTTGAGAGCCCTAGTTTTGATAGCAATCTTTGTAATTTATGACTCCGCAGAAGATTGACAGGACTGAAGATGTCCAGATAATATTCGCGTCGTGAAGCAACGAATTCATCCCATTTACTTTTCAATAAATGCTCATCAACAATAACTGCGGAGAATTCTTCAATTGATTTAAATATTTGTTGCTTTTCTGAATCACCCGAAAGGGATAACCCGAAATCCTTTTTGCTTTGCTTAATTGGATGAATTGAGAAACTTAATTCTTTGCTATCTGAAATTGAAAGTTGTAGAACTAAGCCCGAGTACCAGTCTTTATACTCTGAATCAAGTGTAAATAAAAAATTACCCAAACTATAAAAAATCGGAACATTATTAAATATTTCATATCCCGAAATACAATGGGTATGATGACCAATAACAACATCAGCACCATTTTCTGCAAAAAAGCGATATTGTTTAACCATCCGGGGACTAGGATAATTGTAATATTCATGCCCTCCATGAACTATAACAATTACAAAATCAACCAGTGGCCGAATTCCTTTTATTTTGCTGTAAACCGCTATTAAATCAAGAGGATTTGCTCCAGGAATATCATTGGTTGCTATTGACCATTCATTTTCACAAAAGTTTATAATGCCAATTTTAATGCCATTTTTCTCAAAAATTGCAGGTTGAGAGGCTTCTTCCAGATTTATGCCTGCACCTGTAGTTAAAATGTTATTGTCCTTACATAAGCTCAGCGTACTGATTAAACCACTGGTTCCATAATCCATTATATGGTTGTTTGCCAGTGCTACAGCATTTGTATTGATTTTTTTCAATAAGGTAAATATCCCCTCATTTGTCCTCAGATGCGGACCGGTTTTCTCGATTTTTAGCCTGGCATCATCATCAATTAAAGGGCATTCTAAATTTAAGATATTTAAATCGCCCTCTTCGAAAATTGAAACTATTTCCTCCGAAAAGAAATTATTATTTAAGAATGGTTCTGTGACACAAAAATCACCACAAATATTTATTTTAATCATATTTACTTGTTTGAAACCAGAAAATCGTATAAACGTTTTGACTGAATATCTTTATTGAAAGTTTGAAATGCTATTTTTTGCCCTTCTTTGCCTACTTTTTCAATATCCGCAGCTGACAAAGCTTTAGTAATAGCCTGTGAAAAAGATAAAAAACTGCCCGGTTCTGCAAAAAAAGCACTTTTATCATTTACCAGGTAATCACCAATCTCGCCAATATCAGTTACACAAACTGGTCTGCCCGATGCAAGATATTCTCCCAGTTTAGTCGGAAATCCACCTTCTGATTGTTGCGTATTGGGTCTTGCAAGAGCCAATATTGATGCATTAGATAAAAAAGCAGGAATTTCTTCCCTTGATAATTGTCCAAGGTAAGTAATCCTGCTTTGACCGTTATTCTTTTCAATCAGTTTAACTTGAGCTGAATAATCTTCCCTGGGATCTTTTGCCCCGGCCAGATATAAATGCAAATCGGGAAATTGATCCATAATTTCGATAAATGCCTGAATTAAAATATCGACCCCATCTTTAGAGTTGTTCATACTCCCGCAATAACCTATATATGGGCCCGAAAGGCTTGCTTCTGCTTGTTTTTCCGAAAATCTTGATAAATCCACCGTCATAGGCAAATGTATCAGAGCAGTTTGTTTACTCAGAAACTGTTTATAATACTCATTAAGCTTTTTTGTCATAACAGCCATCACCTTAATGCGAGGCAATATGTTTTTTAAATAATCATCATGAAGTTTCTTATTGTTTGGAAAAGCAATCCAGCTAAATTCACTTCTTTCATGGAAAAAATTTATCTGAGGCTTAAATAATATCAGATGCGACGCAATCTCGAAAATTTCTTCCGAAACACCTAACCACAAATAGTCATAATTATCATTGACGTATTGATTATGAATTTTATTTGCTAAAACCTTAGAATTATAATACACTTTGCCAAGTTTCTTTATAATTGGATTCAGAGTCACTACAGGTGAAAGATACTCGTATTCAAATCCCTTGTAATTCCCGCTTTTTGAAAACTTTAGCTTCTCAGACTTCAAACCACAAAACTCAACAAAAAGTAATTTTATGTTTACTTTGTTAGCTACCAAGCCTTCAGCCAGAGAAAGAAACCTATTGTTTTGGGCCGAGGTTTCAACAAAAGGATTTCGTTGTAACAATACTTGTATTTTCATTCAGATTCTTTATGTCTGTGATCAGGAACAGATATTTCCCGGTTTTATTTAGCTAAACGACTTATTGCAAGTTTTTTTTGCCTATGCTATTAAGCAGAACGGATTTAAAGTTCGCCCTGATTATATTGCTATCGAACTTTTGAATAGCAAGTTCCCTGGCACTGTTGCCTAACGATATTCTGAGATCTTTATCATCATAAATGTTTTTTATAGCCGCTTTAAGAACTTCTTTTTTGTTCTGAGAAACAACAACTGCCCAATGGTATTGCAAGGCATGCCTGGTAACTGCAGTTTCAATACTCGAATAAACAAGTACAGGTGTACCCGAAGCCATATACTCACTTGCTTTTGTTGGCATTGAATATTTTAAAAAGGAAACAGATTTTTGATCAAAATCATTTGGCAATAAAAGCAAATCAGCTTCGCCAAAGATTAAAGGTAATTCATTGTATGGCACTGGTTTTCGGATTGAAACAAACTCAAATCGCCCAAGTTGTTTTAAAACAGGATTATCATTTGTTGCCTGAATATGAAAAACAATATTTAATCCTTCAGTGTTCAATTCTCCGACTGCGGCAGCAACCTCCAAAAGTGAATTCTGAAGTCCTGTGCCAATCCGGCCTGCATAAAGCAGTTTAAAAGCACCTTCATTCTCATACGTCTTATCGGGTAATAACCAATGTTTTACATCAATGGGATTATGAAAAGGAATAAATTCCATTCCATACCTGGAATAGTATTCTTTGCTCATGTATTCGCTAATGCTCATCAATGCATTAGCTTTTGAAAGCAAATATTTCAGTTCTTTATCAATTTTGGTTTCCCAATGCTTGCGAAACAAGCTGTTTTGTGATATAGTTATTGTAACCGGCCAATCGTCCATAATATGAAAAACCATTGGCTTATTAATTTGACGTGACAAATCACCTAGAAATCTTATTAGTTCGTAGGATGCAAGCTGAGAGTAAATAAGATCGGGTGAAAACTCATCAATCCAGGTTAAAAATTGTTGACTGCAAACAAATTTCCGTCTTCGATGCATTTGTCCTGTAAATAATAGTATCCGGTCTTTAAGACTAAGTGATGAATTATTTAAACCAGTATTTGATTGTTGATTCTGCCCGGCTTTTTGACGTACAACTCCTGATTTTGAAACATCATTTCTCATTAAAAGATTAAAAGGAAATCCTCTTTCAATCTCACTTTCTCCCAGGTTATAATAATTTTCGCAAACAGAATAGTCGGGGTTTATCAACTCACTGGCCGCCACTGCTATTCTGTCTTTATCCCATCCCATAAAAAGATTGGTCATTGTAATTCCACTTCCTGACTTTTTGTGAAAAAACTGACCTAATATTAAAACTTTTGGATACGTTGATGACATAAAAAAATAATTGCCTTAATCGCTTTTAAATTATCTGACTTTTCGAATACCAATAATGAACATGCAGCGATAAGTTTATTTACAATTTGCAATCTCCTCATGAAATGAAGAGCTAACCTTAACCTTATCAAAATTATTTCTGGCAAATTCCGCAGCCCTGACCGAAAACATTTCTCTTGAACTTTTATCGGTAAGGGCATTCATAATTGAACTCTTTAACAATTCTATCCTTTGATCGTTACAGATAAATCCAAGTTTGTTTTCCATCATAAAACGAATGGAATAAACCATTGACGGACCATAACAAAATACAGGAATCCCTGATATTAAATAAGATGGCAGTTTTGTTGGGAATGATAACCGAATAAACTCAATGCTTTTTTTATCGAAATCAACAGGATATAGCAGTAAATCTGCTTCTAAGAGTTTTGTAATGAAATTATCATCCTTTAAAGCAGGTAAAAGTTTAGTTCCGTTATGCTCAAATTTAGTAAAATCATTTTCTTTTTCATTAAGGTCAGTGTAGATATTAAAACTGATATCAAGCCCTTCAGTTCTTAGTTCTTCAATACATTTACTAAATTCGATTATTGAATCATGGCTTGCAGTCCAACCAATCCTTCCCGAATAAACCACAAGGTAAGAACCATTCTGTTTTTTTTCAATATGGTTCAATTCATTCATTTTTGTTAAATCAATCGGGTTATGAAAATATTTAAACGGAAGTGAGTACCTGGTTTGAAACTCATCAGCCATAGCTTTAGATATTCCCAATCGAAGAGAAGAACCATTGAGCAATTTTTGAAATTTTAGATTTACTATTTCCCTTAACAAAAATTTCAGGGTTCTGTCTTTATATATCAGATAGGGCCAATCGTCCATTACATGTACAACTACTTTTGCACCTGTAATACTTTGTGCTTTCAGAACCAGATTGATGAAAGAAATATTTTCGGGTTGACAATAAATAATATCAGGCTTAAATGCCAGTATCCACTCGTGAAGTGATTTTGACATTCGCAAAGGATGAGCAAATTCCTGTAGTCCGGTTTTCAGAAGAAAACGCTGGAATCTTTGTTTTATGACATTTTGTGTAGGAATATGTTCATGCAATATAGTTTCAGAATTATTCTCAGTTCCATAAACCCTATCGAAATCAGCTGAAGAATATGGCCCGTTAAATTTTCCACGAGGCTCATTACTCAATTTATTGATTGGAAAAATATAATGAGATTCATCATAACCAATTTTATAGTATTTATCACAAACACTCGTCATTGGTTTAGAGTCACTGAGATGGGCAAAAGCGATTTTATCTTTGGGCCAACCAAGAAACAGGTTTTTTAAGGTTATACCGCCACCTCTGAACTCATTAAAACTATAATTATTTATTATTAACAGCCGGGGATAATTCATTTCGTTTATTGTATGTAATTTTTCTCAGTAAAGAATTAAACAAATAATTGATTCGTCAATTTGCCTGTTTGTGTTTATAACTATTTCTGATTCAATTGTTGCTTACTGTCCTCAAAAATCTCTTGATAAATAAATGACATTCTTTCTCTTACAAGCTGCTTATCGTGGCGTAAAACTGCTCTTTTATATGCATTCCTGGATATAAGGAGTGTTAGATCTTTATCCATTATCAAATCGTTTATAGCACCAGTGAGCGAATAGGGATCACCGTCCTGCACCAACAATCCTTCTTTACCATTTTCGAGCATTGACGGAGTACCGCCCGCATATGTCGCAACTACCGGCATTCCCATGATCATTGCTTCGCAAATACTGTTAGGGCTATTCTCAATATGTGATGGGTGAACATACATATTAGCCTCGCTCAACTCATTTATCAATTTTTCAGCACTTAGTGATCCTTTGAAACAAATATTATGATCTGCAAATTTTAAATTGGTTGATTTCTCAATCATTCTAATTATCTCTTCGTTACCATTTATACCTGCAACTACCCATTCAATCTCAGATGAACAGATATTTTTCAGCAAATTTGAAGCTTCCAGAATAGTTTAAGCCCTTTTGTAAGCCATAGTACTGATGGTTGACACCAGCCTGATTTTATTTTTTTCAGGTTTCTGCCAGGGTTGAACATGATAGAATTCGTCTCTTAACAATTCTTCGCAATGAAAATAAGTGCTTGACGGAGAAAAAACCTTACTGATTCGACGGTCCCAATCAGTTCGCCCAATATAGTACAGGCAATAATTCATTAATTTACGCTCTCTGGCTGCCCTGTTCGAAAAATGAAAGTACAAATGCCATAACCCATATGCTTTTATTATATTTTTAACATTTGAATAACGTAAAATATTTATTGAACTCAATCCCGAAAACCATTTTTTTGCTGTTATTGTAAGATTGCCCTGAATATGGATAACTACAGGAACTTTTACATGAGGAATTATTAATCCAAAAGGGGATTCGGTGCCGAAAACATGTATCACGTCGGGTTTAAACTCATCAACAATCTTAAGGTATTGTGCGACAATACTTTCAGATTCGATTTTATGGTTCCACCTATCCCAAATACCAGCTAAGTTACTCTTGGTTTTAGGAAACGGATACGAAAAATATTGAGTTTGGTTTAATTCGAAATATGATTCTTTCTCATAACCATATGGAAATGCTACACCAAGTTGAATTTCTATATTTTTTTCAATTTCTTTTTGAAGCGATACAATCCAACCTGTAATATTTCTTTCAATATTTAAATGGGCCGAAGCAAGAGATGGTGAATCAGTAAACCAAAGTACTTTCATAGATATTTTTTAACCTTCCGGAGCTAAGTTTTCCTGACTTTCCTTTTTCTTTTTGTCGTATGCCATTATCAGTGCCGATAAAACGCCAAAATACCAAAGGGCAAGTGCAAATCGACTAGGCGACATGATGGTAAATGAGGTAAATCCCTCAATTACCTGTGAAATGATTGTCAAAAGCAACATTAAAGCTAATTGTGATACTATACCTTCTGTTCGTAAAAAAAGAAAGAATGCTTTTATTAAAGAACTAACATAAAGTAAAATAAAAAGAGCTAAACCCAGAAAGCCCCAACGGAAAACGACTTCAGCCCATCCCATATCGGCTGTAGCACCATCAACAACTTTCACAAAAGGGGTTTGTTTTTCAGTTACAGGTCCATAACCAAACAGTTTTTTATCAGTTGACATTCTTGCTATTACACGATCAATTTTATAAAACCTATAAACAAGATTATTATTTTGTGCTGTAGCAGGCTGATCGTCAAGCTCTTCAAATCTGCTAAGGAAATAATTAGTACTGGCAGGAAGAAAGTTGGAAACAACAGTGAAAATGCCAACAGCTGCTATGCTTGCCAAAAAGATGTTTTTTACAGTTTTTCCAAGGCTTTTTTCTTTATAACCAATTAGAAAATAATAAGCTATAAATAACAATATTGCAATCATCAGGAATGAACGTGTATATGAGATGTAAATCCCGATAATATTAATCGAAATCAAAAGATAGTCCAGTATCGTCTTATTTCGATTCATTGCTAAAAGGTAGGAAATTGAAAAAAACCAAAGAACTGGCATAAACCAAAATGTTCTTGTAATTACCTGACCTTCAAATACAGTTACAAGATACTCATTGTTTGTACTAGCATATAAGTTTATATGTAATCCCTGATGGATAAAATAGAAACATGAAGCTAAAGAATTGACAAGAACTATGTTATAAAAGAACTTTTTCAAAACATTAATTTCAACCCTGCCGGTAACATCTTTGATTATAAAGAATCCTACAAATAGTGCAAGGAGTATAATAATTTTGTCATACACCTCATTTAAAATATAATATTCATTAATTACCATTCCAAACCCGATTAAAGATATGATAATTAAACCAGCCACAGAATAATCAATAATGCTAAACTTACTGAAATGCTTGATATTATTTAAGGTTGGAAAATCCTCCGAGCGGATTCGGAAGATTATCCAAAATATTATCATCCATACCAATAAGGTAATGTCAGGATTTCGATCTATTGATTGAAAAGATCTGAAGGGTATCCTGAAAAGTTCAACTGATTCGAAGAATATGGAAGAACGCAGAAACATTAGGAATGGAATACCAAGAATAAATATCGGATCCTTTAATGCACGATATACAAAATACAATACAAGGATATATGGTAAGAATTTGAGAAAGAGGTAAATCATATCAAATAAGTTAAAATATTATTGCTCAGATTCACCCGATATTGCTTGTATTAGAACAGAGTTCAAATTTTGAACTGACTGGCTTTTCATATAATCTTCGATTGATTTTGCAAACGATTCTTTTGGCGTTTTTAAAAAGTTTTGGAATTGCTTCTCAAATGATCCTTTATCATAGGTGAACCCAAGATTATAATTTTTAACCCGGTAACCAATTATCCCAACTTCAGGTACAAGTACCGGGATATTATAACCAAGTGCCTGCAGCATTACTCCGCTTGAACCCAGAAAATCTCTATATGGAAGAATCAGATGACTAACTGATTTAAAGAAATACTCAATAGTTGAAGGATCAGTTATATACTCATTGGTTTCAAAAAGTCTGTTCTGCGTTTCCAGAACTCCGCGCAATGTATTTACATCATACTCATAATCAGTATCATCGTTTCTTAATCCGCAATGGATAAAGCACGCATCATTATCAATAGCTAATTTTAAGAGTTTATCATACCCTCTTCTTTCCTGTGGTGCTCCAAAATACAATAGCATTGTAGCACCTTTATTTTTGCTTTTAAACTCGTCTAATTTCTGAATCCAAAGCCTTTGGACTGAATTCTCTTCTTTTACCAATTGATCTGCAAATTGCTGAAATACATCAGGCAAACATACTGCACTTCTATGTTTAGAAACGAAAAAATCATCCAAATGCAATGAGACATTTAACAGATGAAAGAATGGATTTAAAACTTCATGGAAAAATCGGGCATCAGTATCCCAAAAAGAATGTAACCGTTTTACATATCTCGCTTTATCAAGTAAAGGTAATTTATGATAAAAGTAAAATGGCCTCAAAAATATCCCAACTGTTCTGCCCTTCAGTCTCTTTTTCCCTGATTTCAATTGTGATACAAATAGTGGGATATGGCTGTCGGCTTCAGTAAAAACTGTTAATTCAATATCATACTTATTTTGCAAGTCAATAAATTCATCAATTTTAATACCCACCCCATCACCATCAAATTTACTGGTATCAATCCTGAAGATATTCTCATTGTCTTTAAACCGATCAAAATAAAAAGTGCTGTTTAATTTAGTTTTGAAATTGCCTGCTATATAAATCGTATAACCCAGTTTCTGAAGGATTTGCACAAAAACAAAAATATAAACCTGACGGTGACCTACGAAACTTGGTGAAAAAAGAAGAGCGTTTTTCAATGGTCAGAATTTATATTGAAAGAATAAGTGGGAAGTTAATAGATTTGACAAAACGCATTAGTCTGTTGATCCAGTTTTATACCAAGGCAAAATCTTTGTCAGAGCACCGGGTCTGTTCGATTTGCTGATTCTGTTCCAGAAAGGAGATATCCCATGATTAATTTCGACCTCAAACGATAATAATGGATCAGAATTTATTATCCATTTTTTAAAATGATGACTTATTTTAGGGCTGATATAGTAAGTACCCTCATTAAAAAAATCTTCAGGCAATTCACATATAATGGAGTTTAATCCAACTTTTAAGGTTGGCCAGTTTTCTGGAGATCCATCATTATGGTATGTTCTTAAAATGGTCATTCCACTCTCAGTTAATACATCGAAACCAATAACTAAATCATTATCAAGCTGGTATACAACAAAATCTAATTGTACTCTTATTTTTAGTTTAGAAAAGAAATGACTCCTGATATTATCATCCTGGTCCATGATTTTTATAGCCATGAGTTTAATTGAGGAATCACCTAATGCGGTCTGTTCATCCCAATAAATTGAACCTTCTTTTAAAGTTTCATACATCAGGTATTTCCTGATCACATCAATAGGATTACTATCATCAACAACAGTGCCTTTGTTAAGTAAAACAACCCGGGAACATAAATTTGTAATTGCCTGCATATTATGACTTACAAACAATACTGTGCGCCCCTCCTTGTTACTAACATCCTGCATTCTTCCTATTGCCTTTTTCTGAAATTCGGCGTCACCTACGGCAAGTACTTCATCAACAACCAAAATCTCTGGTTCGAGGTATGCAGCAATTGCAAATCCGAGCCTAACTGTCATTCCACTTGAATAACGCTTCACTGGTGTATCGAGATATTTTTCAACACCTGCAAAATCAACAATTTCATCAAGCTTACGGGTAATTTCAGCTTTTGTCATACCCATAATTGAACCATTCATGTATATGTTTTCGCGGCCTGTCATTTCAGGATGAAAACCGGTACCAACCTCCAGCAGCGAAGCAATACGCCCATGAGCAACAATCCTACCGGTTGTTGGCGTAGTTACCCTTGACAGAATCTTGAGCAATGTAGATTTGCCTGCACCATTTTTACCTATTATACCTAAAACTTCTCCTTTTTTTACATCAAAGCTTATATCGTTAAGAGCCCAAACATAATCACTTGTAGATTTGCTTTCTCTGTCATTAACCTGGCCAACTTTCAGATAAGGATCTGCTTCACCCCGAATATTCATTGCCCACCAACGATTCAGGTCATGACTGATTGTTCCTGTACCAATTGTGCCAAGCCTGTATTGCTTTGAAATATCTTCGAATTTAATTGCTATATCATTCATACTTGTCATTATATTGAATTCCAGTCTGTTGTATTCTCATTTCTGGAGATATAAACACACAAACTATTATAATTATTTTACACTAAACCACATCCATAAATGATCTTTCAACTTTATTGAAAATCCATGTTCCGATCAGCAATAAAATAATTGTAAATGTGAAGCTGTATCCTAAAGAGAGCCAGGAGAATGAACCTTTACCCAGAAATCCGAATTTAAAAGTCTCCAATACAGCTGTAAGCGGATTGGCTTGAATAAACCACATGTACTTTTTGTAACTACCTTCCATAACTGAAAGAGGATAAATAACCGGCGTAAAATACATCCAGAGTTGAACAGCAAAAGCAACCAGGAATTTTAAATCCCTGTACTTCGTTGTCATTGAAGATATAATAATGCCAAATCCCAGTCCTAGTCCTGCTAATATAAAAATTAACACAGGGAAAAGTAAAGCATAACTATTAATTGCAATTTCAGTGCCTTTTGAGATAAAGTAAATATAAACACCAGCAAATAAGATAAACTGAATCAGCATTTTCAGCAACCCAGACATCGTAACTGATATAGGTACAATTAATCGGGGAAAATAAACTTTCCCAAATACTGACTGATTGGTATAAAATGTATCAGATGTTTTGATTAAAGAGTCGGAAAAATAATTCCACAGGCAAATCCCGGATAAGTAAAACAACGGTTGGGGTATTCCGTCGGTTGGTATACCGGCTAAACCCCCAAAAACAAACATAAAAACTATGGTGGTGAAAACCGGTTGTATAAAAAACCATAGCGGGCCCAATATTGTTTGCTTATAAAAAGTAACAATATCGCGCTTTATGTACATTTCGAGCAAGTCTCTATACTTCCATACTTCTTTCAGATTCAGATTAAATAAACTACCTTTAGGTTTGATTACTATATCCCAGTCTTCATTTGTTTTAGCCATTTCGAGAATTCTATTAATAAAGTATGTACTTTAAATGATGTTTGTATTGGAAAAAATTCAATGTTAAAATGGTTAACAAAAACCGAAATAACTACTTTGCAGTATTATAAATTTTAAAATTGTTACTCCTGTTTTTTTGAATTGAGATATTAAATGAAATGATTCTTTCATATCTCGTTAATTCCATTCCACGGATTACTTAGTTTGCAATTTCCCATAATTAATTTTACAACCCGCCACGATGTATCATTAATCTGGTAATCATCTGGAATACTAAATGTTTGTCTTTCTTTGCGTTCGTTTATAACCAAAGATACCGAATTTATTATTATTGCAGGATCAAAACCTGTAAGAATAATCGAGCCTGTATCTTGAGCCTCAGGACGTTCCATTGATTGGCGTAATGAAATTGCAGGAAAGCCTAAAATTGATGATTCTTCACTAATTGTACCGCTATCCGATATGGTGCATAATGCGTTTTGTTGCAGATACACATAATCAAAAAATCCAAATGGCTTTAAAAACATAATTTTACTATCAAGGCTTCTTTCGCCAAGTTGTTCAATCCGTTTTCTGGTCCTTGGGTGTGTACTTACAATAATTGGCAAATTGTAGTTTTTAGCAAGTTCGTTCAGCACGATCAGTATTTTGTCGAGGTTAGGAGTATTATCTACGTTTTCTTCCCGATGGGTTGAAACAACAAAATATTTTCCTTTTGTTAATTGCAAAGAATTTAAAATTCCAGAATTATCAATATTGTCTTTATAAAAGCTTAATACCTCACGCATCGGAGAACCTGTAAGGTAAATCCTGCGATGCGGCAATCCCTCGCTTAAGAGATGGCGCCGGGCATGTTCAGTATAAACCAGATTAAAATCAGCTATGTGATCAATAACCCTGCGGTTTGTTTCTTCAGGAACGTTGAAATCAAAACTCCTGTTGCCTGCTTCCATATGAAATACAGGAATATGCAAGCGTTTTGCCATATATGCTGACAAGCATGAATTTGTATCGCCGAGCACCAATAGTCCATCTGGATTTTCATCTCTGAGTACTTTTTCGATCTTGCGCAATATGTCACCCACAGCTGAACCTAAGGAAGTTGTATCAATTTCAAGAAAATGATCGGGCCTTCTTAATTGTAGCTCCTTCCAAAACACTTCGTTCAATTCATAATCGTAATTCTGACCTGTATGAACAATTATCTGATCAACATACTTATCAAGCAGTGCCATGGTCCTGGATAATCTTATAATCTCAGGTCTTGTGCCAACTACGGTAATAATTTTTAATTTTTTTTGAGTCATAAAATTTTTAAGGACTTGATTACTAAAGTATTGTTCGAGATTTTCAGAATATATTCAAGAATTTACCTGTGAACTATGAAAATAGTAACGATTTACAATCTCACCTTTTCGAAATAAGTATCCGGATCAGTTGGATCAAAAAATTCGTTTATCCAGAAGAGTGTCAACAAATCGGTAGTTCCAACGTTTTTAATATTATGTGTGTACCAAACTGGCATATCAACAAAAGAAGGTTTATCGCCATCAAGGTCAAAATGTAATACATCACCAGTTCCGATTCTCCGAAGTTCAATTTCAGCTTTTCCTTGAATTACAGCAAATCGTTCAATTTTTCGTGTATGGAAATGCTCACCACGGGTTATTCCGGGATGAGTTGTAGAGAACGAAAATTGACCGCCAATCGAGGTTTTAACTGTTTCCACAAAGCTTCCGCGGTTATCGGTATGCTTAGTTAATGAAACAGGGTAATGGTCTAAATTGTTAATGTATGATCTGAAGGTATTAAAGATATTTAATTCGAATTTGCTTTTTATTTCGGGTACTATTGAATTTTCGAAATATTTTTTTTTGTACCCTTCAAGCAAAGATAAAACTTCTGATACCTTTATTTCGGATGTATAGGGCACAATAAATTCAGGTTCAGCTTTTTGATCAATGATAATGTTCCATATTACATCAATCAACTCGCCAACATAAATAAGCCTCATGTTGCTGTCAACATCAATTTTAGGTTGATCATTATGCGTAAGTTGGTGAGAGAATGTGGCAATGACGGAATTGTAATATGGATTACCAAAAGGGCCGAAAACATTAGGAATAACCAAGCCTGTAAACAGCGCATTATGCTTCTTTGCCCAATTAGCAAACCTTATACGACCTTCTTTTTTTGATAGTCCATATTTATTATCACGTTCTTCCTGGGTAGATGACGAAAAAATAATATGGGGAGTTACTCCTTCATTTTCCATTGCATCAATCAGTTTTTGTACTAAAAGAATATTTGTTTGGTACAATACATCAGGATCGTTATGACGGTTCATTGCCGCAAGGTGAACTATCACATCACATTGTCGTACAAAACTTTGCAATTGTTGCAGATCCTGAAAATAAGTATCTTCAAAATATATCCGCTCAACATTTTCTTTTAAGCCAATTGTATTGTAAAGATGTGTGCCTACAAACCCCGCCTGACCGGTTATGCCTATTTTTAACATTATATTCTAAAGGTAAAACTGATTCCTGATTTTTTTTTGTGTTGTTTACTTATAACCCCAGATCTTTTTTGATAATATCCAGTTTAAGCAAAAGCTTTTTAGTTCCCTCAACATCGAGGCGTTCTGTATTGTCCGAATGATATTCTTCTATCTGTGATACATCCTCCCCTTCCGAAAAATAAAGTTCATAATTCAGGTCGCGGTTATCAGCCGGGATACGATAAAAATCACCCATATCCTCAGCTTTAAGCATATCTTCTCTGTTAACAAGGACTTCATATTTCTTTTCGCCATGCCTTGTACCGATTATTTTAATTTGGCTATCAGACTTATATAATTCTTTAAGAGCCTCTGCTAAAGTTAGAATCGTTGCTGCCGGAGCTTTTTGAACAAAAATATCACCTGCTTTTCCATTGGCAAACGCGAAAAGTACTAGTTCAACGGCATCTTCCAGTGTCATCATAAACCGGGTCATAGTAGGATCAGTGATCGTTAATGGCTCACCGCGTTTTATCTGGTCAATAAATAAAGGAATAACCGAACCTCTCGAAGCCATCACATTTCCATAGCGTGTTCCACAAAACACAGGACCGTTACCATTCAAACTCCGGCTTTTTGCCACCATAACTTTTTCGCTCAAAGCTTTTGACATGCCCATGGCATTAATTGGATATACAGCCTTATCAGTGCTTAAAACAATAACATTTTTAACACCGTGTTCCAGGGCGCTGTCCAATACATTTTCACAACCCAGAACATTCGTTCTGACTGCCTCCATTGGGAAAAACTCACAAGATGGGACTTGTTTTAACGCAGCTGCCTGAAAAACATAATCTACCCCGTACATAGCGGAATCTATACTCCTCTTATCCCTGGTGTCGCCGATATAATATTTGATTTTATCGTTACGATAAAATTGACGCATATCATCCTGTTTCTTCTCGTCGCGGCTAAATATCCTTATTTCTTTAATATCAGAGTTTAAAAACCGTTTAAGTACAGCATTTCCAAAAGATCCGGTTCCTCCTGTTATTAATAAAGTTTTATTTTCAAGCATAATTTTGGGTTTTAGAGATTCTTTAGTACATAATTTATACGCGAATCTTTGTTCTATTTACTTTTCTTGTTGTAACCATAACCATAACCGTATTGATCACTTTTAATGCGATTGTCATTTAGAACAAGACTAACGTTATCAATATTTTTATGCTTCAGATCTTTTAAAACCATAGAAAGTACTTTTTTCTTCGAATAGTTATATCTTACTATCAGCAACTTTAAATCAGAAGTCTCCATCAGTAAAAATCCATCAGTTACTTGTGCTAATGGAGGAGTGTCTATTATAATATAGTCATATCTATCCTTTAGCTCAAGAATCATCTTTCTCGTTTCCTCCAATGCTAACAATTCAGCAGGATTAGGAGGAATAGGACCAGAATTGATATAATCCAGTTTACTATCAGGTGATTTTAAAATAATTTCGGATAAACTGACTTTATTAATAAGAAATGAACTTAAACCGACGGAAGTTTCTGTTTGTTTTTCGAAATAAGAAGCATGCTTTCGTAAATCGAAATTCATAAGAATTGTCTTTTTCCCCAATTGAGCGTAACTCATAGCAATATTTAAAGCATTAAATGATTTACCCTCACCCGTCAGA
>Ga0209800_10000952_pt1 | contig 35931 bp, 24 predicted proteins | sample Higcelweek8metaG_FD_187174 | JGI IMG/M metagenome (GOLD analysis project Ga0209800, IMG submission 187174) | Freshwater pond sediment microbial communities from the University of Edinburgh, under environmental carbon perturbations - High... | ecosystem: Environmental > Aquatic > Freshwater >...
TATTCCCCTCCCGTATGATGACATCCATATCCTCATACTTTTCAATATCAGGATTTACAAGGTATGATGGAAGAGCCTCTTTTGTGATGGTGGTTTTTTTCAGCACCTCCTCAAGTGAGGTCACACCCTGGCAGATCTTCTCAATACCTGCATCCCTCAGAGTGGTCATCCCCTCCTGCACAGCAATTTTTCTCAGATGGTCTTCAGGCACCTGAGAGTTGATAGCCTTGCCAACCTCATCTGTAACCTCCATCACCTCATAGAGCCCCACCCTTCCCTTGTACCCAGTTCCATTGCAGAGGCTGCACCCCTTTGGCCCCATGATCTTCAGTGGCGGGATATTCTTGGCTGGATTTCCATTAATCATCTCCCTGGTGAAACCGTACAGCTCAAGCTCTTTGGGGTCATGGCCTGTAACCTCCTGCTTGCAGTGGGGGCACAGACGCCTTGCCAGACGCTGGGAGAGCACCATGGTGACAGCAGATGCAAGCATGTAGGCAGGGATTCCAATATCAATCAACCTTCCAATCGTGGATGGGCAGTCATTTGTATGAAGTGTGCTGAATACAAGATGGCCTGTCATAGCTGCCTTGATTGCAATTTCTGCTGTTGTGATATCGCGGATCTCACCAACCATGATAATATCCGGGTCCTGACGCAAAAAGGCTTTGAGAGCAGCGGCAAAGGTCATCCCCACACTATCCTTGACCGGAACCTGATTGATACCTCTGAAGTTGAACTCAATTGGATCTTCAGCGGTCAGGATTTTGGTATCTTCCTGATTGAGGCGGTTCAGAAGTGAGTAGAGAGTGGTTGTTTTTCCGCTTCCAGTAGGGCCTGTAACAAGGAGCAGTCCATAGGGTCTGTTGATACACCGCTTGATAGATTTGAATGTAGCATCCTCAAAGCCCAGTTTGGAAAGATCAACATTGAGGGCGCTCTGATCCAGAATACGCATTACAATCCCCTCTCCGTAAAGGGTCGGAAGGGTGGATACACGGAAATCAACTGTCTTTTTTCTGCCCAGCCGAAGCTTTATTCTGCCGTCCTGAGGAACTCTGCGCTCTGCAATATCAAGTTCTGCAAGAATCTTGAATCTTGAAATAACAGCATTCTTGATGCTCAGAGGAAGGTTCATGGCCTTGAAAAGTGAGCCATCAAGCCTGTATCTTACCTGTAGAGATTTTTCAAAAGGTTCAATGTGGATATCACTTATGCCATCATTGATCGCCTTTATCAGAATACCGTTAACCAGCTTGATGATCGGGGCATCTGATGCCATGAACTCATCATAGTTTTTGGAGTCATCATCAGCCACCTCAAGCTCATCTGCCGCCTCAGAGACCAGAGATCCAAAGTCATCGACAGAGGTGACTGCGTGATCATCCTCAGACTCCTCCTCAAAGTGGATCAGCTCTTTGTACTCATCATCGCTGATCTTATAGAAATCTCTGTAAGCCTGTATCACATCATGTTCTGTTGATACACAGACCTTGAGTTCTTTTCCACCGATCAAAGTCTTGATCTCATCAATGGAATCTGTATCTGTGGGCTCTGTCATGGTGACCACAAGCTGATCATCCTTGATACCCAGAGGAAAGACCATATGCTCTTTTGCCTTTTCAAAGGGAAGGAGCTTAAGCACTGCTGGACTTGGTTTGATCTCTGAAATCTTGACCACCTGATAGCCGTAGATTCTGCCAAGCACATTGACAATGGTCTCAGGATCAATAAACCCCATGGAGAGGAGCAGCTTACTCAATCTCATCCCTGTCTTTCTCTGCTGCTCCTGGGCTGCCTGCAACTGAACACTGGTAATCTGCCCCTCCTTGGAAAGCAGCTCACCAATACGCGCCTTACCAGCACCAGATTGGTCTTTAATGGTGGTTTTCAAGGCAGTTCCCTTTTTTTTAACAGCTACATTCATCTATTCCTCCGGAAAATATTAATCTTTTTTATATGAAGTCTAGGGATATAAACTGGTTGGTACCCCGTAGAGACGCAAGATCTTGCATCTCTACAACTTTCATGCTTCGTTGCGCTCTGTCAGGCATGTTTACCTCCGTGCCTGCCCTTTGAGAGGGCACACACAGGGGGGTGCCCCTACAGCAGTTTCATCGTTCATTGTGCCCGCCAGACAAAAAGAGAGTGAAAAAGATCACTTTCCATCTATTTATCTGAAATAGTATGGTCATAGATCTTTTTGCCACCGCCATAGATGAGAAGAAGACCCAACAGATAGAAGCAGAAGCGGATAACACCGCTTGCATGGGCAAAAGTTTCTATTGACAATATTTTTGGCATGACCTGGGGGATTCTGTAAAATACACCTAACCCTGCCATCAGAAGCGCAGCACCCCAGACAATCTGAATCCTGTTTTTATTCATAGCATCTATCACCTTGATATTTTACGAGCACTTATTTTACGGGTCCTGAAATCTGAGCACATCTGATCCTATTCAGCATCCTGAAGCTCTGCAAGTCTTGAGTCAAAAACAGCTTTCTTAGATTCAAGTTCATCCATGCTCTTCTCCATAGAGTCAAAAAGCAGGTCAATCTCCGCCTGACATCGTGATATTTCTCTGCCAATGGCTGCAATCTCTTTTCCATCTTTTTTCTCTGCTGCCTCCTGCATTGAACCATTTAGTTCTGCAAGCCTCTCTTCACATTTCTCGATCAGTTTTTCACTTTTTGCAATGGCTTTCTCAAGATGTCCCACAGCTCTTGAGCGCTCCTGAATAATTTCAGAACGAAGTTTGCGGATCTCTTTTTTAGAGAGCTTCCTGGATGCACTCTCCGCCTCTCTTCCCTTTCCGGATTTAGAGATATCTGAACTACTTGTGTCAGATCCAGAGAGTCTCTTTTCAAAGGTGGCAGAGGTAGGAGTTGAGGCGTCCCCAGATGCTGGTCTCGTGGATAGAGAGCCAGCTGTGCTGGGAGCGCTTCTGCTGCGCTGATCATCATCCCACCCCTCTTTCTCAAGAAACTCCTGGTAACTCCCTTCAAAAAGATGAATCTCATCGTTTTTAAACACAATCAGACGGTTAGCTAACGAGTGAAGAAACATCTCATTATGGGTAACCAGAAGGACAGCGCCCCTGAAGTTGTCAATGGCAAGTATAAGGGAGTCACAGGACTCCATATCAAGGTGGTTAGTTGGCTCATCCAGCATCAGAAGGTTCAGGGGTTGTGCAAGAAGTTTTGCAAGCATGACACGGCTCTTCTCTCCACCAGATAGCACAGAGATCTGTTTGAGCGCACTGTTTCCTTCAAACATCATGGCGCCACAGATATTTCTTGCCTGCTGCCGGTCAAGATCTGGGTGAGAATATAGAATCTCCTCTTCAACTGTTGCGTTCCTATTCAGGGACGAAATATTGGTCTGCTCAAAATATCCCATGGCAACACCAGGATTGTAGCTGACCCTGCCGCCATTGGGGGAAAGCGTACCAGAAAGAATTTTTAGTAAAGTGGTTTTGCCTTTTCCATTCTTTCCAATGATTGCAATTCTATCGTCAGGTGTGACTGTCATACTAAAATTGTCAATCAGGGGCGGGACGGAAGTGTCGTAGGAAAAGGTGACCCCCTCACTCTCCATGATCTTTTTGCCAGCAAACTCTCTGTCCCGGAAGGAGAATTCAAGAGATTCAATCCTCTGCAACCCCTCTTTTTTCTCCATTCTGGCAAGTGTTTTGACTCTTGACTGCACCAACCCGGCAAGCCTTGCTTTTGCCCGGAACCTGGTGATAAAAAGCTCCATCTCCTTACGACGCTTCTCCTCATTTACCCTTGTCTTCTCATATATCTCCTCATCCTGGGCAATCTGCTCGTAGTACTTCTGGGTTGTACCTGCAATCTTGCGGATCACACATCTATGAATTCCAGCAATATGGGTAACAATACTGTCCATAAAGCTTCTGTCGTGGGTCACAAGCAGAATCTCACGTGGCCATGCTCTCAGAAATGAGGATATCCAGCGTATTGAGACAATATCAAGGTAGTTGGTTGGTTCATCAAGTATCAGAAGATCTGGTTCTGATACAAGAACCTTGGCAAGGGTGAGGCGCACCTGGTATCCGCCTGAAAAATCTCTGGGAGACCTCCCCATATCCTCATCAGAAAACCCGAGACCTGCAAGAATCTTCTCCGCCTTCCAGTAGTGATCCTGTTCATGCTCGGTAAGTCCAAGCATACACTCTTCAAGTACGCTGCTTTTTGAAAAAGCAATATGCTGTGTAAGATACCCTATCCTGTAATCTCCCGGAATCTGTATCTGTCCGCTGTCTGGCTCCTCCTGACCTGTCACCATCTTAAGGAGAGTTGTTTTACCATGGCCGTTTCTTCCAACAAGCCCGATCTTTTCACCAGAGTTGATCTGGATGGAGGCGTTGCTGAGCAGAGTCTGCCCTCCATAACTTTTGGAGATTGAATCAATATTGATCATAAAAAATCATCTTTAATCATAAATAGTATTAAAACATCAGTATCATTCATTTATGCAACAATATATAACACAAAGTATCAATAGCTTATAACATCAAACTCTCAAAAAGCGCATAGCCTTGATTTTGATACTTGAATAATGTAGTTTGCACAGATATATGGTCATTGGCTCTTTTTATTCTTAATCATATAGATGATAGCCAATCTTAATTTTTAAATCAACTGATAAATCACTTTGAATCAAAGGAAAAGCTTACAAATGACACAATATATCTACAGCTTTGGAGGTGGCAAAGCAGAAGGGAATGCCTCACAAAAGAACCTGCTTGGAGGCAAAGGTGCAAATCTGGCTGAAATGGCAATTCTAGGGTTGCCTGTACCTGCTGGATTTACCATCTCAACTGACTGCTGCAATGATTACTTCAGAGCAGGTGGAAAACTTCCTGAACAGCTATACTGTGAACTTGATAAGGCAATGTCAAAAATAGAGCAGTTCATGGGAAAAAAATTTGGAGATCCTAAAAATCCACTTCTGGTCTCCAGCCGTTCAGGAGCCAGAAGCTCCATGCCAGGGATGATGGAGACAGTTCTCAATGTAGGGTTGTGTCCTGCAACCATTGCCGGGCTGATCAAGCAGACTGGCAACCCCTGGTTTGTCTATGATGCATACCGCAGGCTGATTATGATGTACTCAGATGTTGTGATGGAAAAAGCAGAAGGGTTAGAGCCTAAAGATGGTATGGGGATACGCCTGCACCTTGAGATGATGCTCAATGATCTTAAAAACGACAGAGGATATTCAACAGATACAGAGATCACGGCAGAGGAGATGAGTGTTCTGTGTGATAAATTCAAAAGAAAGATTGCACAGCATCTTGGGGTGGAGTTTCCAGATGATCCACGTGAGCAGCTGCTCGGCTCCATTGGTGCGGTATTCAAGAGCTGGAACGGGAAAAGGGCTGTCTCCTACAGAAGAATTGAACACATTCCAGATACATGGGGAACAGCAGTCAATGTTCAGAGCATGGTATTTGGAAATATGGGTGAGAACTCTGCAACAGGTGTTGCATTTACAAGGGATCCATCAACCGGAGTCAACACCTTTTATGGAGAGTGGCTGCCAAATGCTCAGGGTGAAGATGTGGTGGCAGGTATCCGTACCCCCAATCCTCTTAATAACGATACCAAATCTGACCACAACCGTCATCTGCCATCACTTGAAGAGGCTATGCCCCAAATCTATGGAGAGCTTGCACGCATCAGAACCATCCTTGAACACCACTATAAGGATATGCAGGATATTGAGTTCACAATAGAGCAGGGAACCCTCTACATGCTTCAGTGCAGAGTTGGTAAACGGACAGGAACTGCTGCCCTTAACATGGCAATGGATATGGTTGAAGAGGGGTTGATTGACGAACCCACTATGGTCAACAGACTCCATCCAAACCAGCTGGATGAGATGCTCCATCCGATTGTCGATCCAGAGGCTGCAAAAGAGGCAAAGGTGCTGGTACAGGGGCTGCCAGCCGGTCCTGGTGGAGCCTGCGGTCAGATTGTCTTTACGTCTGATGATGCTGTTTACTGGAAGAGGAAGGGCAAATCTGTCATACTGGTCAGAGATGAGACAAATCCTGAAGATATTGAGGGGATGAGGGCAGCAAAGGGGATTCTCACTGCAAGAGGTGGCATGACAAGCCATGCAGCTCTGGTTGCAAGGGGATGGGGAAAGTGTTGTATTGTTGGAGCAGGTGCCCTTAAAATAAAATCCAATCTAAAGGAGCTGCATGCAGGGGGGAAGATATACAGAGAGGGGGATTTTCTCACTCTCAATGGTACAACTGGTATCGCCTATGAGGGGAAACTCAAGATGAAGGATGCCACTGCCAACCCTAAGTTCAGACAGTTCATGGCTATAGCTGACAAATACCGCACCATGAAGGTGAGAACCAATGCAGAGACTCCAAAAGATGCTGCTCAGGCGCTGGAGTTCGGAGCAGAGGGGATAGGACTCTTCAGAACAGAGCATATGTTCTATGGAGCAGACTCTGAAAAACCCCTGTTTCTGCTGCGCAAGGTGATCTTAAGTAAAACACCCCATGAGCGGGAGATTGCTCTGAATGAACTCTACCCTTTTATAAAAAAGGAGATGCAGGGTACCTTGGAAATTATGGATGGAAAACCTGTCACATTCCGCCTTCTTGACCCACCACTCCATGAGTTTGTACCACATTTGCGGGAAAATCAGGAAGAACTCTCACGAGAGCTTGGTATAGATATAGAGGAGATTGAAAAGAGGAGCAAGGCTCTGGAGGAGACCAACCCTATGATGGGCCACAGAGGCGTGCGTCTTGGTATCACCTTTCCTGAGATTACAAAGATGCAGTTCAAAGCTATCTTTGAAGCATCGGCAGAGCTTATAAAGCTTGGGAAGAGTCCTCTGCCTGAGATAATGGTGCCAGTTACATGCAATGAAAAGGAGCTTATTTTTACAAAAAGGCTATGCGTTGAGGTCTATGAGGATGTGCTCAAGAGACATGGAGTTGATTCAATTGCTCACCAGTTCGGCACAATGATAGAGATCCCAAGGGCAGCTCTCATGTCTCACAAGATGGCAGAGCATGCAGAGTTCTTCTCCTTTGGAACCAATGATCTGACTCAGATGACATTCGGGTTCAGCAGAGACGACATAGGCTCATTCATGAATGACTACATTGATAATGCCATCCTTGATGCCGACCCGTTTGCCACACTGGATCAGGAGGCTGTCGGCAGCCTGATTGAGATATCTGTGAAAAAGGGAAGAGAGACCCGGCCAGATATAAAGCTTGGTATCTGCGGAGAGCATGGCGGCGATCCTCAGTCAATTGAGTTCTGCCACAAGGTTGGATTGACATATGTGAGCTGCTCACCCTACAGGGTTCCTGTGGCCCGTCTTGCAGCAGCTCAGGCAGCAATTAAATACATTAAACCTTCTTGAACCACTCTCATACATTAGTAGGAGGACTATCAAGGCAATGTAATAGAGTACAATTCAGAACCTAACAGAGTAGGATTAACTTATACTGCATTTTGACTAAAATATTTAAAATGGAGTTTTAAAAATGTCAGCAGATATTGGAGAGAACAGATTACACGAAGAGGCCAGCAGTAAGAGTGAGACATTATACAAAAAAGAGCTGTATGGAGATGGTCAGGATTCAATCAGCTGGGATGCTCAGGATAACCTTTTAAGGCTCAAGGTAATGCGGGATGAGGCAAAACTTGGCGGCGGCCTGAAGAGAATCGACGAGCAGCATAAGAGAGGAAAGCTTACAGCGTGGGAAAGAATCGACCTTTTACTGGATGAGGGCTCTTTTGAAGAGTTTGATACTCTCAAGTCTGGCAGAGGAGGGCATCTAGGTGGCGATAAGGGGTATCTCAGTGATGGTGTCATCACAGGCCATGGAACCATAGATGGCAGAGAGGTCTTTATCTTCAGCCAGGATTTTACAGTTATGGGTGGCTCTCTCGGGGAGGCTCACTCTGAAAAAATCAGCAAAGTGATGGACCATGCAGTGAGGGTTGGAGCACCCTTCATAGGTATCAATGATTCAGGAGGGGCCAGAATTCAGGAGGGGGTGGATGCTCTTGCAGCTTATGGACAGATCTTTAACAGAAACGTCATGGCAAGCGGAGTTATACCTCAGATCTCCTGCATCATGGGCCCTTGCGCAGGTGGAGCTGTATATAGTCCGGCAATGACAGACTTTACATTTATGGTTGAGAACTCTTCATACATGTTTGTAACAGGCCCTAATGTTGTCAAGACTGTTATCCATAAGGAGATAACTTCAGATGAGTTAGGTGGCCCGGCTGTTCATGCAACAAAGAGTGGCGTTGCCCATTTTACCTTTCCAAATGATATCTTATGTCTGCGGGAGGTAAGAAGGCTTATAAACTATCTCCCTTCCAATAACTCACAGAAACCCCCTTTTCTGGATCTGAGAGACCCGGTAAACAGAACTGATCCGACACTTGACTATCTTGTTCCAGTCAACCCGAATCAGCCATATGATATGAAGATATTGATCAACAGCATTCTTGATGGTGCAGAATTTCTTGAGATCCATGCCGATTTTGCAAAAAACCTGATCGTCGGGCTTGGCCGCCTTGGAGGCGAGACAATCGGGCTTGTCGCCAACCAGCCTGCTGTGCTTGCAGGCGCTCTTGACAATGATGCTTCCATAAAAGGGGCAAGATTTGTCAGATTCTGTGATGCGTTTAATATCCCCATAATATGTCTTGTGGATGTACCAGGATTTATGCCTGGGCCTGAACAGGAACATGGCGGAATAATAAGACATGGAGCTAAACTTTTGTACGCCTTTGTTGAAGCAACGGTTCCTCGCATTACAGTTGTTGTAAGAAAAGCGTATGGAGGAGCGTATATTGTGATGAACTCAAAACATATCGGTTCAGATCTCAATTATGCATGGCCTACTGCTGAAATCGCTGTCATGGGTCCAAGAGGGGCTGCTGAAGTTATATACCGCAAAGAGATTCAGGATGCGGAAGATTCAGGAGCTGCCCTTTTTGAGAAAGAGTCTGCCTATCGCAAAACATTTGCAAACCCTTTTCTTGCTGCCCAAAGAGGGTATATTGATGATGTTATATTTCCAAAAGATACTCGTGGGAGACTGATCCGAAGTCTCCAGTTTCTGGAGGGTAAAAAGGTTACAAAACCAAATCGCAAACATGGAAACATTCCTTTGTAAAGGATATAACGTTCAATAATCTCACTGTGAGGGATATGATGTTTAATAAGATACTGATAGCAAACAGAGGGGAAATTGCACTCCGCATTATCAACACCTGCAGGAAAATGGGTATAGAGACTGTTGCAGTTTACTCTGAGTCGGAAATTCGTTCCATCTATGTACAGAAGGCTGACTCTTCTGCCTTTATTGGTAAAGACAGACCTAAAGAGTCGTTTCTCAACGGAGAGAAGCTCATCTCCATTGCATTGAAACATGGGTGTCAGGCTGTACATCCTGGATATGGATTTCTTTCAGAAAATGCAAATTTTTCCAAAATGGTTGAAGATGCTGGTTTAACTTTCATAGGCCCTTCTCATGGTGTCATCTCAACACTTGGCGATAAGATGGCATCAAAGGCTCTGGCAAAAAGAATAGGGGTTCCGGTTGTTCCTGGAAATGACCAGCCGTTAAACACAACCGAAGAGATTCTTGCCATGGCAAAAGAGATAGGTTTTCCTGTTCTTTTAAAGCCTGCTGCTGGTGGAGGCGGCAGGGGGATGAGGATTGTAACATCAGAAGATGAACTTGTCTCAAATCTTATGGCAAGCAGAGATGAGACAAGAAAAGGGTTTGCAGATGACAGAATTTTTGTTGAACGATATATTGCAAAACCAAGACATATAGAGTTTCAGATTATTGCAGATAATTATGGAAACACCATCCACTTAGGAGAGAGAGAGTGCTCCATTCAGAGAAGGTACCAGAAGGTTATTGAGGAGACCCCCTCTCCGGCAATGGACAGTGCTCTAAGGGCAAAAATAGGAGCTTATGCCTGTGCAATAGCAAAAGAGGCCAATTACAGGAGTGCTGGCACGTGTGAATTTATAATGGATCAGGATAAAAACTTCTATTTTCTTGAGATGAATACAAGGCTCCAGGTCGAACACCCAATAACTGAGTTTGTCACATCACTTGATCTTGTTGAACTTCAACTCAGGATTGCATCTGGAGAGGCTCTTGCTCTCAAACAGGAGGATATTGAGTTCAAGGGCTCTGCAATAGAGGCAAGGATCTGCGCTGAGGATCCATACAAGGGGTTTCTGCCAACAACAGGTCTTATCTCACGCTATGCAATGCCAAAAGGGTCAAATGTCAGAGTAGATAGCGGTATTGATGCAGGAAGTATGGTCACAATTCATTTTGACTCTCTGCTTGCAAAGGTGGCAGTATGGGGAGAGAGCCGCGCCAATGCGATCCAGACCATGATAAAAGCTCTGAATGGCTACCATATAGAGGGGCTAACCACAAACGTTGATTTTGCCAATGCTATCATGAACCATCCTGCATTTGCCAATGCCGAACTCTCCACAGATTTTATAAGTGACCATTTTATCGATGGATTTCCCAAAGATCCTCCAGATCTGAAAAAACTTCACTACATAACCATTGCATCTGTACTTGTCTACCACACAAGGCAACAGTTGATAAAAGATTCGTTAAAGCCGATGACGCCTGTGACAGGAGGTCGGTTGAGTCACCATAAGAAGCATAACTATGTTGTGAAAATAGATAATAATACCTTTGAGATTTCGCTTTATCCAACCAAGACAAACAGGCAATGGTCGATCCAGATCAATAATGAGAGCTATGAAGTGACCACTCCTGAATTTGAATATTACAGAAGAAGGCTCAAACTTGATATCAACGGAGTGAGCCAGATGTTCAGATTAAGCTATAAGGAGAATCATACCAGGGTCTCCTTCTGCGGTCTTATTATGAAATGTGAAATTTACAGCCCTAAAGAGTGGGATGTTGCAAAGTACATGCTTCACGATAGAAAAGAGGTGCAGGAAAACTCCTTGAAATGCCCAATGCCAGGCCTTATTACCGCTATCTGCGTTAAAGAGGGTGATCATGTCAACAAACGACAGGAGCTTGTCAGAATGGAGTCGATGAAGATGGAGACAGGTGTAGCCTCTCCATGTAATGCACAGATTGATAAGATTCTTATTGAGCCGGGAGAGGCTGTAGATACAAGTCAGATTCTGATCACATTCAAGCTCTGATTATAACTTCTGCCAGCTCCTGACAGACACAACGAAAGATGAAAGTTGTAGAGACGCAAGATCTTGCGTCTCTACGGGGTGACCACCTCTGTGTGTCCCTCTACTTTCTTATAACATACATGGCAGATTGTTCTGCCACAACGAAAGATGAAAGTTTCTCTGAAAACAGGCTTTTACCGAGACTTTCATATAAAAAAAACTACAACATCCTTGGTATCTGCTCTTTACTGCTGACTCACCTTTGCCCATGTGTCCCGCAAGGTGACGGTTCTGTTAAATACCAGATGACCCTCTGATGACTCTTTTGAATCTGCACAGAAATAGCCAAGCCTCTCAAACTGATATGCCTTTTCAGCCTCAGCAGCTACAAGGGAGTTTTCAACCCTGCACCCCTCAACTCTCACCAGCGATTCAGGATTGATATTTTTTGTAAAATCATCACTATCTGCCTCTGGATCTTCAGCAAGAAAGAGCCTGTCATATAGATTGACTGCTGCTGGAACAGAACCCTCTTCAGAGACCCAATGCAGAGTTCCCTTCACCTTTCTTCCATCAGGGGAATCCCCACCTCTGGTTGCAGGGTCATAGGTGCAGATAAGCTCAATAACCCTGCCACTGCTATCTTTAACCAGCTCCTTACAGGTTATGAAATAGGCATATCTGAGTCGAACCTCTCTTCCTGGTGCAAGACGGAAAAATTTCTTTGGAGCATTTTCCATGAAATCATCCTGCTCAATATAGAGATGCTTTGAAAAGGTGATTTTTCTTCTGCCCATCTCAGGTTTCTGAGGGTGGTTCAAAGCTTCAAGCTCTTCGGTCAGATCCGGGTCTGGCCAGTTTTCAATGGTAACCTTCAGAGGGTTGAGAACTGCCATCACCCTTGGGGCTCTCTCATTGAGATCGTCGCGAAGGCAGTTTTCGAGAAGCCCGACATCAATACGGCTCTCTTTTTTGCTCACTCCGATTATGTTGCAGAAATTTCTCATGGCTTCCGGTGTATACCCTCTGCGCCGTATCCCTGCAATTGTTGGAAGCCTTGGGTCATCCCAGCCATCAACATGGTTATTCTCCACAAGCTTCTGAAGTTTTCGCTTGCTCATCACAGTGTAGTTGAGGTTCATTCTGGCAAACTCGATCTGCTGAGGGTGGCACGGGGCACTCACCTCATCCAGGAGCCAGTCATAAAGAGGACGGTGATCCTGAAACTCAAGTGTACAAAGAGAGTGGGTAATCCCCTCCAGAGCATCAGAAAGGCCGTGGGTAAAGTCGTACATAGGATAGATACACCATCTATCTTCTGTCCTTGGGTGAGACATCTTCTTGATTCTGTAGATAACCGGATCTCTCATGTTGATATTTGGTGAGGCCATATCGATCTTCGCCCGCAGCACATAGGTTCCATCTGCAAACTCACCGTTTCTCATCCGTTCAAAGAGATCAAGGTTTTCAGCAACCGGACGGTCTCTGTCAGGGCTCTTCTTACCAGGCTCAGTCAGAGTGCCTCTGTACTCTCTCATCTTATCTGCTGTAAGGCTGCACACATAGGCTTTATCCTTTTTAATAAGCTCCACAGCAAACTCATAGAGTTTATCAAAGTAGTCTGATGCATAGTGTATCTTCTCACCCCAGTCAAACCCGAGCCACTTTACATCAGATATGATAGAGTCAATATATTTCTGATCCTCTTTGGCAGGGTTGGTATCATCAAACCTCAGGTTGCACTTTCCTTTGAACTCTTCTGCAACCCCGAAGTTCAGGCAGATTGACTTTGCATGGCCAATGTGAAGAAAGCCGTTAGGTTCAGGTGGAAAACGGGTTATCATCTTTCCGCTGTTCTTGCCATTTTCAAGATCTTCAGCGATTATTGTTTTTATAAAATTATTTTTTCTGTTCTCTTCTTCCATAAAGCCCCTTTGAATTTTTTTAAGAATTTATCCTTATCAGAGACTTTTCAACTCCATATCCCCTCAAAGGTTCTCAATCGTCTCTCCATAAAGTAAGTTTGAAAAATTATCATATCCCTGCAAGATTGACCACTGAATATTTAATGTGTTAAACAGAGAAGAGATATAGATCTTAAAAAGATCTCTTAAAAACAAGAAAAATCAACCTTGTGTGATAAAACAGGAGGCTCAAGTTATCTTTATGGTACTAATATATCATGGTTAATCCAAAATCATATTCTGGCCTACCATCACCTTTTAAACTGATATCCCAATTTCAACCCACCGGAGATCAGCCGCAGGCCATTGATTTTCTTGCACAAGGGGTTATGACAGGAGAGAGACATCAGGTGCTGCTTGGAGTTACAGGGTCAGGTAAAACCTTTACAATGGCAAATATCATAGCAGAGGTTGGGAAACCATCTCTTGTGATTGCGCCAAACAAGACCCTGGCAGCGCAGCTCTACAATGAGTTCTGCTCTCTGTTTCCCCATAATGCTGTGGAGTACTTTGTAAGCTACTACGACTACTACCAGCCAGAAGCCTATATCCCATCCAGTGACACCTATATCCAGAAAGACTCTGCAATCAATGAGATGATAGATAAAATGCGCCACTCTGCCACAAGATCTCTTCTTGCAAGAAGAGATGTGATCATAGTGGCAAGTGTCTCCTGTATATATGGACTTGGAGCGCCTGAAGATTACCTTGCCCTTCGGGTTGAAATTGCCGTGGATATGGAGAAACCGAGAGAGACTCTGTTAAGCGAACTTGTAAATATTCAGTATGAGAGAAATGATATTGACTTTCACCGTGGTACATTCAGGGTAAGGGGTGACCGGGTGGAGGTGTTCCCTGCCTATGAGGAGGAGAAGGCTCTGCGGATCGATTTTTTTGGAGATACCATTGAGAGTATATCTGAAATCAACCCTCTGAAGGGGGATATTCTGCATAACCTGCGTGAAACTGCAATCTATCCTGCTTCCCACTATGTCACCATGAGCCAGACAAGAGAGAGGGCAGTCAGAGGGATCAATGAGGAGATGCAGATGAGGCTTGAATATTTCCACAGAGAGAACAAGCTTCTGGAGGCTCAGCGCCTTGAGGAGAGAACACGCTATGACCTTGAGATGATGAATGAGATCGGATACTGCAACGGAATTGAGAACTACTCCAGACACCTGACAGGAAGAGCACCAGGAGAGCCCCCCCCTACCCTGCTTGACTACTTTCCTGATGATTTTCTTATCTTTTTTGATGAGAGCCACATATCAGTGCCTCAGGTGGGAGCAATGTACAAAGCAGACCGCTCCAGAAAGGCTACCCTGGTTGACCATGGTTTTCGTCTCCCCTCAGCAGTGGATAACCGTCCGCTTAAATTTGAGGAGTTTAAGAAAAAGATCGCCCAGGTTATCTATGTCTCTGCAACTCCTGCAGATTATGAGCTTGAGAAGGCAAGAGGAGACTCCTCTGACCTGAGAGGAAGAGTGGCAGAGCAGATTGTCAGACCAACAGGTCTGCTTGATCCTCTGCTTGAGGTAAGATCTGCACAACATCAGGTTGATGACCTCTATGAGGAGATCGTAAAACGGGTTGAAACAGGGGAGCGGGTGCTGGTGACCACCTTGACCAAACGGATGGCAGAGGATCTTACAGATTACTTTGCAGAGCTTGGGGTAAAGGTGAAATATCTCCACTCAGACATTGGAACTGTTGAGAGAATTGATATAATTCAGGATCTGCGAAAGGGGGTCTTTGATGTGCTGATCGGCATCAACCTCTTAAGAGAAGGGCTTGATATTCCTGAAGTGTCGCTTGTTGCTATTCTTGATGCTGATAAGGAGGGTTTTCTTAGATCCTTTCGATCCCTGATTCAGACCTTTGGAAGGGCTGCACGTAATGTTGCTGGCAAGGTGATAATGTATGCAGAGAGAATAACCCCATCCATGAAAAAGGCGATGGAGGAGACAGAGCGCAGGCGTATCATACAACGGGAGTATAACCTGAAAAATGGCATTACTCCATCCACCATAAAAAAAGAGCTGAAAACCTTTGACTACACTATGGAAAAAGAGGTTATGAGCCATAAGAGTCAGGTTCAGGAGATCTTGAATAGATATGGTGGCAGTGACCAGAGAGCAAAATCTGACGGTAAGGCATCAGAGGGAAATAGAGAGCAGGAGAAGATTGAAAAGATCATTAAAATCCTTGAAAAGGAGATGAAAAAGGCTGCGTCTGAACTGGAATTTGAAAAGGCAGCTGAACTCAGGGATAAGATCAAGGCGTTGAAAAAAGATCAGGTAGAGTAGATCTTATAATCTTCTACCCTAATCTGAGTAATTCACCATTTTTTTTATATGAAACTGTAGGGGCAGGCTTCTGTGCCTGCCCTCGCGAGGGCACCCACACGGGGGTGCCCCTACAGTTTCATCATTCGTTGTGCCTGTCAGGGGATACAAACTGGTGGGTACCCCGTAGAGACGCAAGATCTTGCGTCTCTACAACTTTCCTTGTTCGTTGTGGCCGAGAGCCAATACCTCGCTCCGGCCGTGCTGGTTATCTTCTACCGTATGAAATTGGTCATGGTCTTGACAGCAGGCTCAGGTGGGGCAATCTCCCTTCTGCCAACCTCCATCACCTTCATGAGCCAGGCCATATTCTTTCCAAGAACAGACATGATCTGCTTTCCCTCACCATCTTGCTCCATCTCCCCTGGATTCATCCCATGGGCAACATTCCAGTAGTTGGCACTGGGTATCATCATCTCAGAATAGAGAAGATAGTGATTCAGAGTGTCAATGGTGGGAACACCACCTGAGCGTCTCACAGCAGCCACTGCCGCCCCGACCTTATGGCGCAGCATGCCATTGTTGACAGAGATCACAAAAAAGGCCCTGTCAAGAAAACACTTCATTGTCCCGGCAACTCCCGAAAAATAGACAGGAGAGCCAATAAGAATGCCATCTGCACTCTTCATCTTCTGAATCCACTCATTGACCGGATCATCTTCAAATGCACATTTTTCATTCCGTTTTTTCGCACAGGTGAAACAGGCTACACAGCCGTGGATCTTCTCCTTACCAACCTGGATAATCTCTGTCTCAATACCCTCTTTTTCAAGCTCAGCAACCACTGTATTCAGTGAACCTGCTGTATTGCCATTTTTCCTTGGACTTCCATTGAATGCAACAACTTTCATTCAGAATCCCCTTCTATTATGATCATATATTTTTTTAAAAAAAGCTTCTCTATTGCCTCTTCAACTCACCCTTTTGTCCCCTTCTCTATACATGGAGAGCAGAAAGAGAAGTGACATTTAAACTTGACGCAACACTGTACCTACAGAGCTATCTCTCCTGCCATACCGGATTTCTCTTCTCAAGAAAGGCGTTAACCCCCTCCTTTGCGTCGTCTGTGGAGCAGAGCCTTGCAAAGGCTTCATTCATATAGTCAAACTGCCTTATATAGTCAAGCCCCTCAGAGGTATAGAACGCACTCTTGGCAATCTGAACTGCTATTGGGCTCTTGATTGCCAGCTCTTTTGCCCATTTAATGCTCTCCTCTTCCAGAAGGTCTCTTGGCACGATCCTGTTGATCAACCCCATGGAGAGCGCCTCCTCAGCCTTGATCAGGCGACCGTAAAGCAGCAGCTCCAGAGCTTTCTTGCGCCCAACCGATTTTGCAACAGGAATAACAGGCCCCACACAGTTGAGGCCAACATTAATGGCAGTCAGCCCCATCTTAACATTATCTGCCACAATTGCAAGATCAGCAGCTGCGACAAGCCCCATGCCATTGGCTGCTGCAACCCCATGCACCTGAGCAATCACAGGTTTTTTGATCTTTGAGATAGCTACAAGAGGCTTCTCCATCTGTTCAATCCACTCCCTGTACTCCATGGCAGATTTGCCTGCAAGTTCATTTATATTGATTCCTGCACAAAAAGCTTTCCCTTCACCTTTTATGATTATCACACGAATCTGGGAATCTCTCTCCAGCGCCATCAGGGCATCGTACAGCTCTTTAGCCATCTGTGTACTGAATGTGTTCATGAAATCAGGACGGTTCAAACTGATTGCAGCAACATTCGGGGCAACGACATTGACCAGAATCTCTTGGTATTCCATCTCCATTGTTCCTTCCATATAAAATTAAGTTAACTGTTTTTCCACATCTTCAACCTTCAAGATAGATATGGAGGTTATGATCTTTAACACAAAAATATAACTGCACAGACAGATGAAAGCATATTCCTTCAATTGTGGCGGTAATCCGCCATGTATGTTTTATTATGAAAGTCTAGGATACAAACTGGTGGTTATCCCGTAGAGACGCAAGATATTGCGTCTCTACAACTTTAATGTTGCGTTGTGACTGTCATAGCATGGCAGTTATCTAAAGGGTTATGGAAAAAAAGTGTGCTGCATTTTCCCAGGTGATTTTCTTGAGCTTCTCATCAGAGAGCCCTGAGGCTGCAAGCGATTTTAACTCTCTGTCCCAGGCAAACGGGATATTGGGGAAATCTGAACCGTACATTATACGCTCACTTCTCATAAGATTAAGATCAGGAATAGACTCCAGAGGCAGATAGTCAGTTAACGCCATGGCAGTATCAAGCCAGAGATTGTCATATCGCTCAACCAGGCTTCTGTATTCGTCAAATTCGTCCATACCCAGATGCGGGACGCAGAGCTTCAGATCAGGGTAACTCCTTACAACCTCCTCCACCTTGTATGCTGCACAAAGTTCATATGGGTCACAGCCATAGGCAGGGCTACCTGGCTCTCTTCCTGCATGGATAACCAGTGGGTGGCCTGACTCTGCACAGATGGTGTAAATCTCCTCCATCTCCTGTGACAGAAGCTCGAAGCACTGCACATGAGCATGAAGCTTGACCCCCTTGAGCCCATTTTGAAACGCCTGCTCAAGTATAGCGGCAGCACCATCTTCTCCTGGAAAAAGTGTGGCCATGCCGGTGAGCCGTCCTTTGAACTGCTCTCTCTTTTTCACCATGTAATCATTGAGAAATTGTGCCATGCCAGGTTTGTGAGCATATTGAAATGCCACTATATGATCCACACCTCTTGAAAATAGAAAATTGAGCAACTGAGTGGTTGTGAGCTGATACCTTATGGGCCATCCATACCGGTCAAACCATCTCCATACTGCACGGAAAAAGATTTCTGGAAAAATATGGACATGAGCATCAATGATCCGTGTAAAAATGTCAGGAACCCTCTCTCCTTCAGAATCGTCAAGAGCTGGCAGTGGAGCTTTTACAGCAAGATAACCCTTCCGGGTAGTTGATTGTTTCAATCTCTACTCTCCTTTTGATGGCTACAATTTCATACATGATTCTCTCTACATTATTGAATCTTCTTGACCATATCTGGTAAATCAGTGTAAATCTATCCAAAATTATGAGCAATCCCATTTACCATCAATTATCAGGTGCATCAGCCATTGTCAATTGCCCTTGAAAACATAAAATTGCCCTTGAAAAACATAAGAGTTGTTCTGAATCTATCCATAAAAAACTATCTGTCACAAAATCTAATTGAGTTCTTAAGCTTTGCCTTGATGTATAACAAAAAATTATAAAAGGGGATTTAAATGAGAAGTGAGTCTGAAAAAAGAAGATCATACCATTCTTTACGCTTTAAACTTGTTGCTGGTGGAATCTTTGCTGTACTGATGCCTCTTGTTGTTGTTGGCCTGATTTCCGTAAATAAAGCCAGCAGAGCGCTTACAACTCTGTCGGAACAGCAGGCAGCTGAGGTTGCCCTTGATCTTGCCACACTGACCAGAAACATCATCTATGCAGAATTTGTAAAAATAAAGATAGTTGGTGAAAAAAAGCTGGTGATTGATGCTGTCACAGCAAAGAACAGGGGCGAGAATCCAGACCTGGCTATCATAAATGCCAATCTTCAGAAAACTGCTGAAAGTATGGGAGAAAATTATGAAGGGGTCTTTGTAACTGACTCCAAAGGCAATATATTTGCAGGCAGTAGAGAAGGTGGAAAAGCTGGAGCAAAACACTATTCAGGGATAAATATTGCAGAGAGAGACTACTTCAAAAGAACCATCTCTTCAGGCGAGGTCTCAATCGGGGCTGCCATAAGATCCAGAAGTACAGGTGGTGTTATCAGTGTTGTCTGTGCTCCGGTAACCTCTCCAGCAGGAAGTATTGAAGGGACATGCTGCATTGTTATCAGAATCAACTTCTTTACCAAGCTTATCTCCGGCCGTAAGATCGGACAGACAGGGTATGGTTATATGGTTGATAAAGATGCCCTTGTCATATCACATCCTGTAGAAAAACACATTTTGACCCTTAATGCACATGGGTTAAAGGGGATGGAAGAGTTTGTTAAACAACTCGTGTCGGGTCAAAGCGGAGTTTCACAATATGAGTTTCAGGGAGTTGATAAAGTGGCAGGTTACGCCCCTGTCGGGGTGAACGACTGGTACATTGCAACCACTCAGAATATTGATGAATTCATGGCAGCTGCTCACTCCATAAGAAATTCATCTGTAATTATCGGCCTGATTGCTCTATCTATTACAATCATACTTGTTCTCTTTATGGCAAAAGGGATTCTTGTGCCTATCAACCTTGCTGTAAAAGGGCTTAAAGAAATTGCCACAGGAGAGGGAGATCTGACCATGCGCCTTACTGTGAAGAGCAAAGATGAGATCGGAGAGCTGGCCAAGTGGTTCAACACATTCATGGAGAAACTTCAGGAGATCATCCGGCAGATCGCACAGAATTCGCGACACGTTGATGACGCATCTACAGAACTCTCAGCAATTGCAGTTCAGCTCTCCTCCAATGCTGAGACCACAGCCAGCAGAGCCAACAGTGTAGCTGCCTCTGCTGAAGAGATGAGTACCAATATAAGCAATGTGGCTGCTGCAATGGAGCAATCTTCGACCAATACCAACATGGTTGCCTCTGCTGCTGAGGAGATGAACTCAACCATAAATGAGATCGCCCAGAATGCAGAGAAGGCAAGAGGTGTCTCATATGATGCTGTGGAGAAATCCAAAAGCGCATTCAACCGGATGTCTGAGCTTGGCAGGGCTGCACAGGCAATCGGAAAGGTGACTGAGACCATTAAGGAGATTTCAGAGCAGACAAAACTTCTCTCCTTGAATGCAACCATTGAGGCTGCAAGAGCTGGGGAATCTGGAAAGGGCTTTGCAGTTGTAGCAAATGAGATTAAGGAGCTATCCAACCAGACTGCCATGGCCACACTTGATATTAAGAACCAGATTGACGGAGTACAGAATATGACAGAGTTGAGTATAAAGGAGATTGATCAGATCTCAACTGTTATAAATGGAGTCAATGAGATCGTCTCTGCCATTGCAGCTGCTGTTGAAGAGCAGTCCTCTGCAACCAATGAGATCAGCGAAAATATCAATCAGGTCTCAAGGGGAATACAGGATGTAAATGAGAATATCAACCAGAGTTCATCTGTGGCGCAGGAGATCACACAGGATATAGCCAAGGTCAATACCGCTGCTGCCGAGATCTCAAGTGGCAGCGGTCAGGTGAGATCAAGCGCCAGCGACTTGAATGAGATGGCTAAGGAACTCAATGCAATTGTGGGGAGATTCAAGGTGTGAGAAGAATCTTTTAAACAAATTTTTGGGGAGTGGGGGGAGCATATGAACTTTTTTGGAAACATGCACATCAGAACAAAAATTTTTTCCGTCTGTATTGCCATATTAACCATCATGGTCATATCAGGCTGGATATCATTTAAAAGCATGAGAGGTATTCAGGCAAACCTTACTGATATTTTCAAAATACGTATGCCAGGGATTGATTTTTTAATCGAAGCTGACCGGGATCTCCAGCAACTTCTGGTTGCAGAGAGATCACTGGTGTTCGCAGAGCAGGATACCGAAATATACAAGAAGCTCCTTCAAGATTATGAAACAAATCTTGAGCAATCTGCAACGCGATGGGAAAAATTCAAGGCACTTTCAACAGCTCAGGAGGAGAAGCCATTTATAGATGCCCATGACAATGCCAGAAAAGAGTGGATTCTCTCCACACGCATGGTGCTAAGTGAACTTGAAAAAGCAACAGCAGATTCCAGAAGACGGGCAATTGAGCTGACTCTGGGTGAAACAAGCAGTAAATTCGAAATCATGCGGGATCAGATGGACAAGCTGACAGACATCACCCTTGCCAGTGCCCAGAAAGCAAGTGATGATGCAGATGCAACTTACCGCTCTGCAATGACTCTCCTGATTGCCACTACCTGTCTGGGTTTGATCACAGGTTTTGTACTGACCTGGTTCGTCATGAGCAGCATTGTGGATACTATAAACTCGACGATCAGAAGTTTGAAGGATATAGCAGAGGGAGAGGGTGACCTGACAATACGTCTGGCTGTAAAAAGCACAGATGAGATCGGAGAGCTGGCTAAATGGTTCAACACATTCATGGAAAAGCTTCAGGAGATCATCCGGCAGATCGCACAGAATTCCCGGTACGTTGATGACTCCTCCACAGCGCTCTCAGCAATTGCAGTTCAGCTCTCCTCCAACGCTTCGACAACAGCCAGCAGAGCCGACAGTGTAGCTGTCTCTGCTGAAGAGATGAGTACCAATATAAGCAATGTGGCTGCTGCAATGGAGCAATCTTCGACCAATACCAGCATGGTTGCCTCTGCTGCTGAGGAGATGAACTCAACCATCAGTGAGATCGCCCAGAATGCAGAGAAGGCAAGAGGTGTCTCACACGATGCTGTGGATAAATCAAGAAGCGCATTCAACCGGATGGCTGAACTTGGCAGGGCTGCACAGGCAATCGGAAAGGTGACTGAGACAATTAAGGAGATCTCAGAGCAGACAAAACTTCTCTCTTTGAATGCAACCATTGAGGCTGCAAGGGCAGGAGAGTCTGGAAAAGGTTTTGCAGTTGTGGCAAATGAGATCAAAGAGCTATCCAACCAGACTGCCATGGCCACGCTTGATATTAAAAACCAGATTGACGGAGTGCAGAGTATGACAGAGTTGAGTATCAAAGAGATTGATCAGATCTCAACTGTTATCAACGAGGTCAATGAGATTGTCTCTGCCATTGCTGCTGCTGTTGAAGAGCAGTCCTCTGCAACAAATGAGATCAGCGAAAATATCAATCAGGTCTCAAGGGGGATAGAGGATGTCAATGAGAATATCAACCAGAGTTCCTCTGTAGCACAGGGTATCACACAGGATATAGCCAAGGTCAATACCGCTGCTGCTGAGATCTCAAGTGGCAGCGGTCAGATCAGATCAAGCGCAAAAGATCTGAATGGAATGGCTAAAGAGCTTAATGCAATTGTGGGAAAGTTCAAGGTATAAGGCCAGCTAATAGAGGTGACACGCCACAAGATGGGTTGAGTCTGCAACTCCGGCAGATATCAGTGAGTCGCTGACAGGTTTCAGTAAAGGAGACTCCTCTTTGCAGATATCCATAACATATCTGCATCGTGTATGAAACCTGCAACCGTCAGGCGGTTTATGCGGAGAAGGGACTTCGCCTCTGAGTAAGATTCTCTCACGCCGTGCCGCAGGGTCAACCACAGGAATGGCAGAGATCAGTGCAGATGTATAGGGGTGTTTTGGATTATCATATATTGCACTGGCACTGGCAATCTCCACAATCTGACCAAGATACATAACAGCAATCCGGTCAGATACGTGGCGTACCACTGCAAGGTCATGGGAGATAAAGAGAGAGGTCAAACCCATCTCTCTCTGGAGGGTCAGCATAAGATTGAGAATCTGTGACTGAACAGAGACATCCAGCGCAGAGACAGGCTCATCACAGATAAGCACTTCAGGTTCAAGGGTTATGGCCCTTGCAATGCCGATCCGCTGACGCTGCCCTCCGCTGAACTCATGTGGGAACTTTGTCATTGCCTGTCTGGCAAGTCCAACCCTCTCCAGGAGCCTGGCAACCTCTGCCCTGCGTGCAGTGCTGTTGAGCCGGGTGTGGATAATGTACTTCTCCTCAAGGATCTCTCCTACAGTGTGACGGCTGTTTAAAGATTCAAAGGGGTCCTGAAAGATCATCTGCATCCTGAGGCGGGACTCTCTGAGCTTACGACCCTTGATACCTGTGATATTTTTTCCATGAAGCCTGACCTCTCCACTGGTAAGAGGGTATAAACCCATAATACACCGACCAAGAGTTGTCTTTCCACACCCTGATTCTCCTACCAGCCCCAGGGTCTCCCCCTTTTTCACATCAAAAGAGAGATCGTCCACTGCATGGACAACCCCTTTCTGCCTAAGGAATATACCCCCATGAAGAGGAAAGTGTTTAGTCAGACGACTTACCTCCAAAATTGGCATATCTTCTCTGTCTGATCCGTCGCTAATCGTATTCGTATTGTGAGCCAGGCTCTGGCCACTTGAGAGCAGCTCACCCTCTTCTGTCTGGAGTCTTATTAGTTTTTGCTTGATTTCCATAATTACATTGTATATCAACAGAAAATGAAAAACTCAATACTGCTCTGCCCATTTTTGTGAAACTCTCCATTAACTTCAGGAATATTCTGATCGGAAACTGAAACAGAATAGGTAGAAGCAGCAGTTGAGCCGAATCTTTTTTTATACCTGTAACCTGTTGAAAGAGAAGGGGGAAACTATGTTTACTAGAAGGGTTGTAATGGCTTTGATGTTCCTCATAACGATACTTATAACAGACTCTTATGCTGAAGAGGTCTGGAAGATCGCTTCACTTGACTGGCAGCCTTACTCAGGTAGTGATATGGCAAGTGAAGGAAACTCAATTCAGAAATTGAGAGGGATACTCAAAAAAGAGGGCATCACACTTAAAGTTGATTTTTTCCCATGGTTAAGGGCAAAGAACAAGGCAACAAAAGAGGAGTATGTTGGATATTTTCCGGCTTGGCCTGAAGAGGTGGATAGAGGATTTGTAGCATCACTACCAGTTGACTGGTCTGAGGTGAGTATATTGGCTCAGGCAGAGAGCAATGTCAGTTTTGAAAATATTGATGATCTGTTTAAAAAATATAAAGTTGGAATTGTTCAGACCTATGTTTATCCTAAAGTTATTGATGATGCCATGCAGAAATATCCTGATCATGTGGACAGGGCACCAGATGAAGTATCTCTATTAAGAAAGCTCTCAGGAGGGCGCCACCCCGTGGCAATTACTGACCCGAATGTGATGCTCTATCTAGCAGCAAAAGAGGGTATCTCCAATGTTGTAGCTATAGACAAAATTGTTATGAAAAAGGAGTTGGTACTGGCCATGAGAGATGATGCAGAGAATAAGAGTCGTATAGAGTTACTGAAAAAAATATTACAGAATATGGAAAAATAGACTTAAGGCTATTTGCGAAAAATAATCTTCCATGCTCTCCAAACTCAAAGCTTACTGACTTATTTGTATCCTTGAGCGACTGGTATATTGTTTCATGCAGATAGCCTAACTGGAGATAATAATGTTCAACATAAGCACTGAATTCTTGATAACATCACTGGTTGTTATTCTGATACCTGGGACAGGTGTCATCTATACACTGTCAACCGCTCTTTTTCTTGGCTGGCGGGCAAGTATTGCAGCAGCATTTGGCTGCACAGCTGGAATTATCCCGCACTTGGCTGCAAGCACACTTGGACTCTCTGCCATTCTTCACACGAGCGCTCTTGCATTCCAGGGTGTTAAATTTGCTGGTGCTGCATATCTGATCTATCTTGCATGGTCAATGTGGCGTGAAACTGGTGCCTTTCAATTTAAGTCATATTCCAGAGAAACTGGTTTATGGCAGATCGCTGTGAGAGGTTTTCTAATCAATATTCTTAACCCTAAACTGTCGATATTCTTTCTGGCATTTCTGCCACTTTTTGTCTCGCCCAACACCTCCTCACCAATGTTTGAGATTTTTGTTCTAAGTCTTATATTCATGGCCATGACATTAGCTGTATTTATTCTGTATGGCCTTTGTGCAACCGGGGTGAGCAGATACGTTGTAAACTCTCCAAGGGCAATTGTCTGGATGCAGCGATCTTTTGCAGCCACATTTGCAGCTCTTGGTGTCAAGCTTGCAATGACAGAGCAGTAGTCCCTGGATGGTAAGGGGCTATCTGGTTTCTGGTTGCACCATATGACACGATACAAGGTGGCCAGTTATTGCCTCAACTTCACATGGCACGACAGAGTGGCATATATCCATCACATGGTCACACCTATTGCTGAACCGGCAACCGGACGGCATCTCTTCCAGAGATGGAACCACCCCCCTTATGGTGGGAAGAGTACTCTTGGGAGTTCTGGCAAGAGCTGGGATGGATTTAAGCAACCCCACTGTATATGGATGGAGAGGGTTACTGAAAAGCTCAGCTACCCCTGCCCTCTCAGCCACTCTACCCCCATACATGACCACAGCGTCGTCACAGTTCTCTGCAATCACGCCAAGATCATGGGTAATGAGGATCACTGACATGGAGAGTTTGAGCTTAAGTTCACGGATCATCTCAAGAATCTGAGCCTGCACAGTGACATCAAGGGCAGTTGTTGGCTCATCTGCAATCAGGATATCTGGTTTTGATGAGAGTGCCATTGCAATCATCACCCGCTGACGCATTCCACCTGAAAGCTCATGTGGATAGTGACGTGTCACCTCTTCAGGATTGGCCATGCCAACCTGGTTTAGCATCTCAACAGAGGCTCTGTCCATCTGCTTTTGTTCCATCTGGGGGAAATGAAGCTGATAGACCTCATTCATCTGCTTACCGATCTTCTGAACAGGATTGAGAGCTGTCATTGGCTCCTGGAATATCATGGAGATCTTTCTTCCGCGGATCTTCTGCATCTCACCTGGTCTGGCCATAACAGGAACCATATCTCTGCCTTTAAACTCAATGGCCCCTGATTCAATCTGGCCGGAAGGTTTTGGAAGCAGTCCCATTATGGCAAGGGCAGTCACACTCTTTCCACACCCGGACTCTCCGACAATGCCAAGAGTGGTACCCTGTCTGAGTTCAAATCCTGCACCATCAACTGCCCTGACCCTGCCATTTTCAGTATCAAAAGAGATAACAAGATTGCTTACTTTAAGAATATCACCGATGTCTGCCATTAATATATTATCTCTGTTCACAACTGTTTCCATTAAACTGCTCTTGATTTATCACCACAAGAAAACCCCTCTACCGAAAATTCTGCTAACCTCTATTCTGCTGCTGATGCTGGCTTGAACTTCTCATCAATAATAGTCACAGGTTCAAACAGAGTGCCATTTTTCATGGCACTCCTGGTCTCATCATATACTCTCTTATCAAACCAGAATAGTCCACCATCCATTGAGCCAAAGGGGTCAAACAGATCCTCTGATTTTTTTGTGCCATGGTTTGGGGGAAGTTTCAGCCAGCGCCAGTATCCATGCCTCACATATGGTACCATGAATGTGGGAACAAACGATGCCTGCTCGTGGATCAGTGCCTGAATTCTTACAGAAAGGTCAATACGCTCCTGCTCATCAAGGCTGGCTCTGTACTTGTCAATAAGGGTGTCAAGTTCAGGATTATCTGTATTGGTAATATTATTGGTCTGAACCTTATGGGCATTTGCCGAGTGCCAGCTCTCCCAGTAGGCAGGTCTCATACCTGTGCTCCACCCCATCCATGCAACATCATGCTTCTTCTCCAGAATCGTCTTAAAGGCTGCTGTGCTGTCCAGCTGCTGAAGGCGAAGTTCAACACCAGCTTTCAGAGCCTCCTCCTTTAATACCACAACTCTTGGGGTGTGCTCCTCAAATCCATAGGTCACCTCCACTGAAAAGCGGAGCTGCCCCTTCTGCCAGATACCGTCACTGCCCCGATGCCACCCTGCATCTGTCATGAGTGACTCCACACTCTCAATACTGAAGGGTCTGGCTCTGATCTGGCTATTGGTGTAGGCACCATATCCGATATACGCCTGATCCAGCCGGAAATAGTCACCCCTGAGCACCTTGTCTATCACCTTCTGTACATTCATGGCGTGAGCAAAGGCAAGGCGTACCCGTCTGTCAGCAAAGATCTCCTTATCCTCATTCAGCCACATTCCTGATGCAGACCTCTGGGTCTCATTGAAAAACCATATCTTCTCAGCATACCCCTTATTAAAAATATCTGTATTGGATCTATCATACCAGTAGTTGGGCATGGTGAGGGCAAACATATCAATCTCTGCTTTTTTGAAATATTCCCACAGCATGTTAAAATCTCTGACCACAGTCAAGTTGACCCGATCCACATTGAATCTGTTTCTGAAATATCTCAGATTCTCCCCCCACCAATCTCTTTTCCTCTTGAAATTGACATATTTGCCCTTCTTAAAGTCATCTATCTGGTATGCCCCTGTATTGGGAACTATCTTCCAGTTGTAATCGTTGACAAAATCGCTCTTGAGAGTCCCGAAAAAATGGCGTGGTGTGGGAGAGATGCCTAACATCAGGTAGAGATCCGGCTGTGCTTTGGTGCTTCTGACGGCAATAGTGTAGTCATCATAGACAGTGACAGATTCAATCTCCTTAGTATAGTAGTCATTATACCAGGGGGCGATAATATGTTCAGAGCGCATAAAATCAAGTGTGTATGCATAATCCCACGCTGTAACAGGAACTCCGTCAGACCAGGTTGCAGTTCTGTTGAGCTTGAAGTACATGGTCTTTTTGTCCTTATCAAATGCCCAGTGGGTGGCAAGCTCAGGGATAATATTGTCAGTATCAGGGTGGATATTTATAAGGGAGAGCTGGTTATCAAGAATAGCACTCCTGAAACTTCCGTTGGAATCTGGCCCCACTGTGCGGAAGGTCATGGGAAAACTCAATATGACAGAGTGAAGTGTTCCCCCCTTGACTGCATCAGGAGAAGAGATGAGAGGATCTGTCTCATTGGTAAGCCATTCAATACCTTCAGGCAAGGTGGCAGTGATTTTATTCAGGGTACTGTCGGTAGAAGCTGTCACACTGTCCGATGAACTCACAGTATCAGCACCAGAGGGGTTGACACTATCTCCACCAGATTGGTTAACTGATATCGATGAGCTGCTCTGTGCCCCCTTTTTTTCAGAAGCGCTCTTATCTTCACCACATCCCATCACCACTGTAAGGAGCAGAACTATCATGAGAAGAGCCACTGCATCTCTGTAGTGGCAATATTCTGATATGCGCAGGGAAGAATCAGACATAACAGGTCTACCATTATGTAGATATCTTCGCAAAATGCGGACATTGGGGGATCTCCATAGAGTTTCACATAAAATGGTTATCATAACTCTCTCCAGCTCTTTTTGAACGGTTCCAGTATCTCATAGGCACTTTGAACCATCTGTGTGCCATATTTTCTCTCAAGACGCCGTACAATAAAATGGCCCCTTGCAATATTTTGAAAATGGTCAATAAAAATGGTGTTTATGATGGCCCCTCCAGCAGCTCCAATGGCAGGAAGAGCCTGAGAGAGAGCTTTTTCAGTAACCTGGACGCTGAATCTGTCAGATATCTGAAAAATGAGCCTCAAAAGAGCAGGAGAACCCTCAAGTAACCCTTTTTCTGTAATATGCTCTGCAGCATTGGCAACTGAGGAGGCCAGTGCGGCCCGTGCTATAAAATAGGCAGATTCATTGGGATCATCCATACTCTTTGTTCTACCAAAGGCAAACACCTCCATACAGGCAACTCTTGTGGCAGGTGAAGTGACAGGTTCACCTTCACTTCTTGCAATATCTGCAATGGAACGGAGCATGATGGTTGTAGATAGTGGAAGTTCCAGAGCCAGAGCACTCAGACCAAAAAAACCGCTTATCCCTCCTGCTGCTCCAACAGCAATCTTGTGCCAGAGGTTGGAGGCTTGTCTGTATGGGGCATCATTGAGTGTAAATGACACTCTATCCACTGCCCTGGATAGTGCGGAGTGGGTGATCTGCCCCACCTTCTCTCTCCACTTCTCAGGAAGCATTTCAAACCCCTTTTCAATTGGGGCTCCAAGAAAATCGTTAAACTTCACAGCAAGACCCGGGGTTTCAAGAAGCCTTTTGGCCTTTTCCAGACTCTCCAGATCATCAGCATCAAATATCATATTGCCTCACTTGGTTTCAGGAGCGGGGAGAAGAGAACTCTTCAAACAGACCAACCGCCATTTGAGACCAGAGTTCCATATTGAAATCATGGCCACCCCCTTTAAATAGCGTCTCAGTTTTAATCCACTGGAAATCTGCAAGCTCCTCTCCTGGAATAAAACTCTCTGGAGAGTCTGTCATTATCTTGAAAACCACTCCAAAATGAACCTTCCCAACATCAGTTGACTCCTCATTAATGGTTCCGAGAAACAGCGGTAAAGAGCCATGAGGTCTGGATAGAAGCTCTTCACCAAGCTCTCTTTCCATGCCGGAATAGAGCAGCTGCCTCAGATCGGTTTCACCGTTCAGGGAGCCTGACTCTTCTATCTTACCTTCAGAAAGCTCTTCATCCATTCTCCGCTGGCCTGACAGAGCAGATGAATAGCTATCCTGAAGGCTGTCTGAGGGGTTGATGTGGCCACCTATCCCCATTGACCAGAGATCGTGAAGGCGGCTCTCCCCCCCACCTCTTCTGTAGATGGCTGTAAGCGCTCCCATCTCTGCCTGAATGAGAACATAGGGGATAAGCTGCTTGAATGATCTGTTGTGTTCAGCTGATGGACGATCAATCCAGTGCGGTTGAAAACCGGAGTCTGAGGAGAAGGTATTGAAAAAAAAATCCTCATCCATCCTTACCACGGCTCTCTCTCTTAACCACTCAACCGGAAAATCTCTCCGGCTGAGACACAGCACCTTTTCTACCTGGCTATTATCATTCATTCTCTAATAAACACCCTGTTTTTCTGTTGGTTTTAATAGCATCTTCATACTCTGTGGATAGTCAGTAAAAATGCCATCCACTCCGGCATCAATATAGCGCACCATATCCTCTCTGCTGTTCACGGTGAAAAGATTCACTTTTTTGCCCATCTTCTGAAGAGACTCAATCTCCTCCATGGTTACTCTGCTGCTGTCAACATTGTATGTATCAAAACTGTAGCCACTCCATATCAGCGCCTGGTCAGGTTCATCCCCCACCAGTGCCTGAATCTCAAGCTCTGGAAACAGGATCTCCACCTCTTTGAGCCACTTGTGGTTAAATGAGGAGATGATAATAAGTTCAGGATCAATCTCCATCTTTCTAACCATCTCCACAACCCTCTTAGGAAGAGGAAAACCTTTCAGTTTACCGGTCTGCTCCTTAAGCTCCAGATTGACAGGCCACTCTCTTCTCTTTGTATAGTATAACACCGCCTCAAGGGTTGGAATTTTCTCCCCTTTAAAGGACTCAAGAGATTGTGAAGAGACGTTTCCTGCTCCAATCTCTCCAAAGGGGTCTGTCTCAATAAAGAGAGATCCGGTATCAAGCATCTCTATCTGAGCCAGATCAAACTGCTCAAGACAGAAACTCTCATGTTGAGGAAAAATTTTAAGAGCATTGGTTGTCCTGAGAAGATGGTCATCATGGAAAATAATCAGATGGCCATCACGGGTTACATGAACATCTGTCTCCCAGAGATCTGCCCCTATTATACGGGCGGTCTCTGCGGCAGCAATAGTATTTTCAGGAGCAATGCTTCTTGCTCCCCTGTGTGCGATAATTTTTGTCATTTTGACTCAGTAATCCTGTAAGTAACTTAAACTAAGTACCCGAGCAGAAATAATCATCTAAGGAAAACTACCGGATTAATTTTGTTCCGGTACTTACCCTGGCGGATTTTTGCCACAACAGCGCGATAGTTCACCTCTAATGTGGCATTGGCCGTTAAAAAAAACGGCAGCCATAAGAGTATTTATGGGCTGCCGGTAATATGAAAATTTCTTAAATAGATCTCTTGAGAAAGAGGATAGATCCCCTTATCTGTTAAGAGCTATTTAACAGGCATCAGCTGAACTCTTCTGTTGAGTGAACGACCAAATTCTGTGTCGTTGGATGCAGCAGGCATGCTTTCACCATATGCTTCACATTTCATTCTATCTGCGATTATGCCTTTGTTTACAAGATAAGTTCTAACTGATTGAGCTCTTCTCATGGAGAGAGCCTGATTGTAAGCATCTTTTCCCTTACTGTCTGTATGGCCCTGAAGGACAATATTCATCTCTGGATTTCTATTAAGGATACCTACAACATCATCAAGGTCAGCATAACCAGTTGGTTTAATGTCAGACTTGTCAAAGTCAAAGAGAAGATCTCCAAGTACCCAGCAACCCATTGGGTTAACTTTGGCACCAGCAGGGGTTCCCGGACATTTATCAAGGTAATCATAGACACCGTCACCATCTGTATCCAGTGGGCAACCATCAGCATCAACCTCTACTCCTGGCGGTGTATCCGGGCATTTATCTCTGTCATCAGGAACGCCGTCATTATCGCTGTCTTTTACTACTGAAGGTACATATTTGGGAGTCCCTGCTGTAAGGAAAACATTCTTCACAAAATTAACCATTGCTGATGATGAGAGAGTCTGGGAAGCTTCTGAAACAAAACCGCACCCACCAATATCAGAGATGCTCTGTAACAGTGCCTGACCCTCTTTATCGTCTCCAACAAGAACAGGATAGATGCACAGTGTATCGCCGAACTTATCTTTGAGTGCCTGTGCAGCAGCTGTTGTCTTTGGAGACATCTTTTCGCCATCTGAAACGATCAGAAGTGCTGTAGTGCCAGATTTGCCGTCAATATCACCTATAGCTGCACCGAGCGCTCTGTAGAGAGGACTGTTTCCGCCAGTACCGGTGAGTTTAGTAAGGCCAGCTGCAAATCCTTGAGCTGTATATGGTTCCATACCATACAGCATCATGGTCGGGTCTCCTGAGACACTTGGTTTATGGCCAAAAGATCTCAATCCGCCAACCTGACCCATCTCTGGAAGAGTCTGATTCATCCGTCCCACAAACTCCCTGGCAATATCAAATTTCTGGTTACCGTTGAACATCTCCTCCATGGAACTTGAACCATCCAGAATTACCAGAAAGTTATTATGCTTCAGAGAGTACTGAGATGCATCAAGCGGCTGGGGTGCAAACTCAGAAAAGGGTTTTTGAGGCCCCTGTGCTGCACAGCCCACCATAAACACCATAGCGACTGCAACAAATAAACCTTTTGAGATCAAATGTTTCATTCTTTTTCTCCTTTAAAATTTGTTTTTCCCTTTTAAATTACAGATACACATTACAACCACCTCTTAACTCTACCATGAAACTCAATAAAACTCTATGATCAAACTGAATTTTACTTAATATATATGAGTATTAAGAGTCAAGAAATAAAATTATTACAACTTTCTGCCATTTTGATATCAGAACTATTGAAATATTTTATCCGCACGCTGGTTATAAAGCCATGAAAAACATTACAGTACATATAGATCAACATCTAAAGCCATATCATTAAAAATTGGGATATCTCTTTTTATCCAGCATCTTCTGTACGACGGAGTTCTCTTTTTTCAAAATTTTTGATCCTCTTGTTATTTTGCAAAGACTGATCCCATATTTTTCAGCAATCCGTCTCTGTGTCATACCGCTGTGAAGATCTTGAAGAAGTTTCCAGCGCAAGGAGAGGTCAGCCAGCTCTCCTTGAGTTAATATCTCATCAAGAAAGGATTCAAGGTCATCTATATCTGTAATTGAAATGATTGTCTGTAATAGATTACGATCAATGGCCATCTTCAATCTCATTCCCTGATGCTCTCAACATCTTTTTTATGCTACACCTGTATGGTTGATAAAATTTATTTTCATAATGATACGGTTCAAGACAACTTTGGACCTATTTGAAAAAATAGAAATTTATATTGTCACTCTTGCCTTTATCTTTTATTACTTCTATAGTTGTTTCCTAAAGAGACAAAATATAAAGACTAACCCAATAAGGAGATCTTAAGATGAAATACCTGCCGATATCATTTACGATTAAACAGGCTTGCCTTCTACTGTTACTTACTTTATCGCTGCTTTTTATCACAGGATGTTCTCAATTTGCAAACAGCTCCATGTCAGATGAATATGTTGCAGGTATGAAATTGGCTGACATATATGCAAAAGAAGATGCCATAAATGATAGATGTATTAACTATCCAGTCTCATTAAGCAGCAATATCATGAACAATACCAGAAACCACCTTGATCAGCTCAAAGGTACAAAAAGCTCTGATTTCATCAGTGGATTTTCCAGAGGATATAATGATGAATACCGACAATATGCAGATCTCTACTGTGATAACCTGGACTCATCAGAAGAGTATATAAAGGAGTGAGACTCTGGATGTTCAAGATGGCAAATTGTATCTGGTATTCTATCTGGTGATGAGATAGAGATCACGCCATGAAATAGAATCCTAGATTTTTATCATATGGAGGGGGATTATAGAACTGAGCCTCAATATACTTATCCTTGACAGCCTCTATTCTCACCCTTCGTTTGATTAACGAGCGCTTGCTGTCATCAAGAGTAAAGGTGACATCCAGAATATCTTCAGGTTCAATTTTATGCTGTTGTCTCATTGTCTCAAAATCAACTCCCCTCATGGAGATCTTTCTTACTGTAATGTGGCCATGATCATTGTTAGTAAAATGGGTGTAATCACCAGGGAGCATGACATCTTTGGCGTAGAACTTCCGTCGCTCCTCAAGCCCCTCAGCTTCAATACTCTCCTCCTCCTCATCAAGCAGGGGCTTGAGGTTGCTCTCCATCCTCTCCACATCTGAATCTTGAACTATGGAGAGAGAAAGAGGATTTTTCTTGTTTACAAAATCAAGTATCTCCTTTTTTGTCTCATCATCCACAAGACGCATACCTATTGTGACACCAAGAGTTACAGCACCATCCAGAAAGCGTTCAGATTCAAGTCTCTTCAAAATTCTGAGCTTTGACTGTTCAGCCCTATCCAGGCTTGTCTGGGGCATAATAATTGTAAATTCATCGCCACTGTAACGGAAAATATCATCAACTGTCCGCACCATGCCTCTGAGCATCAGAGCAAACTCTCTTAAGAGCTTATCGCCTGCTGCATGGCCATGTTTTTCGTTGATCTGTTTAAAACCCTTAATATCAATAATCAGAATGGACGAGATGATTCCGTACCGTTTGAGCATTTCAACTCTGTTGTTCAAAGTCCGCTCAAAGCTGTTTCTGTTTTTCAGGCCAGTCAGAGAGTCTGTAAGAGCAATTTTTTTCAAGGCCTGGTTATAATAGGAGCGTTCAATGGCAATAGCAGCATACTCTGCAATGGTGTTCAGCAGAGTCAACTCAAACTGTGTAAAGTTGTGCCCGCTGATTTTATTGATAAGCTCTATTACACCGAATATCTTCTCATCTGTCTTAAGGGGAACACCTATGATCGACTTTGTCTTAAATCCGGTTGAATCATCCATACGCATACTGAATCTCTTATCTTCTTCCACATTTTCAACAATAAGAGATTCTCCTGTGGTGAGAATATGGCCTGCGATCCCCTCTCCCTTGGGTATTCTAATCCCCTGAAGTTTTTCCTTGCTGCTGCCAACCACAACAGTAAAAATCATATCCCCACTTTGAGGCTCTTTAAGCAGAAGTGACCAGTGCATGGGCTGAAAAATAGTTCCAACCTGATACATCAAGACCTGAAGGGTCTCTTTGATAGTTCTTGCTTTGGCAAGAGGTTTCCCGATCTCAAGAAAAAAAGATACATTCTTGACTCTTTCAACTACATCGTTATCCATCACCGCTCTCCTTTGCTATATTCAACTGCACTATCTCTAACTGAAACGCCTCTGGGCTTAAAGTGCGCAATCTGCTATCTGCTGCCATCTTACAGATCATCTGATCTATCAGTCGAGTTTTAACTGTCATATTCAAGCTTTTCATCGCTCTGCTCTCCATCCTGTTTGCTCATACGATAGCGGATTGAACGAAGGGTGATTCCCAGTAACTCTGCCGCCCGACTCTTATTACCACCTGCAATCTCCATGGCCTTTCTGACGTAAGCAGCTTCAATGGAGGAGAGAATAGAGTCCAGATCTACTCCTCCTTGCGCTACAGCATCCAGATCAAACCTCCGATCCTTGTGCCCCTCAATCCACCTGCGTCGCTTATGCATTGATATGGTAAGGCTTTCAGGAAGAATTATGTTGGTCGATGATAGTGCAACACTTCTCTCAATAAGGTTTTCAAGCTCACGGACATTGCCTGGAAAGGTATATTTATTTAAAAATGCAATGGCATATGACGATATCTTTGCAATATCTTTTCCCATTAGTTTTGAGTATTTCTCTGTAAAGTGGTGGGCAAGGATCTCAATATCCCCTTTTCTCTCCCTGAGAGGTGGCACTTTGATTGGAATGACATTGAGCCTGAAAAAGAGATCTTCACGGAAATTGCCATTCACCACCTCCTCCTCCAGATTCTTGTTTGTGGCGGAGATAATCCTTACATCAACAGCAATCTCACGATTGCTGCCGACTGGCTTTACAAGAGTTTCCTGAAGAGCTCTTAGCAGTTTCACCTGAAGCATCGGTGAGAGTTCACCAATTTCATCCAGAAATATTGTGCCCTGATGAGCTGCCTCAAAGAGCCCCTTCTTATCTGCAATAGCACCTGTGAAGGCCCCTTTGACATGGCCGAAAAACTCACTTTCAATCAGAGTTTCAGGGATTCCACCGCAATTGACCACAACAAACG
>Ga0209800_10000956_pt1 | contig 35865 bp, 27 predicted proteins | sample Higcelweek8metaG_FD_187174 | JGI IMG/M metagenome (GOLD analysis project Ga0209800, IMG submission 187174) | Freshwater pond sediment microbial communities from the University of Edinburgh, under environmental carbon perturbations - High... | ecosystem: Environmental > Aquatic > Freshwater >...
TGCCCGTCATTCTGGGCAAGCATACAGAATCATCTGCTGTTTCAATTTGTCTGGGGACGTACAAAAGGTCTCTACTATCTTCCGGGCGCAGACCGTAATGCTCCGCCTTACTGGAAAAACTGCCGGGTAGATATGGTCGCAGTTCATGTTGACCAGATTGATGCGGATGAGGGTACTGTTGTTTACAAAACAGGATATTATATCGGTGCCGGAAAAGGACCCCGCTCTTTTAAATCTGCAGGTACAGCAGGGGAGTTTTTCAAGGGGCTTGTTATTATGGACGGCAAGATCACTATGGGAATTGACTGACTGAAAGGCTTGTATTTGTATGTACACAACACTGAATGTGCTTGCAAAATATAAGAAACTGAGCATCTGGTGTGAGAAATTCTGTAAAAAAACCTTTGTTAAGTATGCTGATGATATTGCCTGTCATGCAGGGTGCGGTATCTGCTGTGAATTACAAAGTGTCAATCTGCTTGAGGCGTTTTCGATTTTTTCATCCGGTGTCTGCGGTGCCGTCCCGGTTAAAAGTGATAATGACGGAAAGTGCGTATTTCTGCATGATGACAAATGCAGTATCTACGACAATAGGCCGCTTGTCTGCCGGACTCATGGACTGGCCATTAAAAGCCGGGAATTCACTTCGGCATATAGTATTACATGTCCATATAATTTCCGTGAGACAGACTTTGACAAACGATCGGATTTTATACTTGATATGGATATAGTGACTGAAAACATGATGAGACTCAATTATGCTTTCTGCATTATGACAAACCTCAGACATTTGGAATCAGAGCGAATTCTTCTCTGTGATATAGCAAATAGTCAATTTACACCAGAAATAGCACAGGCATTTTCCTCCTGCTTATGAACGAATTATTCCGCACACCAGTAATGTTTCCGGTCCTCCAATGTCCGATCTGTCATGATGATTCCATTATGATGATCGGCTCATGCTTTTCTGAAAATATCTGCAATAAATTAAAGAATAACAGATTTAAGGTTGTTAGTAATCCATCAGGAATTGTTTACAATCCAATATCAATTGTTCAAATAGTCAACAGGATTCTTGAATGCAGAAAATATGTCAATGAGGATCTCTTTCTGCATGATGATTTATGGAAAAGCTTTGATCATCATTCAAGCTTTAATGATCGGGATCAGCAGGCTGCGCTTTCAAAAATAAATAAGACGCTCAATTCATCCGCCCGATTGATACATGAACTTGACGCTATAGTGATTACAGCCGGAAGTGCATTCGTCTATGAGCTGAAGGAAAATGGAAGAATTGTAGCAAATTGTCAAAAAATAGATAACAGCAGATTTATAAGAAGAATACTGTCTATTGATGAAATAATCAATGCATTCAGCAGCATGATACAATCACTTCTTGAAATAAACAGAAATCTGAGGGTGATTTTTACAGTGAGTCCTGTACGTCATCTTCGTGACAATGCTCACGAGAACTGTGTCAGTAAAGCGCATCTTGCAGCATCTGTCTATGCACTTGAGAAAAAATTCTCACAGGTTTATTATTTTCCTGCATTTGAAATTATGATGGATGAGCTCAGGGATTACCGGTTTTATGCGTCCGATATGCTTCATCCATCTGATATTGCAGTAGAATTTATCTGGGATCGTTTCTGCCGTGCATGTATCAGTAATGATTCTGCAGATTTCATTAAAAGTTATGAACTGATCATCAATGCCAGAAACCATCGTATACAAAATTGGCAGAAAGATAAAATACACGCCTTTGTAACCACTCATTGCGGCATAATTGCAACGCTTAATGATAAATTTCCGAGAATTGATCTCACGGATGATTACCGTTATTTTCAATCAATTGACCAATGAATTCGATTTTCTATCATAGCGGCGCACTGGGGGATTTTCTTACTGTACTGCCAGCTGTTGCTTTATGGAAAAAATGCACAAATTCAAATATTGACCTGATTGGAAAAAGAGAATATGGCGAACTTGCACAAAGGCGGGGTTATATTGATAATATAATAAATATTGACAGTAAGAAAATAGCGCTTTTGTTTTCTGATTCCTGCAGGGAGTGCTTTCAGGAGTACCTGTCTGAATATACTCATGCGGTTCTCTTTGCAGATGAAGACTCCGCAATGGTACAGAATTTCAGACTATATTTCAAAGGTGAATTATATTGTCATTCTCCGTTTCCAAAAAAACGTGTTCATGTGACAGATTATCATCTGCAGTTTATTTTAAATTCTGCAGACAGAGAGTTTACTGATTTACATTTATCACCTGTATGTATTACAAAAAAGGATGTTATTAATAAAAATCATACTGTGATGATACACCCTGGAAGCGGCAGTTCATTAAAAAACTGGCCATATGATAGGTTTTTTAAAGTAGCTTGTAATCTGAGAAATGCCGGGTTTACAATTGAGTGGATAATCGGACCTGCCGAAGAACAGTATGAGTTTTTATCTGATGATTTTGTACATATTAATAAATCATTATATGAATTATCTGAACAAATGAGTAGATGTGCATTGTTTATAGGAAATGACAGCGGTATCGCGCACCTTGCAGCGGCAGCAGGATCTGCTGTGCTTGTGCTTTTCGGATCGTCAGACCCTGAGGTATGGGCACCGCGGGGGTCAAATAACATAAATGTTGTTTATAAAAAAAAGAGATGTTCTCCGTGTCATCTTATTAAAAACAAGTCTGGTTATAAATGCACAAATGAATGCATGTCTATGATTACTGTTGATGAAATTACTGAACTTGCAATGCAAATGCTTGATAAATAATGTTTTAATAGTAAATAACACTTATGGTGGCATTATGGAGGTGCATGCAGTTCTTTATCAGGTAGTACCTGTGTATGTTCCTGCAATATCAGGATTTTATATTGATCGGATCATTTTGCCTGCATTTATGATGCCTGAAGGTTGATCTTCAGGGATTGCATTTGGGCACATATAAGTGGATTTGCAGTTGAAATTATTGTAATATTTCTTTTTAAAGATGAAAAAATTAGTAAACAGCAGAGCAAGGCAGTATTCAAAATCCGGGGGAGAATTCAGGATTAAATGTTGCATTCTTTTATTATCTGCTGTAAACAGGTTGTTTTTCTCCGGCCAGTCAGTTTACAGTTTTAAAGTAGTTTACTTTGAACAGTGATGCATTTGTAAAATTTAACAGCTGCTTCGCATATTTATGAAATTTATAATTGCGTAATGGAAACAGATAAATGTATATAAACACTCATATTCATACTCCATTCTCTTTCAGTTCATTTGATTCTGTAGAGCAGGCTGTCAAACTTGCTAAAGAAGAGGGTGTCGGGGTGCTGGGAATAAATGATTTTAATACGGTTGAAGGACATGGACCATTTGCAGAATACTGCAGCAGGTATGGAATTTATCCGCTTTTCAATATTGAATTTGCAACTCTGATCGAAGAGGACTGCAGCGCCGGTTTAAAATGGAACGATTCAACATATCCGGGAATAATGTACTTATGCGGCAAGGCGCTTGATTTTCCCGTATCTTTTAATGCTGATTCAAAGAATCTTATCGGCACAGTCTGGAAGGTGTCACAGGACAGAATCTGGAAAATGATTGCATTAGTAAACAGACATCTTGATTCATGTTCACTTGATATTGTACTTGACTATAATAAAGTACGTTTACAATATGCAAAACATGCCGTGCTTGAAAGACATCTGGCACGTGCGCTTTATATGGCTTTTGTAGAGAAGTGGAATGATCCGAACATATTGCTTGATAAATTCAGGGTGTTATTTGCGGATGAATCATTTAATGCAGATATGTCAGATGCTGTTGCTATGCAGAATGAAATCCTTTATCGTCTTTTTAAGCCGGGGAAAGTCGGATATATTGAGAATAATTATGCTAATCACGTAAGGTTTTACGAGGCAAGAACACTGATACTGTCTGCTGGCGGAATTCCTTGTTATCCAATGCTGCTGGATTCGTCAAAAGAGTTGACTGATAAGGAAAAAAATATTGACTTGTTAATAAATGAACTTATAGGACTTGATATCTGGGCTGTTGAGTTTATTTCAAATCGTGTAAATTTTGAAACCATCAAGAGGTATGCACAGAAGTTCTATGATAAAGGATTTTGTGTTACTTTTGGTACTGAACACTGCACACTTGAGCGCTATTCACTGATTCCGGGTGCTGCAGGCGGGAGGCCTCTTGATGAAGAACTTGAACAGATCGGCTATGAAGGTGTCTGTGTTTATGCCGCCCATCAGCAGATGCACCATCAGAATAACCCCGGATTTATTGATGATATGGGTAAAAGACTGATTCACCCTGCGCGTCTGCGTGATTTTATCCGTATTGGGGATGAGGTAATCAATAGTGCTGTAAAAAATGTTGATTCCCATATTGTCAGATGGTATTAATTGGCCACTGATCATTAAAACTTATATTGCAATACTATTCAGGTTCTATACAAATGTAAGTATAAATTATTCACGCGTTTCATGAATGAAATAGTTTTCATACAATTCAGATAGTATTTTAATAAACATTAATTTTACAGTTGATTGCTGGAGAATTGTAATAAAATTCATAATAGATAATTTTCTAAATGCACAAGCCTGGAATTCAGACGTCTTTTCCACATCCTGCAAATTATCTGATTGACAACCTGGCATGTTGTAAATATGAATTTGTTTATTTATTAATGTATCTGAAAAAGGGCCAAATGATGATTGAATCCGGGGATAAACAGGATTTGAGCCAGATCGGGAAGTATTTGAAAATGTTACAGCCCGGAGCTGTGCTTGTTGCCCGCAGTGAGCTTCAGGACCCGAATTTTAAAGCTGCAGTTGTAATTGTATGTGTTCACAACATTGAAGGCGTTTATGGATTGGTACTTAATCGTGTTTCACATATGCCGGTTTCAGAAATATTCGATGGGTTTGCAGGACTCTATAATAAAAAAGAAATTCGTATCGGCGGACCTGTCGGACAGGATGAACTGCAGATTCTTCAGATTACAGATACGCCAATGGATGAAGCATATCAGGTTATTCCCGGTTTATTCGTCGGTGGAAAATGGCAGAGCATTGAACAGATAGTTTCAACTGAAAATTCAGGAACACTGTTTTTTCTTGGTTATAGCGGATGGGGTCAGCAGCAGCTTGAAACAGAAATTATTGCCGGTATCTGGGATGTGTTTAATGTTGACGTAAAAAAAATGTTATCTGATCCTTTACAAAATATAACAGGCGATCTGGCTGATATAAAGGCATATATGGCATCGATAATACTTCAATAGATTTTTAAGTTTTATCTGCAATATCTTTTCAAATAAATCGCTCATACAGGAGAAATAAATGTCATTAATTGATGAATGCAAAAAGTGTGATGCGTTCTGCTGCAGACATATTGCTGTGCAGATTGAGAAACCGGTAAGTAAAAAAGGTATTGATAATGTCCGGTGGTATTTACTTCATGAAAATGTGTGGGTGTCAATTGATCATGATGGAAACTGGCTGCTTGAATTTCGTACACCATGCAGAAATATTGATAAAGATTTCAAATGCAGTGATTATGATGGAAGACCGCAGATATGCCGGGACTATCCGGGGAAAGATGAATTATGTGAACGCCAGGCAGATGATAAATCATATTCTCAATTGTTTATTAACGAAAAGGAATTTGATTTATATATCAGAAACAGGAAAAGTAAGTGAGTAACATCATTAATTCCATGATAATGATCTGAATTGATGAAGCTTATAAAACGGGGGGGAACAATGCTCTATATTTTAATGAGTATATTAATGTTGATTATTTGTATTGTATGTGCTGTCTTTTGTATTATATGTCATCGCAGGATGAAGAACGTTCAAATAGACGCATTTTTTCAGATTCAGTCAATTGAGCAGGAGTATCTATATCGCAAAATGCAAAGCCTTTGCAGAATCGCGTCTATGTTTGCGCATGAAATGAACAATAAAATGAACAGTATCATTGGATATTCCGAATTAATTCAACGTAAAACAGAAACTGATCCTGTTCTAATAAAATATATTGATGGCGTTTTATCATCTGCACGGTCAGGTGTTGAAATCTGTGACAGGCTGATGTCATTCGCACGAAGGGGAAAAAATCTGAATATCAAGGCTGATATGCATCTTCTTATTGACGAAAAAGTTGCGCATTTCAGATTGGCTCAGAATGCAAACGGAATCAGGCTTGATTGCTGTTGTAAAGCTGAAAACGCAATTGTAAAAGGCGATCCGCAGCTTCTTGGCATAATGATAAACTCGGTTATTGAAAATGCTGTAGATGCAATGCCTGATGGCGGAGTAGTAACAATATGCACAGATACTGTGACTGTCAACAACAGAGTTGTTTCTGACAGAAAAGAATCCGTTCGGGTTTCAGATGGAAAATATCTTGAATTAAAAATCAGTGATACAGGTTCGGGCATTTCTTCCGATAACAAGGAATATCTGTTTGAGCCTTTTTTCACGACCAAAAAAGATAAGATGCATTCCGGATTCGGACTTTCAACAGCATGGAGCTGCGCCCAATGTCATAATGGTTTTATTAGTTTACAAGGTGCAGATGGTGAGGGTTCATCATGTACAATATTTCTTCCGCTTGGTCCGAATTAAAAACTACTGTATTACAATTTTTTACTGATTCACTGAACAGAATAAAAAAAGGCATCTGTAAAGATGCCTTTTTTTTATCGAACATTTTAAATCTGCAAAATCTATGAACGTTTACGTAACCGGATTGTTTTCGGTGTCACTTCGACAAGCTCGTCATCGTTAATGTACGCAATGCAATCCTCAAGTGTCATTTCAAATGGCGGCGTAAGTATCACGTTTTCATCGGAACCTGCAGCCCGCATATTGGTCAGTTTCTTTGATTTTCCAGGGTTGACAGTAAGGTCATTTGCCCTGCAGTGTTCACCGACAATCATGCCTGCATAGATATTTACACCGGGGCCGACAAACATTTTACCCCGGTCCTGAAGGCTGAAAAGTCCATAAGCCGCAGTTGTACATGTGTCTTTGGTTATCAGTACACCATTTTGACGGGATTTGATTTCACCAACGTACGGACCATATTCAAGGAAAACATAATTCATGGTTCCCATTCCGCGGGTGTCAGACATGAATTCAGAACGATAACCGAGAAGACCTCGGGTGGGAATTCTGAAAACCAGACGTGCCATTCCGTTTTCCTGAATCATTTCATTCATTATACCTTTACGCGGACCTAGTTTTTCAATTACAGCCCCCATATATTTTTCATCAACATCAATTACCAGCTCTTCATACGGTTCAAGTTTGACACCATTTTCTTCTTTCATGATAACCTGCGGACGTGTTACCTGAAATTCGTATCCTTCACGGCGCATTCGCTCAATCAATATTGACAGATGGAGTTCCCCGCGGCCTGAGACTTTATATCCGATGATATCATGAAGTTCTTCGACAAACAGAGCTACATCAGATAGAACTTCACGGGCAAGTCTTTCCTGTATATGACGGGATGTAACAAATTTGCCTTCTTTTCCGGCAAACGGAGAGTCGTTTGGAATAAAATTCATGGAAATTGTAGGCGGATCTATTTTTGTCGGAGGAAGCGGAATCGGATTCAATGGATCTGTGAAGGTCACACCAACTGTCACTTCATCCATTCCTGCAACCGCAACAACCTCGCCGACAGATGCAATTTCTGTCGGAACTTTTACAACACCATCGTATCTGTAAACTTTGGAAATTCTCGCAGGTACAAGTGTTCCGTCGCGTAGCGCAACAGAGATTTCTTTATTGACATTAAGGGTTCCTGATGTGATTTTTCCAATACCAAGGCGTCCCAGAAATGTTGAATAGTCAATTGAGCTGACAAGCATCTGAAGGGGCGCTTCAGGATCACCTTTAGGCGGAGGTATATTATTGATTATTTTTTCGTAAAGTGGTTCCAGTGTCATTCCGTCATCATCAGGATCATTACGTGCGATACCGTCTTTTGCCGAAGCGTAGACAATTGGAAAGTCAAGAATGTTTTCAGGCGCGTTGAGTTTGACAAAAAGATCAAAGACCTGATTGACAGCCCAGACCGGACGCGCTGATGGTTTATCAATTTTGTTGATGACAACAATAACCGGTAAACTCAGTGCGAGAGCTTTTTTAAGCACAAAATAAGTCTGAGGCATCGGTCCCTCGGCAGCATCGACCAGCAGAAGTACTCCATCAGCCATCATAAGCACACGTTCAACCTGACCACCGAAATCAGCATGTCCGGGGGTATCTATAATATTTATCAGATGCCCGCGGTAATGAAATGACCCGTTCTTTGATGAGATTGTGATACCACGTTCTTTCTCAATATCAGATGAATCCATCAGTCGTTCTGCAACGACCTGATTATCTCTGAACATTCCACTCTGCTTAAAGAGTTGATCAACTAAAGTGGTTTTTCCGTGGTCAACATGGGCGATAATAGCAATGTTTCTGATTCTGTTTTGTTTCATACTACCTTACAGCTTATTAAAATACAGGTAACAAGATGTAATCATCGTGGAAAAGATACTTGTAAGTTATTGAATTAGACTTAATAGTGAAGATTCCAGTAATTACGTTGTTTTGCATCTATGGCAAAATCCATAGGTATATTCGTTAATGCGAGCATAAATTACATTCTGCCGAAGCACTACTTACCTTTAAATTAATAATATTACAAAAAAAAATATAAATTAGATACATATTTCTATACAATTTGTTAAAATAAGATGTTTAAAGGTTGGAATAATATCTTTTATGAACTGAAAAGTTGACTGATGAAATTGTGATACAGCCTTTACAGCATTGTTTTTACATCTGACTATAACTATTTTGAAATTACAGGCAGATGAAATAATTGATCTGTGATTTTTTAAAGTACAATTTTCTCATAAATTCTCCTTTTACCTGTTTAATACTTATGAAAATTATTATCGCATCAAATTCTTTTAAAGGCTGCTGTTCGTCACTTGACGCAGCTGCTGCATTTGAAAAGGGAGTTCTAAGAGCTGCCCCTGAATCTGAAATTGTCAAGATAGCAGTTGCTGATGGCGGGGAGGGTACAGTCGATGCTCTTATTGCAGGACTCTCAGGTGATAGATGCAGTGTTTCAGTAAGCGGACCCACCGGCGATAAGGTTAACGCCTTATATGGAATAATAAACAGTACAACCGCAATTATTGAAATGGCTGCTGCATCAGGACTGACCCTTATCCCTGAATGTAAACAGGATCCGTTATATACATCGACCTATGGAACCGGTGAGCTGATTCTGGATGCACTCAGGCACGGATGCAGAAAAATTGTCATCGGCATTGGAGGAAGCGCCACCAATGATGGCGGCATGGGAATGGCACAGGCGCTTGGCGTATTGTTTCTTGATAAAAATGGAAGTCCGCTTGGATCCGGTGCAATTGAGCTTGGTAAACTTGACAAAATTGATTGCTCTATGGTTGATAAAAGACTATGCGGATGCGAAGTTGTTGCACTGTGTGATGTTGCAAATCCGCTGACTGGTCCCGATGGTGCATCATATGTTTACGGACCACAAAAAGGCGCACATCAATCAGAACTTTATCTGCTTGATGCTAATATGATACATTTCGCAGATGTCATTAAAAAACAGCTTGGCAAAGATGTTCTTGATATTCCAGGCGGAGGAGCTGCCGGGGGGCTTGGGGCAGGACTCATCGCATTCTGTAATGCAAAGCTGCAATCAGGAATAGAAACAATTCTGGGTATTTCAGGTCTTGAATCGCATCTTGTAAATGCCGATCTTGTTATTACTGGCGAAGGTCGGATAGACAGGCAGACTGCGTTTGGAAAAGTGCCTGCCGGTGTGGCTGGAATTGCAAAAAAACATGGTGTTCCGGTGATAGCAATAGTGGGATCAATCGGTGATGGTGCCCAGAGTGTCTACAGTACTGGTGTTGACAGCATATTGAGTATTGTCAGGTCGCCAATGACGCTTAACGATTCTATCAGGGATTTTCCAATACTTGCAGCGGATGCAGCTGAGCGTTTGATGAGAATTGTTATGGCTTTTAGAAAGTAGTTATGGCTTTTGACTGGAATTAAAAAATACTAATTACTGTGTCTATACCAATAAACGTTTTAATAGACACCCCGCCATAATACCTCCTTACAGTTTCAATCCGGATAATTATCACAAAAAACTTTTTTTAAATAAAAAACAGCAAAAATATCTGCCGTATAAATTGACAGGCAATGTAATGCCAGGCTGTATGTAAACTCTGTAAAAACCTCATTTCAGTGAAATTTAGCCATTTATCATTAAAATGTTAAGTAAAATGTAAAGTCATCTGACTGCCATTTTATTAAACATTTCACTTCTTTTTTAAATGTCTGCAAATTCACCCTAAAACGTGTAGCCCTACCTCGAATTAAAAACTAACTTTGAAAATATGCGCATGTGTTTTGTTTTGATAATGAAAAATCCGGACATATCTGTGAAATGATCCGGGCTTACATTTAACATTCAACAGGAGTCTCAAAAATGTTCAGAAAGATGATTACGGGTATCAAATTGATACTCTCAATGAGTATTCTTTTGATTATTGCAGCTGGAAGTCTTCAGTTCAAAATCAAGTCGCTTGTGGAAGTGGAAGAGAAAAAATTCAATGATGATGCGGGGATGAGCAGTGAATACTGGGACATGATTGAAGAAACAGTCAAATCACCCGATAAGGTACCAGTGCAGGTAAAGCATGTGGCAAACTGGTTTGCAAATGAAGTACCGTCACCGGGCTTTCCTTACGTTTATGGCGGCAAGACTGCACAGAAGATTCAGAAAGGCACTACAAAGACATATTCCGGTGTTCTTGCGTGCTACCTTGATAATAAGGAATACTCAGGAGTGTCACTCTCTCTTGGTGTCAATAAGTCTGTCGATTGCGAATCTTTACGCAAAGATAAAACAGGCGGCGTGGCATTCTGGGCAAAGGGTGTGACAGGTAATGAGATAATCTATATCGGACTTCTTGATGATGAGTCTGATGGATCGAAAACCCAGACAAAAGTTGCATTACGTGATTTCGGAAAACTTGACACAACATGGAATTATTTCATGATTCCCCTGAAGAAATTCAGTTCAAACGGCAAGTACTGGGATGAGCTGAAAAAATCGGAAGTTCTGAAAGCTGTTGACTGGAAGAGAATCGGCGAGGTGAGGTTTTCCATAAACAGCCGTGAAAATGGAAGTAATGTCAAGGACCCTGTAAAAGTATATGTCGAACAGGTAAGTATAATTGATAATATTCCCGGGTATTTTGATTCTGACAGGTACTGGGAAACATTTACATCAAACAAACCGGACAGACTTCTTCATGATTTTGAAAAAGTGACAGATCAGAAATGGGGTACCGGCAAGGGGCCGGCATCAAAAGTAAGCTATGAGTTTGTGACTGCATCTGAAAACGGATATGGAAACCGCTCATTGTCAATCTCATACCATCTTAATGACTGGTGTGATGTAATGTATGATTATCCTGGGAATAGTATACCGATTGCCATGAGCAACTGGACAGATTACTGGGGGCTTAAACTCAGTCTTTATTCCTCGCGTCCTTATCAGGCAATTAATATTCAGATAACTGATGCAGGAAATGAGCTCTATATCGCATCATGCGGCGGAGCTGAAGGGTGGAACGAGATACTTATTCCATTCCGCGATTTTGAGAAATTCCCTTATTATCAACCACCAAATGCAAGGCATGACGGGAAATTCAATCTTGATACGATCTTAATGCTTGATATTAAGCCTGCCGGAGAAGGTACTGCGGGTACATTCTATGTTGACAATATAGCACTTACCAACAGCCGTACAGCAAAAGCTGAAGCAGTCGCGACTGAAAAATCGGTTAATATAAAGGGATCTTTTTCGCAGGTAATTACTAAAAATATCAATGATGGCATATTCGGGATTAATTCCGCGCATTGGGACAGTGATCTTCTTGTGCCGTCGACAGTTGCTCCTGTAAAGGCAGTAAGGCATAAAGTACTTCGTATTCCAGGCGGTCTGAGCTCCGATGAATATCACTGGAAGGAGATGCTTGCAAAAAAGGATGTCAATATTGACATTGATGAATTTCTTGGTTTTGCCGATAAGACCGGGTGCGAAACAATGATTACTGTTAATTTCGGAAGCGGTACACCTAAGGAGGCTGCCGACTGGGTTGAATATGTAAATGTCAAGAATAAGAAAAATGTAAAGCTCTGGGAAATCGGAAATGAGCTATACGGTGACTGGCACAAATTTCACTGTACTGCAGATCAGTACGGCAAACGTGCGGTTGAGTTTATCAATGCCATGAAAAAAGCAGACCCGTCAATTTTAATAACAGTGGTATGGGAGCTTGATGGTGAATGGAATAAAACCGTGTTTAATTATGTAAAGGATATTGCCGATGGCGTGAATGTGCATAATTATCCTCAGGAAAGCGGGGAAGAAAACGATATTGCCCTGCTTGCATCACCGCAGACCCTTGATAATATTATTCCTAATGTGCGCAAACAGCTTGCTGAAAACGGACAAAGCGGGAAAAAATATCAGATCTGGCTGACCGAGTGGAATTCTGTGGATTTCAATCCTGGGCCTCAGAGTTTATCTATTGTCAACGGAGTGTTTGTCGCGGATTATCTTGGAATGCTTGCGAAACACAATATTGAACAGGCATCATACTGGAATATTCATAACAGTCTTTTTGAGCAGGGTGGAGATTACGGTTACCTTTCACGCAGTGATGCGCCTGAAGGCGTAAATGTTACGCGTCCAAGTTACTGGGCGTTCAAACTGGCAAGTGAAAGTCTGCGCGGATCACTTGTGCAGTGTGAGACAAATGATAAGAAAGTCACCGCATATGCATCTTTACAGAAGGATGGCACTAAAACACTTCTTGTTATAAACAAGAATCCCAGGACAAGCGCTGTGCTGTCTTTTTCCATACCGGAATTTAAAGGTACAGGAATTATCGGACAGTTGACAAGTACTTCAACATCCGCAGGGTATGTTGATAAAGTAATAGATTTCCGGTCATCATCAATCATTACTGTTCCACCATATTCCATAACTAAAATACAACTGAAATAAATTATGTTCACCGGAAGTTCTGTATGGAACTTCCGGTATTATCTGTGATAGTATTTATCTCCCTATAAGGTTTAGTATATGGAGAAGAATATATTTTTCAAATGAGAAAAAGTTAAATATAATTGGTTAGTTTGTTTTTATAATACCATAACATATTTTTATAGTAATTTTGAATGGCATGAATGGAATTTTGCAGGATATACTTATAAGAGTATAAAAATTTGTTCAATGTTTTCAGCACAAATATCAAAAGATGTGTTTAAAGCCTCTTAAAAATGGAAAAATGTATTTTTCAGAGTATTACCTGATAGCAAATAAATTATTCATATGAGTAAAAAATCAACAGCTTCCGCATTCAGACAAATTCTGTTATACCTGCTTGGTATCTGCATATTTCTTCCTCTTCTGTTTACTAAAAAGGATCTTGTACTGATTCCATCGGCTGAAAGCTACAAACTCAGTGCCTATTCTGATAAAACAGACAGTACAGGTAAAACAAAAGTCAGTGCTGTATATACAAAAGATACAACAATATTGTTCAATTATACACTTATCAATAATGATTCAATGCCTCAGCTTGATCCTTTTGCCGGCCTTGCTGTTGAATTATGTAAAAAAGCGCCATTTGTTGACATATCGGATTATGATTATTTACATGTCGATATAATTGTCAGGCATGCCAGTTCGTTTATAATTAATATCAAGACATTTATTGAAGGGTTTACTAATATTGATGACTGGCACACCTATCATATTGAGACAATCCAGGTACCTGTGCATCTTGGTTCAATAAATTACCGGATTCATCTGAGTGATCTGCGTATTCCCGAATGGTGGTGGAAAGAGGTCGGGCCGGTTGCCGCAAATCTTCCACGCAATGCTGATCGCAAGAAACTTTTCGGTATCGATTTTCAGAATGGATCAGGTACTCCGAAAAATGTTGATGATCAGATAATCATTAAGAGAATTCAGTTTTGTAAAGATAATACTCGTTTGCAGATAACCCTCAGTATAGTATTTATCATTTACATTGGATTTATACTGTTTTTAAGCCGAATGAAGAAGAATAAAAAACTGCCTGAAAATACTGGATTGTCATATAAGAAACTCGAAATAAGCAACAGCGCCACAGAGGAATCTGCAAGAATTACCAGTTTTGTCGGAAAGAATTTCCAGAACCCTGATTTGACAGTTGATATTGTTGCCCATGAAGTTGGAATAAGTTTATCACGAATTTCAACAGTGCTTCAGAAAGCATACGCACTGACATTCAAACAGTATCTAAATGAGATCAGGATCACTGAAGCAAAGCGGCTTCTTAAGGAGACTGACCGATCTATTACTGAGATCGGGTTTGCAGTAGGGTATAACAGTATAACCCATTTCAACCGCGTCTTTAAACTCGATACAGACCTGTCCCCGTCAGAGTTCAGAGAGCAGATGCATAATACTCAAAAAACCTGATATCTTTATTGCTTGACATTCAAAGAAATATCCCTGATTTCATTGCCTTTGCTGCATAAGTCTGCTCAGTTATTAATTTACGTTTGTGATTGAATTCAAATCAAACAGTATTTTTTATTTATTGTCGCCTGTCCATATCAAATTGTAAATATAAAATAATACATGTCAATCTGAATACAGCTTCCCTCAACAGTATAGGCGGCTTCTTCACTTTTGACAAAAACGCAATTGAATTATTGGTTTTGCAGAAGTACCATTAGTGTTCAGCAGTGATATTATATGAAAATGTCTGAAAGAATTCTAAAAGGAATTTTTACTAACTGTATAAAAAAAGAAGCATTGTGAAAATTTAAACGTGAATCAAGTAATTACTAATGTAATAATTTGATGTGAAAAAAATCACAAAAAGACTTGCATTAAAAAACAAATTTTGGTATATTTTAACTGTAACTAAGAAATTAATGACTTAAATGTAATATTTAATGTGAAATTAGTCTCAATAAGGAGGGGCTTATGGATTACCGGCGTGTGACAAATGCTGAGGAACTGGAGAAATTGATTACTGATGTTCGTAATGCTCAGAAGGTTTATGCAACTTTTGATCAGAAGTCAGTCGATGAAATTTTTCGCGTTGCGGCGTTGGCTGCGAGTGATGCCAGAATTCGTCTGGCAAAACTTGCTGTGGAAGAGACTGGAATGGGTATTGTTGAAGATAAAGTGATTAAAAACCACTTTGCATCAGAATTTATTTACAATGAATACAAGGATGAAAAGACCTGCGGCGTACTCGAAAAGGATGATTCGTATGGTATCATGAAAATCGCTGAACCTATTGGAGTTATTGCGGGTGTTGTCCCTACAACCAATCCGACATCAACGGCAATTTTTAAATCGCTTATTACACTCAAGACCCGTAACGCAATAATTTTTTCCCCTCATCCACGTGCAAAGCGCTGCACGATCGAAGCGGCTAAAATAATTCTTGAAGCTGCCATAAAAGCCGGGGCTCCTGAAAATATAATAGGATGGATTGATGAACCGACTGTGGAACTTTCGAACATTCTTATGCGTCAAAGCTCGATGATCCTTGCAACTGGCGGACCTGGTATGGTGCGTGCGGCATACTCTTCGGGGAAGCCTGCAATTGGTGTGGGCGCTGGAAACACACCGGCAATTATAGATGAGACTGCGCATATAAAAATGGCCGCAAATTCTGTTCTTATGAGTAAAACATTTGACAATGGGGTAATATGTGCATCTGAACAGTCGATCATTGTACATGGAGCAGTGTATGATGCTGTAAAAACTGAACTTAAAGAGCGCGGTGCATATTTTCTCAGTGATGAAGAACGGAAAAAAGTCGGTGATATTCTTATTGTCAAGGGGACGTTGAATGCGGAAATCGTAGGACAGTCTGCCGCAAAGATCGCTCGTCTGGCAGGAGTTGCAGTGCCTGAAGAAACGATGATTCTTGTCGGGGAAGTAACAGATGTTTCTCCTGATGAACCGTTTGCACATGAGAAACTCTCTCCGACGCTTGCAATGTATAAGGCTGCCGGTTTTCCTGAGGCTGTTGACATGGCGGTAAAACTGATTGAGCTTGGCGGTATCGGACATACATCAGTGCTTTACACTGATGCACGAAAAAATCGTGACCGGATTGAATATTTCGGGAAAAGAATGAAAACCGGACGTGTCATTATAAATATGCCGGCATCGCAGGGTGCCATCGGTGATATTTATAATTTCAAACTGTCTGCATCTCTTACACTGGGATGCGGTACATGGGGCGGAAATTCTGTAAGTGAAAACGTGGGAGTGAAACATCTGATGAATATAAAAACTATTGCGGAACGTCGCGAAAACATGTTGTGGTTCAGGGTTCCGCCAAAAATTTATTTCAAATACGGAGCCATGCCTGTAGCGCTCAAGGAACTTGAGAATAAAAAGAAGGCATTTATTGTAACTGACCGTCCGCTTTATGAACTCGGTTATGCAGAGAAAGTCGTGAAGATACTTGACGAAATCGGTGTTGAGACACAGGTGTTCAGCCAGGTTGATCCGGACCCGACAATTGCCAATGCGAAAACAGGTGTAGCTTTAATGCACGCGTTTCAGCCTGATGTGATAATCGCTCTTGGCGGCGGCTCTCCGATGGACGCTGCGAAGATCATGTGGGTGATGTACGAGCATCCGGAAGTAAAGTTCGAGGATCTTGCCATCCGTTTCATGGATATACGCAAGCGCATATATCAGTTCCCGAAAATGGGTCAGAAGGCACTGCTTGTGGCGATACCGACAACAAGCGGAACTGGTTCTGAAGTGACTCCGTTTGCAGTCATTACAGATGAGAAAACCGGAATCAAGTATCCTGTTGCAGATTATGAGCTTACTCCAAATGTTGCAATAGTTGATCCGGAACTGGTGCTCACAATGCCTAAAAGCCTTACAGCATTTGGCGGCATAGATGCGCTTGTTCATGCGATAGAGGCTTTTGTCAGTGTGTTTGCAACAGAGTACACAAACGGTCTTGCACTTGAGGCGATAAGGCTCGTTTTCAAATATCTGCCGGCTTCTTACGAATTGGGAGCTGAGGATCTGAAGGCACGCGAAAAGATGCATTATGCCGCGACAACTGCAGGTATGGCGTTTGCAAACGCGTTTCTTGGTGTAAACCACTCCATGGCACATAAACTCGGTGCAGCATTTCACCTGCCGCACGGACTTGCAAATGCGCTCCTTATTTCTCAGGTGATAAAGTACAACGCCGCTGATGCGCCGCGTAAACAGACTGCATTTCCGCAGTATAAGTATCCGCAGGCAGCATCAAGGTTTGCACGTATTTCAGACTACCTGAATCTTGGCGGCACTACAAATGAGGAAAAGGTTGACCTGCTCATTGAACATATTGAAAAACTGAAACGCCGGATCAATATTCCTGCAAGCATAAAGGAGGCCGGTGTTGCAGAGAATGTGTTCATGGAAAAGGTTGATGAAATTTCTGAACTTGCTTTTGATGATCAGTGTACAGGTGCAAATCCGAGATATCCGCTTATAAGCGAAATCAAGGGTCTATACATCAAGGCATATAAGGGTGAAATCTGATTTCAGAAGTTTATTATAATAGATAAAGCCATAGTGTTATGCACACTATGGCTTTGCTGTTTAGCTATATAAATGGGGTTTTATCGGATAATATTTAAAACGGAGAAAATGCTAATTAAATCTACGATACTGTTTGTTGTGTTGTCAATACTTTGCAGAAAAATAATTAAAAAAAGTATAAATGCATAAATTCCGCTTTTGTATAATATGCTTTTTCAGGAATTAAAGCTGTTGTTTTAATTTTACAAGATGTTTCTTAACAAGAGCAACTTTCTGGTCATCACTCAGCTTCCCCGTAGCACTTGACGTTGCATCAACAATAATGCCTTTGTTTTTCTTAACAATTCCGGTAAGATCATCAAGATTGTTTTTGTCAAGGAAATTAGCGGCAGTTGTTAAAATGAAAATGTTTTTGTTTTCAATACCTTTAACTGATTTCAGCCATGTTCTCACCGGGGACATCATATTAAATGCCATTACTCTGCTGTAAATCAATACAAAGTTAAATCCTGATATATCTGATACATTTCCCTTATCCAGTTTGACTTCAGTCAGTGTTACTCCTGCATCAAAGGCGTATTTTCTATATGTTTCAATATAAATATTTGTCTTTTCATCAGTCTTATCGTAGATAAGGAGTGCTTTTGTTGATGACAAAGAAGAATCTGTCTGGCTGTATGCATTTAATGATACAGATAATAGCAAGAAGGTAATTGTGCAGACTTTCTGCAAAAAGCGTCTGCTGATATTTACAGGAAAAAAATTATTGTGATTAGTAAATAATTGAACCGCTGCATGATAAAAAGAACTTTTGTGATACATGGATGTTCCTGTCGTAAATGTTCTGAAATGAAATAATTTTATATTGAATTAAAAATATTATCATATGCATTATTTTTCAATGGCTGACCGGGATATTTTCGATATTTTTATACGAATTTACTAAAACCCCGAATTATCAAAGTTATATACCGCAAAAATATAATAAGCGTTTCTCGTCTGCTGTTTTCTGACAGAAAACACTTTTTTTAATCATCAGACCATTATGTGCAAATTTACCCATATTACGATGTAAATTTTATATATAAAGTTTCATTAAAGGAGTGAATTATATGAAAAAGCTGCTGTTCACTGTTTTTGCTGTTATCATGTCTGCACAACTGTTTACTGTATGGTCGGAGATTGTTTTTGACGCATCGCAGGTAAAGGGACCGCTTTGTGTAATCCGGGATTCTGTGAACAACCGCACACTGACTATGTCACCGTCGCGTTCGCAGTATAATGTTGTAATATCCGATGGGTTTGCGGACATTACGCTGAGTCAGGTGTTTATTAATCCTGGAATTAAAATAAAGAGTACGGTATATGTGTTTCCGCTTCCTGATAACGGAAGTGTAAATGCAATGGAGATGGAATACAAAAACAAGATATACAAGGCAAGTATAATGGAGAGGAAGAAGGCACAGCAGATTTACGATAGTGTGTCTGCACTTGGTCTGGTCGCAGCGCTTCTTGTCCAGGACCGACCCAATGTGTTTCAGCAGTCGCTTGCCAATATTGAACCGGGTGATACTGCATATGTTAAGATAAAAATCACCATGCCGCTGAAATACAGCAGCGGGATTTACGAATGTGCGATCCCGACCATGATCGGTGAACGGTTCCAGAGCAGCGGATCATCATTTGTACAGTCATCCGGGACACTGTGGAATCCTCCGGAAAATCGCGAAGGGCAGTCAATACAGATAAATGTTCTTTTACAGACAGGATTCGCAATACGCAATATCATCTCCCCGACACATGATATTATAACAGGAGAATACTCAGACTTTAAAGATGAACTGATCAGACGCTGTGTTGTATCTGATACTGTAAAGCCAAATACAGATAATTCAAAAGGAATAATGCTTGCGAATGTCGCCACATTTCCAAACAGGGATTTTGTCCTGAGATTCAGTCGTGATGCTGCTGCACAGGATTTTACAATTGTATCACAGTATGATTATGATTACAAAAAAGGATTCTTTGCATTTACCATGTTTCCTGATGATACCGCAAGTAACAGTACGCGGCCGAATCTTGAGATAGTATTGCTTATTGACATATCGGGATCACAGGGCGGCTGGCCTCTTGCAAAGGAAAAAGAAATTGCCCTGAATATTCTTGGAAAACTTAAATCCACAGACAGGGTGAATGTACTTGCTTTTTCAGATAATATCTACTATGCATTTTCAAATAATAAAGCTGTTGATGCGACAGAAGCCAATATCGCAACAGCAAAGACTTTCATTCAGTCTCTTCAGGCGATGGGCGGCACTCAGCTTCTTGACGGTGTTAAGGCGGCCTTGAGTACCCCGCTTACTTCAGAGGCGCAGCGCTACTACATTTTTCTTACTGACGGGTTTATTACAAATGAGACGGCTATTCTTGATGAAATCAGAAATCATGCAACCAGACCGACAGTGTTTACATTCGGGGCAGGAGGTTCTCTGAACAGGTATTTTCTTGAGACAAGTGCAGCTGTGGGAAATGGCTATGCTGTGGAAGTGACCCAAAATGAAGATGCGGCATCAATGGTCAATCCGGCATGGGAAAAAATAAGTTCACCGCAGATAAAAAATATTTCAGTGATATTCTCAAATACAACTATCGGAGATTTGATTATTCCGAAATCGACAGTTTTGTATGCAGGGGATCCATTCCGAATATATGGTTCATATCTGACTGGCGGACAGACTGTTGTGACTGTAAAGGGATATCGCGACGGTAATCCTGTTGAGTTTACAAAAACAATTGAACTCTCTTCCGGAAATACATCGAATTTCATGATCCCCAAAGTCTGGGCAAAAGAGAAAATCTCAAGGCTTTCTATTGATCAGGGCAGTACTGAAAGCAGAAAAGATTCGATTATTCTCATATCAGAACAGTTTCAGGTATTAAGCAATTATACAGCTTTCCTTGCTGTTGATGCTCAGGACATAACAGCCGGTTCAAGTTTATCGCAAAAAATTGAAAGCAGTTTCAGTATTGCAGTTAAAGATGTATTGTCAATTAAAGTCAATCCTGTTTTTATCTGCAAAGGAAAATCAATTGAGCTGACTCTGCCTGCCGGAGAATATGTAACTGAATTCGCAATTTACGATATGGCTGGAAGAATTATTTACAAATGTTCGCTTACTGGTACTTCGCATATGTCTAAGTTCGTCTGGAGCGGAAATTTACTTAGTGGTAACAGGCTGCAAAAAGGCCGTTATATCATCAATATAAAGACATCATCTGGAAGATCGATCATGAGGACCGTTACCTGGATTGGCAGATAGGTAACAACAGGATATGTACTGGCTGGAGATATCCGGGACGCTTTACCCGGGTATCTCTTTTTTTGCAACCGGCAGGGCGCTCTTCTTAAATATCTGTTTTAACGTCTTATATTCCATTTACTTTGAGGTTATCGAAAATAGTAATACTTTACTGATTGATACATCTGATAATTTCCAGATATTTTTCTATTCTGTAATTTTCCTCCCGCAAGTTCAAGTCCTACAAAATAAAGGACGGTCAGCAGTTGTGGAATGGAGAAAAATTAGTTATACTAATCAGTATGAAAAAAGAAATACCAGATATTTTCGAATATATAAATTTTAGAGACTACCTTGCTGATTACTATAAAATCCGCAAGGAAAACGAACCCGGTTTCACCCATACCTATATCTGCCACCGGCTTGGACAGGTCAAGTCCAAAGGTTATTTCAACAATGTCATAATGGGGCGGATTCAGATGACTGCAACATTTGTGAACCGCTTCATAGAGCTTCTGGAATTAAAGGGAAACCAGGCAAATTATTTCAGGGCACTTGTCAATTATAATCAGACCGTGAGCCCGGCAGAAAAAGAGTTCTTTTTCGAACAGATCATAAGGCTCAACAATACACCATACCGGATAGTTGATAAAAGTACATATCAGTTTTATAAAGAGTGGTATCACGGTGCAATCAGGGCTCTGCTGGATGTGATTAATTTTACAGATGATATCAGGATGATTACATCAGGACTTTATCCGGCAATTACTGCGAAACATGCCAGGGAATCTCTTTCCCTGCTTAAAAAACTTGGTTTGATAAAGAAGAACAATAGCGGATTCTGGAAACCTACTGATAAAGTAATCATTACAGGTGAATTCATCCGTGATGAGCTTATCCGGCAGTATCAGATGAAATGCTGCAGTCTTGCACAGTCTGTGATTGCAGATGACAATAAGCTGAATCAAAGGAATATCACCATGACAATCAGTGTATCAGACAGGGCTTTCGATAGAATTATTGAACGTATTATGGGGGTCAAGTCGGAGATACGTTCAATTGTGCACAAAGATGATGAGACTGCGACTAAAGTATGTCATCTGAACATGAACATTTTTCCGATGTCAAATTAGGATTGATATGATTAAAATATTTACAGTATGCTGTCTTTCGTTACTAGTGTACTTTTTCAGATGTACAACAGACATTGCCGGCACGATAAGTGAAACTGACAGCGGCTGTGCAATTGCAGGTATAGTATACGATACCTGGGGTATGCCAGCATGCGGTGCAAGGGTGATTCTTCATGATCAGAGCAATGTTTCTCCTGTATTAATTGTAAAATTACAGAATGGCAAACTGCTCCACCGCTCAGATACTGCACAAACTGATCAGTCTGGTCGTTTTAATCTTGATTCAATTGACACAGGCAATTATATCATTGAAATCAGTCATATGGATTCGCTTGGTGTCAATATTGCGGCTGCTGTCGGATTATCCGACACAATTATTGAAAAACAGGGGTCTGTAAAGCCAACTGGATGTATTGCAGGAAAAGTTGACACATTGGATTTTGCAAGTCAGGGAAGTAAATATGTTGTTGTCAGGGAACTTGGCAGGGTGATTCCTGTGGATTCTTCCGGAAATTTCATTATCATTAATTTACCGCAGTGGAAATATCATCTCAGTATCGCAATTGACAGTGTAATAACTTTAAATTCCGGAGATACCATGTCTGTTGCTGTATCCTCCGGTGATACAACAACAGTCAATGGTGTCGGTTCAGTAAGTGGAATGACTGTCGCTTACGATACAATACAGTTTGAGAATATCTCATTCAATACTGATTCAGGTATAGGCGGCGGTGTAGCTTTTCTGAAAACCGATTCATCTCTGGATGTGCGGCTTCTGATAGGCAGGAAAGATTACTATCATCAGGTGGATATTCAGATTGATAACTACAAGGCTGATTCAACTCAAATAAAGACATCCGGTTTTACACAGGTCACTCCAGCTGAAAACACACATCTTTCAACAGTGAAAAACGGCAGTCTGCTGCTGCTTTACAGTATAAAAAAAGATATTTCAGGTTTCAGTTATAAGGTCAATGCCGACACAACCAGTATTTCAGGTACGATTGTTCTGGCTGGTATTCCTGATATTTCATCATATAGTCCTGTCAGAATAACCGGTTCATTTACAGCAGATATTGGCGGAATAGGAGTCACGGAGTGGGATTGCAATTACGGGGATACAATCTGCAGCTGCTGGTTTCTTGAATAGGTGATTATTGTTTGACAAAATAGTATATTTACATGCAGGAAAGGAAACGATAATGATTAATCGCAGACATAAAATATTTAGTGTCAATTGTCTATTGATAATGATGTTTTTATCACAGACAGCAGACGCAAAATGGGTGTCATCGGGAGGACCTGCGGGCGGACATGTAATAGATATGGCACAGGGTGACAGCGGGATTGTGTATGCCGCGGTCAGCAACAGCGGTATTTTCAGATCCACTGATCATGGTGTCAACTGGACACAGACCGATTCGAGTTTGACTATTGGAGATATGTCTGCTATTACTGTTTTTGGAAAATGTGTCACAGTCTACACGCTTCATGATGACAAATACTTTTCCAATGATGGCGGAGTTCACTGGAAACAGCTTGCTCAGGGTTCGGATAATCAGGTATTCAAAGTAGTTGAGGGCAGTAACGGAGAAGTTTATGTACTGGGATATTTCATGTTTTCGCGTTCTACCGACAGTGGAGCCTCATGGAAAGACATAAGCCGTATCTCCGATGCCGGAGGTTCTCCTGTAACACCAATGGTTGTTACAGGAAACGGAACGCTTATCAGGGGCGGGACAAATATTACAGGCATAGTGCGTTCGAAGGATCATGGAGTAAGCTGGTCTGATCCCGATACGACATTGGGGAAAATAAATTCTTTGGGTAAGCGAAATACAGGCGAGATATTTGCAGTAGGGGAAAAGGGATTCTTCCATTCCAATGACAGCGGGAGCAATTGGATCAAGATAGATACCGATTATCCGTTTACATCTTTCACCTGCCTTACTGCGGCATCTTCAGGAGAGTTGTATATAGGATCAGGCAGAGGCATTCTCAGATCATCCGATTCTGCAAAGAGTTGGATTTTTGTAAACAATGGAATTGCCAGCACCAATATACAGAGGCTTGTTGCAAGCTCTGACGGTGTTATATATGCCGGTACTTATGGAGCAGGTGTTTTTACTTCAGTAAACAAAGGTGATTCATGGACCACTCCGTTGTCAGGCCCATTGACAAGCGTTTATTCTCTTGCAGTTGTTCAGTCGGGAGAAATGCTTGCAGGTACTTTTGCATCCGGCATATTCAGATCATTTGACTTTGGAACAACCTGGGCACGAAGCACAAATGGTCTGCCTGTCAATATCAGTTCAAGTTTAATAGCTTCAAACCGCTCAGGTGAGGTGTTTGCTTCCACTGACAGCGGGTTATTCCGTTCTTTCGATAATGGTGAGATGTGGTCACCTGTAAATTCTGCCATGTACGGGAATAAGAAAATACAGGAACTTGTTTTCAGCGGTACCGGGAATGTTGTTGCGGCAACAGAAAATATTATCTATTACTCGCAGGATCACGGATCGAGCTGGACAGCCTCAAATAATGGCCAGACATTTCCATCAATATGGGCATTAACCGCAGATGTGGACAGTATTGTCTATGCGGGTACTGCAGTGGGACTATTCCGCTCCGATAATGGAGGTATAAAATGGGTCTCTGCGGGCAGCGGTCTGCCCGGAAAAGAGCTTATCATGGCTGTATCCGTCACTCCTGACCACAGTGTTCTCGCTGCGACAAGTGAGGCAGGGATGTATCGGTCAATAGACAGAGGGGCAAACTGGGTAATAGCCGGTAACGGTGCACAGGATAGCATATTTGTTCACTCTGTCATATCTGACGGCAACGGCAATTGTTTCGGTTGTTTACGCAATGGTCCTGTCGGACTTTCCACAGACAACGGACTGAGCTGGACAGAGGTTGACAGCGGGCTTCCTGAAACTATTGTCTACTCTCTGGCAATATGCGGAGGTCAGCTTTTCGTAGCAACGAATAATTTTGGAGTCTGGCGAAGACCTTTATCAGAAATGACTGGGGTACGCCGCGAATATTTACATGGGAATAATAACAAAACAGCAGTGCCTGAGATTTCTTCAGCCCATGGTGATTGTCTGCGGGTATTCATTACATTTACACTTTCAGAATCTCAGAATGTCAACTGCTCTGTTTACAGTCTCAGTGGCCGCCGTATGGCTGCTCTTGCAGACAGCCGCTTCACAACAGGTAAACACAGTTTGTTGTGGAGTCCAAAAAACGCAAGTGGCTGCTATATGATAAATACTGTCATAGGAACAGTCTCCAGTAAAAGCGTAATCACACTCAATCGCTGACAGTGTTCAGCCCGGCAGATGTGATAAATGAGCCGGTGAATAGAAATAAATCCGGCTTAGGTGCAAAATACAGCTCAGAACTGGTTAGCATCAGAAAATGCACCTGATAAAGATTTACACTCCATATGTTTGCATACAATAATTAACTGCAGGCATGATTAAATATATAGAAGCTATTAAAAATAAACTGTTGAAAAGATTCTTTTATCATTTTATTTTTCAATTGCAGCAATTATGTTCATGAAAAGCATTTATATCACATAAACAAGGGATATTTCATGAAAGTGTATCTGTATGTACTTGAAACACTGGCAGACTGGGAGATAGGATATCTGACTGCGGAACTAAGTAACGGCAGATATCTGGATAAATCAAAGGCCCCTGTTTCAATTATAAAAGTCGGAAATTCAACTGCACCGATAAAAACAATGGGTGCAATGATTATAACACCTGACGAATGCATTGATAATGTAGAGTTTGAGGCAGGAGATATTCTGGTACTGCCAGGTGCAGACACATGGATGGAAAGTGAAAATCATAAGGTGATAAGCCTTGTTGACGGCTTGCTTGACAAAAAGGTTGTAGTGGCGGCAATCTGCGGCGCAACTCTTGCACTGGCCCGCAACGGAACACTTAACAATAGAAAACATACCAGTAATTCACCAGGTTTTCTGGGTATGTTCTGTCCGGATTATAAAGGTGAGCAGTTTTATATTAATCAGGGTGCAGTTACGGATGATAATCTCATAACAGCATCAGTATTTGCTCCGATAGAGTTCGCTTATGAAATATTCAAAAAAACAGATGTTATGAAACCTGCAACTGCTGATTCATGGTTTCAGTTATTCACCACAGGAGATGAGAAATATTTTTACTCGCTGCTGGAGTCGCTTAAGTAGAGTTGTGTATCAATGTTTTAAAGGTAATTTGAGTAATTTATCTTGACAGGTCAGATAGATATTTGAAATGTTTCAGCGAATTATCAATTTCATCCAGATTGCATTGTATTCATTGTAAAGATGACATAATCCATATACATATGATCTTTATTCCAGTTGTTTACAATTAAACAACAGATTCTTCTATCTGCTAATCGCATTAGTAAATAAATTGTTATAATCTGCTTTAATAAAGAGTAGTTACATTACATAATCACATGCTTCAATCGTCATATTATTCATTACATATAATATTATAGAAAATAAATCTAATGATAAAAAAATATTATTATTATAATATTTTAATGAACCCGAATTATTTAACAAATCACTATTTATTCATACCCGGGCATCAAAGCGTGGTTCTTTTAAATTTGAAACTGATCATAATCCTAATAATTAATTCTTTATTATTTGTAAGGGGGAAACATTACTGATATACTTCGATAGTTAAATTAATATTATCCGTCAATCAATCACTATCACCTGTTTTAAAACTTTTTGCAGTATCTGTAAAGCAGAAACATGCAAATCAGTTCATTGATCTTTAAGAAAAATATAATATCTAAGCAGATAGTTATTTCAGTGCAGAGCATGTAACGTAACGTTTACAAGGCATTATAGTTTCTTTTGTGTTAAGCCACTGATTATAGCCATGAAACAGCATCTGAAGCATCAGTTGCTGTTGTTACTCTTTGGAGTGACTTCATGTCAAAACCGGGGAATGATGCAGAAAATGTCTTTATAGAGCTGGAAAAATCAATAATTGTATGAACATGAGTATGGCACTTAAACGTTTAACAATGTGCTTTGTTGTGAAATTAAAAGTCTGATATTTTAAAGAGATATTAATCACACGTTTAGGTTTCTAAATTAGAAGGGGGATTTCAACAGTGAAAAACAGCAGAAATAAAGTAGTTCTATTTGCAGTAATTTTAACATTCATTATGTGTACAGCTACACAGGCTGCAAATGTGTGGGCAGTTGATTCAAAGGGTAATATTACTCTAAATGGGCAGATTTTCCGTGTTAATGGCGGATCCTGGTTTGGACTTGAAGGTCGCAGTGAACTGGCTAATGATGAGAAGAATCCAAGTGGTGCTCCAATGGAAATGTTCATGGGCAATGTTTTCTGGAGTTCAAGCACTCGCACACTTGCCGGGGATGCAAAAGAAATCAAGCAGCTTGGTTTCAACTCGATAAGATTGCCGGTTGTTCCCCAGACTCTTGATGATAATGATCCACAGGGAAAAGATCCGGTTCTTAAAAATACCGAGTCAGTTCGTATTCAGGGTGCTTTTACAGCACTTAAAGCGACTATCAAGGCCTGTAGTGATGCGGGGCTCTATGTTCTTCTGGATATGCACTCCTGCTCAAACTACGTGGGCTGGAGAAAAGGGCGCCTTGATGCCCGTCCACCCTGGGTTGATGCTAAACGTGAAGGGTATGAATTCACTCGTGAAGACTGTTCATGTGCAGAAACAGGCAACCCAAGCACTGTAAAAAAAATTCATGCGTATAACGAGACAAAGTGGCTTGCAGATCTTAAAACACTTGCCGGGCTTGGTGCTGCAATCGGTGTAGACAACGTAATGGGAATTGATATTTTCAATGAACCATGGGACTACAGCTGGAGTGAATGGAGAACACTTATTGATAAGGCATACAACGCTATCAGTTCTGTAAATCCGAACATACTGATTTATGCTCAGGGTATTGGTGGTTCATATGGTAATCAGGATGGTACTCCTGATACAAAAAATGATACGCCTCATGGTGACAAGGGTAACCCGAACTGGGGTGAGAACCTTTTCAGTGCCGGCGAGGAGCCGCCGACAATGCCAAAAAATAAACTTGTTTATTCACCGCACTGTTATGGTCCGTCAGTCTGTACTCAGCCTATGTTTGCTGATCTTGTTGCACAGCCGGAGTGTGCCGGCATGGTTGAGGATGGTTTTGGTGATAAAAAGTGTCAGATTGTAATTAATCCGGCAATACTTGAAGCCAGCTGGGAAGAACACTTTGGTTACCTTCATGATCAGGGCTATGCAATCTGTGTTGGTGAATATGGTGGAAACATGGACTGGCCCAAAAAGTCTGAGCAGCGTCATCAGACACGTTATGGCTATCTCACGAACAAGAAGAGTGATGAACAGTGGCAGAATGCTTTTGTCGATTACCTGATTAAAAAAGGCATCTTCAACTCATTCTACTGGTCAATCAATCCGGAATCTGCTGATACATATGGTGTTTTCACATCTCCATTTGATCCGATTTCAAACAAGTCAGGCTGGGGAACATGGGGAAATACTGACAGTAGAAAAACCACCATGCTGGCAAGACTATGGAATGCGACAGAGGCTGATGCTGTTATTCCTGCTAAGAAGGCAAATAACAAGACTGTTTACGAATTTCAATTTTCAGGCTCCGGATCAATCTCATATGCACTTCCAAAAGCCGGTTTTGTTTCTCTGAAACTGTATAATGTCAATGGCCGTCTTGTAAAGGAACTCATAAGTCAGCACCAGGATGCCGGTTCATACGAGATTTCAAGAGCGCAGATTGGCGCGGTCAGCGGATCTTATATCGCATCAATTACGTCAGGAGATTATTCCCACAAGGAGATAGTCTGTCTGTCAAAGTAACATTTTCTGCGAATATTATGATAGCCGGTTGAATTTGATTAGCCCCTGCGAATTCTGCAGACTATGTTTACAATTATTAATGAAAAGGCCGGATTATAATTATCCGGCCTTTTCATTATCCATTGCCTTTACGCAATTTGCCAATAGTAAATAGCTCATGATTGCAACTGCCTGAATTTAGATACAAACATAAAATCAATTTATTTAATAATAATTATTTTTCCAATTTTAAGTTATATTTAATAAAAATTATCAGGAGACTGTATCAAAGATGAAGTTATCAACAAAGGCCCGTTATGGACTGAGGGCTGCTATTGAAATTGCAAAAACTTATGGTTCAGAGATACCTGCCAAACGCAGGGACATTGCTGCAAGTCAGGACATTTCAGATTCGTACCTCGAAAATATTCTTATAATTCTTAAAAACAACCGTATTGTTGAAACAACAAGGGGGGCCAACGGCGGTTATGTACTTTGCCGTGAACCATCACAAATCACGGTATTTGAAATAGTTACAGCACTTGAAGGACCACTTGATCTTGTTGACTGTGTCGGTAAACCAGGAATCTGTCATAAGTCTTTTTCCTGCGCGACACATTCTCTTTGGAAAGAGATCGCCGATAATTTACAATCTATGTTAGAGAAGATCACATTAAAAGATATGCTTGATAGAGAAAAAATATTTCATGAGCCAAACTATTCAATATGATAAAAACTGGACATTTCCCTTCGATTCATTAAATTTAACAGGTTAGATTGCTTATAAAGGCATTGAGGTGGCAAAAAAAGTTAAAACTTACGACAACATACTATTCGAAATGATGTATTTTTAATTTTTCTTTAAATGGAAGGAAAATTGATGATGGAGCAGCAGTATAAATTTGAAACCCTTGCGCTTCATGCAGGATTTGTTGCAGAAGAGACACATTCGAGGGCAGCACCAATCTATCGGACAAGTGCATATCTCTTTGATTCTGCAAAACATGCTTCAGATCTTTTTGCGCTGAAACAAAATGGTAACATGTACACTCGTCTGGGAAATCCAACACAGGAGCTGCTTGAAAAAAGAATGGCAGCTCTTGAAAACGGTGCCGCTGCTGTAGCTGTTGCATCCGGTACGTCAGCGATCTTCTATACGATAATAAATATCTGTGGTCATGGTGATGAGGTGGTGTCTGCGGTAAATCTTTATGGCGGTACACATACTCTATTCAATGATATTCTTCCGGAATTAGGCATAAAAGTTCACCTTGTTGATATACGAAATACAGAAGCTGTCAGGGCATGTGTAAATGAACGCACACGCTGCATTTTTACAGAGGTCATTGGAAATCCGACGCTTGATGTTGCGGATGTATGTGCACTTGCAAGCCTTGCTCATGAATATAAACTGCCGCTTGTAGTTGATTCCACATTTACACCGCCGTCCATATTCAGACCCATTGATCATGGCGCGGATATTGTTGTTCATTCATTGACAAAGTGGCTTGGCGGACATGGAACAGGCATTGGCGGAGTAGTTATTGACAGTGGAAAGTTTGACTGGACTGATAAAAAATTCCGTCTTTACAACGAACCTGACCGTTCCTACCACGATTTACGTTATGCGCATGATCTTGGTGATAATAACCAGATCGCATTTGCAGTACGGTTTCGCCTGGTGCCGCTTCGCAATCTTGGTGCCTGCATAAGCCCTGATAATGCCTGGTATTTTCTTCAGGGGCTTGAAACGCTTTCTTTACGTATGGAACGTCATTGCGGGAACGCAATGGAAGTGGCCAGATATCTCAGCAACCATAAAAGCGTCGCATGGGTGAGATACCCCGGTCTTGAAACAGACCCATCCAATGAAGTTGCACTGAAGCAGTTTACAAAAGGATTTGGCGGCATGGTGGTCTTCGGCATCAAAGGCGGACGCGATGCAGGTGAAAAGTTCATCAATTCACTTAAACTGTTTTCTCATGTTGCAAATGTCGGCGATGCAAAGAGTCTTGCTATTCATCCTGCGAGTACAACGCATTCGCAATTGACAGAAGAACAGCAGGCCCATGGAGGCATCACTCCTGATCTGATCAGACTGTCCATCGGTATTGAACATATAGATGATATTATTTCGGATCTTGATTCTGCTATGGAAGGAGCCGGGCCCGGGAAATGACAATTGTTCTTCCAAAAGATTATCATGCGAAAAGTGCTTTGGAAAAAGGCAAGGTTATCTGCATCAGCACCGAAGAAGCTTTACAAGAGGATATTCGGGCACTTCGGATAGGCATTCTGAATATCATGCCCAAGGCTGAAACCTATGAATTCAGTCTATTGCATCCTCTTGGACGTTCCATTATGCAGATTGAGCCTATATGGATAAAGCTGAAGACTCATAAATATCAGAGCAGTGATCAGGGTCATCTTGACAAAATGTATATTCCTTTTGAAGATGCCGTGGAAAAAGAACCGCTTGACGGTCTTATTGTGACTGGTGCTCCGGTTGAGGAAATTCCCTTTGAAGAGGTCATTTACTGGGAAGAGGTCAAGCGCATTTTAAAGTATGCCAGGCATAATGTTGCATCAACTCTCGGCATCTGCTGGGGCGGACTTGCGCTTGCAAAGTATCTTGATATTGACAAAGTGGTTTATCCTAAAAAAATGTTTGGTGTTTACAAAACAAAGAATCTTGACAGAGAACATCCGATTACAGGTGAAATGGATGATGTGTTCTACTGTGCTCAGAGCCGTCATGCCGGTATTCCTGATGATATTCTTGAGCTTGAACGTGACAAAGGGAATATTCATCTTCTTGCCTATGCAGAAGGCGCAGGATATACAATATTTGAAAGCACTGATCAGCGTTTTCTTATTCATCTCGGGCACCCGGAATATGAACCGGAACGCCTTATTGAAGAGTATAAGCGGGACAGCACAAAAGGGCGCGGTGATGTAGATCTGCCGCTTAATGTCGATATGGAAAAGCCTATCAATACATGGCGGTCACATCGCACTGAACTTTTTACGCAATGGATAAAATATGTCCATGAAACAACACGTTATTAAGATGCAATCAAGGCAGCAATATGATTTTTAATGAGTGGATGAATTGTCGCTTACCTGAGATTGTCAATAAACTTGAAAGTAGTATATTGTCAAGTTCAGAGATTGAGGCAGATGAGGGCCTTGATCTTACAGGCCGCAATGATATTTTTGAGATTCTTGATGCCATACTGGCAGTACTTTTTCCTGGAAGTTTCAGTAAGGAAATAGTAGACAAGAAAGAAATGGCATTTTACATTTCCGATAAACTCAGACATATCAGTTACAAGCTTGGAAAACATATCCGAGATGTATTGAAATACAAGTGCAGCAAAACCAATTGCAGCACTTGCAACTGTGATGATCATGCAAATGATTTTCTGATAAGTCTGATTGAGGAATTGCCGTCAATCAGGGCAATTTTAATGGAAGATATTCAGGCGGCCTTTGATGGAGATCCTGCGGCACAGTTTATAGATGAAATAATTCTGAGCTATCCATGCATTGAAGCGGTTGCTACTCACCGGATAGCGCATAAGCTGTATTCGCTTGGTGTGCCGATTATACCTCGTATTATGTCTGAACGCGCTCATTCACGTACAGGAATTGATATTCATCCGGGTGCGAAAATAGGGCCCAGATTCTTTATTGATCATGGCACTGGTGTTGTCATTGGTGAAACAAGCACTATTGGCCGTAATGTCAAGTTGTATCAGGGTGTGACACTGGGTGCATTATCAGTTGTTGACAAAGATGGAAAATTGAGAAAAGATCAGAAACGTCACCCTGACATTGAGGATGATGTGGTAATTTACGCAAATGCAACAATTCTCGGCGGAGAGACTGTGATCGGAAAAGGCTCGGTAATCGGGGGCAATACCTGGATTGTTCAAAGCGTTGCACCTGGTTCAAAAGTTTACAATAAGGATAGATAGCCAGGCGGCCTTATATTTTAGAATTAATATTAAAAAAAAATGATTCAAATAATAGTAAACGGCAATAATGAAGAGTGTAAAGATGGTGGTTCAATTGGCGAGCTTTTGAAAAGTAAATCAATTGAGGCTGCCCGTGTTGTAGTGGAAGTTAATCAGCAGATTATAAAACGCGATATATTTGATTCTTACAAGTTAAATAGTTTTGATCGTGTCGAAATACTGCGTTTTGTCGGTGGAGGTTGAGTGTGAGTGATGAACTGATTATTGCTGGTAAAGCAATAAGGTCTCGTCTCATTACCGGATCAGGAAAATATCGTGATGACCGGATGATAAAAGATGTTCTTGATGCTGCAGAGTGTGACATTATTACTGTAGCGCTGCGTAGAATTGATTTTGACAGACCGCAGGAATCTGTAATTAATTACATTCCTGAAGGAAAAATACTGCTTCCCAATACAAGCGGGGCAAGGACTGCCGATGAAGCGGTGCGGATTGCGCGTCTTGCGCGTGAGATGGGTATAGGGAACTGGATTAAAATCGAGGTTATTCAGGATCAGCGTTATTTACTTCCTGATAATTTCGAAACATTGAAAGCAACAGAAATACTTGTTAAAGAAGGCTTTGTTGTGTTGCCATACATGAACCCTGATCTTGGAACTGCGCGGCGTATGGCTGACGCAGGCGCTGCTGCGGTGATGCCGCTTGGGGCACCGATCGGCACAAACCGGGGCTTACGAACAAGAGAACTCATTGAAATACTTATTTCTGAAATGGAAGTGCCGGTTATTGTTGACGCCGGTCTGGGACTTCCGTCACATGCAGCAGAGGCAATGGAACTGGGCGCATCGGCAATTCTTTTAAATACTGCAATTGCGTCAAGTGATAATCCGGTTCAGATGGCGCGCGCATTCAGGCTTGCTGTTGAAGCTGGACGTCTTGCGTATCTGAGTGGACCGGGGAGTACATCCAGAACCGCCCGGGCATCATCACCGCTTACAAGCTTTCTTAATAATCAATAGGCTGGCCGCATCCTGTCTGATGACTGTCAAGTTGACAGACTGATGCACTCAGCGCTGTTTACAAAATGTTATCATTGCGGATGACTGGTTCAGGTCTTCTGCAGTGAAAGTTTCGGAGTTTAAAGTAATCATGGAATTTTCGGAGCAGTTATGTCATTTACAAAAGAAGTAGAGCGTTTCGACGGGTTTGATTTTGATGCTTACTGTGCATCAGTGACAAAAAATAAAGTGCATTCTATTATAAATAAAGAACATCTTTCTGAAATGGATTTTCTCGCATTGCTTTCTGATTGTGCATCGGAATATATTGAGGAAATGGCGCAGCGTTCACACGAAATTACAAGAAAACATTTCGGTAATATTATCTATATGTTTACACCATTTTATATTTCAAATCACTGCCAGAATGTTTGTCCTTACTGCTCTTTTGCCCGGCAGCATCATATAGCACGAAAACATCTCAATTTTGATGAAATCCGCAAAGAAGCCCAGTGTATCGCGGCAAACGGCATGAGACATATTCTTGTTCTTACCGGGGAGTCAAGTACAACTGCGTCACTTGATTATCTTGAGAAAGCAGTCTCGATTATCAGGGAGTATTTTTCAACAGTCGCAATAGAAATTTATCCGCTTGACAATAATGGATACAGTATTTTATCAAAAGCCGGGGCAGATACTCTTACAATTTATCAGGAGACCTATAACAGGCCTTTATATGAGAAATTGCACAATGGCGGCCCCAAGTCAGACTATGAGTTTCGAATTAATGCGCCAGAGCGTGGTTGTCAGGCGGGAATGAGGGGCGTGACTGTCGGTGCGCTGTTCGGCCTTCATAACTGGCGTTCCGAGGCATTTTTCACTGCGGCACATGCAGCATATATTCAGAGGAAATTTCCGTCTGTGGAAATTGGTGTATCATTTCCGAGAATGCGACCTCTTGCCGGGGATTTTGAAGTTAAGCATGCTGTAAGTGACAGGCAGTTTGTGCAGATGATGACCGCAATGCGCATGTTTCTTCCGACAGCAGGAATTACGGTTTCCACAAGGGAATCTGAAGAATTCCGCAACTCAATAGTAAAGCTTGGTGTTACGAAAATGTCTGCCGGAGTCTCAACAGAAGTCGGAGCTCATACTGACAAACCGTCAACATCACAGTTTGAAATAGCCGACACAAGGTCTGTTGACAAAATGAAGTCAGATCTGACAGATATGGGATTTCAGCCGGTAATGCATGACTGGAACAGAAAGTACGTCGCGTAATCTCCTTGATACAAATGATTACCATATTTTGATATGTAAATTATTTCATCATTTATTATATATTAATATAAAAGGAATCATATTGCAGAATATGATTCCTTTTATAAAACCTGCAGATAATTCTAATTAACAATTAATAAAGTATCTCAATATCATCAACGTCTATAACCGATGAAGAAATTGCCGGATTTGAACTATTCGAGATTTCCCATGTAAGTCTTGTGCAGCTGGCAATGTTAAAATCAATAGGAGCTGCCCATGTTCCAGGAAGGCTGAGATCGTCAATTTTTACTGTAACCTCACTCCATTCTGATGTTCCTTCAAAATAAATGCCATAATAGCCAAATTCATCTCCATCTAATTGTGAGGCTGGAACATATGAAATATCGTCGATTTCTTTTGTCTGAATAATGAACCTTATTACTGAAGGCTCAGTGGATCTGATTCTGAATTTGATTGCATAGGCTCCTGTAAGGTCATGCGCCTGCCCATCAGCGCAGAGTTTCGTACCAACCCCAATAAATGCTTTATCCTGAACGTTATTTGGATCCCAGCTT
>Ga0209800_10000958_pt1 | contig 35814 bp, 22 predicted proteins | sample Higcelweek8metaG_FD_187174 | JGI IMG/M metagenome (GOLD analysis project Ga0209800, IMG submission 187174) | Freshwater pond sediment microbial communities from the University of Edinburgh, under environmental carbon perturbations - High... | ecosystem: Environmental > Aquatic > Freshwater >...
TCAACTCCGCCAATTTATCCATGTGGATGGTCAATGTTTCCCAGGCAATGCTGGTGACATCCGGCGAAAAAAGTATTCTTGACCTGAAAGCCCGTCATCACGGGCTTCGTTATGCACAGGAAATATTTAAAATACTTCCTGAAAACACAAAACCGATTAATATTGTGCAGCTATTTGAAAAGATTCCTGTCTTAGGACGGATTCATGGGGAGAAAAAGGCTGCTTAGTGGCGAAGGTATTGTTAATACTTTTAAAATTAAAACCTCCGCCTTTCAGGCGGATGGATTTATCAATCTCTTTATGGTGTTTTTTTATATGAAAGTCTAGGGATACAAACTGGTGGGTACCCCGTAGAGACGCAAGATATTGCGTCTCTACAACTTTCATGCTTTGTTGTGCCTGTCAGGGCATAATTGTCTGAAGAATTTCCCAATTAAAAAAAAAAATACTGAAAAATGACAAAATCATGCAACTAACCGTTTCCAGAACAACACATTGTGAAAAATCCACACTCATTGTTATAGGAGCGCTCCTGTTTGCTGCTGTATTTGTAATGCCAGATTCCGGATCTTATGCAGATACCCATGAGCTGAAGGTTGGCATATATGATTTCAAACCTCTCGGGTTTGTTGATACAGATGGAAAGGCAAAGGGGTTTTTCATTGATATTCTGGACGGTATAGCAATAGAGCAGAAGTGGATTATAACTTATATCCCAGGAAATTTTAACCAGTGTCTGACCCGATTAAAGAGCAAAGAGATTGATCTGCTCGCAGGGGTCGCCTATTCTGATGAGCGGGCACACGAATTTGATTTTACCAGCGAACATCTATTTATAATATGGGCAGAAATATACAAACCAGAAGATAGCCCGATTAAGGCAATCAATGATCTTGATGCAAAAAAGATAGGCGTGGTTAAAGGGGCACATGTCAATATTGAGCTGGCTCAACTGCTAAAGGGATTTGGAATATCTGCTCATCTGCAAGAATATGGTGATTATGATGATGTGTTGAAATCACTTGATAAATCTCAATCTGATGTCGGAGTGTTCACAAATCTATATGGGTTCCAGATAGATGAAAAACATAAAGTGGAACGGACACAGATTTTTTTTGCACCCACGCAGTTAAGGTTTGCCGTTAAAAAAGGATGTCAGAAATCGCTTCTTTCAACTCTGGATAGCTATTTTGCAAAATATCAAGAAACTCCTGATGCTATTTACCATAATGCATACAACAAGTGGATAAGCAAGATCGAATCACTACACGGCAGGCAACCTGCTATAAGATTTATCACTCCTGCATGGGTTTACTTGCTGTTTGCCGCCCTGGCTCTCTTCTCTCTGATTGTGGTAGGATTTAACAGGATTTTGAAACGCAGAGTGGAAAACAGAACTTATGATTTAGTCAGGCATAACGAACAACTTCGACTTAACGCAGAGGAGATTCTTGAATCTCAGATGCGTATTAAGAAGAATGATGAAGAGATACAGGCTCTTATTAAAACCCTTGTACAGATTGGAGGGAAAGAATTTTTTGACACTCTTGTTGTGGAATTATGCAGTTGGCTTAAATGTAATTGTGCGATTATTGGAGAAACAGTTGATGGGAATAGTGTAAGGGTAACTGCAATGGTAGTTGATGGTCACCATGTAAGTGGCTATTCATACAATCTTGGCGGGACACCGTGTGAACAGGCGATTAACACGAGCTACTTGGTTTACCTTGAAAATGTGTGTGAAGTATTTCCAGATGACCATAAACTGACTGATATGAGCGCATCAGGGTATGCAGGTGTGCCATTGAGAGACAGGAGCGGTAAATCCATAGGGATCCTCTGTGCTATATCCAGAGATAGACTCAATATAACTGAACATACACAAGAGTTGATGAATATTATTGCAGCCAGAGTATCCGGTGTAATAGAGAGACAAAACACTGAAAATGCCCTTCGGGAGAGTGAGGAGCGTTTTAAAGCACTTCATAATGCCTCTTTTGGCGGTATTGGAATTCATGACAGGGGGGTGATTCTTGAGTGCAATCAAGGTTTGTCGGAGATGACAGGTTATTCCATTGATGAACTTATAGGCATGAACGGTTTACTGCTCATATCTGAAAAGAGCCGTGATATGGTGATGAACAATATTGTTTCAGGTTACGAAAAGCCCTATGAAGCTGTTGGTTTACGTAAAAATGGAGAAGAGTTTCCAATGCGCCTGGAAGGTAAAAATATTCCTTACAAAGGGAAAATGGTAAGAGTTGTCGAATTCAGAGATATAACTGAGCAGAAAAAGATGGAGGAAGAACTCAGAATCAATATAGTCAAGTATAGAACACTCTTTGATGTACTGCCTGTAGGCATTACTGTATCAGATAATGCAGGCAATATTCTGGAATCCAATAATGCAGCAGATAAAATACTTGGGTTGCCCAGAGAAGAATATATTAAAAGAAAAATTGACAGTGAAGAGTGGTGTATAATCAGAGAAGATGGAGCTTACATGCCATCTGAAGATTTTGCCGCCATCATAGCATTAAAAGAGAATTCTCTTGTTGAAAATGTGGTAATGGGCATTGTCAAAGATAACGATGAAGTGACATGGCTAAGTGTCTCCAGCACCCCTGTTCCTCTGGAGGGGTATGGAGTGGTTATAGCCTACAGCGACATCAGCGAGCGTAAACAGGCAGAAGATCAATACATTACCCTCTTCCGTGAGATGTTGGATGGTTTCGCTCTGCACGAGATTATCTGTGACACAGATGGAAGGCCTATAGATTATAAATTTCTGACGGTCAATCCGGCGTTTGAGCGCATGACCGGACTTCAGGCTGATGATATAGTTGAAAAAAGAGTTCTGGAAGTTCTACCAGCTACTGAAAAATATTGGATTGATATTTACGGAAAAGTGGCAATTACTGGCAAACCGGCATTTTTTGAAAACTACTCCGATGAATTAAAAAAGTATTTTGAGGTAAAGGCTTTTAGTCCTGCTTATGGCCAATTTGCCTGCGTCATTTCTGATATTACCGAACGTAGGAATATAGAGAATGATCTGCGGGAAAGTGAAGAGAAATACCGTTCCATAATGGAATCTATGGATGATGCTGCCTTTATATGCTCATCAGAACATAGAATAGAGTACATGAACCCTGCAATTTTAAAAAGAGTCGGCCATAACTCCATTGGAGATTTTTGTTACAAGGTGATTTATGGGTTTAATGAACAGTGTCCGTGGTGTTCAAGTAAAAAAGTTCTGAGTGGTAAGTCAGTACGAACTGAAATTATCAACCCCAGAGACAACAAAACTTACAGTGTCTCTATCTCTCCGGTTTTTCATACTGATAATTCAGTTTCAGTTCTGTCTGTTCTCCGTGATGTTACAGAGACTAAAATGACAGAGACCAAGCTTCAGCAAGCCCAGAAAATGGAGGCTATAGGTGTACTTGCCGGAGGCATAGCTCATGACTTTAACAATATTCTTTTCCCTATTATTGGTTATACTGAGATACTGTCAAACGAGATTTCTGAAGAGAGTCCGCTTCGTTCCATGCTTGATGAGATTTATGCCGCCTCCATGCGAGCCAAAGATATGGTAAGGCAGATTCTTACTTTCTCTCGCCAGGAGCAGAGTGAACTGAAGCTGATGAAGATGCAGCATATTGTGAAAGAGGCCTTAAAACTCATTCGTTCTACAATCCCTGCTACCATTGACATTAAGAGTGATATCAGAAAAGAGTGCGGTTTAATAAACGCAGACCCGACACAGATTCATCAGATTGTAATGAACCTTGCAACCAATGCTTATCATGCTATGGAAGAGACAGGTGGGACAATGACAATCTCCCTGAAAGAGGTGCAATTAAATGAGCAGGAGGATATAGGCGGTCAGGATGTTAATAAAGGGATTTATGCATGTTTGACACTATCCGATACCGGTAAAGGGATACCAGCAGAGATAATGGAAAAAATCTTTGACCCGTTCTTTACAACAAAGAAGCAGGGTAAAGGAACCGGTCTCGGACTTTCATCTGTTCATGGAATTGTAAATAGTGCCGGTGGTACTATTCGTGTATATAGTGAGATTGGCAAAGGGAGTGAATTTAATATCTATCTGCCTGTTGTTGAGAGTTATTTGAAAAAAAATGATGCCATTCAAGCAAAAAGAGCCATTCATGGAGGTACTGAACGGATACTTCTTGTAGATGATGAAGCTGCGTTGATTGCATTGGAGAAAGGTATGCTGGAACGGCTGGGCTATCAGGTCACTTCACGCATCAGCAGTACCGAGGCTCTTGAAGCATTTCGTGCCAGCCCCGATAAATTTGATATGGTCATTACAGATATGGCAATGCCATCCATGTCAGGAGATAAACTTGCACTTGAGTTGATTAAAATACGACCTGATATTCCAATACTGCTATGCACAGGATTCAGCACAATAATGTCAGAAGAGAAAGCTCTCTCTATGGGTATCAAAGGCTTTTTAATGAAACCAGTTACGACAAGTGACATTGATAAGAAAATACGCGATATATTGGATTGAATTTTTAAATCTTGAGCTTTTTATCAATACAGAGCAAAGTGGCAGCCTGCCAAAGCAGTCAATGCTAAAACATAGACTATTATTGGTGAACATAATGACTCTCTTTTCTCAAAACAGACTCCAGATAACCCCTGCTGAACCTGAAATTGCGATCACTTTGATCATTCCGATTCTGAGCCAGTGCATGGCTACAAAGGAGAATACTCCTAAAACAGCTGCAAACCAGTTGATTCCACCGGCTTGAGGAAATATCACATACATTCCGAACCAGATCGCAAGATTTAGAATAACCCCGACAACAGCAGCTGTAACGCCAGATAGCGCAGAGCCAAGTTTCTGGTTATCACGGAACTTTTCAATGTAAGGTGCACCCAGAAGAATGAACATAAAGCAGGGCAGAAATGTGAAATAGGTTGCTGTCAATGAGCCTATGAGAGCGCCAAAGAGAGGAGTGTAATCTCCATGATAGTTCCAGCCTGCCATGAATCCTACAAACTGCACAACCATGATAAGAGGCCCGGGAGTTGTCTCTGCAAGTCCAAGTCCATCCATCATCTGAGGTCTTGTAAGCCAAGCATACTGCTCAACCCCAGCCTGAGCAATATAAGCAAGAACTGAATAAGCTCCTCCAAAGGTCATAAAAGCGGCTTTAGTGAAAAACAGAGCCTCTGTATAAAAAACTTTCTGAGCAGACAAAATATAGAGTATGGCAACAGGTATTACCCAAAGTAAAACAAAAGCGACCATGACTCCCATACTTTGTGCAGTTGATGGATAAATATGGCACTCTGTACTCTCATTTTCATTTTCACATATAACAACATACCCCTCATCATCAAGCCCTTGTAAATCTTTTGATTTTGCAGTTTGAAATTTATCAGGAAATAGAATACTTCCTGTAATACCGATAAGTGCAGCTGCAATGATAATAACAGGAAAAGGGATTTTAAGAAAAAATATGGCTATAAAAGATAGAGCTGCAATGGCTGCAAGCAGTGAATTTTTAAGAGACTTTTTCCCTATTTTGATAAGCGCTGCAAAGACAATAGCCATAACTGAGGCCTTCAAACCACTGAAAAATGATTCAACTACAAACAGATTTCCAAATTCAGCGTAAATATAACTTAAAACAAACAGAATAAGCATGGACGGAATGACAAACAGAGAGCCAGCCACAATACCGCCGGGAATTTTGTGAAGCAGCCAGCCTATGTATATTGTAAGCTGTTGAGCTTCAGGGCCTGGCAGAAGCATACAGTAGTTCAAAGCATTCAGGAAACGACCATTGCTTATCCATCTCTTTTTTTCCACCAGCTCTTCGTGCATGATTGCAATCTGTCCGGCAGGACCTCCGAAACTGATAAATCCAAGTTTAAGCCAGAACCTGAATGCCTCAATGAATGAGGGGTGTGGGACACTATTGTTTCTCATTTTATCACCACTAAATTACAGTTTTACTGTTCGTTGTTCCATGGCATTGCCGTTTAAAAGAATTTGGTCATGTTACGTTACTTTACCGCCAGACTCCTGCCATGCTTTTATTCCTCCTTCCAGATAAGATGTCTTGATCTGTCTGCTATTTAAATATTCAGATACAGATTTACTGACAGAGCCTCCTCTGACGCAATAGATAACTACCTGTTTACTTTCAGGAATAGTTTTACTCCACTTTTCAATCTCTTCAGGGTCTTGCCATGCTGCTCCCGGGATAATCGCTGGTTCTGCTGCATAATCAGCTTTTCTTCTCACATCCAGAAGCAACACCTCACTCTTTCCACTGCTCTGTTGCTCAAGAATAGAACTCAACTCTTCTGGTCTGATAATATTTTCCATAGACTGTTCCCCCTTGTTGTTTTTAATAGATTCTCTGTTATCTTATCAACTGGTGCTATGAATATAAAAAATAGTTCTAAAAGCCAGATAGCTATAGCAACTTCTGGTTAGACTATTTCATGGAATAATCTTACCCCTTGGAGTTATCACAACTCTGTTTACAGGAATAGTTACACCGGCAAGTTCCATCCCTTTTTTAACAACCATGGGAAGACCTGAACAGCAGGGCACCTCCATTATCATGACAGTCACGCTCTTTATATTTGCAGTTTTGAAAATATCTGCAAACTTTTGAATGTATGACTCAACATCATCAAACTTAGGACACCCCATCATGACAACCTTATCCTTTAGAAAATCCTGATGAAATGAGGGGTATGCAACAGGGATGCAATCAGCAGTAATCAGAAGATCAGCGCCCTTTAAAAAAGGTGCATTTGCAGGAACAAGGCGTATCTGAACAGGCCAGTGGCCAAGAGCAGATTGAACTGAAGATGGGTTTAAAGGGGCATCTTGAACCGGGAAGAGAGATTCTCCCTTTAAACTTGATGGCTTATTGGCATCTGCACATGAACATGGAGAGGGTGAAAAAACCTGAAGATTGGTTGATGGGCAACCGCACCCTAATGTTTCAGGCTCTTTTTTCTCTTTTTGCTGCCTATTTTTTTCCAGCTCTTTTAAATACTCTTCAACCGCCTTTTCATCAAACTCATCTGCCTCCCGCTCAACGATTTCAAGAGCATTCTCAGGACACTCTCCAATGCACGCACCAAGGCCATCGCAGTATTGATCCTTAACAACCTTTGCCTTGCCATCAACTATCTGAATTGCACCCTCTGCACAGGATAAAACGCAGTTACCGCAGCCATTGCAGAGCGCTTCATCTATCTTAATAATTTTTCTTTTAACTTTCATGGTAATCTCCCCCTGCAAGGCGATATCAATAATCGCCACTACAGTAATTTACAATATATTTCAAAGCAAAGGATACTGCTGTTTAAAAGAGCAGTGACTCTATCTACTTAAAAGAGCAGTGACTCTGCTCTGTGACGTCCTGATTCTGTTAAAAATGATTTTCTTATAATCCTCTCAAGCCGCTCCCTTGTTATAGGCTCTCCACCGCTATCCTGCTTCTCCTTCTGCTCCTCTTCCAGGTTGGTGATAAGGTCAGCATCATAGAGCACCTTGAAATTGGAACTCTCCTCTTCACGCGGGTGGTGATGGTGTCCAACTATATCGCACACCTCGTCAATAAGCTCTGCCTTTGCACCGAGCTTCTCAAGAATTGACTTTGCAATTGGAGGCCCTTCAATCTCCTGATATTTAGGAGCATTTGAGTTGTACTTCTTCTCTGCATCTTTAATACCTATATCGTGCAGATAGGCTGCACATAGAACGACAGCAAGGTTGATCTTATCCTCTTTTCTCCCCATATCACCTTTAGTGAGTTCCTCTTTTCCTATCTGTTCCGCGTATCGAGCAACCCTCATGGCATGGCCTATCCGTTTAAAGTCTGATTTAAAATATCTCTTCATCTCAACTGCCACCCTATCTTTGAGCAAATCCTCTCTCTGCTTTACAAACTCTTCAGGAAGGGTTGCAATACACTGATCTGCATACTGACAATATGAGGCGCATCCAAAATCCATACTTGGGTTGACTATCCTCTTACCGCAGTTTCTGCATCTTCGTGAGGTGTCATCTTTGAAAAATTCCATGCTGGAACCACATTCAGGACATTTTGTGTCAAAAATAGCATCTCTATTCCAGTATTGTGTATCCTGACCAGGACATTTCATATTAGCCCCCTTTTGGTTACTATCTGTAGGGGCAGGCCCACTTGCCTGCCCTTTCCTGGGGCACCCACAGGGGGGGTGCCACTACAGCAGCAGTTTAACTCTTCGTTGTGGCAGGATAATCTGCCATATACGTTATTTACCAGCCATCATTGCATCAATATCGGCCTGAGCCTCTCCGATAAGTTTGATGTCAAAGTTCTCAACAAGAACCTTGAGTACTCCTGCAGATACAAAACCTGGAAGTGTTGGCCCAAGACGGATTCCCTTGATGCCAAGATGGAGCAGAGCTAATAGAACCGCAACTGCCTTCTGCTCATACCACCCTATATCAAATGAGAGTGGAAGATCGTTTATATGGCCAAGTCCGAAAGCATCTCTTAGCTTCATTGCAATCACTGCCAATGAGTAAGAGTCATTGCACTGTCCTGCATCAAGCACTCTGGGGATACCGCCGATATCGCCAAGGTTGAGCTTGTTGTACCTGTATTTGGCACATCCTGCTGTCAATATTACAGTATCTTTCGGGAGCTTCTCAGCAACCTCTGTGAAGTATGCCCGACCTTTCTGCCTGCCATCACACCCTGCCATGACAATAAACCGTTTGATAGCGCCTGATTTAACAGCCTCAACAACCTTGTCAGCAAGAGCAAGTACCTGATTATGGGCAAAACCTCCTACAATCTTTCCGGTCTCAATCTCCTGAGGAGCTGCACATTTTTTCGCAACTGCGATTACTGCTGAGAAATCCTTAGCCCCTCCTGGCGCTCTGTCTGCAATGTGTATCAGACCAGGATATGAGACCACACCGGTTGTAAAAATTCTGTTCTGATAGCTGTTTTTGCTCTTTATCGGGATAATGCAGTTTGTTGTCATCAGAATGGCACCGTTAAAGGTCTCAAAATCCTCATTCTGTTTCCACCATGAGCTTCCGTAATTTCCTTTGAGATGAGCATATTTCTTGAAAGCCGGGTAGTAGTTTGCAGGCAACATTTCGCCATGGGTATAGACATCAACGCCAGTTCCTTCTGTCTGCTTTAACAGCTCATCCATATCTTTCAGATCATGGCCGCTGATGAGAATACCAGGGTTTGTACCAACACCGATGTTGACCTCTGTAATTTCAGGATTGCCATAAGCTTTGGTGTTTGCCTGATCAAGAGCTGCCATTGTGGTTACAGAGCACTCTCCAGCTTTGAGCACCCAGCCAACCATATCATCAACAGAGAGATCCTCTGTGGTTGAGGCAAGAGCGCTGAGGATAAATCCATAAATTTCATCTTTTTCAACTCCAAGGATTGCCGCATGGTCTGCATAGGCAGCGATCCCTTTAAGCCCTATGATAAGAAGCTGACGAAGAGACCTTACATCCTCATTTTCTGTTGCAAGAACACCTACAGTTTTTGCCTTCTCCTGATATGTTGACTCGTCATCAGAGAGCCATATTGCAGAGTCATCAAGAGTTGTTGAACAGCCAGAGCAGCATTTGCCCTCAACTTTAGCTTTCAGGCCTTTTTTAAACTCCTGAGCCTTTTTTATCCATTGAACAAGATTTGCATCGTTAAAATTCACATTTGTGATTGTGGTAAAAAGCCCCTGAGTGACAAACTGTCCAGCCTCTTTGATAACATCAACTCCAGCAGCTTTTCCCTTTGTTGCAAGCAGAGCTATCCCCTTTAGGTTGAATATAAGCAGATCCTGAAGATTTGCAGTGCTATCTTCCTTGCCGCAGACACCCTTGATTGTACAGCCAGTTCCTTTGGCTGTCTCCTGACACTGAAAACAAAACATGGTAAAGCCTCCTTGAATTAATTATATGGTTGTTATTAACAACATGATCATGGTCTCTCTTTTAACGTCCCATTTTTCACTATTCTGTTCCGGCAACTTATTGTGCCGTTTTGAATGCAATATAGGGGATGTGGAAAAGAAAAACCTTGATCTGGATCAAGAAAAAAATTTTTTTAAGAAAAAGTTTTCAAAAACGAGTATTGTGATAGAGTATTTGAGATCTGATGGAAAAGTATTGGCATGCAGGTAAAAAATAATTGATCTGAACGCTACTACATCTATAGTTATCAAGGCTGTGCCAGAATCTATATCACGGCACTGTCATGATGAATAGAAAAAAATAAATTGATTTTAATTTAACTTGACTGGAGTATTTATGGGTTTGTTGTCAGCAAGCGTGTCTGTTGCAAGGTACAGGGTGGATGGAAAGATTGAGGAGGCTGTCATGGAAACTGTCCACGCTGGCCTAAAACAGAATGCCATTACCACAATTGAGGATGAATATGCAGAGATCACACTGGGATGGACTCCATTTGGAAGTGATTTCAATCCTGACTTTGAAAAAATCACCTTTACCTTTGGAAACTTTTTTCTCTTCTCTCTTAGAATAGATAAAAAAAGTGTCCCCTCAAAAATTATTCAAAAATATATATCGCTTGAAATAGCAAAAAAGCTGAAAGAGGAGGGGCGCCAGTTTCTCTCAAAAAATGAGAAAACCGATATCAGAGAAAATGTCACAGACAGACTGATGCGTCAGATGCCCTCCACGCCAAATATCTATGATCTTCTCTGGGACCATGAAGCGCAGAGTGTTCTCTTCTTCTCCACTCAGAAGGCAGCCAATGAAGAGCTTGAAACACTGTTTTCAAAATCATTCAAACTGAGGCTTATCCGCCTATTTCCATTCACACTTGTGGAGAGTTCAACCACTTTTTCTGATGAGGAGCGGGACATGGTTCTCAATCTGGCTCCGGCTAATGTCAATCGAGGCAAGGTAATTGGAGATGACTCAAATGCATGATATATCAGTAACCTACAACAAGTATAAATTTCTTGGTAATGAGTTTCTCACATGGCTCTGGTACCTCATTGAAAATGATATCAATATAAAAGATATGACAACAATAGAGTGTAACTCCCTGAGATTTGAGATGGGTAACTGCATGGCGCTTGAAAACTCTCTTGGAGATGAATCCAGTGAAAAGATCTCCATAAAAGGGGATGATGCAGGTCTTGAAGAGGGGAGAACTGCCCTTAAAAAAGGGGCGGTTGTGACAGATATGAACTTGAGCCTGAAGATTGACGAAAATGAGTGGAAGTTCAACATCAAGGGCGAAAGCATGGATATAACATCACTTAAAACACCTGCCTCAGGCAGAGTTGAGAGTGAGGAGGACCTGGAAGGGGCAGTTCTGGAAAAGATATATCTATATAACACTCTCTTTGAAGTTATTGACACTCTGTTTTATAACTTTGTTAAAAAAAGGATCTCTGAAACGTGGAAAACCGTTGATATACCTGCAATCAGAGAGTGGGTTGAGCTTTAAACATAAAATGTTCATAAAGTGTTCATAACTATTGAGTTATGAACACTGCTGAAGATAGTGTAGATAACTCAATAGTTATGAAATAGTTATCAACATAGTTATGAACATTTTTATATACTGTTTTACCTTATAATCAAGATAGTTATCAAAGTTATGAACATTTGAACAGTGCTTATTAATATTATTAATCTTTTAAAAGATATATAAAATAAAAAAAGCTTCCATGTACAAAGAGAGCTCTTCTTAAAAAAAAGCTGCTCTTCAAATAAAAGTTCATCCTTTTTTTAAAAAAAGAATTTACATTGACCACTTTGATATATCGACTCAAAGTCGACACCTATCAGGCACTGAGCCTTGTCAAGATTGTCTGAATCAGGATATTCAGACAGATGCTCATATGCCTGAAAAACGATAGCAAGGTGTCGTTTTTGAGTATATAATTCCCCATTCGCTCATTTTTTGAGTTAATTATTCAAACAAACATATTGTATTTGATTTTTGTAGAGACAAGGCATGCATTGTCTCTACTTTCCATGATCAGAAAAGTATTTCAAATCTTGAAAAAGCATTTTTTATCTCAAAACAACCTCATACAAGAGATGAACTTTTATGACATATAATTTTCTGACATTGGCCTTTACCGGAAAGTGGAAATATCTGGAAACTCAGTTTCTGGAGTTCCATTTCAAAGAGTCCCTGACTCGTATAAGAGTTGCCATTCTTATAGCAGCTTTTTTCTACTCAATTTTTGGAATACTTGATGCAGTGGTAGCTCCAGATCAAAAGGTTCTCTTCTGGATAATAAGATATGGCATTGTATGTCCGTCTGCGTTGTGGGTATTCTGGTTTTCATTTCAACCAGGGTTTAGAAAATATGCACAGATCTCTCTGTTTACAGTGTGTCTTACAGGGGGACTTGGTATTGAAGCCATGGTTATTCTGGCAGATCCGCCTGCAACCTATTCATATTATGCAGGTATTATATTGATTTTTATCACAATATTCACATTTATCAGAATGCAGTTCTTATGGTCAGTGGCATGCTCCTGGCTGATTGTCCTTTTCTACGAGATAGGAGCCATTTTTATTGCTGATACCCCAAGGATCATGTTGATCAATAATAATTTCTTCTTTGTATCTGCCAACATATTCTGTATGCTGGCAGGATACTCCATTGAATTGAATGTACGACAGAGATTTTTTTACAATATCTGTCTTGAACAGGAAAAAGAGAAGGTAATGCAGGCAAACCTTGAGCTGGATCAGCGGGTAAGAGAGCGTACCCATGAACTTTCTGCTGCCAATGAACAGTTGAGTATGGAGATCAAGGAGAGAGTAGCAGCAGAAAAATCGAGGCTCCAGATGGAAAAAGAGCTAAATAAGAAAAAGAACCTGGAGTTGATAGGGACACTTGCAGGAGGCATTGCCCATGATTTCAACAATATTCTGTCAGGCGTCATAGGGTATTCTGAACTGACACTTGAGACCCTGGACAGAAAATCCAGTGAATATGAAAATGTTGAGCAGATCCTTCAGGCTGGAATCCGGGCAAGTGAATTGACAAGACAGATTCTGACCTTCAGTCGGAAGGTGGAGAGGGAAGCAAAGCCTGTTCAATTGGGAGAGATTGCAAAAGAGACACTTAAATTGATCAGTGTCTCTATACCCTCAGGTATCGAAGTTGTGCATCAGATAAACAGCAGGTCGTTTATAATGGGGGATGAGAGCCAGCTTCACAGAGTGATCATGAACCTCTGTACAAATGCATTCCATGCAATGGAGGGAAAAAGAGGGACTCTTGAAGTAAAGTTAGAGGATAGTATGATTGATCAGCACAGTTTTCAGGAGTCTGATTCAATAACTCTTGGCCATTATGTCAAATTGACCGTTACAGATACAGGAGCGGGGATACAACCTGAGGTCATTGAAAAAATATTTGACCCTTTTTTCACAACAAAGGCAGCTGGAGACGGAACCGGTATGGGTCTCTCTGTTGTCCACAGTATTGTACAACAGTATCAAGGTATTATCAGAGTGCAAAGTAAGCCTGGAAAGGGGACGACTTTTATGCTTCTTTTTCCAGTATTAGCTTCCACCTCGGCCGAGCCGAGACCAAACCTATAAGTAACAGAGATAGTGGAGCATAATTTTAGTTTATATGAAAGTCTAGGGACACACACAGGTGGGTGCCCCGTAGAGACGCAAGATCTTGCGTCTCTACAACTTTCATACTTCGTTGTGCCTGTCAGGACATGGTCGTTATTTAGAATATCAAAAGTATGGGATAGATGGTGTTCTATCTGAATATGTAAAAAGAGTATTTGATGAGGTAATTATCTGAACTGTTTAAAACTATTACAGGAGTTATAACATTGGGGAAAATGTTTAAACATATAGGTCACACACACCCTGTCCACGATGCCACTCAGAAGGTAATGGGAGAAGTTATCTATGCAAGTGATATGAAGTTACACAACATGCTCTACGCAAAACTTCTCTTAAGCCCCATAGCTCACGGCAGAATTTTATCCATAGATTCCTCAAGGGCTGAAAAACTGCCTGGAGTTGTAAAGGTCTTTTCTCATCTCAATTCACCCGATAAGCTGTATAGCCGGTACAGAATAATACCTGACCAGGTCAACTGTCGTGAAGATGAACGCATTTTTACAGATAAGGTGCGGTTTGTGGGAGACAGAGTGGCAGCAGTGGTTGCTAGAAGTTTTGATGTAGCTGTCAAGGCGATCTCTCTTATTCATGTCCAGTATGAGAAGCTGCCAGCTCTGGTAACTGTGGAGCAGGCTCTTGAAAATAAGAGTGTAAAAATTCATGCTTCTGGTAATCTTCTTTATGAGTATGATCTCAAATATGGGGAAAAGGAGCCTCTTTCAGAAGATCATATTACTATTGAAACTACGACGCAAACTCAGAAGATGCACCACGCTGCAATGGAAAATCACGCCTATATGGCAAATTTTGACAGCAGTGGCAAGCTTACTATATGGTCATCATGTCAGGGTGTTTATGGGGTGAGAACCATTCTGGCAGATCTTCTGAATCTTACCTATAACAATGTAAGGGTTATAAAGGCTCCGATTGGGGGCTCTTTTGGTGGGAAACAGGAGGCTATCTTTGAACCTCTTGTCGCATTCATGTCAAAAGATTTAAGGCGGCCGGTCAAACTTGCCTTGAACAGAGAAGAGGCAATTGTTGCAACAATGACAAGACCTGCCACAAAATCCACCATAACGACTGCTGTATCAAAATATGGAAAGATTAAGTCATGTGATGTCGCAACTCTGTTTGATGCAGGTGGTTATGCAACAAGCTCAATTGACAATGGTTATGCAATGGCAAAAAAAATATCCAGATTGTACAGTATCCCCTATTACAGCCATAAGTGTAAGATAGTTTACACAAACACCCCTGTTGCCGGAGGGGCAAGAGGCTGGGGGGGCCCTGAGATAGTTGCTCCGTTTGAAATCCATATGGACGCAGTTGCAAAAGCACTTGAAATTGACCCTGTGGAGTTAAGGGTCAGGAATCTTGTCCATCCCGGTGATGTTGATAAAGCTACAAATTTTTCTCTGGGAAATGCAAGGATCATAGAGTGCCTTCAAAGAGGGGCAGAAGCGTTTCAGTGGACAAAAAGATATAGTAGAGGTTGTGTAAACTCCAGCAGGTATAAAAAAGGGGTTGGAGTTGCATGTGCAGCACATAAGAACGGCATGTACGGAGGTTTTCCAGAGCACAGCACCATGACAATCAAGATGAATGAAGATGGAAGCTTTATACTCAATGGCTGCCTGCATGAGGTGGGGTGCGGCACAATCACATCCATAGGGTTGATTGCTGCGGAGGTACTGGATGTCCCTCTGGATATGATAACAGTTTCAGAAGCAGATACTGAAAACAGCCCCTATGATTTTGGATCTTACGGCAGCAGAGTTACCTATATCTGCGGAGAGTGCGCAAGACAGACGGCAGAGAGGGTAAAAGATAGGATACTGGAGTGTGCCTCCACCATTATGCAGACTCCAAGAGAGTACCTTTCTGCTGAAGATGGGTGCGTATTCAGAATAGACAGAGAGCAGGAGAGACTGACATACAGAGAAGTTGCAACTATTGCAAAAACTGTGAACAACAGAGATATTGTAGTTACCCATACATACCATGGAAGATCCAATCCAGGAGCGTATGGAGCCCATTTTGCTGAGGTTGAGGTGGATAGCGGTACAGGCATGGTTAAGGTAACTGATTACCTGGCAGTTCACGATGTTGGAAGGGCGATTAATCCTGGAATGGTTGAGGGGCAGATTCATGGTTCTGTTCAGATGGGAATAGGATATGCCTTATATGAGGAGATAAAAATCTCAGGCAGCGGTAAGGTTATTGATAACAGCTTTAAAAACTACCACATTGTCAATGCTCCTGATATGCCGAATGTACGGGTTCTGCTGATTGAGGCAGGAGGAGACGATGGTCCGTTTGAGGCAAAGAGTATAGGAGAGGCTGCTACAATCCCTTCAGCTCCGGCAGTAATCAACGCTCTCAACAGTGCTCTTGGCACATCTCTTAGCGATATGCCTATCACTCCTGATAAGATTCTTGCTGCTTTGAACTGTAACTGATTAAAGAAATATAGGGGAAAAGATGTTCATCAAGTTTAAAGTCAATGGAGATGATTATGAGATTGATGTTCCGCCTGCCATCAGATTGATCGACATTTTAAGAGATCATCTTGGCCTGACCGGCACCAAAGAGGGGTGCGGAGAGGGTGAGTGCGGCACCTGTACGGTGATTATGGATAGCAAGTCTGTCAACTCCTGTCTTGTTATTGCATCTCAGATCAGAGGCAAGGAGATATTAACTGTAGAGGGGCTTGCAGAGGATGGTAAACTTGATGCTCTGCAAGAGTCGTTTATAAGAAACGGGGCTGTACAGTGTGGCTATTGCACTCCTGGAATGTTAATGGCTGCCAAGGCTCTTTTGATGGAGAGATCAGATCCAACAGAAGATGAGATAAGAGGTGCAATATCTGGCAACTTATGCAGGTGTACCGGATACAGCAAAATAGTCCAGGCTATTAAGGATGTGGCTTAAGTAATGGATAATATTCAAGTTATGACTCCAGAGAGTCTGCCGGAACTGATAGATGCTCTTAATATGGCCACCCCTGACAGCAGGTTGATTGCTGGTGGTACAGACCTTCTGATATTAATGCGTGAAGGTCGTGTGAAGTGTGATATGCTCATAGATCTCTCAGGTGTGGGTGATATGAACTGCATAAGGGCTGAAAATGGCTATACAGTAATAGGTGCTAACACTACTTTTACAGATCTCAGAAATAGTCAGATGATAAGAGATAGTGCTCTTTGTCTCTATCTGGCTGCCGGAACTGTTGGCTCTTTGCAGATCAGAAACAGGGCGACCATTGGAGGTAATATTGCTAATGGCTCTCCTGCTGGTGACTCTTTGCCAGCCTTGCTTATACTTGATGCAAAAATTATGATTTTAAACAGTAAAGGTGAGATCAAAGAGCTGACTCTGGAAAAGCTCCTGATCGATTCAGGAAAGACAGCACTCTCTTATGATGAAGTTATAGTGGCTGTAAAATTTCTCACACCAGGCTCAATCTACAGAAGCACATTCGTAAAGATAGGCTCAAGAACCACTGTGACCATAGCAAAGCTGAGTATTGCCATCGGAGGGGATTATGATGTAGAGAAGAATATACTCAATGGGGTAAAAATTGCACTTGGCTCAGTTGGCAGAACTGCTTTGAGATTTAGTGCAATGGAGACTCTGTTGGATGGTAAGGAGATTTCAACCCGGCTTATTGACTCTTTCTGTAAGAGTTTATCTCATGAAATTGAGTCTGCAATATCAGGTAGAACCTCCATGCCATATAAGAGAGAGGCTGTTAAGGCGATTGCCAGTGAGGCGATAGAGAGCCTTCAAGGGAATAAAGTTGGCTTTGACTGTTGATTGCATATAACACCATCCCCTGACTGAGCACAACGAAGCATGAAAGTTGTAGAGACGCAAGATCTTGCGTCTCTACGGGGTACCAACCAGTTTGTATCCTTAGACTTTCATATAAATAGCCATCCCCTGGCTGAGCATAACGAAGAATGAAACCGTAGGGGCACCCACATGTGGTGCCCTCGCAATAGCAGGCACGTAGGGAGAGCCCCTACTTTCACATAAATGAGAAATATACTTTTATACCGATTACCTCTTGTTGTATATGCAGCTCTAATTTTTGTGCAGTCCTCATTTTCATCACCAGAGATTCTGCCAGCGTTTGCCTTTTCAGACAAACTGCTTCACCTTGCAGGATATGCTCTTCTTGGAGCGCTTGCAGTCAGAGCATTTAAACGGGAGTTCAAAGAGCCGCAGAAAATGCGTATCACTCTTTATGCCGCTCTCTTTGCCACCCTGTATGGTGCAAGTGATGAGTTCCATCAATCGTTTGTGGCAGTGCGAAGAGCAGATGTGATGGATTTTCTGTTTGATTCTATTGGAAGTTCCATAGGAGCCTGGCTCTTCTGGAGAGATATACCCTTTATTGACCACTCACCTCCCATCTCTGACAGGTTCTGATTAGAGCCAGTTTCTCGACCGTCTCTATAACGGCCATGGCCTCTGACGGGCACAACGAAGCATGAAAGTTGTAGAGACGCAAGATCTTGCGTCTCTACGTGGCACCCACCTGTGTGTGCCCCTAGACTTTCATATAAATCCTGCCTCCATTAAATGCCAGCATGATAGACATAGGATGTCTGTAAGATATTCATCTTCTGTTCTGGTGATATAGCTGTCTCACCAGAACAGTATTAAACATTCAGTGATAATCCATATTGATTACAACATGATAAGCTGTTTTATAAATTCATGGCATACTTTTTGTTAGTCTTTTTTGTTTTTTAATTCTGATTTTCCATAGGTACCCCTCTGTGGGTTCCCTTGCAGAGGGCAGAAGCAGAGTGTACTGCCCCCTACAGTTTCATATAAACGGCCATGCTATGGCAGGCACAACGAAGCATGAAAGTTGTAGAGACGCAAGATCTTGGGTCTCTACGGGGTACCAAGCAGTTTGTATCCCCAGACTTTCATATAAAAAACAGAAAGAATTACATGGAGCACAAAGAGATATGTTTAAAAGAGTACTCAAATCACGACTTCCCTTAATTATCTATAATCCATCCAAAGTCTTTTCCCTCAATTTTTTCAAAGCTGTTTTTCATGCAGGCGGCCTGCCCCTGTTTGATACTGAATTTTTATCACCACATGAGATCATTGAGGGGATAAAAGCCCTTATAAGGGCAGATATACTTTTTGGAATCAGGCTGGTAGCACCTGATAAGAGGCTTCTGTCTGATATCAGAGAGCTTAATGCTATGAAACTTGACACCATTATATTCTCAATGGGAGATAGTTGTGAAGTGATTGAAACCGAAGCTGTTGATAAGTGGTTTGCACACACAAAGATCATCCTTGAAGTGCGTAAGATAAATATCAACGACAAGATCAAAGCCATCTCACCCCATGCCCTTATAATAAGGGGCAATGAGGCTGGTGGCAGAGTCTCCAACTACTCCTCATTTGTCCTGATGCAGTGGTATCTTGAAAACAGCACTCTTCCTGTATTTGTCCATGGCGGTGTGGGACGTAACACTGCCTCTGGAATGTTTGCAGCAGGGGTGAGCGGAGTTGTCCTTGACAGCCAGGTGTGGCTTGCAGATGAGTCCCCTCTATCTGAAAACTTCAGGAAACTGCTCTTGAGCCTTGATGAGAGTGACTCGCTGGAGATCACCACAGACAACAGCCACATCTTCCGGGTATTTGCCAAACTCGGGACTAAAATTGCAAGAGAACTCAAGGAGAGTGCTATTCTTCTCTCTGATCAGGAGGGTGGTTCTGATAGTATCTACAAGGAGATTGGGCACAATATTGCTTCTATGGAGAGGTCTGACCTCTCTGCTGTGCAGTCTCTTCTGTTCATGGGGCAGGATGGATTTTTCGCAAAAAGTTTTGCCCTTATCTCCTCCAGCCTTAAAGAGATGGTATCGGGTTTTTTCAAGGATATTGGAGAGCAGCTCAACCATGTGGATCGCTTTGACCCGATGAGACCAGACTCTCCAATGGCAAAGGAGCACAGCACAAAGCTTCCCATCATTCAGGGGCCAATGGCAAATGTGAGCGATAATGCTGATTTTGCCGCCAAGGTGCTTGAGGCAGGAGCACTTCCATTCTTTGCTGTGGGAAGCCTTCCTCCTCTTCTTGCAGAGAGGATGCTGAGCCGTGGGGCAGAAAAGGTTGCTGTTTTTGGCGCAGGTCTTGTTGGTATTGAGGCATTCAATCCAGCTGTTGAAAAACACCTGGAGCTGGTTAAAAAATATAGAGCACCTTTTGCCCTGTTTGCAGGAGGTATCCCATCTCAGGCCATTGACCTTGAAAAGAGCGGTACAAGAACCTATCTGCACACACCATCAATCTCCATGATGGAGAATGCCATCAAAAGCGGCTGCACCCGCTTTATCTTTGAGGGAAGAGAGGCAGGAGGCCATATAGGATCTCTCTCAAGCCTTGTGCTCTGGGAGGCTGCAATTGCAAGGATCAAGGAGAAGGATGATGAGACCCTCTCAAAATTGAGCCTTGTCTTTGCAGGGGGCATATCAACCCGTTTTGCCTCCTGCTTTATCTCAGGTGTTGCCTCCTGCCTTGCTGCAAAAGGGGTGAAGATTGGCATTCAGGTTGGCACTGCATATCTCTTCTCAAAGGAGATTGTTGAGACAAAGAGCATAAAGGAGCAGTACCAGACCATTCTCTGTGAAGAGAACGAGACCATGGTCATTGGTAACAGTGTGGGGCTTGCATCACGAACAGCCCCTAACGAGTTTGCCAGAATGATGGTTGAGAAAGAGAAGGAGATGATCAGAAAGGGGGAGAAGCTTGAGGATCGCAAGCGGGCCTTTGAAAAGAACAACATCGGGTCGCTTCTCATTGGTGCCAAGGGATTTCTTCCCGATTTCAAGCAGATGGGAGAGGAGCACTACAGATGGTTTGAAGGGGATGAGCACAGAAGACGGGGAAATTTCCTTGTGGGTGATGGGCTTGCATTTTTCAGCAATAGCACAACAGTTGAACAGATTCATGGTATGTTTTTTGATACTAAAGGTGCTGGAAAAGACCATTTTAATACTAAAGGTACTGAGAAAAAACATTACAGTGTCAAAGAGGAGCTGTTCAGGAATCTTAACCTTCTTGAGGTGCTCACCTCTGATAAAAAGAGTATTAATGACGAAATAGCTGTAATAGGTATGGGGTGTATTCTGCCTGACGCCCACAACCCTGATGCCCTTTGGGAAAATATCCTCTCAAAACGGTACTCCATCAGAGAGATGGAGGATAAGAGAATCAGAAAAGATCTCTACTATGATCCTGACAAAGGTGCAGAGGACAGATCCTATACAGTGCTTGCAGGTTATATTGATGATTTTGTATTTGATCATGAGCGGTTCGGTTATGATGAAGAGAAGGCTTCCCGCCTCTCCAGAAGTCAGCAGATTCTGCTTGAAACAGCATATCAGGCTGTTGAAAATGCAGGCTATTTAGATGATAATCTCAAGTTCGGATCAACTGATCCTGAAAAAAGAGAGAGAGTCAACCTTGAGAAGATAGCTGTTATTATAGCCACATGTCTTGGAAATGAGCTTGGTAATGAACTTCAGCTCAAATATCACTTCCCGGAAGTTCTCTCAATGCTGCGGAAAACCTCTTCATTCAATGAGTTGAGCGAGGATGAGCGAGAATCTCTTGTGGCAGATCTCCAGAAGGGGATGGAGGGGAGACATTCAGGTTACGATCCTGTTCATGGAATGCTTTTGAACATTGAGGCATCAAGGATTGCAAAGCACCTTGGCATCCGTGGAATCAACTATGTTGTTGATGCAGCATGCGCCTCCTCATTTGCCGCAGTTGAAGCTGCTGTTGGTGAGCTTCTCTCTGGTGACTGCGATCAGGTTATTGTGGGTGGTGTCAATACCCATCTTGCACCTGAATCCTTTATTGGATTCTGCAAGATGGGTGCTCTCTCTGCCAGAGGTTCATTTCCATTTGATGAGCGTGCAGACGGCTTTATCCTTGGTGAGGGGGCCGCACTCTTTGTACTTAAGAGGATGAAGGATGCCTTAAGGGACAATGATAATATCATCGGGGTTATCAAGGGAATTGGCGGCAGCTCGGACGGAAGAGGAAAGGCTATTGCTGCTCCGAACATAAACGGGCAGGTGCTGGCTCTTCAACGCTGCTATGAAAATATGGCTGGCCGGGTCACTCCTGAAGAGATCGGTTTCATTGAGGCTCACGGCACATCCACAATCATGGGAGACCAGGCAGAACTTCAGACCCTGAAGATGGTATATAACAGCTCAAAGTATGGTGAGAGTTCCACCAGGCTTTATGACAACTCTGCTGAAGAAGGTTTGAAGACAGGTATCAGCTCCATAAAGTCCCAGATTGGCCATCTGCTTGGCGGTGCCGGAGCTGCTGGCCTTGTAAAGGCTCTGCTTGCAGTACAGAGAGGGGTTCTGCCGCCAAACGCAAATTTTAAGAAGCTCTCACATAACCACGACCTTTCCGGCAGTGGCATCTACGTTATTGAGAATGCTCAACCCTGGAAGACCATCAATAACCAGACCAGAAAGGCAGCTGTCAGCTCATACGGGTTCGGGGGGATAAATTACCACCTTGTTGTTGAGGAGTTCCGTGGTGCAGTTACAGGTTTCAGATCTGAAACCTTACCCTCCTCATCCTCTCTCATCTCTTCGTCTGATCTGCCTACATCATCATACTCTCCACTGCCACGCACAATATTTTCCAACCCTGAGTATGATTTTAATGATGACAGGATTGTCATTGCAGGTATGGGGCTCTGTCTGCCAGGTGGACGTGGCTGCAACCAGTTCTGGGAAACTCTGAAATCCGGAGAGAAGCCTCTGTCTGATATCCCCTCTGAGCGGTTTGACAACAGTGCCTATGCTCAGTTTGATAAAAAATCACACTACTATCTGCCAATGGTCAGAGCTGGTGTTATTAAAGATTTTAAATTCAACAACATCAGGTACAGGATGCCTCCGTCAGTTGTAAGATCTCTGGAGAGGGGGCAGCTTCTTGGGCTTGATGCAGCAGATGAGGCTATAACCACTTCAGGCCTTTTGCGGGTAATTGACTCTTCTGGACTACAGGATGCAAGGAGCAATCTGAAATCTTCCTCAGGACATACCAAGCCAAACAGGATCGGCGTGATTCTTGGTACCATCTCCGGGGAGCGGCAGAGCAAGAATATTTTGCGGGTACGAAAATCTTTTATTGCTGAGATCATTGAACAGAGCAGTGCTCTCAACCCTGAGAGGGCAAAGGAGGTTGCCTCCCAGCTTGTTGAGGCGATCAGAAAGAGGCTGCCTGAAAACAATGAGGATACAACTCCCGGGCTTCTCTCCAACATCATATCAGGACGGATTGCAAACCACTTTGGCCTCAACGGTGTCAACTATGTGGTTGATGCCTCCTGTGCATCCTCTGTTATTGCCATCAGAAACGGTATGAGAGCAATAGCTTCAAAAAGTCTTGATTTTGTCCTTGCAGGCGGTGTTGATGCAAATCTCTACCCTGCTGTTCTAATGGCTTTCAAGAGGCTTGGTCTTCTCTCCTCAACAGAGCCCAGGTTTTTTGACTCCAGAGCTGATGGCTATGCAATGTCTGAAGGTGCTGCAATTCACGTTATCACCACCTTGAAAAAGGCAAAGGATTCAGGGATGGAGATCCTTGGAGAACTCAGTGACTGCTCTGTCAAATCAAGTGCTCCTGACCATCTGCTTGCTCCGTCAGAGCAGACATTTGTTGCCACAATCAATGAGAGCTACATAAAAAGCGGAATCAGAAAGCGTGATATAGGATATCTTGATCTGTTCGCATTTTCCAATATCATGGGTGATATGGTTGAAAAACAGGTAGTTGAGAGATGTTTTGACAATGCAGGGGCCATTTCCGTGTCAGATCAAACTTCAGCAAGGTCAGATAGTGCACCACTCTCAGAAAGATCAGAGAGGCTCACCCCACTCTATATGGGTAACACCAAAACCCAGTTTGGATACTTTAAAGCTGCCAACCCTGCGGTTGTGCTGGCAAAGCTTGTTCTGATGAATAAAAAGAGGAGCCTTCTGCCCAATTTCGGCTATGATCCCAAATTTTCCACCCTTAAAAATCCCATTATTCCTGGAAGAGATTATGGTGCACCTACGCGGTTTGCATTTAATGTGAACGGTATTGGCGGGAACCACTGCCATATGATTCTGAGCGCCCTGCCTCCCTCTCTTAACTCTGGAGCGGATTCTTCCGCAGGCAGCTCTCTTTATGACTCTGCTCTCAGCAGTGAGAGAGATTTGAACGCAAAAGCTCCTTCACCCTCAGAAAATATTGCACAACCACCTCAGGAGCCGCAGATTTTAAATCCAACTCCACAGACCACAGTTGCTCTTCTCTCAGGTCAGGGCGCTCAGGGGCCTGGCATGATGAAGGCTCTCTTTGAGAGCGACTCCAGAATCAGAGAGGTGATGGAAAAGGGCGAGGCGATCTTTGTTGCGCAGCGTGGATACTCCCTGCTCAATCTGATGTTTGGCGATGACAACAGGCTTAATCTTACTGAAAATACCCAGCCAGCAGTATTTTTATCATCAGCAGCTCTGTTCAGCCGTCTTCAGGGGCAGGGGTTTAAACCTGACTTCTTCATAGGCCACAGTGTCGGAGAGTACACAGCACTCTTTTGCAGTGGAATGGTGGGGTTTGATGATGCCATGAAGCTTATCATCAAACGGTCTGACCTGATGAAAGAGGCGGCAACAGAGTATCCTGGCAGAATCATGGTTGTCTTTGGTAATGAAAAGGATACTGCCGCTCTGATCCGGGAGTCAGGGGCATCATGGCTCTATATCACCAACAAGAACAGCGAAAAGCAGACTGCTGTATCAGGAAGCGAGCAGGATATAGAGATCTTCTGCAAATTTCTCACCTCAAAAAACGTCGTCTATAAGAGACTCAACCTCTCCGGAGCTTTTCACACTCCGCTCTTCAGAAAGGCGGCAGAGAGCCTTAAGAGCTATCTGGAGAGCATCACATTCAATGATGTGAACTTCTCAAGGGTTATCTCCAATGTCACTGCAACTCCATATCCTCAGGATCAGGAGGCGGTCAGGGAGCTTCTTGCAAAGCAGATAACCTCTCCTGTTGAGTTCATAAAATCAGTTGAGTATGTGCATAGACCAGCCACTACCCTCTACATGGAGATCGGACCGCGTAAGCTTCTGGTCAATCTGCTCAAGAATATCAATATTGAGGGATACCTCTCCTCTGTAGCCCTGGAGTCTATCAACAATGATCAGCTGGAAGTTGTAAATGATAACTCTGTCCTTATTTCAGGGGTCTCTGTTGGTCTTCCAGGAAAGGCAAGAAGGGTGTTTGCACCTGATAACTTTGATATGATCCTTGATGGAGGCAACTTTATTGAGCCTCTTACTCTGGAGGAGCAGAAGAAGATAGTAGATAAGAATGTAACAAGAATATTGAAAGATCCTGATGGCAATGCCCGTTTTGTAGAGATTGCAAGAACTGAAGATGTGATCCACCTTGCAGGCCAGCTTGGCTATTTCAACCTCAACGAGGAGTATGGTATCAAGGCTCAGTATGATATCAGCATGGCCTTAGCTGTTGCAGCCGGGATTGAGGCACTCAAGGATGCTGGAATTCCACTTGTCATGCAGTATAAGACCCCTTCACGCTTTAAATCCAATGGAATCTCTTCTGATATTGCTGTTTCAGGCAATGGAGTCTCCAGCTCCACCAATGTAAAACCATCATTTTCAGACCTCATTCCTGACGGTTTTGCCCTTCCTGCAGATATGCAAGATGAGACAGGTGTCATCATCACCTCTCTCTTTCCTGGCAACGAGACTCTGATAAATAATCTGGAAAAATATTTCTACGATAAACTCTTTCTTCAACCTTATGAGGAGTTTCAGAGCATCTACTACTACCTTATGGAAAATGTAAAAGATGGTCAGATAAAGGATAAGCTTACTGACTGGTTCTTCAAAATCAGGAAGGGCAAGAGAGATGACCTCGGGCAGTTCAAGTTTGACCGCAACTTTCTTGGCAACGTCTGTCCACTTGGATCTGCCCATCTTGCTCAGGCCATAAGGGCAAAGGGGCCAAACACTCTGATAAGCAGCGCCTGCGCATCCACAACTCAGGCAATTGGTATTGCCGAGGACTGGATAAAACTTGGTCGCTGCAAGAGGGTCATTGTTATTGGTGGGGAGAATGCCACATCCCCAGCTCAGAATCAGTGGATCGGTACAGGCTTTCTTGCCCTTGGTGCTGCAACTGTCAAGAAGCGGGTCTCTGAAGCTGCCAAACCTTTTGACAGCGATCGTAACGGTACCATCATAGGTGCCGGAGCTGTGGGGCTTGTGATTGAAAAGGCATCAGAAGTTCATGCAAGGGGTATGAGAGGACAGGCAATGGTTCTTGGAACCCACATGGCCAACAGCGCATATCACACATTTAATATTGATGTTGAACATATGGCAGGCCAGATGAAGAGCTTCATGACAAAGATGGAGAGAGAGCACAGTCTTAAACAGTCTGAATATGCTCCAAAACTTCTCTTCATGTCTCATGAGACCTATACACCAGCAAGAGGCGGCAGTGCTGATGCTGAAGTGACAGCTCTTAAAACCACCTTTGGCAACTATCTTAAAGATGTCTCTATCTCCAACACCAAGGGGTTCACAGGCCACACCCTTGGAGCTGCAATTGAGGATGTTGTGATGGTAAAGGCGTTGCAGTTAAGAAAAGCGCCTCCAATTGCAAACCTTGTCAATATTCCTGACCACTTTAAGGAACTCAATTTTGTAACTAGAACTGCAGGTAAAAATTCAGGCAGGCAGGCAGACCACGTAGAGTATGGTCTCCATCTTGCCGCAGGTTTTGGCTCCCACTTTGCATTTCTGTTTATAAAACGTATTGAGGCAAAGGTTCAGAAAGAGACATACAACCTCTGGCTGAAACGGATCAGCGGGAGTGATAAACCTGAATTGAAGATTATTGATAACAGGCTCTGTGTTGTGGGTGAAAGAGCGGCAGGGGCTCTTCCTTCAACTGTACCTGCTGTTGTCAGCAGCGTGAAACCTTCAGGTTCAGGTATTGAGCCAGTTGAACCTCCAAAGAGTATTAAGCTGCCAGAGGAGAGCGCAAAGGTAGGGGAAGCTGGTAAAAACAGTAGCAATGAAATGGTCAGGGAGGTTATAACAGGTATAATAGCAAGCCAGACAGGATACTCTCTTGATATGCTTGAGCCAGACCTTGACCTTGAGGCAGATCTTGGAATAGACACAGTAAAGCAGGTAGAGATATTTGCCAATGCAGCCACCCATTTTGGATTCCCGGTGCCAGAGGATCTCAAACTCCGTGACCTTAACACGATTGCCAGACTTACAGCCTACATAAATGCCAGAGTTTCACCCGCAGGCTCTTCACTCTTATCTGAAGAGTCTGAGCTTCCCACTCAAGGCTCTTCCCTCTCCACTGAAGAGGAGAGGGTTGACTCCCACCTGCATCATGCAGGAGATGGGCAGGGGGGGAAAGAAGAGAATCTACCTGATGTGAGCAGAGGTGGAGATCTTCAGAAGGTGAGAGATGTGATCAAGGAGATCATAGCCAACCAGACAGGATACACAATTGATATGCTTGATGCAGAGCTTGACCTTGAGGCAGATCTTGGAATAGATACAGTAAAGCAGGTAGAGATCTTTGCCAATGCAGCCACCCATTTCGGATTCCCGGTGCCAGAGGATCTCAAGCTTCGTGACCTTAACACAATTGCCAGACTTGCAGCCTACATTGGCAACAGAGTTTCTCCAATGAGTTCAGATCTATCGCCCAAAGAGGATGATGTGGTTGACTCCCCTCTACCTCTGGGAGAGGGGCCGGGGGTGAGGGCTCCTTCAACTTATAAGGGTCAAGATGACAATGAGATAAAGCGGCTTGTTCCAGTATGGAGAAAAACCGGTCTGCCTGTAACAGAGAGGTGGAGCTTTAAAGGTAAAAGGGTTGTTGTTGCAGGATCTGGCGGTGTAACTTCAAAAATCATATCATTTATCAGAGAGCAGCATGGAGAGGTTGTTGAGATTACAGATCCTCTCTCTCCACTGCCTCTGCAATCTGATGGAGCCATAGATGGCTTGATCTGCATAACCCCATTTGATGTAAGATCCTTTTTTCTGATGGTAAAGCAGCTGTTTGCCTCTTTGAACCAGCCGGGAAAAGTGATTGCAGCGCTATCAACTGGTAACAGTGCAACCTCAGAGGTCGATCCCACCTTTGCAGGCATATGCGGCATGATGAAGAGCCTTGCCAAGGAGATGCCAGATACCACTGTCAAAGCTGTCAGGATATCTGATGACTCTGACCCTGTGGCACGCTTCATGGATGAGATACAGTCACAGGATTTAAGGGTTGAGACATCTTATCTTAATAGTGAGAAATATGTGGTTCACCTGGAAGAGCGGGGATGTAATAGATCAGAGAGAGGATTGATCTCACAAGGGGATACCATTCTTGTCACTGGCGGAGCACGAGGGATCACATTTGAGATCCTCAAGGCAGTTGTCAAAAAGTATCAGACCAATCTTGTCATAGTTGGAAGAAGCACCATTGATAATCTTGACCATGCAATAGGTTTTTCTGATGATGAGTCAACCATCATGAAAAAACTGCAACAGACCATGAAAGGGGCAAAACCTGTTGAGCTTAAACAGGCTGCAAAACGGCTCTTTTCTGCTGTGGAATCGAGAAAAAACATTGAGCTTCTCAAATCCTCTGGTGTTGATGTCACCTACATTGCCGCAGATGTGACAGATCAGGAGGCTCTCGTCTCTGCCCTCTCACAAGTTGACCATGTGGACGGTGTGATCCATGCTGCCGGAGTTGAGGAGAGCATGCCGTTTGAGAAGAAGAGCCTTGAGTCGTTTGACAGGGTCTTCAGAACCAAGGTTGATGGGTGTAACAACATCATCCACACTCTTGAGAGAAAAGGGGTGAAGTTTTATGTGGGCTTCTCTTCAGTCACAGCAAAGTTTGGCAATGAGGGGCAGACTGACTACACTGCTGCCAATGAGATGATGGCTGCAATTTTGAATTCTCTTCCAAAATCAAAAGTTATTGACTGGACAGCCTGGAGCGGAGCTGGCATGGCAACCCGCGAGACAGTGCAGAAGGTGCTGACAGAGCGGGGTCTCAAGTTTCTGCCACTGGAGGCAGGTGTGAGGTTCTTCATGGATGAGATGGAGGATTCCACCACTAAAGAGGTTGTTTTTACAGGACTTGACCACTCTTTTGACAGAGATGGAATTTTAAGAGTTGCACCTTTTCTGGACAGTGCTGTCAAGGTAACAGATGGTACTGTGGCATTCTCAAGAAAACTTGATATTGCAAGAGACAGGTTTCTGCTTGACCACGCTATGGATGGCACCCCGATATTTCTCGGGGCAACAGGTGTGGAGACCATGGCTGAGGCTGTGATGGCAGCTCATCTGGCTGATCAGAAAGAGGGTAGGGTCTCAGAGATAAGAGATTTCTCAATACCCTACGGTATAAAGCTTCTTCAGAACAAACCAAAAGATATAATAGTATCTGTAAAGGGGAGCAACTGCACAATTACATCTCAGTTTGTAAACAGCGCAGGAGTTGCCATGGGTGAGCCAAAGCTCCACTATCAGGCTGAAGTTGTGGTCAATAGCAAGGATCAGATCACGGTAAAGAGGCTTGAGAGTGACACTGTTCTGGCTGACACTGCATCAGTCGGGGTTGGAGAGAAAAACACAGGGTTGATATACCACCCTCAGCGTCTCTTTATGGACGGCATCTTCAGAACCATCCATGATATTATCTCCTTTGATGGAAAAACTCTGATCACAAAGATTTCAGACAGAAGCAGAGAGACCATGTTCAAAGATGATCCATGCCCACAGTTTCTAACTGATGTGGTGCTCCTGGACGGCATGTTCCAGACAGGCGGGGTGTTTGAGTTCCTTACTGACAGCTTTGTGGTACTTCCATACAAGATCAAGAGTCTGAAGTTTTTCAACAGAGGGGTAAAGGATGTCGATTATATCTGCATCACCAGCCGAGTTGCCTCTGATGATGAGACAGACACCTTTAATATTGACCTTGTTGATGGAGCTGGCAACTATCTGATGGAGCTTGTTGAGTTTCAGATGGTGAAGCTCAACAGACTGCCTGATGAGGAGAGGATCAGGGAGATGGTTGGGTTTTGATTGTATGGCTCATAAGCGGTTTGATCTGTTTATTAGCCTTTCAAGGTTGACTTAAGAGGTGTAAGTTACAAAGATAGATAATTCTGATTAATGCACAAGGGGCGTTGATTTACTCAAAGAGTTAAATCAACGCCCTTTTTATCGTTTTGTAAAAAATGGAGAAGTGGTTCATTCTGATTAAACATATTGACTTTACTTGAGCCATTGTTTAACAATACTCCAAAAATGGGGAGGTCTAATCTGGCCATGATATTTTAGATCAATCAATCTGAATATGGCAAACGTAAATATCAACTTATCAGGTAAAATTGACCTGATAATAAATGGTTAACTGTATAGGAACACATACTATGAATCATACTATTCCTGTCGAAATATATAGTAATATTTGCCAAAAAATCCCCGTGATTAATGATGAAGTAAAGACTCTATTCTACCGTGATTTCTTGTTTAATATGCATGACCTCATTCATGGTGGTAATTTAGGAATATCATTGGTCTGTTTGAGAGATGCATATTTCCGATTAGATGCTTCTAAAATCTCTTTGTACAGTGCATATGTTCAAAATTTATTTTATGAGCAATACCATGAAAAAGCTCCATTAAATATTGAGTCTATTCGATTTGCCAAACATCACCTTGATTATGTTCCTTTGAATTTATATGCATTTCAAGAGGATCTTGCTGAATTTATAATAAAATATAAATCGTTAGATGATGATTTTAACAAGTGGAAAAAAGAGCCAAAGACTAAAGAGCTATTAGATGGAAAACGAGTTATTAGTAATGCGGGAAAGACTGGTCTTTTCTTAAAAGCTAAGCATACACAACTGCAATTTACAAGTATTGTATTGAAGCTTGAGAGTAATAAATATTGGAAAAAAGCCATTAAATACAGAAATTCGTGGGTTCATGAAAAGCCACCAATTATTGAGGGATTAGGTATTCAACACAATCGAGAATCAAGAATAAAAATAGAAGACAAACGGAAGTCATTTGATTTTGGAGGTTCAAGCACACCTAACTATACCATAAATGAACTTTTTGAAATCTGTACAAAGGCAATTGAAGTTGGGGTAAAGGCGGTAAATGATATCATTACAATAATAGATGATGACGAAAAAAACATAAGAGAAAGAATAAAATTCAGTTAACAAAACGGTATAGCAGAGCAGACCGCCAGAACGAGAGCGGTTCTTTGCGGGCATCTTTCGGCGACTGCTCACCTCCGCGTTAGGCTTGGATAATGAAAAGATATAAAAGACGATTATGAATAGACAGGTAAACTTCAACTTCATTGAAGAAAAACTAACGCACCTTGCATTTCGCATTGAGGTGCGAGGGGGGTTGAATATTTTGGACTTAAATCTGCATTCTGAAAACTTTTATCAACATTTGTTAAATTTGCTTTTCGACTGGGATCTAAGAAACCTTAATACTGAACAAAAAAACTCCGCTGGTGTTGATCTGGTTGATACCACTAATAAAATTATTGCTCAAGTTTCTGCTACAGCAACGAAACAGAAGGTTGAATCAGCTCTTTCCAAAGAGCTTTCGAATTACAATGGTTATGCATTTAAGTTTATTTCTATTTGCAAAAACGCTTCAAATTTAAGGACAAAAACATTTTGCAACCCTCATCATCTGTTTTTTTCCCCTTCTACAGATATTCTTGATATTACATCTCTATTGAAATTTATAGGTGATATGAAAATTGACCAACAGAGAAGGATCTATGAATTTCTAAAAAAGGAGCTCAAAAATGAACCTGATTCTGGAAGAATAGAGTCGAACCTAACGACAATCATCAAAATTCTTTCAAAGGAAGATTGGAGTCAGGGAGCGATGGGTTTTGAAACAGTACCGTACGATCCTGAGATAAAGATTTCCTATAATCAATTGGAAGCTGCCAAAGTTCTTATTGACGATTATAAAATTCACTATCACCGCATTGATAAAATATATTCTGATTTTAATAAACAAGGCGTGAATAAAAGCATTTCTATCTTAAATGGCATCCGAACGGAGTATCTTGCTCTTGGAGCAATTGTTTCTCCAGATCATTGTTTTTTTTCTATTATTGAGAAAGTTGCCCATAAAATTCGTGCAAGTGCCAATTATGTACCTATTCCAGATGAAGAGCTTGTGCTATGTGTGCAAATTCTTGTCGTAGACGCTTTTATTCGATGCAAGATTTTCAAAAATCCATCAGGAGGTGTTAATGCTGGTTCCTGATAATATTCACCCTGAGCAGACAATATACTTCAATGGTGCTTTTGTTCTAAAAATAATTCAAGAACGTCGTGTGATGGATATGCTTGATTTATACGAACAGACAACATCTGAGCGAGATATGACAATGCCGGTATTTGTGCTATGCCTTGACTGGCTTTTTCTTCTCGGCTTGATAACATTGAATGCTATTGGCAAGGTAGAGCTATGTTCCTGAAATCATTGTCCATAGCCCACGGAGATGGCACCATAATCCGAAATATTCCATTCCACTCCGGCCTTAATCTCATTGTTGATGAAACGCCAGCTGAAAGTGGCAAAGAAACCGGAAACAATGTGGGTAAGACAACAGTTTTGAAGCTTGTTGACTTCTGCCTCGGTGCAAAAGCAAAAGGAATATACTCTGATCAAGAAAATAAACGGAACGAATATAAACTTGTTAAAGATTTCCTTATTGAAAATAGGGTGTGTGTTTCTCTTTTGCTCAAAGATGATCTCTTTCAAGAAGTATCTCGGGAAGTGCTCATTGAACGAAATTTTTTGAGTCGTAAATTAAAAATACAGCGCATAAATGGTAAAGACAAAACTGATGATGAGTTTGAAAAAACACTAACCGACCTCCTTTTTCCTAGACATTATGGTAAGAAACCAACATTTCGCCAAATAGTTGCTCACAATATCCGCTATAAAGATTTAAGCATAAACAATACTATTAAAAATTTAGACTCTTTCACTAGGGATGATGAGTATGAGACACTCTATCTCTTTCTTTTTGGCTGTGATTTTGAACAGGGAGATACCAAACAAGAATTACGCACTCAAATAGATATCGAGGAAAAATTTAGGAAACGTCTTGAGTCTGAACAAACAAAATCAGCATATGAAGCAGCCTTAAATCTTATTCAAACTGACATTGATGAACTTGAACGTCAAAAAGCCTCACTCAACCTAAATCCAAATTTCGAGTCTGATTTAGAAAAGCTTAATAAAATTAAATACGAGATAAATCTTGCATCATCAGAAATTGGCAGGCTTGAACTTCGCAGAGAATTGATTTCAGAAGCTCAAAAGGAAGTACAAGCGAGTAAATCCGATATAGACTTGCAACAGTTGCAGCAGATTTATCAGCAGGCGACATCTTTAGTGAGCGGACTTCAAAAAACTTTTCAGGATCTTTATGACTTTCACAACCGAATGGTGGAATCTAAGATCAAGTTCATTATAAAAGATTTGCCTGAAATTGACTTAAAACTTGCCACACAACGTGAGCATCTGAAGAGTCTTTTGGCCGAGGAAACCGAATTAAGTTCAGTTATCATTCAAAGTGATTCCTTTAATGTAATTGAGCAATTGATTGTTGAGCTAAATGCTAAATATCAAAAAAAGGGTGACTATGAAAACACTTTACGTCAATTGGGCTCTGTAGAGTCAAAATTAATTGAACTTAATAATGATCTCATTGCAATCGACAATGAGCTATTTTCGGATGAATTTGCTTTGAAAATAAAAGACCAAATAAATAAATTTAATAAGCATTTTTCATCTGTATCTAATGAATTATATGGTGAAAAGTACGCACTAAAGGTTGATACAAAAACAGTAAAAGGACGCCGCCTTTATGAGTTCACGGCATTTAATCTAAATTTCAGCTCAGGAAAAAAGCAAGGTGAAATATCTTGTTTTGACATTGCATACACGCTTTTTGCTGATGAGGAGAATATTCCTTGTATGCATTTCCTTCTTAACGATAAAAAAGAACTGATGCATGGCAATCAACTCCTAAGAATCGCCAATCTTGTAAATATGAGAGGAATACAGTTTATAGCGTCAATTTTAAAAGATAAACTACCGGGGGAGCTGAATAAAGATGAGTTTGTGATTTTAAAATTATCTCAGGATGATAAGCTTTTTAGGATTGAAGGATAATATACAGCCTAAAACGAATAAGGATAGATCGTGATAGCATCAAAATTTACTGAAGAATCGATCATTATGAAAAACTGCTCAAATCCATTTCGATGTGCAGCCATTGGCCAAAGCCGAGAGTTTAAAATTCGAGATGATTGGGAAGATATAAAAGTTTCTGTCATGGAGCGAGCTATACGTGCCCGATTTGATCTTTGTTGACTGTTGACAAGTTACAAGTTGACGGGGTCGGGCCAAGCTAACTATTTATAAATATAGATAATAAATCCAAATCAATACTCCATATAGGTTCTATATTGAACTTTTGGGGGGGCAAAAACAGCAAAATAGCTATGGCAAGGGCAAAAAGACACTACATACCAGGGCAAATATGGCATATTACCCACAGATGCCATAAGAGAGAGTTTTTGCTTAAGTTTGCAAAGGATAAGCAAAGATGGCTTCAGTGGCTTTTTGAAGCAAAAAGGCGTTATGGTCTGGTTATATTAAATTATACAGTTACATCTAATCACATTCACCTTTTGGTGGTTGATGATAGTGGGCGTGATGTTATACCTAACTCCATAAGATTGATTGCCGGGAGAACCGGGCAAGAATTTAATCAACGCAAGAGTAGGAAAGGTGCTTTTTGGGAAGATCGTTACCATGCCACTGCTGTTGAGGATGGAAGTCATTTATGTCGGTGTCTTGCATACATAGATCTCAATATGGTGAGAGCAGGAGTTGTGAGCCATCCTGCCGAGTGGATATATTTTGGATACAATGAGATCCAGCAACCAAAAAGAAAAAATGTTTTGATCAATTATGACCGTCTGAGAGAGCTTCTTGGATTAGACAGCTATGATAGAGTGAGAAGCATCCACAGGCAATTGGTTGAAAATTGTCTGGGCAATAATAATCTGCGTGAAGATAGATGGACCAGAAGCATCGCTGTAGGCAGCGAACTCTTTATTGAAAATATAAAATCTTTGATGGGTGTAATGGCTTTAGGGAGAAAAAACGTTGAAGCAGGAGAGTCATTTCAACTTCGGGAGGAGCGAACTTCCTATATTGATTCTTTTGGGGCTCAAAAGAACGATATAGGCCTTGAAAACAGGTATGTTTGGGAATGAAAGATTTAAAATTCAGTATGTTAACGTGGCCCGACCCCAAATCATCAAATCATCCAGGAGGCAATAAAATTGATTCTTGATGACCGTCTGGAAGATGTTATGAGAGGGCTGCCGGATGATGCTATCTGTGAGACTGTTGCTATAGTATGAAAAAAAGGGATCTGGAGAGATTGCTCAGAATCGCAGGGTGCTATCTTAAAAGAGAAGGTGCCTCTCATTCTCTTTGAGATTAATCCAAAAACAGGAGTTACAGAAGCGATTCCAAGACATACTGAAATTAAAGAATCATTGGCAAAAAAAATACTTAAAAGTCTTGATGCTGATTGAAGTGCAAAATGAGAGTTTAAAGCAGTAAGTCTGAATATGGCAAACTTAAATGTGAGGGATACATAACATGAATATATTCACAGCAGTTATAGAAAAATGCCCGGATACAGGCGTTTATGTAGGTTATGTTCCGGGTTTTCCCGGAGCTCACACTCAGGGTGAGACCCTGGATGAACTCAACAGGAATCTGAAAGAAGTCATTGAAATGCTCCTTGAAGACGGTTTGCCTGAGTTGGAAGCCGAATTCGTCGGTACTCAGACAGTCATGGTGGCCTGAAATGGGTAATATTCCGGTAGTCAAACCGAAAG
>Ga0209800_10000959_pt1 | contig 35802 bp, 33 predicted proteins | sample Higcelweek8metaG_FD_187174 | JGI IMG/M metagenome (GOLD analysis project Ga0209800, IMG submission 187174) | Freshwater pond sediment microbial communities from the University of Edinburgh, under environmental carbon perturbations - High... | ecosystem: Environmental > Aquatic > Freshwater >...
TCTCAAGTAGCGCAACTTCATTTTGATCCATATTTTTTAACGAACCGTTTTCGGATTGGAAGGGAAGAAGAAGTTCATACGATTTTTTGCGAAGCGCCTCCCTTTGCTCTTTTGTGTCCGCTTTTTTTGATACAATATCAAGATATATTCCCGGAATCAGATGATTGTAAACACACTGTTCCACATCTTGGGGCAGAGAGAACGCCTCTATTTTGGCTGTGATTGTAAGAAAAAAGAATGTGAGGGTAGCTATCATTTTGGGAACCATCCGTTTGGCTTTATTGATCTTTTTCATACAGGGTTCCGGCAAAGAGGACTCAGAAGCAACCTGCTCGATTGTTGAAAAATGACTTTCAATGGCGGAAGATAGATCTTTCGGGCTTCTTTGAACGCCTGTTTCCAGGTCATAAGGATGATAAACTTCACCTATACCTTTAATAGCCTGACTCACTGACTCTCTGTGCTTTTCTGCAGTTTCGAGAGCCTTTTCTGCAGTTTCTTTTTGATCGACAGCCTTTCGGATTCGTGTGTCAAAATCAGGTGGTCGACCGACCGGACGTTTACCTTCATTGTAGAGCGCCTTGGCTTCTTTATGGACAAGAAGCTCTTCCGATGATTGCGTCAAAGTCTTCTCTGCCTTTTTTTCCCTGCTTTTCAAGCTCACACTCGTTCCTCTTGTAAGCTCTTGTTGGATATGGAATAAATCTGGTGAATGATGCGCATTGAGATCATTAGTGACGTGGCTTACAATACCTCTACCTTCGTCACTCGTGCACTGAATCACCTCTATATTAAGCCCTTTTGTGGCCTCTTCCATAGCTGAGTTCCAATCGTCAGCTTTTCTTCCATCAGCGTATTGCTCCAACAAGATGTAATTGGAAACGGGTTCGATCGCAACTAGACAGGTTTCCGGGTGAAAGGTCTCATCTTTAATTGTGGTGATCTCTTTACGTGGCATCCCTTCAGACAGCCAGACTTCTTCTTGAACGGCAAATGCTCTAGCTTCATCTTCCATAGCCACAGAGACCTTTTGCTGAGAGCCATAGGAGGAGGCAACAAAGTGATTCAGGCCCGTCAATTCAAGGTAAAGACATATCGGTCGGATTCCGCATGGGCTGCATAAAGAAAATGAAAAATGAGCCCCTAAAACCAGTCGATGAAGAAACGCCGTACCGACTGGACTTTCAAAAAATTCTATTACCTCAGGTGCAGCGTCTATGGCATTCTTTCGTTTTAACCAATGCCGTAGCGTTGATCGGGGAATGCCTAATTTCTCAACAATCTCACGCTGACTGTCAAGCGGATTATTTTCCATGACGGTCTCGAACATTGATAACTCTTCGGCGGTTTGCAATCTTTTTTTCATAGTCGGTTGCTATAGCAAAACAACTATCTTCTCTGCTATATTTTTTTTGCTTTGGACCAAACCATGATCAAGGCCTGAACAATGTATCCCAAAAGGTCAATGACGCCCTGGCATACGTCCAACAAAGCCGCACCAAAGTAGGCGGTTCAGCCCGACTGATGCTGGATCTGGTCTGGGAAAAGTTCTGCGCCCTGGCCACGGACGATCCCCCCAGCGGGCGGTATGACCAGCCCTATTTTGAGACCCAGATTAAAATTATCGAAGTGTTGATGGAACACCGGCTTTTCATGCAGGCATTCACGGTGATGCGTGAACTTGTGGGTGCTATCGGCATGGCAGGTATCGGCGGTAAATATGCCAAGAAAAAAATGGCGTCAGGCGACGGCAAAAAATACAGAAAACGGTTTGCGGAAGTTTTTGTCAATATGATGCAGTTTCCGGTTGATGGCTGGAAATTTTCCGGATTTACCGAAGAAACCCGCCTGAAACTGATGCCCTGGTTTGAAAAGCTGCAAAAGGCCGGGATCGAACCGCAACTTCGGGAGATTATCGATGACATGGTCAAAATCCGCAACGGGTTTGACCATGCCTGGACCTCGGAAAATGCGGCATTCCCGGGTATTGAAAAAAAAGGGAACGAATATTTAACGGTATTACACAACGTTGTAAGCCAAATGGCTGAACAGGAATTTTTTTCAAAGCAAGAAAATTAAAATGGGAGTAACAATGGATAAAGAACTGCTTCAGGCAATAAGCATTGCCGGCTTATTTCATGATATTGGTAAATTTGCAGAAAGGGCTGGTGCTGTTGAATTGCCAGATAAGGATATGGTGGCCCAGGAATATCGCTATGCCCATGCCTATCACACAGAACTGGCATTAAAGTCGCTTTTTCCGGCAGGACAGCTTGAACGGGAATTTGCCGGCAGCAGCGAAGTAAACATCCTGAATATGGCGTCAAGACACCATAAACCCAGAAATATATATGAGCTGATTATTTCCCAGGCGGACCGTATCGCTTCCGGCCATGAACGCTCTGCAGGAGATGATCTCTCCGATTATGACACCGGCGGCAGAGAACGTAAAAGACAGACCCCGCTGATCAGTATCCTGTCGCGCATTAAACTGTTTGGAGAACAGGTGAAACCCGAAGACTGGCGGTATAAAATTAACCACGCTTCGGTTTCAGGATCTGCCGGGGATTTCACTTCATTTTTTCCGGTGCCCAAAGAACACTACCCCTATAATCAGGTGGAAGAGGATTATGTACAGCATTGGCATCATTTCAGGCAGGCGGTACAACCCGATTCAGGCAACGGTCTGGACCTGTTTGTCCAGTTTCCGGTAATACTTTGCCTTTGTAGAGATTTTCAATGGTGCCTACCGGCATCAACAAGAAAAGAGGAACTTCCGGATGTCTCGCTCTTTGACCATCAAAAGGTCACTGCTGCCCTGGCAGGCTGCATCTATTGGTATCATGCCCGATGCGGCAACCTGAACGAAACGGATATCATGGACCATTCTGTTCCAAAATTTCTTTTGTACTGCGGGGATATCAGCGGAATTCAAAAATTTATCTATAAAATTTCGTCCAAAGGTGCCTACCGGACATTAAAGGGGAAATCCTTTTATATCCAGATTCTTGCCGAAATCCTTGCCAATGAATTTGTTGACCGTTTTTCATTAACCCAGACCAATATCCTTTATGCCAGCGGCGGGAAATTTTACCTGCTGCTTCCCAATCTTCCCGATACGATTCAAACGCTGGAAGATGTGCAGCATGAGGTCAACATGGAGTTATTGAAACAGTATAACGGGGCTCTGTATCTTCGGACAGGGTATGAAACCTTGTCTGCCGATGACTTGACAAGAAAAAGCGGCACAACGCTTTACCGGATCTGGGACCGGCTGACCCGGGGGCTGGTTTATCAGGACAGGCAGCGCTACAACAAGGCAGCGACAGATGACTATGACCTGCTGTTCGCCGTCCGCCCCCAGGCAAACTTAAACGCCTGCGAGGTTTGCCGCCAAACCATGAAAGACAAAAGAGAAACCATATGTGCGGCTTGCAAAGAGATGGCAAAGTTAGGCAGCCAACTTGGTGCGGCAAACTGGATTGTTCTTGGTTCAAACGGTGCAGACCTTCCGGAACAGGGTAAACCGGTCATGGAGGTATATGGAAAGCAGTTATGGCTCTTTGAAAAAATGCCTGAAAAAATTAATGGTGAGAACCTGCTTTTCATGGGGATCAATTCAGCGGATTACCACAAGACCGCTCTATCCGTTCAGCACCGCACCCCGGTCAATTGCGTCCCTTTTACCATCGGGTCTTCCCATCGCTTTGATACGGATTTTGATAACATAGCCCAGCGCAGTGCCGGAAACTTCAAGCGGCTTGGCATCCTGCGCATGGATGTAGACAATCTTGGGCGTATTTTCAGCGAAGGGCTTGAAAATTACCAACATGAGCTGATTCAGAACACCACCCGTTTCCATTCACTGGGAAGAATTACGACCATGAGCTGGCAACTGGGCCAGTTCTTTGGCGCCGTGCTTCCGGCCATGCTCAATGCCAACCCGGACTGGTGTGAAAGGGTTACTGTGGTCTATTCAGGAGGGGATGACCTGTTTCTTCTGGGTGCCTGGGACGCACTGCCGGATGTGGCCCTTGAGATCCGCAGGCTGTTTTCCCGGTTTTCCTGTCATAACGCCGCCTTCACGCTTTCCGGCGGCATGGTGATCTCCGGTGGGACTTTTCCTGTATATAAAAGCGCGGAAATGGCAGGTGAGGCTGAAGCAAAGGCAAAATCCCACACAACCATCCTGCTTCAGACCAGAGAAAAAAGGAAAAAAAACGCATTTACCTTTTTTGATCAGCCCATGCACTGGAAACAGTTTTCAGCCCTTGCCGACATGCAGATAAAGCTTATGGCGCTTATCAGCCAAAAAGAACACTACCCGCTTTTACAACGGCTTAGAGCGATTGCCCTCTCCTGGCAGGAAAGTGCCCGAAAGCTGAAACAGTCAAAAGGGGAAATGCCCCTTGAAGAGATCAGAAACCGGCTGCAAGCCGAAAAGTGGCGGTGGAGAATGGTGTACACCTTGTCCCGATACTCAGACGCCAAAAGTGAAGAGATAAAAAATGATATTGAGTCCATAAAAGAATTCATAACCGGCAATGTTGCAGGAACCGAAAAAACCGGAATTGAGCTGCTTGGCGTCCTGACACGCTGGAGCGAATTAAAACTACGATAATAACAGGGAGTTAAAATGGAAAAAGAACAGATTGTTTCATGGGTGCAGCAGGGGCCACAGCCCGCATTATTGGATGCTGCCCAGGAATTGGGAAAAGAGATCAAGAATAAAGGCTTGACAACATCCCAAATTCGCCAGGTTTTTACCCGCTTGAAATCAATTGAGGCAAAAGGGTATGTCAAACAAAAAACAGATTTCATGATGCTCAAACCTTATCTTGCGTATGCCGCAGGACGGCAAGACCGGGTTATAGGACTTAAAATCTTCAAAGAAAAAATCACCATGGGCATTGATGCTGTGTTTGAAGGCGGCAGTTCTGAAGAAGAACCCACCCGTTTTGTTAATTTCTGTAAATTATTCGAGGCAGTTTTGGCCTACCATCGTGCCTTTGGCGGCAAATAAGGAGAAAAGCAATGAGTGATACAAAAACACTGAAACTGGATCGCAAAATTTTTATTCAGGGAGAAATCAAACTGCTCACCGGCATGCACGTGGGTGGGTCCTCATTGGGGCTTGGCATTGGCGGTGCTGACAAGGTTGTGATCCGCAATCCCGTTGACAATTTACCCTATATTCCCGGTTCATCTTTAAAAGGGAAAATGCGTTCTTTGCTGGAAAAAAGCCTTAATCTTGTAAAGATTGAAAAAGTAAAAAATGAAAATAAAGAAGAATGGACGGGGAAACTATGTACTGATCCCGACCAAGATGCTGTGCAGCTTTTTGGTTTTCCTGCAGATGATAAGGCTGACACAAAGCCTGAATACGCACCAACCCGCCTTATTGTTCGGGACTGCAGGCTTCTCAACGAACAGACTCTGGCAAACGCTGAAAACACCGATATGTACTGCACTGAAATAAAAACAGAGGTCGCCATTGACCGCCTGACCTCAAAAGCCAACCCCCGCCAGTTTGAACGGGTGCCTGCCGGGGCCCGGTTCGGCCTTAATCTTGTCCTTGATCTTTATAATGTGGATGCCGGTTCCCAAGGGGAGACCAGCAGGGCGGACCGCTTTGTTCACCTTGTTTGCCAGGCATTGTCCCTGGTGGAAGATGACTATATCGGGGGCCAGGGAACCCGCGGGTACGGCCAGGTTGAATTTCTTGTTACATCCGTTACCGAGCGGACGGCGGACAGTTACAGAGAGGGGCAGATGGAGCGGCAACCTTCGGAATACCAGAAGCAATTTGCCCTGTTTATGAATAAAGAAGAGGCGCCTGTATGATGATTGCATACCATTTACTATTTCAAGACCCTGTGCATTTCGGTCTTGAAGGCATCGGGCAGGAAGCTGTGGAGCAGGCGTTCCGTTCCGATTCCCTGTGGGGGGCAGTGCTCCAGAAATGGTTTCTTCTGTTTGATGACACCCCGGAGCAGTTGTGCACCAACACACCGTTCTCCATCTCCTCCTGTTTCCCGTTCATCAATGGGGTACGCTTTTTTCCATTGCCCATGGGCGCACTTGACGCTGTTATTGAAGATGCCGCCAGGCACAAGGCGATTGAAGGCATGCCCGGTGTAAAAGAGTGGCGCAAGGTCAGGTACGTTGCTGAACCGCTTTTCAGGAAAGCACTTAAAGAAAAGCTGCTGCCGGCGGATGTCAGTTTAGACCAGGTATTTCCCATGGCGATTTATGAAAAAAATAATATAACCGGAGCCACATTCCAGCAGCATGAACAGCGCCCCAGAATCATGACGGACCAGATGAACGGCGGTGTCAGTGAAAGTGCTTTTTTTTACTGCACGGACCAGTTTTTTGGCGACAGTGCCGGCCTGTTTTTTCTTGCCCGGTTTGACGGCGATGCTGTTCGGGAAAAATTTGAGGCGGCCTTAATGCTTTTAGGCGACTGCGGAATCGGTGCGGACAGGAGCATCGGCAGGGGCGGTTTTGTTTTCTTTTCACAGTCAGTTGACTTCCCTGCTCCCACGGCACCTGCGGCATGGCTGACGCTCTCCCTGTACCATCCCACCAGGGATGAGGTTCAACAAGGGGTCCTTACCGCAGGCAGGTATTCGCTTATTAAACGATCCGGACCCGGCGGCGGTTTTCATGTCAGCCGGTTTAGACGCTCTGACTGCTGGATGCTTGAAGAAGGCGCAGTCATTCCCTTTCACGCACAAGGCGATGCGCCCTGCGTTTTGAAACAATCGGAATTTATTCCCCACAATATCTATCGCAATGGCGGGGCCTTTTGTATTCCATTACAGGAGGGGCTGCATAATGACTGAAAATAATATCCGCTTAACCTATCATTGTGACGTGGAACTGCTGACGCCTGTGCATATCGGCAGTGGAGACAGATATGTTGAACACTTTGATTTTTCATATAATACCCAGGCCAGAAGGCTTACGGTTTTTGACAGAAACAAACTGCTTGAACAGGTTGCAGGTTCCGGTGAAACAGGCATACAGGCCTTTACCCGAGCCATTGAAGAGGAAACCCTTGAAGACTGGTTAGGCCGCAAACCTGACGGCATTGACATAGATGCAGCCCGTATCCATAACTTTGCCTGTGAAAAAAAGCCCAGGGATATCTTAGTACAACTTCGTACCGGCACTTCAGATGCGCTGCTTGCGGGAACCTCTCTGAAAGGTGCCTTCAGAACCGCTGTTCTGGCAAAATTATCCCATGAAGAAAACAGGCGGTCTGTTGAAGGGTTAAAACAGGAATTAATGCGTCAACAAAGGGTTAATCAAAAAACTGCCGACAGCAGAATTTCTAAAAATCTACTTGGCCCTGATGCCCAGAAAAACCTGATGCGTTGCCTGTCTGTGGGTGATTGTACCTTCCCCGCTGATGCCATCAAACCTCAAACTGTTATAATTTACCGGATGGTAACTCCTAAAAAGATGGATAAAAAACACTTTGATATCGTATTAGAAAAAATTTCTGAGGGGAACAAAGGCGACTGCCAGATATCCTTTGATACCTATCTTGGAACAAAAGGGAAAGACTATCTTGAGGGGCGAACAGCGTTAACGCTTGACTGGATACTCGATGCTACCCGCCGAAAAACACAGAAAACCATTGCCACAGAACTTGATTTTTTTAATGGTGTAAGTGGTGACTATACTCAGATGCTCAAAACTTTTTATGAACATCTGAAGGACAAAATCAGAGATATAAAGGGAAATGAGGTCATTTTACAGCTTGCCTGGGGCAGCGGATGGAATGGTATGACAGGAGAGTTGCTGGAAAAAAAGGATCTGACCCAAGACCTTCGCAAAAAACTGTCGCTGGCGGATAAATATCCTTCCTTCCCTTTTCCCAAAAGCCGGCGTTTTGCCCTGATCAACGGGCAGGCCATTCCCATGGGGTGGGTGAAGTTGTCATTTACCGATAAAGAGGAAAAAAAACGGCTTGAAGCTGAACAGCGCGCAACTGCCATAAATAATGCGAAAAAACAAAAAACTCTGGACGATGCCAAGCGGGAACGGGAGAAACAATGGAATGCCATGGACGAAACTGAACAGGATATTGCCGTTGTTCAACAAACCGATCTGGCCCTGGAGCAGGCCCCACAGAAAGGGCCTTTAAAAGATGTCTGGCCCAAACTGGAAAACGCAGAGCCGGATATCCGAAAAAAATTGGCACAGGCTTTTATCGGGCAATGGGAACGCACACCTGATTTGTGGCGAAAAAAAGAATGTTCAAACAGTCAGTGGGAAAAAGTGGAAAGAGTTGTTGAGATATCAGGAATCGACCACCCTGACATTCAGCAACTTGATGCCGACGATCAGCAGCTTGTTGATAAAATCCATTCTCTCAGTGACTTTGGGCAGTACAGCAACAGCGATGTCGATATGAACCAGCTGAGCCTTGCCGCTTCAGATTGCCTGAATAGTAAGTTCATAGCCTGGGGCTGCAATAATAAAAATGCAAAGGAAAACAAAAGGCAGGCCTTTAAAAACCTTCAAAGTGCATTAAAAAAATTACGCAAAGCCTGAAACTTGTTAAAGGATCTCAATCATGCCCAAAAACTACATCCTATCCCCCTGCGGCACAAGTCTTTTGACCAATTTTACAAAGGATGGCGCACAGCGAAATCTGATTTATAAATATGCAAATGCAAAAAACAAATCAGATGTTCCGGAAGCTGACAGGGCCGTTCTTGCCGAACGGATTGAACAGCTTGCCCTGGAGATTGAAACTGCAGGATATGAACAGGCCCAGGATATGTCTGCCGAACTGAACAGCATCATTACGTTTTACGGCGGGGTTCTGCCAAAAGCCAATGACTTTCACCTGCTGGTCTGTTCAGATACCTGGCTTGGTGAGGTGACAGCCCGGTTTGTATCAAAATGGATTTTGCGGGCCTGCCCTGATATGGCCGTGGTCATTCACAGACAGGAAGGCCTACAGACCGGGGAAATGACATCCTTTCAATGGGCATTGTCTGATCTTGTGAAAAAATTTTATGAAGAGCTGCCCAAATATAAGGCTGCCGGTTATGAGATTATCTTCAATCTGACAGGCGGGTTTAAGGCGGTACAGGGTTTTCTGCAAAGCATTGCCAACTTCTTTGCTGATGAAACAGTGTATATTTTTGAAAAATCTGACATGCTCATGCGTATTCCCCGGCTGCCGGTGAGACTGGATGCTGCTGAAATTGTGGAAAAGAATCTGGCCTGCTTCCGCAACCTTTCCATGGGGGTGCCATATAAAGGGGACGTCACGATTCCGGAAACCATGATTCTCAGCCTGGACGACGTTGTTGAACTTTCAGCCTGGGGCGAGGTGTTGTGGAATGAGGCAAAGGAACAATTATATAAGGCGCAATTGTGGCCCTCACCGAATCCGGAAAAAATCAGATATGGACCGGGGTTTCAAAAAAGCACCGCATCCATTGGGCCTGACCGGATGCGGCATGTGAATAATACTATAGATCAACTCAACCGGTTTGTTCACGACAACAAAGCCAATTTGAATTCCCTTGATTTCAAAGCGTTGAAAGGGGGTAAAATGGCCCCGTCAACCCATGAAGTAGATGCATGGGCAGATAGTGATGCAAGACGAATCTTTCTGCACAAAGAGGAGAATGGCTGCTATATCCTGGACAAGCTGGCCAGGGGGCTTCATTAAATGTTTTTCCTGGTCTGCTTTGACATTGTTGACAACCGGGTCCGGTACAGGGTAGTAAAGATCCTGAAAGGATACGGGACCCGGGTTCAAAAGTCCGTATTTGAATGTGCCAACATGACCGAATACAAATTCATGAAAATGCAGTCGGATCTGGAGGAGATCATTGACCATGGTGAGGATACCATCCGCTATTACCCGCTTTGCAAACATTGCCTAGGCCAGGTGGAATTCTCCGGCACCGGGAATCCGCCCAATACACGGGCCTATTCGGTGTTATGAGGCTGCCACGATCTTTGATAATTTGTTCAAAAAATACCTTAAGGAGGTCCGTCATTTTTGTATCTCTTTTAAAATCAGAAGGTTGCGCTAAAAACAGCATAAATTTAAGTGTGAAGTTTTTTTCCGAAACCCCAAAACGGGGTAGGTCCGTCAAATCGGCCCTGGAAAGCCTTGACAGATAAGTGTTTCAGATACCCACAGTCCGAAAGATTGCCTCGATTAGAGAGGATTGAGACAAGATACCACGACCAAACACAAGATCGTATTTACAGCGGTCCGAAAGATTGCCTCGATTAGAGAGGATTGAGACAATATAAGTACTCATTAGACAAGGCTAAACATGGTCCGAAAGATTGCCTCGATTAGAGAGGATTGAGACTTCGCCGGCTAAGGCATATTGCCATAATTCCCAAGGTGTCCGAAAGATTGCCTCGATTAGAGAGGATTGAGACCGTCTCACTCATGGTTAAGTTATACTTTATATTTATGTCCGAAAGATTGCCTCGATTAGAGAGGATTGAGACAAGCTACCGAGACCATTGTAATTAAATCCATGGAACGGTCCGAAAGATTGCCTCGATTAGAGAGGATTGAGACTTTTCTGCCGTTTTCAAGAATTTTGTCTCTGTTCTTAAGGTCCGAAAGATTGCCTCGATTAGAGAGGATTGAGACTTACTAAATTTATATCCCATCCTACAAAAATACGACCGGTCCGAAAGATTGCCTCGATTAGAGAGGATTGAGACTTATTGTGTAACATCATAAACAATGCATGATTGTCTGTCCGAAAGATTGCCTCGATTAGAGAGGATTGAGACGTGTTAGGGCTTATTCCCAAAAAACTTGCCGCAGAGTCCGAAAGATTGCCTCGATTAGAGAGGATTGAGACTTTCCAACCCGGCCTTTTTCTGCTCAAGTGATAGTGTGTCCGAAAGATTGCCTCGATTAGAGAGGATTGAGACATGATATCTGCATGATATTTAATTTTTATTTCCACAGTCCGAAAGATTGCCTCGATTAGAGAGGATTGAGACATGATATCTGCATGATATTTAATTTTTATTTCCACAGTCCGAAAGATTGCCTCGATTAGAGAGGATTGAGACGGGTAAATGTTGTTTCCATAATATTCTCCTGATTAAGTCCGAAAGATTGCCTCGATTAGAGAGGATTGAGACTTTTTTCTCCCTTTAAATGGAATTTTAATTTTACGTCCGAAAGATTGCCTCGATTAGAGAGGATTGAGACTTATTACCTGTCGGCCTCAGAAAAACTTCCTTCCCTTCAGTCCGAAAGATTGCCTCGATTAGAGAGGATTGAGACTAAACAGCCAAGGAACTGGTTTGAGCTCCTTTTTGGGTCCGAAAGATTGCCTCGATTAGAGAGGATTGAGACACTTGATATCATCGCCGCAATGATCCCGGCTGACAATGGTCCGAAAGATTGCCTCGATTAGAGAGGATTGAGACTTAGTTCCAGACTTATTTCAGGCACCTCAACATAGGTCCGAAAGATTGCCTCGATTAGAGAGGATTGAGACTTAACTTCGGCACTGTTACCATTGCCAATATGGTAGTCCGAAAGATTGCCTCGATTAGAGAGGATTGAGACTAGGATGGCCCACCATCTATTCTGAACACAATACTGTCCGAAAGATTGCCTCGATTAGACAGGATTGAGACGTTACCGGGATCGTGATATTGTATTTGATTCCGTTCGTCAGAAAGACTGCCTTGATTAGAGAGGATTGAGACCTATCATCTACGGGCTTTCTGAGGGCGTCCTTTAACGTCCGAAAGACTGCCTTGATTAGTATTAAAAATCGAGATAGGAGAAAAGAATGACAACACAACCCCAAAAGAAATCCACTATCACCCCGGCAGAATATTTAACCATGGAGCGAAGGGCCTTGGATACCAAACACGAATATTTCGATGGAGAAATATTTGCTATGACCAGGGCCCAAAGAAATCATGTCGGTATCAATGTCAATCTCACAGGGGAATTAAGAAACGGTTTTAAAAGCGACCAGGCCCATTGTAAAGTGTGGTCTAATGATATGCGAGTTAAAATAGAAGCCGGTTATGTTTATCCGGATATTGTCATTACCTGTGGAGATCCACAATTTGAAGACAACGAGTTCGATACACTGACAAATCCGGTTGTGATAATAGAGGTTCTCTCGAAATCAACAGAAGCTTTTGATAGAGGTAAAAAATTTGATTTTTACCAAAATATCCCAACAATCCAGGAGTATATTCTCGTTTCTCAAGATAAATATCGGGTTGAGCAATATATTCGTCAGGAACAGCAAAACAAATGGGAATATCGATCACTCAAAAATATAGAACAGATTCTCGAATTAAAATCCGTAAACTACGAATTGCCGTTATCTGAAATTTACTGGGATATTAAATTTGAATCAGAATAGAAGAACGGATCCCTTTAAATCGGCTTCCAAAAGGCTTACCAGGCAAGCCTTTGAACTACCCAGGGTCAGAAAGATTGCCTCGATTAGAGAGGATTGAGACAAATCAGCTTTTTCAATAATTGTACGGGAATTAGTCATGTCAGAAAGATTGCCTCGATTAGAGAGGATTGAGACAAGTGAGTTCAAGGCCCTGATCACCTTCTTTGATAACGTTTGCCCCCGGCGTGCCGGGACCAAACCTAAAAGTAACTGTAGCCACCAGCGACGATTTCATGTTAAGAAAAAAGCCCACGGTGATGCGAAGTAGGCCGATTCATCAATGGCGTCTTCTGTTACAAAGCAAAAATATAAACAATTATTCAAACATCTTAGGCTTGGGCCAGGACCCGTTGCATGACTGCTGAGCCCTTGATCTCCGCGCGGCTATGCCTGCTCACGTTGCGGGTACCAGTGCCGGAGCCCCCATCCGGACCAACAAATCGACTTTATCGAACCTGATTCCGAAAAAGTCTTGACTATTTCGGAATGCATGTCAGAATAACCATCATGAAACGATATCTTACAAAATATATTCAAGAAGATTTGAATAATAAAATTATCCTGCTGACCGGGCCGCGCCAGACCGGAAAAACGACGCTGTCAAAAATGCTCGAAAATAATTTTGATTATTTCAATTATGATAACATTGATGATCGGTTAGACTTACAGGAAAGATCCTGGGACCGCTCAAAGCCCCTGGTTATCTTTGATGAACTGCATAAGCTGAAAAACTGGAAAGCATGGTTGAAGGGCATTTATGACAAAGAAGGCATTCCACCAGCAATCCTTGTTACGGGCAGTGCACGATTAGATACCTATAAAAAAGTTGGAGATTCCCTTGCAGGAAGATTCTTCCAATTCAGATTGCATCCTCTGGATCTTAAGGAAATCAGCACTTTTTTAAAACCGGACAACCATGACGTTGAATTAGACAAGCTTTTATCGTTTGGTGGTTTCCCAGAGCCATTTTTGAATGGAACAAGTCGTTTCTATAACCGCTGGAAAAAATCTCATCTTGATATCATTTTAAAACAAGATCTCATTGACATTGAAAATGTTCAGCAGATCACCCAGATTGAAACGATGATTCAGCTATTAAAGCACCTGGTAGGCAGCCCAATTTCCTATAGCGCCCTGGCACAGGATCTACAATGTTCAGATAAAACGGTAAAAAGGTGGTTAACGATACTCGAAAATATGTATGTGCTTTTCAAAATATCACCCTTCCATAAAAACATTGCCAGGGCTATTCAGAAAGCACCTAAGTTTTATTTCTACGATACAGGCCAGGTTATTGGTGATCAAGGCATTAAGCTGGAAAATGCCGTGGCATGTGCCATACAAAAAGAATTGCATTTCCGGGAGGATTGCCTGGGAGAAGAAGGAAAGCTATATTATGTAAAAAATAAGGACGGCAAAGAGATAGATTTCTGTATTTCAAAAGAGGATCGCCCGTCCTTATTGTTAGAGGTAAAATGGAACGATAATAATTTGAGCCCGAATTTTGAAATATTTAAAAAATTTTTTCCTGAAATCAAAATGGTGCAAATTTCAAAAAAACTGGACAGAGAAAAAACTTTTCCAAACGGAGCAGAAATAAGGCTTGCATCCAACTGGCTGTCAGAATTAAACTTTTAATCTTTGATTCAGGATGGGAGCAGTCACTACAAACGGACACACACATGGACGCCTATTCAAATATTGTCAAAAAAGTCCTTCATCAGGGCCAGGTCAAGGAGAACCGCACCGGGGTGAACACCATTGCCATTGCCGGGGCCATGTTTGAACATGACATGGCCGAAGGATTTCCATTGCTGACCACCAAATACGTACCCTTTGCCCTTGTGGCCTCGGAACTGGAATTTTTCATCAAAGGCATCACAGATAAAAACTGGCTGCGGGAGAGAAATAACCATATCTGGGATGAATGGTGCTCACCGGCCAAAGTCGCCTACGGGCATGATGATGAAACCAGAAAAAAAATGATGGAAGAACGGGAACTTGGCCCCATTTACGGGTTCCAGTGGCGGCATTTCGGCGGCGGATACCAGGCCTGGGACAAGGCACCGGTCCCGTCCGGGGTGGATCAGCTTAAACACCTGGTGGCCACCCTGAAAACCAATCCCGATGACCGGCGCATGATCGTGTCGGCCTGGAATCCCATGGATATCGGCCAGATGGCCCTTCCGCCCTGCCACTACGGATTTCAGGTCACCGTCATCAATGGCCGGCTTAATCTGCTGTGGAACCAGAGGTCCGTGGATACTGCCCTGGGTCTTCCCTTCAACATTGCAAGCTATGGACTTCTTCTGACGCTTCTGGCCCTGGAATCAGGATTTAAACCGGGCACTCTTGTGGGCTTCCTGGGGGATACGCATATTTATGAAAACCATGTGGAAGGACTGACGCAGCAGCTTGAAAGAAAACCCTTTACCCTGCCTGGCATAGAAACCACTGCTTTTTCCTCTATTTTTGACTGGCAGTACAAGGATACGGTTTTAACGGACTACCGGCACCACCCGGCCATTCGATTTGAAATTGCTGTTTAGACAATAAAAAGCCCTGCATTAAAAATCCGCAGGGCTTTGTTGTACTTTCTGCTTATGCCTGTTTAAAGAGCCTCAATGGCTTCCTGGAGTGCAGGCATGAACTCAAGAATATCTTCCACGATCCCCACATCAGCAACCTGGAAAATGGGTGCTTTGGGATTTTTATTCACGGCAACGATAAAGGGATTGCCCTTGATGCCGCCCATGTGCTGGAAGGAACCGGAAATACCCATGGCCATATAGACTTTGGGTTTAACGGTCTGGCCGGAAGTACCAACCTGGCGGGATTTTTCAAGCCATTTGGCGTCAACGATGGGACGTGAGCAGGAAACTACCGCACCCATGGCGTCAGCCAGTTCCTGGGCAATCGCAATATTGTCTCCATCTTCAATACCACGGCCAATGGAAACCAGAACATCGGATTTGGTGATATCAACATCGCCGACTTCAGCTTCAACCACTTCCAGGAAGGTTCTTTTGGCGGAAAGGTCACCGGCATCACCGGATTTGTCAACCACGGAACCCGAAGCACCACCCTCAGCCGGGGCAAATGCGCCCGGACGGATAGTGAGGACAGCGCCCGCAGATGCATCGCAGGTCACATGGGTGGAGACAGCGCCGCCCAGTTCCTGACGGACGAGTTTCAGGGCATCACCGTCCATACCTTCAACGTCGACAACGTCGGCAGCATAGGCTGAATCCAGTTTTATGGAGAGACCAGGGGCCAAATCCATGCCAAAGGTATCATGGGCCACCAGCACAATGGCATCGGACGGAATGATATTGGTCAGGGCTTTTCTCACGATCTCGGCATTGGGATAGGCCAAGGCGGGATTATCGATTTTGATCACTTCTGCGTAAGTCTTGGTCAGCGCGTTGGCCACTTTGTCCAGATCCGCGCCGGAACCGGCAACCACGGCAGTAAGAAAGGCGCCGGCATCAATCTTTTTTGCAGCACCCGGGAATTCCATGGCCACATCTTCGGCCACCCCGTTTTTAAATGGAACATATGCAAAAATCTGTGTCATGATCAAAGACCTCCTTTGGCTTTCAACTTCTCAATCAATTTTTCAATTATTTCATCAGTGGAGCCTTCAAGCATTTCAGCACCATCACCCAGATCGGGTACAAAATAATCCACGCGTTTGGTCTTTGCACCGGCTTCCCCCACGCTGCCGGGATCCACACCAAGGTCAGCGGCACCCTTTACGGGAATCTCAACGCCGGCCACCTTACGGATACCGCGGATACCGACATAACGGGGTTCGTTGATACCCGTCTGAATGGAAAGCACGCAGGGCAACTCAATTTCGTTCATCTCCTGGTTGCCGCCTTCAATTTCCCGACCCACTTTAATTTTTGCATCAGCAGGCTCAATCTTGTTCACCAAAGAGGCATAGGGGTAATCCAGCATCGCTGCAAGCATGCCGCCAACCTGGCCTGCGCCTTCATCGGCCTGGGCACCGGTAAGAATCAGATCATAATTGCCTTTTTCAACTTCAGCTTTGAGGATGGCAGCAATACCTCTGCCGTCAGATCCTTCAAAGGCGTCATCAAAGAGAAGAACGCCGTTATCGGCACCCATGGCCATTTCACGTCGCAGGACTTCTTCAGCCCCGTCATCACCCACCGTTACGACAGTTACGCTGCCGCCCACCTTATCCACGATCTGAATGGCCTCTTCAACGGCATAGTTGTCCCACTCGTTCACGGAATAAACCAGATCATCACGATCCAAATCATTTCCTTCGGAATTGAGTTCAAATTCGTTCTCAGCAGTATCCGGAACGCGTTTGACGCACACCAAAATTTCCATTATTTCCTCCTTAAGCTTATTTTTTTGGGGTCTGCCGGGCTTATTAAACCAAACCCGGCAGAGAACTTATGTTAAGCGTTTTATGTTAAACGTTTTATGTTAAGCGTTGATTATGCTAAATGTTCCTCGATCAGTTGCGTAAAATCAAGGGCTTCCATCTCGCCTTCTTTTCCGGCCACTTTAATGGCATCCTGGATATTCACCAGACAGAAAGGACAGGCCGTGACTATAACATTGGCCCCGGCTTCTGCTGCCATATTGACCCTGAGAACCCCCATGCGGGTCTCTTCTTCGGGCTCATAAAACAGCATCAGGCCGCCGCCGCCGCAGCAGAAGGAGCGATCACGGCTCTTTTCCAGTTCCACCCGTGTCAGGCCCGCAATGGCATCCATCGCCTCTCTCGGGGATTCATAAATACTGTTGTGGCGCCCCAGATAACAGGGGTCATGATACACATACACTTTATCACGATCCTTGCACGGTTTCATGGTCAGGGCACCGGATTTAATCTTTTCAGCCACAATTTCACTGATGTGCTTGACCGGGGGCAGGCCCGTGTAGTCATTTTTCAAAGCATTCAGGGCATGGGGGTCTGCCGTGACAATCTGTTTCACACCGGATTCTAGAATGGCTTGGGTATTCTGGGTTTTGAGATCCTGGTAAAGCATCTCTTCACCAAACCGGATCACCTCGTTGCCGCTGTCTTTTTCGTCCTTGCCCAGGATGCCGAAATCCACGCCCGCCTTTTCAAGGATGATGGCGGTTCTGCGGGCTATCTCCTGAATATTGTCGTCATAGGAGGTGATACTGTCTACAAAGTAGAGGGTATCGGCGCTCTCTTCGCCCAGATCTTTGACCGTATGGGTTTCGGCAAATGTTTTTTCCAGGGCCCAGTCCGCGCGTTTTTTCTCCATTTTGCCATAGGGATTACCGCGTTTTTCAAGGGCTTTAAGGGGTTTTTGCAGGGACTGGGGCACCATGCCCTCATCCACCATGCCACGACGCAGGTCAACCATCTTGTCAATATATTCGATCCCCAGGGGGCACTCCTCTTCACAGGCACCGCAGGTGGTACAGGACCAGATCTCATCCTCCGTATAAATGTCCTCCACCAGCAGTTTGTCGGATTTATAGATCACACCGGACTTGATGGGATAGTTCTTAAAAATAAGATCCCGGGCCTTGATGGTGATAAACCGCGGAGACAAGGGACGGCCGGCTGCATTGGCAGGACACTGATCGGAACAGCGGCCGCAGTCTGCACAGGAGTAGAAATCAAGCATCTGCTTCCAGGTGAAATCCTCAAGTTTTTTAACGCCAAAGGATTCCAGATCATCCAGTTCCTCATCGGAAACACCGTATTTAACCGGTTTGATATTGCCTTTTTTCACCCGCATGAAAAAAACGTTGAAAATTGAGGTGATGACGTGGAAATGTTTGCCCATCGGCAAAAAGCACAGAAAAAAGAAAAAGGTAACATCATGCACATAATACATAAAAATGTGCAGGCCCTGGAGAAATTCCAAAGATGCAAACCGAAATGTTTTTGAAAAAACCCAGGCCAGGGAAAAAGGTGCCAGAAAGTGGGATTCACCAAGGGACTTATAGTTGTAAGCGACAGCTGACGCTTCAAACATACTTTCTGAAATCATCAGGGTACAGATGATACCCAAAACAAACACCGCTTCTGCAGTATGGTCGTGACCATATTTTTCAGGCACGGCATAACGGGCAGGCTTTTTTATGCCCCGGCGGTAAGCCGCGATGATACAGGCCACAAAAACGGCCGTGGCTGCATAATCTTTAATGAAATTATAAACCACACCCAGGGAACCGCCCAAGCCGGGAAACACAAAGCCGTCATACAGGCCGATAATAACAAGGCTGATGGAGCGGATGGAAAGAATTAAGAAACCGGCAAATATAATGATGTGCAGGACACCTGCCTGCATGTATCTGGGCTGGCGGATCTGACCTAACCAGACCACAATCAAATTTTTAATTCGTTCCGGAATATTGTTAAACCGATAGTCCGGATTGGCCCGGACCAGAGGCGCAATTCTTCTCGCGATGATGTAGGTAAACAGACCTACACCAATGACCGGCAAAAGAAACGAAAAAATCACTGTTGGAAAAAAGCCGAACAACAGATAGTGTGCCGGAGCAATAATCATAGACATACGTAACTTACCTCCATTTATATTTGAGTAATGAATTCAGGCTCATTGTGCTTTAGTAAACATCAAGTTTGGCGTCAAGGAAAAAGCATAACTTTCACGTCAACGCAACAATCCCTCCCCGGACATATCCGGGCTGAAAATTCTGTTTAACTTCAGGAAAGGAAAAAACAATGTCAGATCATCTCTGATAGGGACCGGTTTTACCCCCCTCGAACGCCCGTCATATAAAGGTCCACCAAGGGCTCTGCCATGGTCGTAAGATCGTAACGGCCATCGGCGCTGACCCATGTGGAAATCACACCTTCCACCGCCCCGAGGATAAATCGTTTCACAAGCCCCACAAAGAGATCCTGACGCATGGTGCCCTCGACCTGACCCTGCTCTATAATATCGGACAAAAGATCAAAGTACATCTTTGAGATATCCTTGACCTGGGACTCAATATCCCGAAGATATCTCACCTCTGATTGGAAAATAATTGCCATGTTTTTGTCTCTTTGAAACTCCTCAAGATGACAGCGAATCAGATTTCTCAGTTTGCTTTCTGCATCTGTGCCTTTGGCCACGGCAGCATTCATTTTTTCAAACACCACATCTGTTTTAAAGCTCAGGTACTGATAAAGGATATCGTCCTTGTTCTTGAAATAAAGGTATAACGTGCCGTCCGCCACCCCTGCCCTGGCAGCAATCTGTGAAATAGTGGCTTTGTAAAAACCATGCTCTGCAAACACTGCTCCGGCACTGTTTAAAATATTATGATATTTATCGGACTTACGTTTCTGCAAATGAGCAATCCTTCTCTTACCTAAATGAATAACGAATCATCCACCTAAAAATTGACCCATGCAAGCTAACAATAGATCCATGCAAATGTCAAGCCTTGCAACAAAATTCAAACACAAAATATTATATTAATATATATAGATAGTTATAAATAATTAAACCATAAAATTTTTATCGGCTCCAAATCAATCTGTTTTTAATCCCCACCATCAAAAAAACATGAACATTCATTCATCTAAGAATTCCCCCATACGGTGACAGCTTATATGAATTTTTCAAATAACAGGCATGGGCTGATATAGGTTTTTCACCGCGGCTCAACCTATAATAAAAATTGTAGGTTCTGTGTAGGTTATACAGGCTTTCATTTAAAATTAGGTTCATTTCTTTTATTGAGCTTGATTTTAGGTTATTTTAATGTAAAAAAAATTTATGATTCCTAACCATTCTTAATATACAAGACATTACTTAGCGTACGGGAGGATTCCATCATGACCCATTCACAATCCGAAGAATACCGCAAACTGCTTGACTACGGCAGACCCCCCAATGTGAAAAAATGCTTTCCCAATTCAAAAGCATTAATTGTCAGCGGGAAATATATTGACCGTGCCATGCTGGCCAAAGGGCGCTGCATGACCATCGCGGCAAACGGCAGGAACGCCTTTGTCATCAAAGGAACCCTTGCCGCAGCCCAGCGTGCCAATGCTGCCGTTATCATCGAAATTGCACGTTCCGAGGGAGGCACCGGGGCCTATTGTTCGACCAGCCTTTGGAATATTGCAAGACAGACAGATGCGTATATGAATGAAATGGGGATAACCATACCCGTGGCCATACATGCAGACCATTTCGGAATAAAAAAACCCGAAGATATTGAACCGGCAAAAACCGAAATCCGGTCTTTATTTGATGCCGGCATTACCTCTATTGCCATTGACGCATCCCACATGCCCGACGACCAGAATCTTTTGGCCAATCTCGAATTAAATCCTTTTGTACCTGGATGGGCAGGCCTCGAAACTGAAGTTGGTGAAATAAAAGGAAAACTTGGTCTTTCAACCCCTGAAGAAGCGCTCTTTCTTATCCAGGGGCTCAATGCCAACGGCATTTTTCCTGACTGGATCGCCCTGAACAACGGCACCACCCACGGCATTGAGCAAAGCGATGCAGGGATCAATGTCGCATTGACTGCGCAAATTCATGAAGCCCTTGCCCCTTACGGGATCTCCGGAGCCCAGCACGGCACATCAGGGAACAATTCCGATCGGTTGCGCCAGATTGCAAAAAAAACAAAAACCACAAAGGCCAATGTTGCCACGGCTCTTCAGATGATATCCTGGGGGGTGAAGGTTAATGATTTCGGCAATGCCATCATGGATGAATCGGGCAGCTTCATCAAGGAGGCCGGCAAAGGGGTCTCCCGGGCCACCTGGGAAAAGATGTGCGCGTTTGCCGCAGCCAATAACTGGCAAAAGGGGAATTTTAAAAACCTGAACCTTCCTTTTGAAAATATTCTGACCGCCCAGGATGCACCAATTCGGGAGCGGATGATCAAAGGCGTTGAAGATTTTGTATTTACGCTGCTCACCGACGTGTTCAACGCGACAGATACAGCGGACCTGGTAAAAAAACAAATTTTTGAAACCCAGTCACACACGCCCGGCTTCAAAGCGGAAAAAATTGAACAAAAAAATGAATGGGCCCGGGAAAAAATTATTGAAAAGGCATCCAAAATCGCAGTAAATAAAAGCCCTGAAGGGGATTTTGATGATTAAACATTTTTCTAAAGTTTTAATTTTACCAAGCCGATATTGGGTTTAAGGAGAAAATTAAAAATGCAGATACCTTCATACCAAATACAAAATGTCTTGAAAGTGTATTCAAGGCAATTCAGCCAAGGCAAACTGCTGGGGAAAAATAAATTCAGCGATGCCAACAAGGTTTCTGCAGACAGTGTCAGCCTCTCATCGGAAGGCAAACGTCAGGCCATTATAGATAAAGTTGCAAGCAACATTGTTGACAAGATTATCACCGAAGGCCCCAATGAAAAGGATGAGACCCAGATCACTGATCAAATTGAGCAAGAGCTGGGGAAAAAGATTGATTTCAGCAAAGGGAGAAATCAATTCACTTATACCTCGGTTGATGCAAATAATAACAAGGTCGTCCAGACCTTATCCGTGGAGGATTCCAGGTTTGTTGTCGAACGGATGACGGAACTGGCGCGCCAGGTGGCTGATTCCAACATGGAATCCCAGGAGGGTGTTTAAAATGAAAATTAATCCCACACAGCAGTATATCAATCAAAGTTACGCTGCAAATAATGCCAAGGCCAACACCAGCGCCAGCGCTAATACTCCGGCGGATCAGGGCAAACAGTCTGAAGAGACCCTATCAGACACAATTAATTTGTCCGCCACGACCAGGGACCTTCAGAAAATTTCCGCCGCATCTGCTGAAGAACCCAAGGAGAGAGCCCAGATGGTTGAAGACCTCAAACTGCAGGTTCAGTCCAATCAGTACACAGTGAATGCCGAGCAGGTAGCGGAAAAAATGATCGGCTCCATTATGAACGAAGTGGGTTGAGCAAGCGGCATTTTTTTCCCTTCTGCCTGAAGCATTCAGGGCTTCAGGCAGAAGACTTTATTCCATCACAAGATAACTGCCTTATTTTTAAAAAAATCAAAACACTTTCCAATCGTCAAAAAACCACAAACAATCGGCACGTTTGTTGCTTAATTCTTCCTTAAAAAAAAGGAGGACTATATGACCAGTATTAACAACATCCAAGGTATCACTCCAATACCTGGCACTCAGTCAACCCAGGTATCCCAGAGCAGCAAGACACAGGGATTTGAATCTTTGCTCAATTCCGCATTGGAGAAAACACAGGAGTTGGAAGAAGGAACGCAGACCGGTGAATTATCTGAAATCCCTGCGCTGGAGTTTGATATTCAAACCGTATCCGACATTGTTACGGATAAAACCGACAAACTGCTGACCAGTTTAGAAAGCTATGCATCACAGCTTCATGACACCAGTGTCTTCTTAAAGGATATTGAGCCCATACTTGAAGGACTTAATACAGATGCCGCATCTTTATTGGAAGAGACACTGTCTCTTGGCGAAGATGATCAGGAACTCATAGATATTGCCACCAGCACGGCGATCACTGCAAAAACCGAATATCTGAAATTCCAGAGGGGTGATTACCTGTAATCAAGAAACTTGAAACAAGAATGGCCTGACAGCTCGCCGTATGTGGCTATCAGGCTTTTTTCTGATCATATATCTCTTTGGCTGCTTGCCAGTGTTTCTCCTTCTCTTCAGAGGAGATTTCCTTTAAATTAAGGCCTTGTTTTTCAAGGGCTGTTTCCATAATTCTGAATCGCTGCTCAAATTTGGAAGTGGAGCGACAAAGGGCTGTTTCCGGATGAAAACCGGCAAATCTTGCCACGTTGACAAGAGAAAAAAGGATATCACCAAATTCAAGCATGGCATCATCCTGGTCCATGGAGAGCGCAGCCTCAAACTCATGTATTTCCGAAACTGCCGTATCCAGCACCTGACCCAGATTTTCCCACTCAAATCCGGCTTTAACCGCAGATTTTGAAACTTTTAAAGCCCGCAACAATCCCGGCATTCCAGAAGGCACATTGTCAAGGGCAGAGCGTCTTTCAGATACACCGGAACCGACCTTCTCCCCAGCCTTAATAGTCTCCCATTGTTTATTCAACCCATCTTCGGATGTAATACGACTGTCACCGTAGACATGGGGATGACGACGAATCATTTTCTCAGCCACGGCATTAACCACCCGGTCAAAGGAAAATCTGCCGGCATCGGCATAAATTTCCATAATAAAGAGGATCTGGAAAAGAACGTCTCCAAGCTCTTCTACAATATTAACCTCATCATCTTTGACAATGGCATCCTCCAGTTCATATAACTCTTCGGCCAGGCACTTCCACATGGTAGACGGGGTCTGTTTCCTGTCCCACGCACATCCGTTCTCTCCCCGAAGCCTTCGGATAATCTCAAGCAGGGGAATTATTGTTTCCACGTTTTTTTCAACCTTTCCAGCTCTTTGCTGAAATCCGTTTTGATGTTCCGGGAAATAAACAGGGTCAGGGCATCCGCAACCTGGGCAAGGTAGGGTGCAGTGCGGGAAGCTGCCATATGAGCATGACCGTTAGGCACAAAGCTTGTAATCAGTATAAAAATGATGGCGGTAATGAGTATGCCTTTGGCAGCCCCGAAGATGACACCGAATGTTCTGTTCGCCCAGCCTAAAAATACAATGTTCAGCAATTTGTGGATCAGGACGGCCACAATCCCCACAGCAATGAGAATCAGACAGAATAATAGAAAAAAACAGACAAGCTTTTGAATCTGCGGTGATGAAATCCATGAATCAATATAGGGAATCAACTGAGGATAATAGGTATTGGCCCCGTAAAAACCGGCAACAAGACCCACGATACCGGAAATTTCCCGGACCAGACCTTTAAAGCCTCCCCGAACCAGGAAAACCCCCACAATGATCAATACGCAAAGGTCAAAAAAATTCATACCTTCCCTTAATTAATTTTTCTAACGCCCCAGACGAGTGATTTCTCGTTCAATCGCTCAAACACCAAAGTAAACAGATAACAGCAGGGTCTGCTGCCAGTCAAGATTTTTATTGACCTTTAAACCAATAAAATGCACCCTATAGCGCATGAAAAATCTTGAATTTCAAAATATCCCCCTTGCCCAGAAACTCTTTGGGACACACAACGCCAACCTGGAAAAGATCGCCCGCGCCTTTGATGTTGAAATAAACTCAAGGGGGGGGGCTATTTCAGTCAATGGTTCAGAAAAGAAGACTGACAAGACAATTGACCTGATCAACCAGCTTTATGAACTCCTGGAAGAAAAGATACGGCTGACACCCGCCGTCATAGATGCAGCCATCAATGCGGCTCAACAGGGTGGCGCCACTTCCTTGAAAAAAATTTTTACCACTACAATAGTCGTAACACCGCAAAACAAGCCCATTACCCCCCGAACGTCCACCCAGCTCAAATACACCGAGGCCATAAAATCCAATGATATCCTTTTCGGCATTGGCCCGGCCGGTACCGGCAAAACTTACCTTGCCATGGCCATGGCCATTGCAGCGCTTACAAAGGGTGATGTAAAAAAAATCGTTCTCACCCGTCCCGCGGTGGAAGCAGGTGAGACGTTGGGTTTCCTTCCGGGTGACCTGGCCGAAAAAATAAATCCATATTTGCGGCCTCTGTATGACGCCCTTTATGATATGCTTGATTTTGAAAAAGCCAGAGCCTATATTGAGCAGGAAATTATTGAGATCGCACCCATTGCATTTATGAGAGGCAGAACCCTGAACAATGCATTTATCATCCTGGATGAGGCCCAGAATACCACCTCCCAGCAGATGAAAATGTTTTTGACCCGGATCGGATACGGGTCAAAGGCCATTATTACGGGTGATATTACCCAGACAGACCTGCCCGGAGGAAAAAAATCAGGACTGGTGGAAGCCAGAAAGCTGCTTGCCCGGATAGAGGGGATCTCATTTATAGAATTCTCAAAGGAAGATGTTGTCAGGCACCGGCTGGTGTCCGACATCATAGACGCATATGAAAAAAATAAATAATCAGGGTTGGGTTAAGCGGGCCGGGCAAACCCTCTCCTCCACCCCGTATCTCCCGCCGGTGATGTTGCTTCTGGTGGTGGCGCTGTTTGCCCTTGCCCAGACCTTTGACCACACCACTGAATCATATGCATATAAGATAGGGGATGTCGCAGGCAGGGATATCAAAGCGCCCAAGGATTTCTTCATAGAAGACAAGGCCACCAACCTGGCCAAAATGAATAATGTCAAGGCATCAATCAGAACCGTATATGATTTTGATGACAACCTGTTAAAAAATATAACCGACGGCATTGCATCGGCCATGGATTTTGGCCGGCAAATGCTCCAGTCCCAGGACAATGCTCTGGACATTACTTCACCTGAATCTGCTGAATCTTCGGATACCACCTTTTCCATGGCCTTGGCATCCAAACCCGAATTCGAAAAAAAACTGGGCATAGAAATTTCCAATGGTGCATTCCAGATCCTGTTTAATGAAAAATTTTCCGAAGAGATTACGGGGTATCTTACTGCCATTATCGGCACTATTCTGACCAATGGCATCGTAAGCAACAAAGAAATTCTTCTAGGTGAAGAAGAAAAAGGCATCACCCTTAAAACAATTCAGTCCCACAAAGAACGTGTTGTTACGGACATCAAGGTGTTTTACGGACCAGACCAGGCCAAGACCATGGTAAGGGTTGTGGGCCAGCCCATCCTGAAAGGCGTCAACTACAGCCTGGCCAACCTGGTTGTAGATATCTGCCAGCGGCTTTTGCAGCCCAATATTACCCTGAATAAAAATGAAACGGAAAAGCGCATCAGTCAGGCCCAGGAACGCATCAAACCCACCCTTTACCAGATCAAGGCAGGCGAAATGATCGTTCGGGAAGGGGAACGGGTTGATGAACTCAAGCTGGTCAAGCTCAACGCCCTGAACGAGCAGGTCGAAGATAAAAATGTTATTATGACCATTACGGGCATCTGCATGTTCACCAGCCTTTTGCTTCTTGTGGTCTATTTTCTTTACCTCAAAGATCATCCAAAGCTTGGCCGGGACATGAACAAACACATAACCTTTCTGACCCTGGGCCTTTTGCTTTATATCGGATTCACCGAGCTTGCCGTGTATATTGCCCACACCTCAAATCCGGAAATGTCCGGCAAAATAGCCTCAAGTGCAATATATATGGTGGTACCGTTGCCGGCTGCAGCCATGATCACCTGCATTTTCCTGGGGTTTGACATTGCCCTCTATTTTTCTTTGGTGCTTTGCAGTTTATGCACCATATCCTTTGGCGGCGGGTTCCAGATTTTTTTGTTCTTTTTTCTCTCCAGTATCACGGCAGCCTACTGGATCAAGGAACGACACGAACGGCACCATTTCATTGTTGCCGGATTCAAACTGGCGTTGTTCAATGGATGCCTTGCCATCGCCCTGGTTTTTTTCATGCCCTCCCAGGTGTTGCCATGGGCCATATTGCTTAAACAGGTGATAATGGCAGTGGGGGGCGGTGTATTTGCGGCCATTCTTACAGTGGGATTCACCCCGCTGATAGAGGTTTTGTTCAATTACACCACGGCAGCAAAACTGCTGGAATTTTCAAACCTGGATCAGCCCCTGATAAAAAAATTAATGATTGAGGCCCCGGGAACTTACAATCACAGTGTCATTGTAGCGACCCTTGCGGAAGCAGCCGCATCCGCCATCCATGCAGACAGTCTCAAGACCAAGGTCATGGCATATTACCATGACATCGGCAAACTGGACAAAACCATGTATTTCATTGAAAATCAGTCTGACGGGCGAAACCGCCATGACAAGCTCTCCCCCTCCATGTCCGCATTGATCCTCATCGGCCATGTCAAAAAAGGCGTGGAAATAGCCAAAAAATATAAACTGGGCAATGAAATTGTGGAAGGCATTATCCAGCACCACGGCACATCCCTGATAAAATATTTCTATAACAAAAGTCTAAAAGCGGGCAATGAAAACATCAATGAAGATGATTTCAGATACCCGGGGCCCAAACCCCAGACAAGGGAGGCGGGCATCGTCATGCTCGCAGATGTGGCAGAAGCCGCGACCCGGGCTCTTGAGCGCCCCACCCCATCCAGAATCCAGGGCCGTGTAAAAGAGCTGATCAATGACATATTTGCCGACGGCCAGCTTGAAGAGTGCGAAATGACCCTGAAAGACCTGCACCAGATAGCCAAGAGCTTCAACACGATTTTAACCTCTATTTATCACAGCCGCATTGAGTACACAGACAAACCCCAGGACAAGAAAATTGGAAAATCTAAGGATACTGATAGACAACCGCCAAGAGGAGAAGCTGGCAACAGCCCCCCTGTACAAAAAGACCGAACAGATCTTAAACGCCTTGGGCTGTGATGATCACGAACTTTCCATCGTGATCACGGATGATACCCAGGTCAGGGAACTGAACCGGACATACCGGGGCAAAGACGAACCCACCAATGTGCTCTCCTTTCCCATGCAAGAGGGAGAATTTTCAGATATTACCCCGGGGCTCCTCGGGGATGTGGTGATCTCCCTTGATACGGCCGAGGCCGAGGCCATAGCCGCAGGTATTTCCACGGATGAACGGATGTCTCAATTATTGGTACACGGCATTCTTCACCTGTTTGGATTTGACCATGAATTGGGTGAAAACCAGGCCCGTGAAATGGAAGAAAAGAGCCTGGAACTGCTCAGAGGTATTGAAGGCAACCCGGATCTAACCGCATTCTAAAGAGCATGAAAGGATATTAATATGGCTGAGTTAGCAGTAAATGTAGACCATGTGGCAACCCTGCGCCAGGCAAGAGGCACCAAATACCCTGAACCGGTTCAGGCCGCGCTGGCCGCAGAAACCGCCGGGGCAGATGCCATTGTGGTACATCTGCGGGAAGACCGCCGCCACATCCAGGAGCGTGATGTACGGCTGATTTCCCAGACAATAAAAACCCGTTTGATTCTTGAAATGGCCGCCACCAGTGAAATGCTGGGCATTGCCCTGGACATCAAACCTGATACCGTCACCCTGGTGCCTGAAAAAAGAGAGGAACTGACCACCGAAGGCGGACTTGATGTAATTACCCATATGCAGCACATCCGCCAGGTTGTGATCACCCTGAAAAATGCCGGAATCAAGGTCTGTATTTTCATTGACCCCGACCTGGATCAGATCAAAACGGCTCATAAAATTAATGCTGATTCCATTGAAATACATACAGGTGCATTCTGCGATGCCACAACCGCATATGACCGGGAAAGGGAATATACAAGAATTGTGGATGCGGCAAAAATCGGTGCCCGCCTGAACTTAGGCGTTCATGCAGGACACGGAATTTGCTACCATTCAATCAAGGCGTTTAAGGGATTGCCTGAGATCACGGAATACAGTATCGGACATGCCATCATCTCAAAAGCTGTCATGACAGGTATGGACACAGCCGTCAGGGATATGGTGCAATTAATTCAAAATCTGTGAGCTATAAACATGCACCAGGGAACACTTCTCATCATAGACGATGAAATCTCAATCAGAGAAAGCCTGGCTTTTCTGTTCGAAGATGAAGGATACCGGATTTTTACGGCAGAAAACGGGCATGCGGGGCTGGATCTGTTTTTCCGGGAAAAAGTGGACGTGGTCATCACGGACCTGCGAATGCCGGTCATGGACGGCCTGGAGGTCATGCGCACCATCCATGCCTCTGACCCGGATCTACCCATGATCGTCATTTCAGGCGCCGGCAAAAAAAAAGATGTCATCCAGGCCCTTCAGATGGGTGCCAAAGACTATATTTCCAAACCCATAATTGACCTGGACATCATTGTTCACGTGGTAAGAAAAGTCTTTGAAAACAGACGACTGGCTTTTGAAAACAAAGCCTACAGCGAACGGCTGAAAAAAAGCGAAAAACAGTACAGGACCATTACCGAACAAATTGCAGAAGGGGTGCTTACCGTAGATGCCCAGGAGAATATTACCTTTGTCAATCCGGCATTCTGCAAAATGATGGGCTATTCAGCAGACAGACTTTTATCAATGAACCTTGAGCAGATATCCACCCGGGACAGCTTCTTGTATATACTGAAACAGACCCAGATCCTGAAAAAAGGCAAAACCAGCCGGTATGAAATCCAACTGGTGCATGCAAATGAACACCCCGTGCATGTAGAACTCGCCTGCAGCCCTATCAACCAGGGCAAAGATCAGACTTACACCGGTACAATTATCATGGCCCGGGACATATCCCGGCGCATTGAATTACAGCGCCAATATGAATATTTTATTAAACATGCCAAGGAGATGCCCGAGCATGTCATTGCCATCTGCGCCAACTGCAAGAAAATCAGGGGAGAGGACCGCCTGTGGAAAGATATTGAAAAGGCCTTTAACCAGCTGACATTCTCCCACGGAATCTGCCCGGATTGCTGCAGAAAGCTGTACCCGGATATGGACCTTGAAATAACAGAAGATGACAATTAGGCACTATCTTAAAAGTCCTGCCATCTTTGCAGCCTGACTCACCCCACATTCATTATTGGAGCCTAAAGATATAAACTTGTTTTTCATGGCATCCGGACTGTTATTCAGCAAAAAACCCTGACCGGCCCAGTCCAGAAGGTCTTCATCATTATAATCATTCCCCACGGCAGTCACCATTCCCCGGTCGACACCAAGGTGCCGGGCCAGCCATTGGGATGACGCACGCTTGCTTACCCCAAAAGGAAAGACCTCTATCCACGAAGATTTATGGTCCAAAGGAGAAGTCGCCGGAATCACGCTGAATCCGGCCAGTTCCCGGCGAAGCGCATCCAGATGCGCCCAGGGAAATCTGCCGGGCACAATGGCCAAGACCTGAGTGGACTGGTCATAAATCGTGGTTTCCGCTTCAAGGGGCGTAGCAAAATTCGAATACATTGCCATTCGCCGCTCAAAATCAGGATTATCGCCGGATGTAAATTTAAACAGGAAAGATGAGGTGTCGGGAATGGCTTTATGGATCATATAATCGAAGCCAAAACGATCAAAACAGGCTGAAATTTCCAAGACCCCCTCTTCAGGGATGGAAGAGGAACGGATCAATCTATCCCCGGGCCAAGCCATGATGCCGGCACCGGTGGAAAAAATCAGATAATCAAGGGGCAGATCTTCCGGGTGAAAATCCATATGCTTAAGGGCGCGCCTGAAGGAATAGAGGCTGCGCCCCGTGGCAATGACCGTGATTACACCGGCAGACCTCAACCCGGCCAGGGTCTCCAGATCCCGGCTACGAATACGCATGTCATCCGTGAGCAGGGTGCCGTCAAAGTCGGTGATAAACATTGCTGGCATGTTAAGGCACCAGGGTGTGTCCCCTATTTCGTTTTCTCCAGGGCCGCACGTAAAATGCTTTCCATAGACCCAAAGGAAGAGGCACCTTTGGCACTTTTCGCAAACTGCTTCCAATTGTCTGAAGATTTCTGATCCGGAGGAGCCAGGGTCATACGCCGGTTATCCTCATCCACATCCTGAACCAGTACCGGGACAGCATCTCCGGGTTTCAGGGACTCAAATTTTCCTGCCTCTGCAGACTGCCGCAAGTTTGACATGGGCATAAGACCTGTAATGCCGGGCTCCAGGCGGATAAACAGCCCAAAGCCTTCCTTTTTCTCCAGGATACCCTCGACGACACTGCCCACGGGATATTTGGCCAAAACACCGGTCCAGGGATCGCCTGACGCATCTTTCATGCTCAGTGAAATCCGTTTACTGTCCATGTCAATAGCCTTAATCATGACCTGAACGGTCTGCCCGACACCCACTTCGTCCTCGGGACGCAGGACCCGTTTCACATGGCTCATTTCAGATATATGGACCAGACCGTCAATACCCGGGGCGATCTCCACAAAAGCCCCGAAAGAGGTGAGACGGACCACTTTACCGCTGACCTGGTCTCCGGTACTGAAGGTGGTGCCGATGTTATCCCAGGGGTTACCCGAGGTCTGTTTAACGGACAGGGAAATTTTGGGAGAGTCGGAAAGGGGTTTTTCAATCTTTAATACCTTGACAGGCAGAATATCATCCACTCGAACGACTTCTTCAGCCTTTTCCACCCTGGACCAGCTCAATTCTGAAATATGGACCATACCCTCCACGCCGGGTGCAAGTTCAACAAATGCGCCGTAAGACATCAGCTTGGTCACCTTGCCCTGGACCGTATCTCCTTCGGCCAATTCTTTCATAAATGCGGTACGTTCTTCCCTGATCTGTTCGTTGAGCAGATCCCTGCGGGAGACAACAATATTCCTGCCCTTTTCCTCATACCGGGTAATCAAAAAATGGTAGGTCTGGCCCTCATAATCCTCAAGGGATTCCACATATTTGACATCAATCTGACTCACCGGACAAAATGCCCTCTTGCCCAGGAGATCCACGGAAAAACCGCCTTTGACAACCCCGGTCACCCGGCCTTCAACAGGGGTATGCCCGCGATAGGCATCCTCAATCATGGCAGCCATCCCGGCCCCGGAAACCGCCTTGGACAAAATCACTTCGCTTTCGCTTAGGGAAACCACATACAGTTTAAGGATATCACCCACTGAATACTGAAATTCACCATTTTCATCCAGCAGCTCGGACTTATCCATCACACCGTCGGACTTTGTCCCCGTGTCCAGGTAAACTGAATTTTCTCCGATGGAAATGATCTGTCCTTCCACCATATCCCCGGGCTTGAATTCCCGGCCGATTTTTGAATCATAGGCATCAAGCATCTGCTCAAAACTCATCTCATCGATGTTCTGGTCGATGTTTTGGTCGGTACCCTGGTCAGTATTCTGGGTGTTGTTGTCCTCAAACCTCTCGTTCATTTTGTTCTCCCGGCCCTCAGTTTTCTGAATCTGACGGGTCCGTTGTTAATTGGGTTTTCGCCAAAAAATTTGGATCATAATACAATCATTAAATTTTGTCGAAACAAAACAATATCTAATAAAACAGTTGAGCGTAAATGTCCACCATATTGCAGCTTACTCCAGCAATTCTACATATGAATCCTTCTGAGTTAAAAACCTCACACTAAGACACCAAGACACAAAGATTTTATTTTGTTTTTTGACCCTTTGTGCCTTTGAGGCTTTGTGCGAGAATAAAATTGCTGAGTTTATTCAGACAGCACTTGGAGCAGATTTCTTGCCATGTCCAGAGTAATACCGGGAAGCGCGGCAAGTTCTTCCGGCGACTGGTTTCGAATATTATCAATACCCTTGAAGGTAGTGAGCAGCAGCTTCTTTTTTTTCGGCCCAATGCCGGGGATACCGTCAAGGGCGGAGAGTTTTCCGCGCTTTTCCCTGCGGGAGCGCTGGAAGGTAACGGCAGACCTGTGGGCCTCATCCCGAATCTGCTCCAACAGAAAAAGCGCCTTGGCAGACTGGGCCGTATTCAAGGGATTGGACCGTCCCGGCAGGTAAACCTTGTCTGCTTTCTCGCCCTTATCCGCATCCTTTTTGGCCAGCCCTGCCAGGGTGAACATCCCCGCCAGCCCCAGTTCCCTGACCACGCTCACGGCCATGGACAACTGTCCTTTACCGCCGTCCACCACCAGCAGGTCCGGCAGGGGCATATCTTCCCGGTCGTGCCGGAACCGCCGGGAGAGCACATGGGTCATATAGGCATAGTCATCCTGCTGGTCAATATCCTTTATAATAAATTTACGGTAGGCATTTCTATCCGGCCTGCCGCCGGTGAACACCACCATAGCCGCCACAGGATCTTTTCCCTGGAGATTGGAGTTGTCAAAGCACTCCATACGTTCGGGCAGCCGGTCCATGCCCAGAAGGTGCTGGAGCATGGTAAGCCCTGCCCGGGCCTCGGCCTCCCTGTCCAAAATTTTTTCAACTTCGCCCTTTGCGTTAAGCCGGGCCATATCAGCCAGCCGTTTCTTTTCCCCCCGGACCGGATAATTGAAATGTACCCGGTGATCGGCCACCTCATTGAGCCGGGCTTCGGCCCGGACCATATCGTCGGAGGGATGGCTGAACAGGACGGAGCCCGGAATCTGTGCGGCTTTCTCATAATACTGGATCACAAAGGCGGCCAAAACCTCATCCGGTTCCTTGAACCCCAGATCCAAAGGGTAGTAGGCCGTGTTTATGAGATGCCCGGACCTTACCTGCATGACCGTCACCACAGCCAGGTCCCGGTCCCAGGCAAGCCCGAGCACATCCCGGTCCTGCCCGTCCGCACTCACCACCACCTGGCGCTCCATGATCCGCTCCACGGCAAAGATGATATCCCGGACCTGGGCTGCCTTTTCAAAGGCCTGGGCAGCTGCAAATTCCGCCATCTCAAGGCGCAGCTTCTTAATCACCTCCCGGGTCCGCCCCCTGAGAAACAATACCGCATCCTTAACCCGGGCCTGGTACTCCCCAGGGTCCACCGCATTGCAACAAAGCCCCAGGCATGCCTTGATCTGATAATTCAGGCAGGGCCGGGACCTGTTTTTAAGCTGGGCCTCCCGGCATTTTCGAAGTTTGAAAATTCGCTGGATCTGTTTTAAGGTCTGGTTCACGCTCTTGGAGGAGGAATAGGGCCCGAAATAGAGGGCCTTGTCCTGTTCAATGCGACGCACCCGCTGGATGGACGGATAAGGTTCATTCATGTCAATGCGCAGCAGCGGATAGTTTTTACCGTCTTTTAGAAGGACATTATATTTGGGGGAGTGTTCTTTAATCAGGTTGGATTCCAGGATAAAGGCCTCCTGGTCGGACTGGGTGACCACCAGGTAAAAATCATCTACCAGGGCCAGAAGTGCTGCGGTCTTGTGCTCGGGCTGGTCCTTTCTCATAAAATATGAGGCCAGCCGTTTTTTTAAATCCTTGGCCTTGCCCACATAAAGAATGCTGCCCTTTTTGTCCCGCATGAGATAAACCCCGGGGGCATGGGGAGCCTGATCGTATTTTTCCTTTATTTTCTCGGAAATCAATAGCCCAACCGATTTTTATAAAAACTGAAAATGAACGAAAAGTATCAAACTTTTAAATCATTGATGATTTTTTGAATTGTCACAAGAAGATCGGGTATTTTCCTTTTGCACGTAAAAAATACAGTATCAGCGTTTATATCAGCATAGTGATGAGTGATAATATCTCTCATCCCTTTTGCTTTTTTCCAGTCGATATCAGGATATTTAGAGAGCAAATCATTATCGGTCAATTTATCGAGTTTTTTCAAAGATTCACCAATAACAATCAGCATCATGCAAATGGCATCCATTTTCTCAACGCCATTCGACGTATCAGTGAAATCATTTGGTTTGCTTATTATTTGAAATCGCTGAATAACCTTCTGCGCCGATTCCTGAATCTGATGAAGAATTTCTAAAATTAACTCGTTGTCACGCATACACAGCCTCGTCATCTATTCGTTTTTTTAAAAAAGCATTCATTGAGTCTGTGTACGTAACAATATCAACAGGTTTCTTAAGCCTATCTTCCAAGTCGTTTTTTATTCCAGCAAGCATGAAAAAATCCGGTTCTGAGACACGAATTACAATATCGACATCACTTTCATCATTTGCTTCCCCCCGGGAAATTGATCCAAAAATTCCAATTTTTAAAATTTTATATTCATTGGCCACTTCTTTTTTATAACGACGTAATATTTCTAATATGTCTTGCTTGCCCATGAATAAACCTCAAATGCTTTGCTGTGTTATGTATTTGTGATACTGCTCCTAATTCTACCACTTCTTAAGAATAGCACAACTTATTTGTCTTTTCGAAATTCATCTTTGCATTCTCCGCAGACAGGACAGGTCCAGTCTTGGGGAAGATCTTCAAAGGCAGTGCCGGGGGCAATGCCTTTGTCGGGATCGCCTTTTGCCGGGTCATACACATAGTCACAGGGTCGACATGCGCCTGGGCTCCCGTCACATCCAGGTGCATCATCATACACGTAGCCATTGGGACCGCATACATATATATCCATAGTTTTCTCCTTATTCTATTTTTGCTGGTTTATAAACAAGGGGTTTTGCCCATCTCCCCGAAAAGTACGGTGGGATCTTGGAACCCTATGAACCGTACCCTTAATTAGGGGTACCACGAACATGGCCCAATGACAACATAGCTGCATAACTTGCCGGCAATTCTAAATATGAATCTTTTTTAGTTGAAAAACTCACACAAAGACGCCAAGACACAAAGATTTTTATTCGACTTTGTGATCCTTTGTGCCTTTGAGGCTTTGTGCAAGAATAAAGTCACCAACCTCCGGCAAAGCCGGAGGCTTGGATTGTGAACCGCTCAAAGCGGTCATAAAACCATGAACCACCTAAAGGTGGTCTTCGTTAAAACAAGCTCATTTGCTCAGAACGACTATCTGCT